>Ga0114921_10001739_pt1 | contig 10149 bp, 10 predicted proteins | sample BentaG_FD_87016 | JGI IMG/M metagenome (GOLD analysis project Ga0114921, IMG submission 87016) | Deep subsurface microbial communities from South Atlantic Ocean to uncover new lineages of life (NeLLi) - Benguela_00093 metaG | ecosystem: Environmental > Aquatic > Marine > Oceanic > Sediment ...
CAAAAGGGAGGTGCCAGCGGCGTGAACCAAGCCGTAGTAATGATCCCCAAACTTACCAACCTTCTTTATCTGATCCCAGATGTTTTCCTCGCCGATGTGGTCAACTACCTCGTCCAGTGGCAAAAGTAACCCCTTATTCTGGAGTGCAGCACAGGTGATGGGCTGGCCGTGGGAAACCTCTGGGGGTGAACCCGCTGCCACGCCAGCCATGATTTTCCCTTCCAGGTCTCCCCATGCGAGAGCCTCTGCTTCCACTTTAATATCCGGATGCAGGGCCTCAAACCTTGCCACGATGTTGGCAACCGCCGTCCTCGATAGGGGATTGGTCTCGGTATGCCATACGTGGACGACTTTTCGTGCTGCAAAAGCCGTTCCGCATAAGACAATTACAAACAACAAGACCATCCCAACGGCTACTCGGTACTTCTTTTCAAAGTACATCTTGACCTCCTCCTTTCCCGTTTTTAGGGGTAATACCTAATAGCTTTTTCTTTCCTCACCTCCTCTCTTGATTTTGGTCTCCCCTCCAGACATAGCATAGTTGATTTATTACAGTAGGAACTAGCTCTACCTCAAAACTGACTTGACAATTTGCGCCAAGTGCCGTTTGCGTCTTTAGGTTATTTCGAGCTGTAGAATGGCCGTTCGAGAGTTTCTTTGCCACGGTTGAAGGAATTAGGGTGCAAACAATGAGGTGGCAACCGCAGGTTTGGTGTGGCTGATGCGAGTGCTTAGTTATTTAACTTGGATTGAGGCCTCCTGTTATTCCGTTAATCTCAGACGGATGTTAACATATAGCATTTGTCGGATTTGTCAATTTATGGTATCTATCCTGGTGTCTCTGATCGACAAAAATTCCCTTTTTTAGATTGCTCCTACCGGGGAAGGAAAGAACAATTATCTTTTCGTCTCCCTGGCTATCTCTCTCCCTTTTTCCAATGCCTTTAAATTTATCTCCTCGGTTCCCTCAGGTACACTGTCTCTTACAGATTTTTTGAGGGCTTCCCGGGAAACAACTTCGGTTAAACCAATCAGAAAGCCTAACATAATCATATTAGCCACTATGGTTCTTCCAAATTCTTGAGAAGCAATTTGAGAAGCAGGAATCCGGTAGAGAGAAAAACTGCAGGTTTCAGGCAAATCCTTCACCAGCTCAGAGTCAACTATTAAGATGCCATGGGGTTTTAAATCTTTTATATACTTGTCCAGAGCTCGCTGAGACATAGCCACCAAAATATCCGGATTTATAACCTGGGGATAGTCTATAGTCTCAGCCGAGATAATAACCTCTGATCTTGCGGCTCCTCCTCTTGCCTCTGCTCCATAAGACTGAGTCTGGGTAGCCCTTTTCTTATCATATAGCACAGCCGCTCTTCCTAAAATCACTCCCGAAAGAACCACTCCCTGCCCCCCAAATCCTGCCAATCTTATCTCCTTTTTCATTTAATTCTCTGCCTCATTTTTGCTATTTCCTCACAGAGTTCCGGCTCTTCCCTATCTACAAACTCTCCCACTACTATTTTTCCTTCAAGCTCATTTTCTTTTAATTTCTTTACCTTTTTGATACCTACTGAATTTTTTTTATATCCCCGCATCATGGCTGCTGCATCCCCAGCCCCTGTTCTTCTACCGAAATGAACCGGACACTGAGAGATAACCTCAACAAAAGAAAAACCTTTTTTCTGAATTGCTTTTTTTACCGATTGCGTTAGCTGTCGAGCGTGATAGGTTGTCCAGCGAGCAACATAAACTGCTCCGGCTGCCTCAGCAAGCCTACAAAGATCAAAGGGCCTTTCCAAGTTTCCATAAGGGGTGGTGGCAGTTTCAGCACCAAAAGGAGTAGTGGGTGCTACCTGTCCCCCTGTCATTCCATAAATTCCATTATTGGTACAAACTACTGTTAAATCAATATTTCTTCTTGCAGCATGAATAAAGTGATTCCCTCCTATAGCCATAAGATCTCCATCGCCGCTGATAATCATTACCTTTAGCTGGGGATTACTTAACTTCACTCCGGTAGCAAAAGCTACGGGCCGGCCATGAGTTGTATGAAGAACATCAGCATAAAAGGAAGGACTAGGAATCCAGGCAGCACAACCAATTCCGGAAGCAAAGACAAAATCATCCATCTTGATCTTGAGCTCATCAATGGCCCTTAAAATACTCTGGGCTATAATTCCATTTCCACAACCAGAACAGCTGGTAGTGGAAAGAAAGCCCGGTCGAATGTATTTTTCTAAAGGATGCACCATTTTCATGGGATTACCTCCTTAACTTTCTTCACAATAGCATCAGGACTATGAAGTGTTCCCAACATCCGAGGGGGGAGAAAGACAACCTCAGCTTCACCCTTGGCCGCAGCCTTTACATAGGGGACTAGTTGACCCAAATTGTTTTCAAGCATGATAATGATTTTAACTTTTCTGGCTAGATCTTCAATCTTCTTTTCAGGAAATGGCCATAAACTGATAAGGCGAAAACTTCCTATGTTAATCTTGTCTTGTCGGAGCCTTTTTTGTACCTCTCTAACAGCTCTATATGTGGTACCGTAGGAAATTAAAACAACTTCAGAGCCATCTACCTCGGAATCTACCGAAATTATTTCTTCTTTATGCTTACGAATCTTATTGTTCAAGCACTTAATGTAGTAATCAAGAGCTTCAGGATCGGTTACATTTCTTTTTCCGAAACTGTCATGGGTGGAGGCAGTCACATGAGATTTAAAGCCGTGACCAAATATGGGCATGGGAGCTATATCCTCATCAAGACAGCTCTTGTATTCACTAAAATTCATCCCCGAAGCGGGTATCTTTCTTTCTACAATACTGATTTTGCTCGGGTCAGGGATAAGGACCTCCTCTCTCATATGTCCCACAAAAGCATCGGCAAGAATAAAAACGGGAGTTCTAAACTTCTCTGCTAAATTAAATGCCTCAATACTTAAATCAAACATCTCTTGCGGCGAAGAAGGAGCCAGAGCAATTACCTCATATTCACCATGAGAACCTCTCCTTGCCTGGAGGACGTCTCCCTGTAGTGGCAGGCTCGGAGTTCCGGTTGAGGGAGCCCCTCTTTGAACATTGACAATCACACAGGGCGTCTCTGTAGCTATAGCGTAGCCAATATTTTCCATCATTAAGCTAATCCCCGGTCCAGAGGTAGCTGTCAGCGCTTTAGTTCCTGTCCAGGAAGCGCCAACTACTGCTGCTATCGAGCTTATTTCATCTTCCATTTGAGCACAAGTTCCCCCCACTTCCGGCAGTCTTCTTGCCATTCTTTCAGCTATTTCACTAGCCGGGGTTATAGGATAACCAGCGAAGAATCTACAACCAGCGGTAATAGCTCCCTCAGCACAAGCCACATTACCCTGCATAAAATGAAGACCGCTTAAAACTCTCTTAGACAATGTTCTCCTCATCACTCACGACTACAACAAAATCCGGGCAATATATCATACATCTCTCACACAGAATACAGTCTTCCTCATTTATTATTTCTGGAGGATGAACTCCTTTCTTGGTGAATCTATCTGACATTTTTAAAACGTCTTTAGGGCAAAAAGCAATACAAAGGCCACAGCCTCTGCATCCTTTGCATAAATCTTCGTTTATACTAATCATAAATCCCCGCCTTAGATTTCTTGATTCTCTAGAGAATTTTAGAGCATCCGTTGCTCGCTGATACCTAAACTCGAGGATCGTAGGTAGGCCTGGCCATCGGCCCCCATGAAGGAGCATCTCTCTCAATCTTTCTCCTGAAGGACTTCTTTGACTAGTTCCACCACCTCATCCGGCATCTCTGCCACTTTAACATTAGCCTCTCTCAAGGCCTTTATTTTGGTGTTCGCACTACCTCTTCCTCTTTCTACTATTGCTCCGGCATGGCCCATCCTTTTTCCTGACGGGACAGATCTGCCCGCTATATAAGCTACTACAGGCTTTGACATTTTCTCCCTGATAAACTGGGCCGCTATCTCCTCTTCTACTCCTCCAACCTCCCCCACTATGGTCACAACTTCCGTTTGACTGTCCTCATTAAATAATTTTAGTATATCAACGAGATTAGTGCATACTACCGGATCCGCTCCTATACCGACAGCGGTACTCTGGCCTATACCTACCTCGCAGAGATTGGCAGCAATCTCGTAAGTGAGAGTGCCACTTCTAGAAATTAAACCAATTTTACCCGGGCAGAACATATTTGCCGGTAATATCCCTATTTTTATGGGCTCTGCAGGAGATATAACTCCCGGGGTAGTGGGACCAATCACCCAGGTTTCATTAGCTTTAGCGTAGGCTTTTATCTGCATAGTATCATAAACGGGAGTGCGTTCTGTTACCAAAACTATAAGTTTTATCTTAGCATCTATTGCCTCAAAACAGGTCTCCTTGACAAACTCTGCCGGAACAAAAACTACTGATGCATCAATATGATGCTCTTCTTTAGCCTCTTTTACCGAATCATAAACGGGAACTCCGTGTAACTTCTGTCCTCCTTTACCGGGAGTAACACCGGCTACTATTTTTGTTCCGTAATCAAGCATAAGTCTGGTCTGTACGCTACCAGTCCTTCCGGTTATTCCTTGGACAAGTACCTTGGTCTCACCACCGACCAAAATGGCCATTTATTCTGGTCCTTTAAGCAGTTTAAATAATTCTTCAACCGCTTTTGAAGTCTGGCTCTCTTTTACAACTTTAACCCCTCCTTTCTCCAGGATATCCCAGGTTTCTTCCTGACGATTACCTAAGGCCTTAGCAACAATGGGAATTTTAATCTTCTCCTCTTTAATTACCTTCACAATGCCTTCCGCTCCTTGGTCAATGGGATTTATTCCTCCGTAAACATTAATAAAAACGGCCTTGATATTTTTTTTCTTCATAACAACTCTCAAAGCACCGGCCATGAGTTCTTTAGTCATTCCTCCACCTGTTTCCAGAAAATTTGCGGGCTCAGCTTCCTTCCTGATCATATCCATGGTAGCCATTCCTAAACCAGCCCCACTGCAGATAAGTCCAATATCCCCATCCAGGTTTACGTAAGTAACTCCCAGTTTTTTTGCCTCTCTTTCCAGTTCATCCCGAATTCTCTCCATAGCTTTAAGTTGAAGTTCTGGATGTCTAAATAAAGAAGAATCATCCACCTCAAGAACGGCATCAGCAGCAAATAGCACTCCTTCTTGAGTTTGTACCAGAGGATTTATCTCTGCTATAAGAGCATCATAATCTTTAGATAAATTACCTAAGCTATATAAGATGTTACTAACTTTGAGAAGTTTTTCTCCATTTAGCCCCAATTTTTTCACTAAATCACGAGCCTCGTAAGATCTTAGTCCTTTAAAAACGTCCACCTGGATAGAAAATATTTTTTGAGGATGAGTTCGGGTCATCTCTTCTATATCTCCTCCACCTTCTGAACTCACTATAACTACAGGTTTTCCTGCTGATCCGTCAATGGTCGCCCCTAAATAAAACTCTTTTTCTATATTTAGCTTCTTTTCAATGAGCACTCCTTGGGCTTTGTGACCTATTATATCCGCGTCCAATATCTCGCTGGATATTTTTTCCACTTCTTCTAAACTTCGGGCAAATTGTATCCCTCCTGCCTTCCCCCGTCCCCCCACCAGAACCTGAGCTTTAACAGTCACAGGCAGCCCTACGGCCATGGCTGCCTCTACCGCCTCAGGACAAGAAAAAGCAACCTTTCCCTCCGGTACCGGAATGCCATAATTTCTAAACAATTTTTTTGCTTCATGTTCGTAAAGTCTCATCCACTTATCCCCCTTATCGATTGGAAATTTGTTTCAACAAACTTTCGCGGCTTCCCTTACATCTCAAGGTCGCCAGACCATAATTGTTCATACAATTTAACCAGATCATCTTTGAAATACCGCCGAGGATTGTTGGGCTTGGGATATTTAGCGAAGCATTCATCTGCTAGCTCGGCCGCCTTCTCCTTTTCGACTCCCATAGACTGCAGGGATATAGGTATGCCAAGTAACTCATTCAAGCCCTTTACCCTATTTACCGCGTAAGCTGCCGCCTGGATTGGATCGTCGATCCTGCTATCATTGAGACCTAACGCTCTTGCTACCCTCTTCATCTTCTCGGGAATAGCACTGGCATTGAATTTCATTACGTGAGGCAGCGCTATTGCACAGCCTAAGCCATGGGGTAATTCGAAATGGTCCAAGGTATAAGCGACTGAATGGCCCAACACCATCACCGCGCTTAAAGATAACCCTCCTAAGGTTGCTGCAATACACATATTGAATCGGGCCCGGATATCTGAGCCATTAAGGTAAGCAATAGATAGATTGGTGTTAATTAAGGAAATAGCTTCTAGGGCTACTGCCATAACCATAGGGTTAGAATTCAATGACATTATCCCCTCAATGGCATGGCTTAAGGCATCCATCCCGGTGAATGCCGTTGGAGAAGGAGGAAGAGAAATGGTGACGATAGGATCAATAATTGCCAGATCCGCTAACATGCTGGGAGTAGTTATCACTGACTTTCCTCTTCTTCCCAGGAAGACGGCATTTTTACTGGTCTCTGCCCCGGTTCCGGCGGTAGTAGGCACAAGAACCAAAGGAAGACCACGATGGGGAACTTTATTAACTCCCGCATACTCTTCTGCTTCCCCTTCATTTTTGGCCAGAGCAGCCGCTATTTTTGCCTGATCCATAACGCTACCCCCACCCATGCCAATCACAATTCCTTGCTTTTTAGAACGAACAAACTCAACCGAAGCATTTACCATATCAACTGTCGGCTCTTTTACTTCACTGGCAAAAACTTCTACCTCAAATCTCTTCGAAGAGAGAGTCGAAATAAACTCTTTCGCCGGCTCAGTCTCGCGGATCACCTTGTCAGTAAATAAGAGAATCTTTTTGGGGTTAAAACCTTTCAAAACCTCCCCGATATCATTTAGGGCATTAATGCCAAAGATCACCTTGGTAGGTGATTCAAAGGTGTAGATCTTTGCCCACGGATTGTAATACTCTACCGGCATAATTATGCTCCTTCTCCTCGGAAGACCAGGTCCTCCCGAGATAAAATTGGGGTTCTCTATTAATCATTTTCTCGACTTCAAGGCGGCATTCAACACCGGGTATATCTTTTCTTCCTTTAATAAAGTTATATTTTCCTCCTCTTCAGCAAAAGCCCTCTGTTTTTCAGTGCAGTAATCCCAGGCAGCCAAATAAACATTCGCGCCCAACAGCCTTACAGTATCCTTGTTTCTTTTCAATTCTTGCTCTCGTCCACCGGGCGTTCTGCAGTGCAAAGCCATCATGCTCTTAAGAGTGGAGTGCAGGTTTCGTAGTGCCTCTGTAAATTCACCTGGATCGAGTTACGTACCTGTTACTGTTTCCGGGTTCAGTTTGGATAGGAAACTGACGGCTGAATTGTCTATAGGTTGAAACTTAGGTTCTTCTAATGCTTGGGCGACTTTCTAGAGAATCAAGTCATCTCCGATTGGTGAGGAATGAGCGAACCAAAGATATTCCTCATCGCGAAGTCAACCAAAAAGTCAAGATTGGCTTCCAAAAAGACACGAAGCAGCTGCTCTCATCCGCCGCAGATGCGGGGAATGATCACTATCTCATCTCCATCTCCAATTGGACAATCCAGCTTCGAGCATACCCCTTGGGTATTGCCCTTGGTGCGAATTACCTGGTAGGCAGGATGGAGTTTCCCGTCTGAGTCAAGCAATTTTTCTTTAAGGCCGGGAATCCGGGATTCGAGTTCATCGATGATCTGGTCGAGTCTTTTCCCCTTCACAAAGAACAATTTCTTTGACCCGGTCAGATCGTGAAAGGCCGAAAGAAACGTCACAGTGACTGCCATCGGTTTTCAATACTCCTTGAAGAGCCCTATTGCTCTAATGTGAAGATCTGCTCATCCTTTTCATTCTCACTGTCGTTTGGTCTTCAACCGATCCAACTTCCAAATACTACAAAAGGGTTGATCGACATCATCGCCTTTGCTTCCACCTGTTATAATGGCAACGCGTCCCAAAAGATTGAATACATCTACTGAGACCTTCGCCTTGCAGAGTTTCTTTTCCCGATAAGGCTCAAATATCCTTCAGGTTAAGTCTTATCAGGCTCTCCTCTTTCGGTACGCCATCCTTGGTCCATCCGCGAAGGCTATAGTATTCGTCCAACATTCTCTCCAGATCTTCCTTGGTTATCGTTTCACCCGCGCTTCCTCCCTCCGGGACCGGCTCCGAGAATCGACTGGGCAGTAGATCCAGTGATCGGTCCGCCCCTTCTCGCACATTAAAGAGGCGGCCCAAATTGAAAATCCTTTCACCAACCTGCAAAAACTCTTCTAGTGAGATATTCCATCCCGTTACCAAACGCAGAGCCGAAACGAGACGTCCCGGCGTTAGGGGTCTTGGAGGAGCCATGGGGAACTTGCAAATAGGTAGCGCATCTGATAGGATCCCCCAAAGTTCTTGCGTCTTTTTCACCAGCAGGGGTTTTCCTTGATATTCCTTTCGTGCCATAGGCTTCACATATCCCAAGTCGGGGAGGACATTTTCCCTTTCAAAAACGTCATCATGCATGGCCGATTCATGATCTGCACCCTTCAGGGCTGTCGCATAGGCAAGAGCCATTCCTTTCTTTCCCCTGGGATCATGCATTGGTACTTCAAGTCCCTTTACGTGCATGGCCCACTCTTTAGAACCCTTCCCAATCTTTTGAGAAGCTCTTCTCACGCCTTCAGCCAGCATATCTCCTACTCCCTCCCTGAAGGCAATCATTCGAATCAGTTCTAAGATACCCTCTGGATCTCCCCACTTCAAGTCCATTCCAATGTCCTTATTAGTGAGAACCCCTTTTTCTTTACATTCCATGGCAAAGGCAATGGTGACCCCTGCGGAAATCGTGTCCAATCCGTAGAGGTTACATAGTTCATTCGCCTTTGCAATGGCGAGAGGGTCACCGAGAAGCACCGTAGGTCCCAATGCAGCCACGGATTCATATTGGGGACCCCCGTATTCAGGTGACAGACGGTAGGGTTTGCCACTCTTCACAACCCTTCGACACCCTATGGGGCAGCCAGGACATGTTCTGTCCCCCGCGGAAATCTTATTGAGCATTGCGTCGCCATCAATCTGCTTAATCTTTTCAAAGGTCGTTTTTTGAAAGTTCTTTGTGGGAAGGGTTCCCTTGAGGTTGCTGGGGCCGGTACTATTCCAGGTTCCATATTTTGAGAGGGTGTCGCAGGATCCGTCGTGCCGAACTTCATAATATACTTCCTTCATCAAAGCCTTCATTCCCTCAAGATCAGCAATTGGCGTCTCTTTTTCCCCCTTCATCACAATGGCCTTTAGATTCTTCGCTCCCATCACTGCGCCCATCCCCAGCCGTCCTGCAAAAAACCGCACGTCTCCAGAAATGCAGGCATATTTAACCAGGCGTTCTCCTGCAGGTCCGATGGAGAGTATGCTTAACCCTCTTCCATGCCTATGAGAAAGCGTAGATTGAACTTCTGCTGTGGTTTTGCCCCAAAGGTCTGATGCATCTTTAATCTCCACGGAACGGTCAGTGAGTTCAATATAAACAGGAGATTCGGCTTTTCCGCTGATGATAAGCACATCATACCCGCATGACTTCAGGTCCCGACCGAATGATCCTCGAATATCGGAATCTCCAATTAAGCCGGTGAGGGGAGATTTAGATACAACCGAGATACCCGTGCTGCCCATAAAACTTACAGCAGTCAGGGGACCCGAGGCAAAAACAAGCATATTTTCGGGAGAGAGCGGATCGACTTTAGGAGCCAGGCGATCATAGAGTAAACGGATTCCGAACCCAACCCCTCCGATGTAATTTCGGGCAAACCGCTCATCTAAGTTTTCGGTTAGCACTTTGCGTTCCGTAAGATCAATGGTCAGCATCGTTCCTTGAAATCCATACATGCCAAGGACCTCCTTCCTGGAATTTTTTTTGGCGACCGTCAAGTCTTCCCCAGAAGTCAATTCTAGTTTAAAAGGATCCAAGCATTTTGTCAAATGTGGGGAACAGATAATCCTGGGCATCGTTGCCGGGAAGCGCAAGCTTCCCGAAGGAGAAATAGATGGTTGGACTGATGAACAACTAACCTACCTTTAGCCTTAAACTGAATTCAAAAAAAGAAG
>Ga0114921_10001741_pt1 | contig 10148 bp, 6 predicted proteins | sample BentaG_FD_87016 | JGI IMG/M metagenome (GOLD analysis project Ga0114921, IMG submission 87016) | Deep subsurface microbial communities from South Atlantic Ocean to uncover new lineages of life (NeLLi) - Benguela_00093 metaG | ecosystem: Environmental > Aquatic > Marine > Oceanic > Sediment ...
CAATTTCAATCAAGGAAGGATGGCGAAGACCCGGGCCGGCGCACCAGTTCCATCTTTTATGAGCATGGGGATAACATAGAGCATTGCTCCAGAGGGTGGAAGCTTATCCAAGTTGGCTATATTCTCTAAAGCCAGTTTATCAGCAGCAAACAGAATCTGGTGAACTTTAAAGTCCTTTGATTTTCCATAGTCTATGCTCGGAGTATCAATGGCTATACCTGTTATATTTCTTTTTTTGATTAAAAATTCAACTGATTCAGGTGAGAAACCAGGGAAATTCAGTTCCGCAACAGCCTCTTCGCCTGTTTTATCTGTTCCCAAAACCTTTTTCTTATCAGGATAATATCTGGTATCTATGCCTGTGTACATGATTACCCAGGCCCCATCAGGTGTTTTCCCGAATTTTTTCTCCCAATCTTTAATATCATCAACGGAAAGAAGATAGTCGCGGTTTCTCTCACACTTCTTGGTAACATCTATCTTGACGGCTGGACCTATCCATTCCTGCAAAGGAATCTGATCCATTGTCCGTCCATCCTTGGCAAAATGAATAGGCGCATCTGCATGGGTTCCTCCGTGTTCTGAAGCACTGTATTCATTGGAAGCGTACCACCAGCCGCCTTCACTGATTCCCCAGAAAACCTTTTTTAGCTCGAAAGGTTTTGCAGTCGGCCAATAAATGGTGTTCTCATCGTAGGGATAAGTCATATCCAGCAACTTCCCTTTAATATTCTGAGTATAAAGGAACGCTACAAAAACAAAACCCACAAAAACAAGCACAGGCCATCTTTTTGAGAAATCGTTAGGCTTTTTCATATAACCCTCCTTATCCTGGAATTTATCAATTTGATAACATCTAGTGAATTTACATAGTAAAGGATGATTCTTGTAAAGGAATTATATTTCTATTTAACGATATTCATGATTCTCTTTTTAGGTCTGTAATCGAGGACTTTATGCTTAACCAGCCACTCAATCAGAGTCTGATCTAAAATCAGGCCGGTGTCGTATGGGTCGGCAGCCGGGAAACCGAAGTACTTATCTTCTGCATGGCCAACCAGATAATCATTGCTGACAACAGTATAGATCTTCTCTGGATGGAGTATCCTTCCTTTTTTTACTAATTCCTCTCCATTTATTTCAACATAGTCTATTCTCGCTCCAAAAGATCTTGCTAGCCTGGAATAATATTTGTATTTAATTCCAGAAACCTGCATTCTATCCTGACCTCTTTCTAAATCATGCTCGAGAGCATCCTTTACCTGCCGACCCGTCAGTTTGAACACAACCAAGGTGTTATGAAAAGGACTAACTTTAAATATATCAGCTTTAGTGATTGGTCCCGCTGAAATATTTGCTCTGATTCCTCCACTGTTTTGCAGTCCGATTTGAGCCCCTGTCTTCCACCGCATAACATCTGTTATCCAATTTCCCAGAGTACTTTCTTCTATTTCACCATACCTTGGATAAAGCTCAATAGTAAGGTCTGACTTAGCCTCTCCTACAACCTTAGCGTAATCTAAGCTGATCAGCGCATCCATCTTCTCAACCAAAGAAGTAACTTGAGACGATGGGTTTAATTCTACATCTGCCCATAACCAGATTAACTTTTCTTCATGATTTACAACCTTATCGTCCTCAACCTCTACCCTCAGATAACCCAATGTCCTTTGATGACCAAAGGTAGATTTGATTAATACTCCGTTGACCTCCTGAAATCGTCCATCCTCAGCGGCAACTAGAACGACATCTATTCCCTGAATATTCTCGGCTATTCTCATTGCCTGCTCAAACCGACCGTGAGAGAGTACCACAATCAAATCTGTCTGTTTGTCTAACACCGGAACATAAGCCTTTAGAGTTGGGACTATCGGCAGTACGTCCAGGCCGGCAACGCTTTCCCTGCGAACTTCTGAGAGAAAATTCTCCTCCATCACTGCAATAACTCCCACTTTTAGTCCCGCTTTGTCGAAGATATGATATGGCTGTACAGGAAAGAGTTTGCCGCTCTCCTTATAGATAATATTGGCCATGACTGTGGGAAACCTGGCTAATTTAATAATCCCTAATGCATTCTGTTGTCCTCTATCAAAAACATGATTTCCACAACCCCAAACGTCGTATTCTAGTCTATTCAAGAATTCCATCATCGCTCCACCAATCACACCTTCATACTCTACATCTGTAGCTGGAGTTCCGGTCATAACATCCCCAAGATCAATCAGCAGCACATTATTCTCTTCGGCCCTGATCTTGTTTAGGTAATGACTTACCGCTTCCATGCCGCCAACCAACCTTTTCTTACCATCCACCTTGAACTTGTAGGGTTTAAAAGTGCCATGGGTATCATTGGAGTGAAGCAAAATGATTGTCTCGGCAGATAAAGAACAAACCAGGCAAAAAACCAAACCAAATGTCACCAATAGTGAAAAAAGCTTTTTCATCAAAACTTACCTATTTACAGTTCTTGTTTTTTCTGGAACAGAAATCATTGATAAAGACTTATAGCACAGGAAAAACTTGATGTCAAAAATCTCATTGGGTATTGAACAATGATGTCAGGCTAAGAGTCTGAATCTGCAGCTTCATGTTATTTTATTAACCTGACCTTCATCGATTTAGCCGCTCTTCAGGGGAAGAAATAGCGAATTCTACTGTTCATAAATTCTTTCCGAAGTTTAGCTTTAATCCCACAGCTACAATTCTGGATTTCATCGGGTAACCTGGCTCTGTTACGTAGTACTTGTTAAAAAGGTTTTCGCCTTTGATAAAAACACTGAAATAGGAAAAACTTTTCGATAGAGTTGCATTCAGGATAAAATATCCTGGAATTTTTACTACATCATTACTGATTTTTACTTCAGATTGAGATACTCCCAGTCCCCATATAGTCAGTTTCAACTCGTTCTTAGCCATGATATCTAAAACAAAGTTCAATTGGGACTTGGGAAGCAAATCGAGAGAGCGATTTTCAACTTCATTTTTCCCATCCAGGTAAGTATAGTTTGAAGAAAAATTCAGCCAGCTCGAATTTTTTTGAAATTCAAGTTCAAAACCCGAGATTCTTGTTTTTCCAATATTGAGATTCGTGTTAAATCCTTCAGGTCTGCGCACCACATCGATAAGGTCCTTTATTTTGTTATAAAAAACAGCTCCGCTTATTAGAAAATCTCTTTGATACGAAAATCCGAGTTCATAGGTTGTTCCTCTTTCATCCTTTAGATAAGGATTTCCGGCCTGAGAGCTGTATAATGATCTCATAGATGGAAACCGTGACTTTTGCGATAAGGTGACATGAATATCAATGTAATTGTACGGATTAAATTTTATCCCAAAAATAGGATTGAACGAGGTTTTATTCTCTCCTGAATCTTTCTTTAGATAATCAAGACTCACCCCTGCGACCAATTTCCATCTTTGATTCAGGTTGAAATGATTTTCAATCCCCAGGGAGAGAGTCTGGTGCTCAAATTCATCCCAGGTTTTTCCCACATCGTCCTGAGTTCTGACCTTATCATTTCTAAAATTCAAGCTGAATTTCACTTCATTATGAGAAAAAAGAGGGATAGAACCGAGAAGGAATGCCCCATAAGACTCATTCTTATAAATGGATTTCCATTTTAGCTCGCTCATATCAGCGTCAAAGTAGGCATCCAGGATATTGTCATGTCTGACATAGTAACTTCTAAATTTAATGTTACCGCTCTTTAACAGAGAAAATGTGCCTCCCAGGTTGAATTGGGTACGACTCCAATCCTCAAATCTCCAGTGTCGTGGATAATAATATTCAACGGCAGGAGGAACAGCAAACTCAGAATTATAATGGGCAACTTCTAAAAGAATTTCACTGGTTTGACCAGGATAAAAATAGACCTTTCCCATGATGTTTTTTCTCTCATAATCACTGTTGGCTCTGCGAACATTTTTTCCTTCATTGTTCCACTTGAATCCATCCGATTTGTCATATGAAACAAATCCAGAAAAAAAGACATTCTTCAGGGTAAACGCTCCTGATGAAGAGACATTGTAGGCTTTGTTCGTGTCATACAGAGTTTTTAAGGAAAATGAAGGAGGATTCGGTCTTCTTGTAATTATATTGACAATACCACCAAGGGCATTAGGGCCATAGAGAACAGAAGAAGCACCCTTAACAACCTTTATATTTTCGACTTCTTCTGGGATTAATGTTTTAAGATCAAATGAATTAAAAAACGGCTCATAGATGGGGATTCCATCATAAAGCAATACAATTCTCTGGCTCTCAAATCCTCTTATTTTCATCCTGAATTCATTTTTAGAGCCAGTGGAAACAAAGGTTCCAGAGGTATAGGAGATGACTTCAGAAAGGTCTCTAGGAGATAGAGATTCAATTTTTTCTCTTTTTATCAAAGATGTGGTGGATACTGGAAGTTCTTTAGGGAGTTCAGCCTCAACGACTATTTCCTCTGTAATGATTCTCTGCTTTTCCTTTTTTTTCTTATCTTCTTCAGGGGGCTTCTCCTGGGCAACTAATACTGGAGAGAAAAGGAATAAAACTCCAATCAAGAATAATGAGATACTTTTTAATATACGGTTCATCCGTATAATATGACACATATTCAGGGAAAGACACAAGTCAGGGAAAATGTATTAAAATTTTTGTAGGGTTTGATTTATGATACCGTTTTTTATGTAGGGATTTGATTCATCAAACCCTTTTTTCATTAAAGACGGTATTGGGATTTATGGTAATATAATAAAGAGAATGAACAGAACACCGCTGAAAATCATCAACTCCTCTACCCCGCTGCGGATTAACGATATCGGGGGTTGGACGGATACTTGGTTTGCGCGAGAAGGAAATGTTTTAAACATCGCTGTTTCTCCTCGAGTCGAAGTTCAAATCAAGGTTTATGAAAATCAACAAAAAAGAAAAGAGCGTGTGTTGGTCCGGGCTGAAAACTTCGGTGATACTTTTCTCGTGAATCCTGAGAAACCCACTTATGACCAGCACCCTCTGCTTCAAGGAGCTATAAACTCCCTCCCAATCCCAGAGGATTTAGAACTCGATATTAGACTCCACTCCTCCATTCCTTCTGGCAGTTCCACTGGAACATCAGCCTCAGTCTGTGTTGCTCTTTTAGGTGCCCTTGACCATCTTACTCCTTCAAGCCATACTCCGGATGAGATCGTCTCTCTCGCTCACAAGGTTGAGACAGAGAAGCTAGGGCTGCAGAGTGGAATTCAAGACCAGATATGCACAGCTTATGGTGGCATCTGTTATATCCATATGCACAGCTATCCTAGAGCATATATTTCAAAGCTAGAACTTAAGGGAAAAGTGAAAGCAGCTCTGAACAAGAGACTCAGTTTGATATATTTAGGAAAGGGACACAGTTCATCAGCCTTTCATGAAGAAGTCATAGCCTTTCTTGAGAAAAAACGTTCTCAGTTTGAGTTAATCAAGAAACTGAGAAAATTAGCAGAGCAGGCAAAGGATTATATTCTCAAAGGCGATTTGGATTCATTTGGAGAGGTGATGATCCAGAATAATGAATGTCAGAGGTCTTTGCATGAAGCACTCATATCTGATGAAGCTGATTCAGTCATCCAGATAGCAAAAAAATACAAAGCATTGGGATGGAAAGTAAACGGAGCCGGAGGAGCAGGGGGCTCTTTGACTCTCCTGGGCACCGAGCAGGAAAGCCTTCGGATGAAGATGCTTAGGAAGATAAATTCTCTAGGTAAAGGGATAGAGTCCATCCCTATATCTTTAGCCCTATCTGGTCTTGAAGTACAGGAAGAGATTTAAAGCTTTTTATCCTCACCTTTTTGGTTTTTTGACGATAAGCTCAGGATCGTCTGTCCAGATTTTTTCATCACGTAAAACAGCAACAGTATACCTATAGTAGCCAGGCCTTGCATTATCGGGAACGACGGTATCTTTGGAGTTACCATTTTCTGATTGGAAACGTCCTTGTTTAAGTGGTGAATCCCAACCAAAATGAATTGAAAAAGGATATTTGTTTTCGCATTCCCATACAATTGTATCCCCAGGTAAAACCCAAATTAAGCCGTTTTCATAATCAAAATCTCCTTCCTCATTTACCTTAATAACAACTGTTTGAGTTATAGGTCCTCTTTTTTCAGCCACGTTGCCTCCTTTGCCTTTCTTTATCCCAAGAAGGCTTGGCGATAAAGATCAGGTTATTAATTTTATTCTAACTAATTAGCTACACTTCGCTTTGTCATTTATCTTTACTGGATGGATCAGATCGAATGGATTTCTTCCCACTGACTAATTCTTGGTAAACAGGATCTGTGAAGAGTCCAGAAAGGTCGGCTTGACCACGAATCTCTTCTAAAGAGCCACTAAGCTGCATGTATTCCTGAAAAGCTTGCAGTGCCTTGGCTCTTTGACCGACAATTTCAAAGGCAAGGATGCAATTGAGGAGAATAGGCACATCATTCGGCGCCAACTCTTTTGCTCTGGAGATATTCGCTAGCGCTTTCTCATGATTTCCTACTTTGGCGTAGATGACAGCCAGTTGAGCGCGAAGGAGTGCATTGCCAGGATCAATCCTCAACTCTTCTTCAGCTAACCGAATTGCATGTTGATAGGCTTCTGGCGCCCTTTCTTTATATCCAGCGAATCGACAGCTATCAGCTAAAGCCGACCAAACATAAAACTCATCCTCTCCCAGCTCAATCGCCTCTTCAAACATAGCCAAGGCATCGGCATAACGACGTTGATAAAAATATATTGTGCCCATATTAACATAAGTATGGGCATCAGGTTCTAAAGCAACAGATTTATTGAAGGCAGCCCTTGCCGACTCAATTTTGCCCATTTGAAAGTAGATTGCCATAAGATTATTATAATCGTGAACATTTTCTGTCATTAATTCCGTAGAACGCTGGTACACTTTTTCAGCCTTATCATAGTGCCCTTGGTGATAATATAAATACCCTAACGAGCTGTAAATAGCCCAGTAACTCGGCTTCAAATCAATAAATTTTCTTAATAGCTCTATTGCTTCTTCTAATCTTCCCAGATTTTCATAGATTGTAGCTAATCCCCGCGCAGCATTAGAATTTTCTGGATCGAGTTGTAAGGCCTGCTGATATTCTTTAATGGCTTCCTCATTGCGACCTGTTATTCCATAAATGTCTCCAAGCATAACATGAGCTGAGCTTAGACGATCACTCATTTCAATCGCACGTTTACAGGATGATTGAGCTTTCTCAATCCAGATATTATCTTTTGTCTCTTTATACTTCTCCAAGTAAGCCTTGCTCAATCCTACATTGGCTAAGGCATAATGGGGGTCCTTCTCAACAGCCTGCTCAAACAAGCTAATGGCCTTGTCAAGGTCTCCTTCTTTCTTTTTTAGCGGGGTATAACCAACGCCTAGTAGGTAAGATTCATAGGCATCCAGAACATTTGTTTCTCCAGCTGTCAAAACACGACGGATGTCAGGTTGCAGCTCTATGCCCAGCATCTCAGTAAGATTGATGACTACACCCTCTTGCAAAGCAGAAATATTGGCGATTTGATCAGTAATAGAACGGGATTCCAGCTGATGCGCTGTCTCTGTATCAACCAGATTCAAAGTCAAACTAAACATGTCGCCAATGCGCCTGAAATTTCCCATTACAGCTAGATTGATCCTAAAAACCCGATGGGCTTTACTAGAGCTGGTGATTTCATTTTCATACACCTCTCCAGAGGGCAGAACCCAAAGCGACTTCTGGAATTGTTCAAGTTGGATGAGTTTGCTGGTCATAGTTTCCACTAAACCATAACAAAAAGCCCTATCTGATTCGTCACCGCCTACTACGGTGAAAGGTAAAATCGCCAGACGTTTCTCTGTTGGTATTATTTCGAATCCTAACCAATTTTCTACAACTCGACGGGTTGAAGGAATAACAAGCAAAAATAACAGAGCAATTATCACCACACCCACCGGGAGAGCAACCCTCTTCAGGATTCGCGGAAAAAGACTCGGCGCCACAGCGGTAGTGGGCACAACAATCTCTCCCGAAGTCACATCTCTTCTCAAACGCTTCAGGTCCGCTTTTAAGTCAGCGGCAGTCTGGTAGCGCTCGGTCGGGTCTTTCTCTAGACATTTTTTTACGATTGCCTCAAACTCCAGAGGAATACCGCTTCGCATAGATGTCACAGGCTTAGGTTTTTTCTCAAGGATAGAATGCAAAATCACTTGGTTGTGCTCTGCCTGGAAGGGCAACTGTCCCGTCAGCATCTCATAAAGCAAAACACCAAAAGACCAGATATCTGTCCGGTGGTCCACTTTTTCTCCCAGCGCCTGTTCAGGAGACATGTAAGCTACAGTTCCCATAATCGTAGCTGTCTTGGTGATCTCAGTTTTCTCGGTCAATTTGGCTAAACCAAAATCCATTATCTTCGCCTGCCCCTTCTCAGTAATCATGATATTGGAGCTCTTGATGTCTCGATGGATGATTCCTTTCTCATGTGCCTCCTGCAGGCCCTCAGTTACTTGCATGGCAATATCCACAGCTTCTTCTATGCTCAGTGGAGATAACCGGATCTTCTTCTTTAGGCTTAGACCTTTAATATAGGACATCGCCAAGAAGGTTTGGCCTTTTGCTTCATTGATTTCGTAGATGGTACAAATGTTGGGATGGTCCAGGGATGCCACAGCCTGTGCCTCGCGTATGAATCTTGTTTTCGATTCCTCTTTCCCCATTGTTTCGGGTGAGATAAATTTCAGAGCAACAGTGCGCTTGAGCTTGGTGTCTTCGGCTTTATACACAACACCCATGCCCCCTTCGCCGAGGTTTTCAAGAATCTTGTAATGGGAAATGGCTTTGCCAATCATTTTATCAAGTTCTGAAAAACTTTTCTGAAAACATGAATAGATTTCTAGGGCATTTTTTAACCAATATTGACCTTGTCTGTTTTGAAAAAAACATAGCAATTAACAAAAAAATAGTCAAATGGAGCTCTCTCTTCTATCTCCATGGTATGGATTTTCGCTCTTCCTCGGTCATTGGCGGAAGAAGCAAAAATTTTTTTTGGTGAGCTTGTATCAATGGCGAAGCAAGCCTTCTTTCAGACTTCTTATCTAAGAAATCGCACGAGTTGGTAAAGCACCATGGATTGGAGTTTAGTTCGTCAATCTTCCGCTTACTATCGACATGATTTGCTTAACGATATCACTCGACTTTCCGCTCAATCGAATAATCTTGGATGCCTTGGAACGCATATTAAAATCTTCAATAAGTTCGACTACCTCTGTAACCCCAGGTTCTGACCACACTTCCTCGTCAAATATTATAAAAACCATGTCGATACTATCTTGGAGAGCCCGCCAACCGAGTTTTCTAGCGAAATTATTACGCGCATCCGAACTACTCAGCCACTGCAACAAGCCTTTTCCAGTCCAGATTTGTCCCTTAGTGTGAATATCCAAGCTGAATCGTCTGTTTCCAATTTTAAAAATGGCATTCCAAAATGTCTGGTCTTCAGCATCAACATTTCCTTCAGTTTTCTGTATCAGCTTCACTTTGGCCCTTTTTGCCAGCATATTAATAAGAGAAGACCTGAATTTTTTCCAATCCTCTTCAATAACCGGCCCTTTCCTCATCATCTCTTCTATTTCTTGCCACCTCGGCTCAGGTTTAGGAGGTTTTGAAGGTTTTGGGAAAAGCGGCAGAGATTCAGGTTTTGGAGGCTTAACTTTCTCTTTTTTTTTCTTCTCTGTAGGGGCCTTTGTCACAACCGGCTCAGGTTTAGGAAGTTCAACTTCTTCTTCCTTTGCCTTCTCTTTTTCCTCTTTGGTAATAACTGGAGCAGGTTCAGGCAAAGGTTTCTGAACAGGTTCTTGCTTAAGCCTAGTTTTTTGTTCTACAATCAGATCCTCAATTCTTTTCTCTATCATTCCACCTAATGACCGCACCTTCCCAAGCATCTTGTTAGAATAATCAATGATTTCCTTCTGAAGCATTATTCCTTCTTCATCTTTTTGGATAATTGAGTTCTGTGCATTCTTGATCAGCCAAATAATCATGATTGTGAGAATTATTGAAACTGCACTTAGAGCTGCAATGATTACAAAAGCAGCTAAGATCGGAAGCGAGATTGAGATTTGTTGGCTGTTCAATAAGTTATTAATGAAAAAGCCTGC
>Ga0114921_10001743_pt1 | contig 10146 bp, 9 predicted proteins | sample BentaG_FD_87016 | JGI IMG/M metagenome (GOLD analysis project Ga0114921, IMG submission 87016) | Deep subsurface microbial communities from South Atlantic Ocean to uncover new lineages of life (NeLLi) - Benguela_00093 metaG | ecosystem: Environmental > Aquatic > Marine > Oceanic > Sediment ...
CGCCGAGGGCATGTCAATGCCCGAAATCATCCGCTGCCAGAAGCGCTACCTCGCCCGAGAGATCTTCGGCGCACTACGCGCCGACTACGCCAAACTCAGCACTTGACATCTATAGGAGCGTCCTTGGCCACCTCGCGCAGGGCGTCCTTCTCCAGCTCCGCGTCGGCGAGCAGCCGCTTGAGCCGGCCGTTCTGCTCGCGCAACTCCTTGAGTTCCTTGGCGGCGTCGGAGTCCATGCCGCCGTAGGCACGGCGCCAGTTGTAGAGCGTGGCCGCCGACACGCCGAGTTCGGCGGCGATCTCCTCACCGGTCTTGCCCTCGGCAGCCAACTCATCAGCACGGCGCAGCTTGCGCACGATGTCCTCCGCGGAATGCCGCTTCCGACCAGCCATAGTTCTCATCGTCCCTTCCAGCCCGACATCGGGCCACTGGACTCTAAAACTGGTTGGACTCATTCACCGGGAACACGCCAAAAGGCCTAACTGAGAGTGCCCTACCGGAAGGCCGACAGCCGCATCTGGCCTGGACCCAACCATTGATCGGATTCGGCGCGCTACCCGCCTCGGTAATCGTGTTGACGCTCAGATGCCTGCAGCCATCGCCTAGACTTCGCCCAGCGGTCGACAGGCGTTTGATATGGGACTCCAGTACGTTCCGCCTGAGCAGTTCAGCGGGACCGTGGCCAATGGCGGCCGACAGATATTGGCGACCGGATCCCACCACTCGCCGCCCGTGCAATTCAGCGGTTGAGCGGAACTGACTGCTGGGGCCATCAGCGACAGGGCCGCGATTGGCGCAAGGGCAGCTGTCAGGATTGCCGAGCGACGATTGAATTTTGTCATTCCTTCAGGATGCCCTATCTGAATCCCCCAGGAAATGATCTACACGCCTGACCTTGGAGACGGTCACGCCGTAGGTGCTCAAGGGCCGGTCCCCGAAGTTGTGTGTGGCCGCTGCGCCGTGTCATGCAGCGCAGTCGAGTGGGATGCGGAGTTACCTTCTTGGCAGGCCGCGGTTAACGTTGTGCCATGGCAAGAGCGAGACAACTGATCGCATTATTCACCCTCGCAACGCTGGTGCTCGTAGCGTGCTCTTCGGACCCTGGTCCGGGCCAAGCGGCGTCCCCGTCTGAGGATCGGGCGTGTGATGCAGAGGTGCAAACCCTAGACCTCGGCATCGGAAGTGTCTGCGGTGTAGTTTATTCCAACCAGCAGGACCAGCGCTCGCACGCCTATCTTGGCATACCCTACGCAAAGCAGCCGGTGGCCGATCTGCGCTGGAAGGCACCCGAGCCGCTCGATTCCTTGGATGGAAATCCCTTCGCCGCAACTAAGTTCGGTAGAGAGTGTGTGCAGCCTTCGCCGGAGCTCAGTGGATACTCCGGCTCCGAAGAGTGTCTGTTTCTCAATGTCTACCGGCCGACTGACCATACGAAAACCGCTCTGCCCGTGATGGTTTGGATACCTGGAGGCGGGTTTATCGTGGGGTCGGGCAGCGAGCCGGTGATGAACGGTACAGCTCTCGCGAATCAAGACGTCATCCTCGTTACCATGAACTACCGCCTGGGATCCCTTGGATTCTTGCGTTACCAGGGCAAAGACGCTGCAATCGACGGCAACTTTGCGATCTTGGATCAACAGCTTGCCATGCAGTGGGTCAAGGACAATATCGAGAGCTTTGGCGGAGACCCTGGCCAGATCACCCTCTTCGGTGAGAGCGCCGGATCCATGTCCACCGGGCTCCATCTCTTCTCTGTTCCCAAAAGCAACGACCTATTTCGGGCGGCGATCATGGAGTCGAACATCATGGGTGTGCCCTACAACACGCCTCAGCAGGCGGCAGATAACGGTCAGGACTTCATCGAGCTCCTTTGTGGTGCCTACTCTGGAGACGAAAGCTGCCCGGCCGACGGCCAATGGCTACGATCGCTGTCCACGCAGCAGATAGCCCAAGCTCAAAACCTGACATTCCCGGCCGGCGGAATCGGTGGGCTGTTGGTTCCCGGAATGCGAGCGGGTACAGCCTGGAATGCCACTATCGACACCAAGCCGGTCACCGGGCAACCCATCCAGGGATTCAACGAGGGTTCCGAACCCAAGCCGTACGTTTTTGGCGTGAACCGCAACGAAGGAGTTTTCTTCCTCCCGGCGTCGTCCACGATGACACCCGAGCAATACGAACAGGCAGTAGTCCAAACATTCGGCGCCTCTCTGGCACAGGAAATCATGGCCTACAGCGAAGACGGAAAACGGCTCTACGACCCTGCCGGATACGAACCGCTTCCGGTCGGCGGGATGACCAGTGCCAGCCAGGCTCTCGGTCAGCTACAAACCGACTACGGGGTCGCTGCAGCAAACATGAAGTCCGCCTCTCGGGCATTGCCACAGCTAGAGGAGGCGGGGGTTTCCTCCTATGGCTACCATTTCGTGCAACACTCACAATTCAACTTCGCCGGAATGGAGCGCTGCAATCCGCCGTCGGGGAACATCTGCCACACAACCGAAATGCCCTACGTCTTCTCCAACTTCCTCAAGAAGACCGCGCTGGGCGCGTTTGAACCCGCCGAAAACGTCACGGATGCGGACAAGGCACTGGCCGACACGATGACGCAAGCCTGGGCAAACTTTGCCAAGAACCCCGATTAGGGCCTCGGCTATCCGAAACTGACGAACGCGAACAGCGACGAGTACGTCCACTGGGGTACGCCGGCCACCACCGGGAACCTGATCCCGAAAGCTCGTTACGATTTCTGGGAAGCCATCCTGCCCTGACCGGAAACCGGAGCATTGGCCAGCCTCGTCCGCCGTCGGACCCGCTTGAACGGAATCACCCTTGATCGGAATCACTTAGGTGGGCCGCTCGGGTCAGACGCGGACGACAGGCGGCGGCTCCCAGGTGCCATCGAGCGCTTCGGGTTCGGGCCAATATATGCGCATCGCCAGATAGAAGCGCCCCTGCGGTGCCGGCAGCCAGTTCGCCCTTCCTGCCTCACTGTCGGGTTGTTGGTGCTGGATGTGGATCGTCAGCGATCCATCATCACCGGTCACCAAACCGGTTGTGGTGGAGTTGATGAGGTACCGCCCGATCGTGTTCTCCACCAGGTAGCCGGCGACGCCGTCGTAGGACGTGTCGTACATCGTTACTGACCAGAACGCCTTCGCCGGCGGGAGCGTCTCGAACCGCAGCCGGAAGGCGTGGTCGCCGGATAGTGGATCGCCGGCGGCGTCTACCCGTGCGATCGGATAGTAGGCCTCGGCCTTGTCGTTGCCGCCCCAGCCGGCCATCGCCCCAGCCGCCCGTAGCAGGTAGTCGCCATCGAAGAAGTCGCGGTTGCCGAGTGCTTCGACGGCGGACCATCCATTGACTTTGTCGCCGAGGTTCTCTACCCGGTCGGCGATCTTGACGCGTGCCCGGTCGACCCCGGAACGGAGGGCAGCGCGAACGTCGCCGTCGAGGTCGGCGGTCTCGGTCGGCAATCCGGCGCCGATGCCGGCCAGCGCGAAGCGCTCGAACAGTGCTTCCTCGCTCGGGTGTGGGGGCTGGCACAATTCCAGGAGTCGGTTGACGTAGCCGATGAACCGGTCGTCGCGTGATGCCTCGTCATTCCACACCGGCCAGTCGAAGTCCGCCGCGATTGGAGCTGTGGCGCCGAGACGAACTGAGAGCGGCTCGATGTGGTAGGCGTTCATGACCGATCGCAGGGTCTCGACATCGTCGGGGCCGAGGAGTTGAGTTCGTCCGATCACGAACACCAGATCGGTCTCGAATCGCAGGACGTCGGAGAAACCCTCGGGGGCAACGCCAGTGAACCTGGGCCCAACCAGCAGGTAGGTTCCGGGCTCCGAACCGGTTGCCCGGGAGCCCACGTAGTGCGGATTCGTGCCAAATAGGTCCTCGAGTTGCATCACGTAGTAGCGGTCGGTCACCGCTGGCACGTCGAGCACCATCGGCTCGGCCCGTAGGTCTAGCGCTGCCATCGAGTAGGGCGTGTCGGCGTTCGGTGTGATGACGTCTTTGAAGTTGTGATCGAGCGTCACCGGATCACCGTGCATCTCGTTCATCGGGCCGCGGTAGGACGGCAGCGACGGCGCCAAGAACGTCGCAAAGCAGTAGCGGTAGCCCATCAGCATCGGGAACGAGAAGATGTAGGCCTCCTCGGCGATCGCAGCAAGCTCTTCGGGGGACAGACGATCACGGCTCATTACTACCTCCAGTGGTTCCAGCGTATCGCCGGTTACTACCTCCAGTGGTTCCAGCGTATCGCCGGCGAGCACCTTCAGCGGATCCTCGGCGATGGTACTTGGGTCTAAGTACGGACTTTTCGTATTCGCAATATTGCCACTCCCCCAGGCGAAACCCATCACCATTGCGCACTCGTTGACCACCCACCGTCCCGCCGGAGAACTCTTCGAACGAGTACCCGCACTTCGATGGGTTGGGTTGATTAACGCCCGGTCGAAGGCCACGTCGAACCCGGCGACGCATCGCTGGGTTCGGTCTGGTCTCCTCGGGACAGTGGCACCCACCGTTCGCTCGGTGCAGGCTGTTTCGACGACGGGAAATCGCGTAGGTTGCCCGACGGATCGGCGTCCCACCCGGCGAATGTCAGTGGTGTCTGCAGCCAGGCGTACAGCAGGTTGTACGTCGCCTCGAGCGAATCAATATGGGTACGTTCCCAGCCGTGGCTACCGTCGACGCCGAACCCGACCAGGGCAGCCCGGGTGCTTGCCCCCGCCTCGATCGCAGCGGCGGCGTCGGAACGGTAGTAGCGGAGAACATCCCGCGCGAACGGAATCCCCCGCTCTTCGGCGAGGCGGCACAGATTCCGGGTCAGGTGATAGTCATACGGGCCGTGCAGATCGGACATCGGTACCGTCACGCCATCTTCGATGGAGTGCTGGCCGGGCGCACATACCGCATTGTCCACCGTGATCATCTCCGCGATGCCCGGCGGCAGAACGGAACTGGCTCCATAGCCGACTTCCTCGGCGATGGTCACCATGATGGTGGTGCGGTGCGGCAACACCACCTTTTTCTCGGCGATGTGTTTGATCAACGTGAGTGCGACTGCGACGCCGACCTGGTCATCGAGGTGACGGGAAACGATGAAGCCATCTTCGGTGAGAACCGGGCTGGTGACCAACGCGACGAAGTCACCGACCTTGATACCGACCCGGGCCAGATCCTCCGGTGTGGACACCTTGCGGTCCACCCTGATCTCGACGTGGTCCCAGTCCGTGGGTTGGGTATCGACCTCGTCGCCGAACGCGTGCCCACTGGCCTTCAGCGGCAGAATCGTGCCGGTGATGAATTGCTCTGGGTCGTCGCAGAAGACGCGGACACGAGCAACCGCGGCGAATCTCGCCGAGAAGGTGCCCACGGAAGTAATCGCGAGGCGGCCGTTCTCCTTGAGGCCGCGCACCATGCAGCCGATGGTGTCAGCGTGAACCACCAACGCTCGGTCGGTGGTTGCCGATTCGCCCGGGAGTTCAGCGATCAGCGCCCCTCGGCGGGTCAGCGAGAACGGCACACCACAATCATCGAAGATCCCACCGATCAATTGCATTACCGCGTCGGTGCGGCCGGTCGGGCTCGGGGTCTGCAGTAGTGCCAGCAGTGTGTCGACCATCCACGCTCGGTCGGATGCGGGCATGGCTTCGGATTGGCGCACGGTGCCTCATTCGCGGTTCTTGGGGGTCGGGTCCAATCTAGCGAGCAGTCGGCGGTGATCGCTGCTGATTGAACCTCTGGTCGCCAGGCTGCTGCGATGCCGGGCAGGACCCAGAAGACGCGCAGTGATCGAACATGGCGTCCACTCGGTAAAGCTGCTTTCGCATTTCACCAGACACCGTTGATTTCGATGGTTCACGTTACCTTCGCTCGTTAACACGTTGCGGCGCTATTTGATTCAGAGCGACGAGTATCGCCGCCGACCCGAACAATTTCGTCAGCGGCTCGGTCGCCGCACGCTCCTGCTGACTCGTCCGGGTCGACCGCTGGGCTACGGAATGCAAGATGTAGCGTGGCCACTGTGAACTCCTCTCGTATGTCTCCCCCTGTCGTGCTCGCAGCCGGTGCCATGTCGCTCGCACTGATGCTCGCCGCATGCGGTTCGGCCACCGAAACCGCAACCGCAGCCAATTCATGTCCGACGGCAGCGCCGGAGAGCGGTGGCACCCCGGACTGGACGTTGCCTGGAACCGTCGGCAGTGTTGCGGTCACCGCGCCTACGGATACCACGGCGCCGAGCATCAGCGTTGACGCGCCATTCAGTGTGGCTGAGACCCAAGTGCATACGCTGCAGGCCGGCGACGGGCCTGCCGTCGCAGACACGGCCACCGCGTCGGTCTGCTACCTAGGCGTCAACGGACGCGACGGAGCTGTATTCGACAGCAGCTATGCACGGGGCACCGCGGCTGAATTCCCACTCGACGGAGTCGTGCCCGGCTTCCAGAAGGCGATCGCAGGACAGACGGTCGGATCCGCTGTCGCTGTGGCAATGACCTCTGCCGACGGCTACCCTGACGGTCAGCCCGGCGCCGGAATCCTGCCGGGTGACACGCTAATTTTCGCGATCAAAATCCTGGGCGCTTCGAGCTGACAGCGGTGACCCCGGCGAGTTGGGTGCTCCGCGGCCGGGGCAATGAGCTGGACGCTCACCAGCTCGCCGCAGCGTGATGGCGGGCTATCATCTCTGTCGATGAGCGCGCATTTCGAGGAGTTGGGCTGGCGGCAGACTCCGATGGGTGTGATCAGCTTGCGGCGCAGATTCGACCTCTCGGTGCGCACCGATATCTATGAGGTCAAGCTCGATGACGAGTATCTGATGTCGAGCCTGTTCACCGAAGCCGAACGGGAACTGGCGAGACTGGCTCTGGCGAGAACGCCGGGATCGGGCCTCGATGTGCTCGTCGGCGGTCTCGGTCTCGGTTATACCGCTCAAGAAGCATTGGCATGCAATCGGATTCAGACACTGACCGTCATCGAGTACTCCGAGGCGGTCATCGATTGGCACGAACGCGACCTGCTACCGGATACGACTGGTCTGGCCGCCGATAGCCGCGTCGCCCTGATGCGGGCGGACTTTTTCGCGGCCGCCGCGAGCACGGCGGGGTTCGATCCGGAACATCAGTGCCGATCCTATGACGTGATGCTGCTCGACATCGACCACTCGCCCCGCCACCTGCTGCACGAGCCACACGCTGACTTCTACACCCATGGTGGGCTACGCGGGGCATCCGCACATATCGTCCCAGGCGGCACTTTCGCCATGTGGTCCGACGATGAACCGGACGAGGATTTCACCGCGGTACTCGAATCCGTATTCAGCGACGTCGAGGTCCAGCGAGTGTGGTTCGACAACCCGCTCACCGGCGGCCGCTCGGCCAACACTGTCTATCTTGGGACCCGGGGGTGACGGGCAGGGCCTGGCTCAACAACCGAACTGGGTAACGCTACGGAGATTTGGGGCTTGGGTTCACGCCACCGCGTTACGCAAGATCGGTACGACGGGCAGCAGGATCGACGTGCTGGTCTCGCGGTAACTGGCAAGGCTCGCGCACCCACTTCCCTCGGTGCAGTACGCCGACCACGGCCAGGTCGGTATCGAGGACCACCAGGTCGGCGTTGGCGCCGGACACCAGACCCATGGCCGGCAAGCCGAGCGCTCTGGCCGGGTTGATCGACGACTGTAGGACTGCTCCCAGCACCGCCTCGTGGGCGGGTAGCCCGCTGTGGGTGACGGCGAATCTGAACAACCTGTCCATGGTGGCCGTGCTCCCGGCGATGGTGTCGGTCCCGGCGACATGGGCCCGGCCGTCGACGACATCCACGGCCAGCGAGCCAAGACGATAGCCGCCGTCGGCCATGCCGGCCGCGGCCATGGCATCGGTAACCAGTGAGACTCGATCTAGGCCCACGCTGGCGCTGACGTGTCGGTAGAGCGGTGGCGCCACGTGCACGCCGTCGGTAATCAGTTCCACGGTGACGCGCCCATCCTCCATCAGGGCGATCGCTGGTCCCGGTTCCCGGTGATGGATCGGCCGCATCGCGTTGAACAGATGCGTGCCGACGGTGGCGCCGGCCCCGATCGCTGCGCGGGTCTGTTCATAGGTTGCCTCGGTATGACCGATCGCGGCCACCGCGCCCGCATCGACGACGCGACTGATGGCCGCCAGCGCACCATCGCGTTCAGGCGCCACCGTGACCATCCGGATGGTTCCGGCACCTGTAGACAGCACAGTGTCCAGTTCCGCTGGATCCGGGTCACGGAGCAGCGAGGCATCGTGCGCGCCGCAACGTTGGGCGGCAAGCCACGGTCCTTCCAAGTGAATCCCCGCGATCAGCCCGGCCCTGGTCTCATCGGCCAGTTCGGCGACCTGCCTGTGCAATTCGCCGGGGCCGGCAGTCACCAGGGATGCGATCAATGTGGTGGTGCCGTGTCGAAGATGCAGCCGCACTGCCGCCGCTGTCTGGGCAGGGGTTGCGGCCGAGAAGCTGGCGCCGGCTCCGCCATGAACATGGGTGTCAACGAAACCGGGCACCACCGTTGCTGCACCGAGGTCCAGGTCAGCGGGTCTCGGCGGCGGTCCGGCGCCCACCGCCTGCAGCACGGGGCCGGACAGTTCAATCCAGCCCGGCCGCAGGGACTCCCAGCCGGTCACCACGGTAGCGGCGGCGATCAGCACCTTAGATGTCCTGCCAATCCGGTTTGCTGCGGTACGCCTCTCGGTAGTAGCCGATCAACAGCAGTCGTCGCGCCGCGGCGTCGTCGAGGAGCACCGTGACGTGGGGGTGGTGCTGCAGGATCGTCGCGGGCCACAGCGCACTGACGGAGCCCTCCACCAGATGGTGTACCGCCTCCGACTTGGCTCGGCCGGTAGCTACGAGCACCACGTGCCGGGCGGCCATGATGGTGCCCAGACCCTGGGTCAGGCAGTGCGTGGGAACGGCATCGAGATCGTCGCCGAAGAACCGTGCGTTGTCGACCCGGGTCTGCCGGGTCAGCGTCTTGATGCGGGTGCGAGAGGCCAGCGACGAGCCCGGCTCGTTGAAGCCGATGTGCCCGTCGGTACCGATGCCGAGAACCTGCAGGTCGATTCCACCAGCTGCGGCGATTGCCTGCTCGTAGGCCGTGCACGCCGCCGGGATGTCAGTCGCTAGCCCGTCCGGGCCCTGCACGGCCCCGGCAGGGAAATCGACTCGCGACACGAACACTGTGTTGATCACGTTGCGGTAGCTCTGCGGGTGATGGGCCGGTAGGCCGACATACTCGTCGAGGGTGAATCCCCGGGCCTGCGCAAAGCTGATCTGCCCCGCTGCGCAGCGGCGGGCGAGTTCGTCGTAGATCGCCAGTGGCGACGATCCGGTGGCCAGGCCCAGCACCGCCGTGGGCTTGCGCTTCAGTAACCGGCCGACGGCGCCGGCGGCCACTCCCCCGATTTCCGTCGCGTCCGACTGGATCACCACCTCCATAGCTGTCCTACTTTTCAGCGGTGAAGAGGGTGTCGCGCGGGGTGATGTCGGCGCCCGTGTTCACCGCCGGTGAGACCGTGATGTTCTGCGGCTCCCGCTCATCCATAACCACCACGGGCACAACGGGGTTCAAGCCGGCCGCAACGACTGCCGGGACGTCGTAGGTGATCACCACCTGACCCACGCTGACGGTGTCACCCTCGTTGACGTGCTTGCTGAACCCCGCTCCGTTCAGCCCGACGGTATCCAGGCCCAGGTGGACCAGAACGCCGAGGTTCTCCGTGGTCATGATGACGTACGCGTGGGCGAGCAGCTTGAGTAGCTTGCCGCTCACCGGGGCGATGGCGTCCACTACTTCTCGCGGTGGGTCGATCGCGGCGCCATAGCCAACCATGCCCTGGGAGAAAACCGGGTCCGGAACGTCGCACAGGGGAATTGCCCGGCCCGTCACGGCCGCCCGCACTGATGTCGTACTCATTGCTTGACCCCTTTGTCCCACCCGTTCGGCCCAGGATAGGTACCCAAACCTGGCTGCGGTGCCAGAAAGGCGGCCCCGGTGGCCTGCCAGATCCGGTCGACGGCGGCACCGTCGATCCCAGTGTGGTCTTCTTCGCCAATTGCTGTGACGGCGTCGAGATCGGCCGGGACATCGATCCTGCCTGGCGTCCTGCC
>Ga0114921_10001744_pt1 | contig 10143 bp, 9 predicted proteins | sample BentaG_FD_87016 | JGI IMG/M metagenome (GOLD analysis project Ga0114921, IMG submission 87016) | Deep subsurface microbial communities from South Atlantic Ocean to uncover new lineages of life (NeLLi) - Benguela_00093 metaG | ecosystem: Environmental > Aquatic > Marine > Oceanic > Sediment ...
GTTTTGATCTGCATCACGTAAAAGATCATATCCCCAGGACATATTGACCAGTGGTCTGTATCCAGTCAATGCTACCAGGAATGCGCTTCGCTGGACCGGTCCTGCATGGATCAAATCAGGGTTGACTTGTTTGATCACTCTCCGCAAATCTTTTATTAACTTGAGTCCATCAAGTAATTTGACCTGCTTAATTCCCCCAGCCCATGGTATTTGCATTACCTCTTTCGGGAGCGGACGATCTTCTAATTGCTTCTTCCTTCTCTCCAATCTCAGGTAAAAGATTTCGTGTTGTGTTTTTGCCAACGCAGACAAGAAGCGATGATCGTGGGTTGTGTAATCATGCGAGAAGTAAATTATGCGGGTCACTGGTTGAGTGGAGGCAGATTAACCACCAAGGTCTGTCCAGTGCAGGTCTTTACCACTGGGAATATATTCTAACGCACGTGTACCGATAATCTGATCGATCTCATATGGGTAGATCGCGCCTATAGTAGCTGGTCTTAATACTGCTATCATTTCTCTCCTGATGATCTCCCCCTTTTTGATATCTCTGCCTGCACGCAAGCAGCGACGTTGAACGATCACAGTCTCCTGCTCGTTCTCACCGACACGTTTGTCCGCTGAACCCAAAGCACGCTCCAATTCACGAGTTCGATCAACCATCTCTCTCCAGGTTTGAGGTGTCATCGAAAATGGATGATCGGGACCAGTGCGTGAATTGTCATCGGTAAAGTGTTTCTCGATCACACGCGCACCCAAGGTGACCGCACCCAAGACTGTTGCTGGACCAAATGTGTGATCGGATAAACCAAGGATCACATCCGGGAACATATCTCGGTATGTATTTAACACTCGCAGATGGATGTGGTCAAAATTCTCCAGACTAGCTGTGTAATTTGTGTTACATTGCATCAGCACTAGTTGTTGGTTTATCTTTAGGATTGTATGAACTGCACGTTGTACATCACCAATATCTGAAGCGCCCGTTGCCAGAATCACCGGTTTCATTTTTCTAGCCATAAGTTCCAGGGATTCGAGCCAGGTGATATCGCCCGAACCAACTTTGAATGCATGAACATATGGGTCAAGCATATCGATGGCCTCAAAATCATAAGGCGAAGAAAAATAATCGATGCCTGCTCTATCGCACTCCTCTTTGAGGACCGGAGTCCAATCAAAAGGTATCGAAGCATCCTGGTATACATCGAAAACTGATTTCTTCCATGTCGATTGGTGAGAGACCTGACCCCTCATCGCCTGGAAGCCATAATCGGAGACTATCTCCGGAGCACGAAAGTTTTGGAATTTAGCGGCATTTGCTCCGGCTTCTTGTGCAAGATGGATTAGAAGTTTGGCTCGTTCTAAATCGCCATCATGGTTGGCGGATATATCTGCGATAAAGTAGGTGGGGTGATTTTCGCCAATCGTGTGTGAGCCAATCTGGATTTCCATAACCTTCTCCTTGCTCATGGTCCTATGCTCCCAATTGACGGATAAACTCAGGGTAACCAGCGAGGTATTGAGCGTGGAAGTCCTCCAAACCCGTCTTCAAATCAGGGGGAGATTCACCAAGATCTCGGGTGAGTTTGTCTGAAATTAAACATAGTTTCGGTGCCCGTGCGGCTACCAATCCGGATTGGGAGATTGAAGTTGGTTTGATCAACTTATAATCGAAATCAAACAGACGCGCCAAGCGAACGCCGAAATCATACTTACTCGTACATTCGCTTGAGACGACATGATATAACCCATGTAAGCCATTCTCTAACATCTGTAACATTATCTTTGCCAGATCAGTAGCTAATAAAGGACAAAAATACACATCAGTGAAACCCATGATGCGATTATTTTCAGAAAGATTGTTGAAGAACCATTCAGCTAGGCTGCGTTTCCCACTCAAGCTCCAGCCGAAGAGATTCACCCTCGCCACGATCACCTCAGGATTGGCAGCCAAAACTGCCTGCTCACCATCGAATTTCGTTTTGGCATAAAGAGAAAGCGGATTGGGTTTATCCTCCTCAGAATAACCACCTCGTTTCCCATCGAAAACAGCATCGGTGGAGACATGCACCAGGCGCGCTCCGCCCCTGGCGACATAATCTGCCAGTTTTTCGGGTAAATCGCTATTCAGTTGTCCCGCCAGGACCGGATCGGCCTCACATGCTTCTAGGTTCGCCAGCGCGGCACAGTTTATCACCCAATCTGGACGACTCTCAGTAAACAGACGCTCAAGAGTTCCTGGAGCAGTCAAATCAGATTGAAGTACGGTGAAATTTGTGGTTTTGATTACATTTCTGTTTACGCTACCGAAAACCTCATGCTGCTGGCTGGCTTCAAGAGCCAGGTTCAGGCCAAGCAGGCCGCTGGCTCCGGTAACCAGGATGCGCATTCTATATAGTTGACTCCAAGTAGATCCGTATTGAATGCCATCCCACTACCGGCGACCTCCAACAGATTATCATTCTCTCTATTAATTAACCGTTTCCTCAGGCTGTTCAGCCTCGGTGAGAGAAACGATCTCTCGAATCTGATCAAGCGTCAACCATTGCGAGTTGGTATCACTGGCGTATCGGTAACCATCTGGTAACGGTTGCCCTATATCCTGCCAGGCATGTCCGAACCATAGGGCTGCAGAGGGTTGCACTACGAACATATCATCCAATTCGATCGTGGCACGAGCTTCGTCCTCATGGATTAATACCTCGTGCAACTTCTCTCCTGGTCTGATCCCGATCGCGTCTAATTCTGCATCAGGTGCAATCACTTTAGCGATATCGACCACCCTCATGCTGGGGAGTTTGGGTACAAATACTTCACCTCCCTGCATTTGTTCAATACACCGAATCACAAATCCCACTCCCTGATCAAGAGTAACCCAGAAACGAGTCATGCGTTCATCGGTGATAGTTAATTTCTTACTGTGTCTTTGTTTTAAGAATACTGGGATAACGCTTCCTCGACTGGCGACCACATTTCCATATCGTACGCAGCTATAGCGTGTCGCTGTGCCTCCCGCATATGAATTGCTTTGTACGAAGAGCTTCTCAGCAGCCAATTTTGTGGCTCCATAAAGATTGATCGGATTGACTGCTTTGTCGGTGCTGAGCGCCATAACTTTACTCACGCCCGCATCCAGCGCAGCTTCGATCACGTTGCTGCTCCCTAATATGTTTGTCTTAATAGCTTCCATCGGGTTGTACTCACAGGCTGGCACTTGTTTAAGGGCTGCAGCGTGTACCACGATATCAACCCCTTGCATTGCCCGGCGAAGGCGGTTTAGATCGCGCACATCACCGATGAAGTATCTTAAATCTGAATGATCGAATCCTCCGATCCTCATCTCGTGTTGTTTGAGCTCATCGCGGCTAAAAATGATCACTTTGGCTGGATGATAATCCCGGAGCATAATTTCCACAAACTTCCTGCCAAATGATCCAGTGCCTCCTGTGACGAGAACTTCTTGATTTTTCCAATCCATTACTGATTCCATACCATCACCAATCATTTCTTCTTGAGAACGATCAAGGGGTATTGTCCATGTTCTCCCATAAACTGTGGGAAGCGCTCCTCTAATTTATAAAGCTGGCGCAGTAACCATTTTCCACCTAAGTTCGGGAGTATGTATGCTCGAAGAAACCGGACACTCACGCTTCGCCAAACGTAAATTTCAAGGTGCATAAGTGATCCCACTTCTTCTATTAACCAATCAGCGTCATGCTTGCTCACGTAGGTTCCTTTCATCTTAGGTTTCGGAGTTCTAATTTGGGAGTTAGATTGACCGTGGCGAATATTATCTATACTTCTCCTTATTCTCTTTCGAATACGATTTCTCCACTTAATCGGTACAACAAACAATCGCATTATTGATGAATCTTGCCATCCGTTGACAACCACCGCAGATTTTGACAGTGCCAGCACCCGATATATCTCCTGATATGCCTGGCGGTGCTCCTCAATTGGAAGATGATGGATAGTGTGCAAGGACACAGCTCCATCAAATACATCTTGATCAAAGGGTAGATTAGCTACATCTGCGACCACAAATAAACCTTTCCCGCCAGAAGATCGATCACCTATCCGTTGACGGGCCTCCTTTAAAGCAACAAACGATATATCTACGCAGACTCTCGCTTTGTAACCACGCGAATATTCCAGATACTCCGGATATTGAATTGGACCTGAGCCAGCATCGAGCAAATATCGACCATCTGGGCTCAGATGCCGCCCAACACGCAGGTGGCACCTGTGGATGTATTCCCAAGACACCGGTCGTAAATCTTCGTAACGCGCGTTCTGATAGACTCCCTCACCGATTTCCTGCCAGCCAATTTCATCATAAAACTGGCGTACCTCTTGTTTGATTTGAGTCTCAGAAGATGTGTTCATAAATTTCTTACTTGATCCGTGTGATTGGCTCACCAACCAAAAAGTGGGGTGTTTCGCAAAATTGAGTTACTCTCTATTCAGAGAACATCCTTACTATAAGCCTTTCAAAGATGATTTTATATAAAGAATTAACCCAAGATCGGTCAGACTAATCACCTGTATGTTTTGCATAACATCTGTCAACAAAATACTCTTCAGTGAAATTGGACCTGGCTGAAGCTCTTTATAGATTCTCCCAATCGAAATTTAATCCGAGATATTCGTACAATTCCTGATTATTGGGATAAAAGTATGTCCTCAATTTTTTCTCCATATGAGGATCCATCTTTTCATAGCGACCGAAGTTGAAAATATCATAGTTGTCAAGCTTCCAATCTGGAAGTCCTAAAAATGTCAAGACACGCTGGAACACCTTTGGTGGGTTGTTAAAGAAATCCTCACTTCTTAAAATAAGTATTTGCTCGCGCGGGAAAGACTTAAACCAATTCTTGACTTGGTCAATGTAGACACCCCTGGCCAAATAGGAATAGACGAGATAATGGTACATCGGATATTTTTGATCAGCGATAATATTCTCTCTTTCTCCATCCAACCTACTCTGCTCCTGTTCTATGGCTTCCTGGAAGGAGAGACTTTCCTGACCCTTCCTCAGGTTCCCTTGATAGTGGGAATATGCTCTAGCAACTGGGTCACGCAGTAGGAGAATCAGTTTGATATTCGGGAGGGCTTCTTTTATCCTCTGTGGAACAAGCGGATGAAATACATAACTCGGACTAGCCTCCCCAGTTTGTGCATGGGGATCGCTAATTTGTGTGGTAAATGGAAAATTATAACGGTACCATTCAAGACCCTTTTGATAATTTCCGTCAAAAAACTTAACTTCTTTCTTAAATCCAGGAACAACATTTGGATGTTGTAATAAATATCTAAACAGAGATGACGTACCACCTTTTTGCACACCAATGATAATGTAATTGGGCAATACACGATCATGGGAGGTCAATTCACGGTAGTATTTGGATATCCGCAGGATAATTCGCCTTTTAATATAGCTTAACGATAGCTTATTCTTCATACCGAAGGTAAATGTTCATCGGGATTATTTCCGGATGAGCTGGTACTACCGATGACATGTCCGAGTTTATCTGACCAATCCAAACTATGCTCCAAGGAGGCAAATACCATTAATTCGGCAGCATCCCAAACCTCTGTTTTAACAATTTAGATATATCGCCTCGCAACGCTGGTACCTGTTTAAGTGCCCAGCTAAAAATATAGAAAAATGATTTCAGACGAGACCTATTCTGAAACTCATATCCTAGTATTTCCATTGACTCAGCGCAAATCGCTTCGATAATTTCGATATTTTTACTGGAAAGCTCTCGCTTCCATCTGCCCACTGGCTTTGTGCTGATTCCACTAAATTTATCACCATACTGAGAATTGCCTTCCCATGGAATGCCATCATTTGTTGGTCTACGTAATATCTCTTCATCGCTAATCCCAAGGAAGGCGATAATCTGCTGCAGACTTTTTTCTGGGTCTGTTGTCAAATCCTCATACCGTAATATTAAATAGTTCTTTTTTCCATAACGCTCTCGATTATGAAACCCAGCTTTAATACTTGAATTCCAACCCAAGGAAAAATCTTCGGCTGACAATCCCTTGTGTTTCCGTTGGTAAGTTGAATAATTATCCCGTGGATCACGCACAATATGAATACAATGCGCATCAGGCCACCACCTAAATATCAATTCGGCAAAATGCTCATTATATGGTGTTTTTTCGATCCAATACATAGTATCCGTGGATGATTTGTCATGTGCCCGACCAAAGGCGTAAATCGCAGTGCCGAGAAGGTCTCCATCATGCCGAATGCCATTTACTTCAATATCCTTGAGCATCAACTCACAAGTTCTGACGTAATCCATGAAACGTTGATTCTGAGAAGACTCCACTGGTTGTTGGCCATCCGAGCTACTCAAACTTCGCTCAAAAAAATGAAGTAGATAACGTTGAGCGAGAGAAAGTTTTTCATCTAGATCGCGATTGCTTATCTCAGGTAAAAAACCTCGGAAGAAAAAAGTTTCATTGGGATAAACGATCAACTGTGGGTGGGAATCAAATAGTGACACTAGTAAAGTCGTTCCCGATTTGGGATGGCCACAAATAAAGATGGGATGATCGCGCAGCGAATTCTTCTCGTTCATTCTTAATCCATATCTCTATAAGAAATCACCTGCTAGGAGATTCTCCATTGACGAGTTTCCCCAACAAGATATTGAAAGGTGTCACCATATTGAGCTAAACCTTCTTGCGAGAGAACTCGCTCTATTGGCCAAATTTCCAGTTCCTTCCAGAATCGCGGCATTGGCCAGGGAAAAGGTGCTGGATAGTCAAAGAAGAAACGGAATGCATACCGCCAGGAAATATCAACTTGCTCAGGGGTCAATTGGTATCGTTGAGGATCTTGGGCGAATCTATCTAAAATATTGAAATAATCTTCCCAGGAACTCGGATCGATCGTAAAACCTTTATCACGGTAATGGGTGTGTCCAGCTATGACAACAGGAATTCCGCTCATTGCCAATTCCAGACCGACGGTGGTTGTGTATACTAATCCAAGGTCTGAAATTTCCAGTAAATCATACGTATTAATTTGATCATCTGCAGAGATCAGGTGGATATTCTCAGGAATTGTTGGCAGCGCTTGGTTGACAAGAGCAGCAACAGATGGGCCTTTTGTATATCTTTCGCCAGGATGGATGCGAACCACTAGCTGAAGGTCTGAATGTTCGGCAAAATATCGCACCGTCCGCTCAAGCCATTCCGTCATATTACGACTAAAAAATTGTCGGCCAAGAGTCAGGCTATCTCCAATTACATTAGCTGCCAGAAGTACCACAGGACGAGCATCAAGCCCGAGAGACTGGTGAACTTGATCTCCTCCTTGATTGGGTAAGACCTGCCAACGACGGGAAAAATTCTTCCACAAATCGGCTTTTTGCCTGGAATCGAACAGGTCACGGACTTTACCCCGCTCGTCTTCCGTCAATGGACGATCTTTACATACAGCCCATAAATCATCCGTTTCTTGACGCATGACTTCCTTATTCTGAGCCAACCAGATTCGATTGCGCTGTTCACCGAATTCATATGTTGTCGTCGGGATATCGAGATAACGTGCTACTTGATATATGACCCCCATCTCTAAGATGCTGCCATTGGGGACAATAACAACATCGGGAGAGTTTATCTTCATCCAGTTTAGAGCTGTAAGGGCAGCTTTTGAATTACGCGCTAATCGAAGTCTGTAAAGATCGCTGTCATGGTCAATTAATTCCATCTGTGAGGTATATTGAGTATCTCGCAATGATATCTCCTCAACAGCTTGTTTCACCGGCTCAGGCGGTGGTTCTCTTAATTCCTTGACATCCAGAAAGGAGACAGCCTGCAGGATAGGATTTGCTTTCCGAAACACGCGCCGGGAATAAAGGTTTTGACGGCGCAGATCGAAACGGTTTATTGGCTCTTCCCACCTTGCGTACGGCAAATACGCCAAGATCACATTGTGACCCAATCCAGATAATGCCGCTCCTAGCAAAGCAGCATGCGAAATCCAGTAATGGAGCGCAGCAAAAATTAACACCCTTTTACCTGGTTGTGAGCGATTATCTGAGTTAGTTACTTGCTTGATCCAAACAGGCAATGCGTTCTCCAACTTATTCAGGTAAAAACTCTTTATCGGAGGTTCCTCTGACTGGCGGAGCAACCAATAGATATCAGCAGTAAAAGGTAAATCACCGAGGATTCTTTTAGCAGCAGCTTTTGAGGTCATCTTACATCAATAATCCATTCCAGACGGGGTCGAACCGGGCCTAGCCGTCTTTCCGGCCATTGCATCCCGGGAGCCCCAGCTCCATCAACGGTAAAAGCCAGAACATTTTCATCTTGAAAATAACGTTTCACTCTATAAGAACTGGCGTTAAGTCCCAGCACATATTGACCTTCATTCAAGAAATCAGGCGGAAGTGTGCAGTTGCTTGAATAGTGACCCTCTGGACGCACATCAAATCGTTCAAATTGTTGAGGGGTATCTGTATCGAATGAAGTAAAAACAAATTCGCCTCGGGTGGTCTGCACATAAACTCCTACCCTTAAACCTTTAATCGGCGCGTCCAAGGCATATTCCACCTCAATTGAAATCGGATCAATAGAGCGAACCCTATCTAACGTGCGTTTATTTTTATCGCTGATCCGTAAGGAAATCGGCCGAAAAGGAGCAGCATCGGGGGGTATCTCGTCAACACTCCAGGTACGTTCCCCTGACTGCGAAAATCCAGAGCTCATGTAATGATCCACCACTTGAGCGGTGGGAGCCCGCATGACGATGCGGCCGTTATCAAGTAAGATAGTTTCCTCTGTCAACCGAAGAATAGCAGACATATTATGGCTGACAAAGAGAACAGTCCGCCCTTCTTGGGCTACATCGTTCATCTTTCCCAGACATTTACGCTGGAATTGAGCGTCTCCTACTGCTAGGACTTCATCAACTACCAGGATTTGAGGTTCCAGATGAGCAGCGACAGCAAAAGCCAGGCGCAGATACATACCGCTGGAAAAGCGTTTGACCGGAGTATCGATGAATTTTTCCACCTCAGAGAACGCCACAATCTCGTCAAATTTTCGATCGATTTCTTCCCGTCCCATACCAAGAATGGCTCCGTTGAGGTAGATATTCTCTCGTCCCGTCAATTCTGGGTGGAAGCCAGTGCCTACCTCAAGCAGAGACCCCACTCGCCCGTGGATTTCCGCGTATCCCACAGTTGGTTCGGTAATTCGGGAAAGTATCTTGAGTAAAGTGCTCTTCCCGGCACCATTGCGACCGATCACACCTAAAACCTGTCCTTTATGGACTTCAAATGAAACATCCCGTAAAGCCCAGATCGTTCCGGACTCCTCCTTTTCTAAAGCACGTTTCGCTCGCGCATTAGGATTTACCGACTCAACCAAAGTTTCCCGCAGAGTCCGGTAACGCATTGGGATCAATCCAATGCGATATTGTTTTCCTAAATTCTCAACTCGAATAGCTACATCATCCATATTGATAGAATCTTTGGGTTTGGGAGCGTGGAAAATGGCACGTCTCCTTTATGCCCAAATTCCCTTTCTCCTCTTTTACACCATGTCTGCAAAAGTCCGTTCCATGCGCCGGAAATAGAACATCCCGGTGATAAAAATCACCACGGCGATAAATGCCGATACCGCTACCAATGGATTGGGTGCGTCTGATGTATCCAACAATGCCCAACGGAATCCCTCCACCACTCCAACCATAGGATTCAGAGCGTAAAAAAACTGCCATTGTTCAGGGACTTTGCTAGCTGGATACACGATCGGGGTTAGGTAAAACCACAACTGGGTTATATAAGGGATCATATAACCGATGTCCCGGTAGAGTACGTTCATGGAAGATAACCACAATCCGACCCCTAAAGCGGTGATCACAGCTAATAGCATAAAAAATGGTAAGGTCCAGACATTTGAAGTTGGAGGAATTTGATAATAGACCATCAAGCCAAGCATGACGACGAAGGCGATTAGAAAATCCGCCAAACTTGAAAACACAGATGCCAGGGGAATGACCATGCGCGGAAAGTAGATTTTAGTGAGCATCGCCCGATTTGAAACCAATGAGCGACCCGTATCGTTCAATGCCTTGGCAAACACACCCCATGGTAAGAGGGCAGCATAGGA
>Ga0114921_10001746_pt1 | contig 10143 bp, 10 predicted proteins | sample BentaG_FD_87016 | JGI IMG/M metagenome (GOLD analysis project Ga0114921, IMG submission 87016) | Deep subsurface microbial communities from South Atlantic Ocean to uncover new lineages of life (NeLLi) - Benguela_00093 metaG | ecosystem: Environmental > Aquatic > Marine > Oceanic > Sediment ...
GAATTTTCCCATTACTGATGCAAGACCCTTTATTTCTGGGAAAGAAAATGTAAAGGAATTAGATTCAAGTGAAATAGAAATTACAAAAGAACAACTTCCAGTAAATACAGAAATAATTGTTTTAAAACCCGCACTCTAAACTTTCTTTATCATTCCTTTACTTCTTTCAGAATGATATATTTTTTGTCAAGTGAATCTGTTGTATTTATTTTATGCAGCAAATTTATGAGAGGTTTCTGTCTTTTTTTTGTTTTTTTCAAATGAGCTTTGTTTTGAAGTTCTTAAATTTTTTCTAATATTTCTTGTTTGATGCCTGATAAGTAAAGCAGTACTAATCAAAAATACACCTAATGCAAATCTTCTACCAGGTGTTTTTGTAATTTTTTCTAATGTCTCAGTGGTTTTTGTAAGTGCTGGTGTATAGAACTTCTTTTTACCGACTTTACTTATACTTCCCATTACCCCACCAGTAAAAAAATCAGGTGCTTTAAAAATAGTATCTTTTAAACTATCCATCTTAAGTAAGCTTTCTTGAAGAAGATCCAATTTATTTCTACATTTTTCACAAACATCTAAATGATGTTTTACTTCTTCTCTGATGGATAATTTAAGATCCTTATCCAAAAAAGCTGGTAAGTGTTTATCTACTTCAGAACATTTCATTTAAAATTCCTTTAATTTATAAATAATCAGGGATAAAAATATTATTAATAGAATATTATATAGTCTTTATTACACCTTTGATGACAAGGTTAATTTTATTAATTAGAAATAAAAATAATATTCATGAAAATATTTGTTTAGAAGTACACAAAAATATTTCATCAGCAGAAATTCGACGAAATATTAAATAAATATGTTTCATTGAATTACTGTAGAAATTTAAATAGTTCTTCTTCATTATGAACTACAATTGCTCCCTTTTCTATAATTTCTTTATAAATTTTAGTAGCTTCTCCTTTTGTATAATCCCGGTCAGTAATTGGAGATTCCTGTAAAATTATAACTTTTTTCCCAATATTCAGAGCTTCCTCCACAGCCTTAAGATTTGATAGATTTCCGTATCCAAATTCTACATTTGCAAGTATCACATTTTCACATAACTTAATTTCTTCAATATTTTTTTTATAACTCTCTTCACTAATGCTTGAAAAGGGTGCCTCAGAAACAATAGGAATTTCAAGAGCCTTTGCGGTCTCATAGTCAGTATCAATTACATTTAGAACACCGCATGTAATAAAATAACCATCAATCTTCAACTTGCTTATCATTGATGAACCACTACCCCCACCACATATTAGATGAACTCTTCTTTTTCCAATTTCTTTTGCTACAAGTTCTTCTTCAAAAAATCTTCTACTTATTGGAGTTATATAAATTCTATTTGTAATAGGATTTTTCTTAACCACCACAGGTATATCGTAAGTACTTTCTAAAATTTGCGAAGTAAGAACTTCTTTGGTATATCCTATGACAAAGATCTCCCCATTTGAAAGAATCAATACTTTAGGGCAAAAAGATGCAGCCAAATTTATATCATGAAAAATAACTATTACTGTAATTTTTTGTTCCTTATTTAATCTTATAATAAGATTCATTATCTCCAGTTGTGAATTAATATCTAAATGCGTTGTTGGTTCATCGAGAAGAAGAATTTTTGGTTGCTGAGAAAGAGCTTGAGCAATTGTAACTCTTTGTCTTTCTCCACCAGATAGCTGAGAAGCATATTTATCTTTCAAGTCATATATTCCTACTTCTTTAATAGAGTTAATTGCGATTTGATAATCAATTTCTTTCTCCCAGAAACTACCTTTTAAATATGGGCTTCTACCCATCAAAACAGTATCTAAAACAGTAAAATTAGAACTTGTAATGCTATCTTGAGGAACAACTGCTACTGTCTGATAAAGCTTTTTTTTAGAAATTTCTTTTATATCTTTACCTTGAATAAAGATTTCTCCTGAATCTGGTTTTAGAACACCAGATATCAAATTCAAAAGAGTTGATTTCCCTGAACCATTAGGACCGATAATACCTAATATTTCTCCAGGATTAACAGTGAAGTTTACATCATGTATAACAGGTAAACCATTGTATGAAAAATCTATATTTTTTAAAATCAAATCTGATTTTCGCATTTTTATTTAAAAATTTCCCTCCCCTTCTTCTTCATTAGATATATAAAATATGGAGCACCAATTGCAGCAGTAATAATTCCAACAGGGATCTCTCTTGGTGATGCAATGGTTCTGGCAATAGTGTCAGAAAAAAGTAAAACTATTGAACCTGCCAGAGCTGATGTTGGATATAAAATTCTATTATCAGAACCAACAATTAATCTCATGATGTGAGGTGTAATAAGACCAATAAATCCAATTAATCCCCCAATGGCTACTCCTAATGAAGCGAGTAGAGTAGCTATAATGAGTAGAATTCTTCTTAACTTTTCAGCATCAACTCCTAATTGAGTTGCTCGTGTGTCCCCTAAAGTCAGAATGTTAAGTTCTCTCAAGAAGAAAAAGGCTGTAAAAAAAGTTAAGAATATTGGTGTTAAGAGTACTCCGATTTTATCCCAATTTGCAGTAGTAAATCCTCCTAACATCCAGAAAATTATTTTTTGCATGTCATCTGTTTTGGCAATCAGTAGAAAATAAACTATAGAATTAATTAAAGCACCAATAGCAATTCCTGCCAATATTAGATTACTTATAGGAACTCTCTCACCAAGTTTTGCTAATTGATAAACAGCAAGAACAGCAATTATAGCACCTATAAAAGCCATAATTGATACAGCTGATATACCAAGTAATCCTGTACCTAAACCTAGAAAGAAAGCTATGGTTGCTCCAAGTGATGCCCCAGATGAAACACCGATAATGTATGGATCAGCCATTGGGTTTCTAAATATCCCCTGATATATCACACCAGCAGCTGCTAAGACAAAACCAACCAAAATTGATGAAACAATTCTTGGAAGTCTTATCTGAGTAATTATTATTTCATTTTTTAGAGAAACTATTTGATGTGTTTTTATGCTACTTCCAAAATAAGGAATTTTCTTAATTAAAATGCTTAGTATTTCCTTTATTGAAATATTGGCAGAACCAACACAAGTAGCTATAAAAATAGCTGCTGTTAAAAGTAATATTAGAAAAATAGTATATTTTAGAAGCTTTCTCTTTTTTTTCATATTTTTATTTTTTTAAAATTCAATATCTGGATAAAGTGCTTGTGCAATCTGTTTAAATCCTTCAACTATTCTCGGACCAATTCTTGACACTGAATCATCATCCACAACAACAACTCTGTTTTCTAAAACAGCTTTTATAGACGAGAATCTCTCATCAGCTGTTATTGTTTCTGAAGTTGGTGCTAAAGATTTAGGAGCAATAATCACATCTGGATTGTGTTCTATTAATTTCTCCAGACTATATTCAAGCCATCCCTCTAAACCATCAGCCGCAACTATATTAATTCCATTAGCTAACTCAATTAAGTCATTTATAAAAGTTCCACTCCCGGCAGACATTATTGGCTCATTCCAGACCATATAGAATACCTTTGGTTTATCCTCATCAGAAACATCAGCTACTAATGTTTTTATTTCATCTATTTTTTCTTGCATTTCAGATGTTAACTCTTCTGCCCTTTCTACTCTGTCCGTTAATTGACCAATCTCACTAATGTCTTCTAATACATTTTCTATGTTATTTGCATCTAAAGTATAAACAGCAATTCCAAAGTCTTCAAATACCTTCACTGCTTCTTCATTACCTTTTAATGTTAAAATCAAATCTGGCTCTAGTTCAATAATTTTTTCCATATTTAAATTAAATGCATCCCCAATCTTCTCAATAGATTCAACTTCCTCAGGATAATTACTAAAATTATCTACACCGACTAATTCTTCATCTAAATCAAGAGCAAACAGTATCTCTGTATTTCCAGGAGCCAATGATATTATTTTATCTGGCTCTTCTGTTAAAGTGATTTCCTTATCCATATCATCTGTAACAGTTACTGGATATTCAATCTTAAAAGCTTCTTCTTCTGTTTCAGTTGTGGGCTTTTCAGTCGTAGTTATTTTAGGTGTAGGTTCTGTCACACCTTCAGTAATCTGAGTTGACTTTTCAAGTACAGCTGTTTCTGGCTTACATCCAAACAACACTATACTTAAAATAGTAAAAATAGTTACTATTACAGCTAAAGTTTTAAAGCCATCCCTTAAATCTATCTTAAACAATTTGGATTTAATTCTGTCTCTTAAAATTTTTAAGCTAATCATTTTTTATTTCCTTTCTTTTCTTAAATTTAATTTCTTTTAAAAATCCTTTGAAAATAAAATAATTATTTAATTTGCCCTCCTTTTTACTGTACTATAAAATTAAATTTAATTAACTTTTAATAAATTGAAATTAAAATCTTTATACAATTTTTTCCATAAAAAAATCACCTCTCTTTCCTCGAAGAGTAGCAATTTTAAACATTCAAGTGAGGTATCCTGACTTCTGGTTTTTCGCTTTTTAAGCCTTCCCAAACAAAATGTTCAGTGACATATTTTAAAAAGCAACCCAGTTACAGTGGCGGGACCATATCGGATTTTCACCGATTTCCCTCTTAATTATTGAAGTTACATGAATGTTTAATATTTAATTGTAATTTAAAAAATAACACTTAATAAACTTAATGTCAATAATTTTATATTATATTATTTTCTTAATAATAAAAAAGATGAATTTCAAAATTATTTGCTTGACAATCTACCTTATATATGTAAAATATACCATTAGATGGTAGATATTACATAAAAGGAGTAGAAATGGGATTAAAAACTCTTGGGCCTGTGAGTGCTAATTTTATATTAACTCTCTATGAAAAAAATAAAATAATATTCACACCTAAAGATGTCATAGAAATAACTGGATTAAGAGATAAATATTTGTATAGATTTATCCAACAATTAATTGAGAGAGAATTAATATTGAGATTGAAGCCAGGAAAATATTTTGTTATTTCCCAAGAAATTGGTAAACAAAGTAAATTTATAGGAAATTGGTTTGTAGTAGCAAGAGAAATTGCTAATTCTCCTAAATACTATATTTCTTACTATAGTGCTATGGATATTCACAATATGCTTACTCAACCATTATTAAAAGTTTATATTACTACCTCCAAACAATTGAGGAAAAAAATACATTCGATTGTAAATGTAACTTTTGAATTTATATATTCTAAGCCTGAGAAAATTTGGGGTATTGAGGAAGTATGGGTTACAAATACTGAAAAGGTCAGAGTGAGCGATATAGAAAGAACTATAATTGACTGCTTGGATAAACCTAAATATAGTGGGGGTATTTTGGAAATTTCTAAAGGTATCTGGATCCAAAAAGGGAGTATAGATTTTGAAAAATTAATAAACTATTTAGAAAATTTTGATAAATTTATAGTCGCAAAAAGATTGGGATTTATTTTGCAAACTTACAATTTATTAGATAGTAAATTAATAAATAAATTTAAAAAATTTATTAATCAAAAATATTATCTTTTAGATCCCACTCTGCCAAGTTATCCAACATATAAAAATAACTGGAAGTTAATTGTAAATATTAGTCCTGATGAACTTATTAAAGCAACACGAGCTTAAGAAATAGTATGAGGAAATAATGATTAATCAAAGAAATTTATTTAGATTACAGGCTAACTTAACTAAAGCTGGTAAATCTATACCTGTTAAAACAATCGAAAAAGATTATATCCTATCGTGGATTTTAATAGGTATATCAAAATCAGATTTAAAGGACATTCTTGCTTTTAAGGGTGGTACAGCATTAAAAAAATTCTATATTCATAGATATCGTTTCTCTGAAGACCTCGATTTTACATTATTAAAATCCTTTTCTCTATCAAATCTGAAAGAAAAGTTTGAAGATATCTACCAGATATTATTAAAAGATGCAAATATACCTATAAGATTTAGTAGAAGTGATGAACATGAAAATGGATATACAATTTTTTTAAATTTTTCTGGTTCTCTTAGTGCTGATATAAGTAAAGGGAGTATAAAGATAGATTTTACGAAAGAAGAACTGTTACAATTTCCAATAATATTAAAACCTCTTTTAAAAGAATACAAAGAATACGATGATATTCCTTTAAATATTAAATTAAAAGTATATTCCATAAATGAAATTTTTGTGGAAAAGATTCTTAGTATTATGGATAAAAGTAGAAATGAACCCAGGGACATTTATGACACATGGTATCTTATTGCTAATAAATATATTAGTGACATATTCTTATTAAAACCATATATAGAGAAGAAAATTAAATTTAAAAAATTAAGTGATAGTTCAATATTAAAAGTATTTGATGAGAAAGAGATTAGATATAAAAGATTATGGGAGGTTCGACTTAAAAATCAGATGGTGGAATTACCTTCATTTGAAAAAGTTTACAGGGAGTTAAAAAGAGAGTTAAAAGAAATCGATTTGATTTGATTAACAAATTAACATTTTTTATTTTATTTCTTTGAAGATAATATCTCTTAAGATTCTGCGACCTCTGAAGATGTTACATTTTAGAGTTCCTAAAGGCTGTTTTAATAATTTTGCTATTTCTTTGTATGAGTATCCATAAATATCTCTCAATACTATTGGAACTCTATACTTTTGCGGTAATGAAATAATATTTTCAATTATCTTCCTTCCATCTTCCTTTTTTAAAAATTCCCTCTCAACAGATGATAGTTCTTTATACCTGGCGCTTTTTGAAAAATCCTTATCATACTCTAAATCTAATTCTTTGGTTTTAGAAGTATACCTTTTTCTCTTTCTTATAAGATCGATACAGGTATTGGTAGTTAGCCTAAATAACCATGTTGAAAATTTTGACCTACCACCAAACTTATGAAGGGATTTATAAATCTTTAGGAACACCTCCTGTGCAGCATCTGATGCATCATGACTATTTCCCATTATATAAAAAGCGGAGGTAAATACCTGATTTTTGTATCTATTTACTATTGCTTCAAATGCAAGATTATCACCTTTTCTTGCACGAGCTATTAGAAATTGGTCGCTTAAATTATGATATCTTTCCATAAAAATATTCTTAGTTGATTCGTTTTCTGAAACATCCATCTTCTTCATTCTTATTAGTCTTTTTTATTAACCTAAAAAAAATTTTCTTTTTAATCTCAAAGATTTTAAAAGTTATTATAATTATAACAAAATCCTCTATCATTATCTGATAGAGGATCAAAAAATAAATCTATCAATAGTTTTTCAAAATAAGAATTATTATCTTCCATATCCTGGAGGAGTATCTACTAATTCTACAGTTGTTTTAATAACTTTTCCATCTCTTTGAATTTCTAATTCTACTTTATCACCAACATTATGTTTGATTATTTCTGCTATTAAATCGAGATGTGTTCTTAATACTATATTGTTACACTTTGTAATAACATCATTAACTTTTATTCCTGACTTATAAGCTGGAAGATCCTCATACAATTGATAAACTATTGCACCAGGAATATTTGGATCTGTTCTCAGACCAACGCCAATTATTGGTAATTTTGACTTACCATATTTTATTAATTGATTTGCAATATTTGTTGCTATATCACTCGGAATTGCAAAACCTAATCCAGCATAAGTCTGAGTAGGGCTTACTATTATTGTATTAATTCCCATTACTTTACCTTCTATGTTAGCTAAAGCACCACCACTATTTCCCATATTTATTGCAGCATCTGTCTGAATTAAATCAACTAAAAAATCTTTACCTTCATATTCCAGTAATTCTAATATTTCTCTTCCAAGTGCGCTGACTACTCCTGAAGTAACAGTTTGCTGAAATCCAAATGGACTCCCAATTGCAACTGCTAAATCTCCTACTTCTATATCTTTTACGGACACAAATTCAGCTGGCTTTAAATCTTTCCTGTCAACCCTTATTACAGCAATATCGGCACGTGGTTCAGTCCCTATTAATTCTGCTTCCATAGTCTCACCATCAAAAAATGCCACTTCAATGCTTTCAGCATTTTCAACAACATGGTTATTTGTCAATATATAACCATCTTTTGAAAAAATTACTCCACTGCCAACACCAGGAAATAGACCTTCACGACCAAAAATATCCTGTTGAATAACTTCAACAGTAATATTTACTACACTTGGTTAAACCTTTTTTGCTACTGCTGCAACAGGATTTGCTAAATTAGCTTCACTTTTAACTATCTCTTGTTCTTTTGAGGTTTCTTCTTTGGTAATTTCCTGTTCTTTTATAGTTTCTTGTTCTTCTACAGTCTCTTCTATTCTTTCTTCAGTAGGAGAGACAATTTGTAATTTTCTTAAATATATTGTTCCAAATATAGCTCCAGCAACAATAATTAATATTAAAATTGCAATTAAAGCTATTAAACAACCTCTTAAAAAGTTTGATGATCTATTGTATTTTATATAATTATTTTCATCCACTTCTCCAACCTTTCTTAAAAATGCATTTCAAAGTTAAAAGTAAAGTATTTATTATACTACCATTTCCTTCTCTTTTTTAGCTTTAAGTACTGAAATAAGCTCAGGAATAACTTTAAATAAATCTCCTACTATACCAAAGTCTGCAATCTTGAATATAGGAGCGTCTGGATCTTTATTTATAGCTACAATTGTTTCTGATGCCTGCATGCCAGCTCTATGTTGAATAGCTCCTGAGATGCCACAGGCAATATAAAGTTTTGGAGATACAGTTTTACCAGTTTGACCTACTTGATGGTCCTTTGATATCCACCCTGCATCAACTGCTGCTCTTGATGCTCCAACTTCACCACCTAACAAGTCAGCAAGTTCCTGAATAAGTGGAAAGTTTTCAGGCCCTTTCAATCCTCTTCCACCTGACACTATTACTTCCGCTTCCTCAAGTTTAACTATTTTCTTCTCCAATTTTAAGAATTTAACTAAACGAGAAAGAATATAAGATTTTGAAATATCTGGTTTTATATTAATAACATTCCCTTCTCTTGATAAATCTTTTTCAGGTTCTCTAAATACACCTGGTCTTACTGTTGCCATTTGAGGTCTGTGATTTTTGCATGTGATAGTAGCCATAATATTTCCCCCAAATGCTGGTCTTGTTTGAAGAAGATGTCTCTCAGTTTCATCTACGGTAAGTTCTGTACAATCTGCTGTCAGTCCTGTCTGTATTCTTTGAGCAAGCCTTGGAGCTAAATCTCTTCCCATATGTGTTGCTCCAAAGATGAATATCTCTGGTTTTTTCTCCATAGTAAGGTCGTAAATTGCCTTTGTATATAAATCTGTTTGATAATTTTCTAACATTGGGTGATCTATTAAATATACATTATCAGCTCCACATTGAATCAATTCTTGAGCTAATTCTGCAATGTTATGACCCAAAAGTACTGATTCAACTCTTACTCCTAAAATATCAGCGAGTTGACGTGCTTTTCCAACCAATTGCTTTGCAACTCTTGTAAGTTTTCCATCTCTTTGCTCAGCAAAAGTCCATATACCAGAATATTTACTTATATCAATAACACCCTCTTTTATTAATTCAATAGATATTGCTTCTACAGGACATTCATCAATACAAGCTCCACATTCATTACAGGCATCAAGTAAAATAGCAATATCCTCTTCGTCAAGCTTAACTCCATTAAAAGGACATATCTCTACGCAAAGTCCACATCCGGAACATAAATCTCTATTTATATAAATTGCCATATATTTACCCCCAATCTATAATATATTCTTTGCTCTTAGACGATTAAATAAAATCTCAGCAGCTTTTTTAGGTTCATCCTTTATAATTTCACCTTTACCTTTCGGTTCCGGAGAAAAGATTCTTTTGACTGAAGTAGGTGAACCATCCATTCCTATTCTCTTTTCATCAACATCCATATCTTTCTTTTCCCATATCTCAACCTCTTTCTCCCTATATGCACTCATAATTCCATATGCTGAAGGGTATCTGGGTTTATTTGCCTCTGCAGTTACAGTTAGAAGAGCAGGTAATTTTGCTTCCCATTTTACTCTTTTATCCTCAAGTTCTTGAATTGCGATTATCTTATTATCTTCAATATTCACCTCTAAAACATAAGTTATTTGAGGAATTGATAAA
>Ga0114921_10001747_pt1 | contig 10138 bp, 8 predicted proteins | sample BentaG_FD_87016 | JGI IMG/M metagenome (GOLD analysis project Ga0114921, IMG submission 87016) | Deep subsurface microbial communities from South Atlantic Ocean to uncover new lineages of life (NeLLi) - Benguela_00093 metaG | ecosystem: Environmental > Aquatic > Marine > Oceanic > Sediment ...
AATAGTGTCAATATCGCAGCCATACCTTCATATAAAGCTGATGCTGTAACGAGTTTAGTGGGAGATGTTTACCCGCAGTTTACTCCTGTAGACACTGTTCTTAAAACAAGTTTGGGCAATTTAGGTGGCATTTTTCATGTTCCCATTACAATTCTCAATGCTACTAGAATAGACAGACAATATGATTTCGAATATTATATAGATGGTGTCACAGAACATACCGCATCAATCCTGGAGGATGTTGATAAAGAGAGACTAGCAATTGCTAAAGCAATGGGTGTAGAAGTAATCTCAGCTAGGAAATGGTTGAAACAAACATACGGCTCCGACGGAATAGACTTATACGAAGCAGTACAAAACACACACGCTTACAAAGGAATTGAAAGTCCAAGAAGCATTAATCATAGATACATCCTGGAAGGTGTTCCATATACTTGTGTTCCATTATCATCGCTTGGAAAGAAATTAGACGTCCCAACGCCTCTGATAGATTCGTTTATTAATCTAGCGGAATCAGCATTAAGAAAATATTTTGATATAGACTTCTTTGAAAGGGGAAGAACAATGGAAAAATTAGGATTAGAGGATATGAGCATAGATGAAATAAATAAATTAGTTGAAACCGGGTATAACTAACTAAAGACGTCCCTTCCTTTGGGGAAAGGTGAAATAATTCACAAAAAATCTCCCTTAGCAACCATTTGTACCTTTCCCCCTACATAAACATCTATTTTGTTTTCTGTTTCCTCTGCTTTTAAGAAGAGTAATGAAGGTCTTCCTATTTCATATCCCTGTTCTGCTCTGATATCAATTTTATTCTTGCCAAAGTATTTATGCTTTACTAAATATGCAGCTAAACATCCTGCAGCACTTCCTGTAGCTGGATCTTCAGGAACACCATAATAGTCAGCAAACATCCTCACATGGATTTGATTTTCTTTGTGCTGAGTTTCGGGGCAAAAAACATGTATTGCTTTCGCTTCTGTATTCTCAATTAGTTTAAAATACTCTTCTTTATTTACTTTAATTCGTTTTGTTGAACTCAACGTCCGTAATGGCACTATTATGAATGGGATTCCTGTTGAGACTTCTTGGATAGGAACTCGATCGTCAATTTCATTTTTATCGATGTTAAGAACTGTTGATAATGACTCTCTAGATAATTCTGATCCAAAAGTTGGTTCCTTTTGTTTCATAATCAGCATTTCTAATTCCTCGCTTGAGTTGTAAAAAAGATCAATTGGAATTTGACCAACCTTTAGATTCAGATTCACTACTTTGATAGGTTGTTTAATGATTTCTCTTTGGATAATATACGCTGTACCTAAGGTAGGATGCCCTGCAAACGGTACCTCACGTGCAGGTGTGAATATTCTTACATTATACCCATTGGTTTCTGGTTCGTCAGATAAAATGAAAGTCGTCTCTGAGAAATTCATTTCTTTTGCAATTAGCTGCATTTCTTCATCAGAAAATAACTCTTTTCCTCCTCTAAAAACCGCTAATTGGTTTCCTGCATACTTTTTTTCTGCAAAAACATCAACAATGTAGTATACCTTCGCTTTCATTTCAATTCTCAAATCCTCACAAGTTAAATGATCAAATTAAGAAAAAATGAATGAAGAACTTAAATAGTTTTGTCAAGTTCTTTCACAACATCTGAAAAGATTTCTAACCCTTTGTCAAGTAACTCTTTTGTTATTGTCAAGGCAGGGATGAGTCGTGCAACATTTATCCAGTGACCTCCTTTCCAAACGATTACGCCACGTTTTAAACACTTTGCAACGAGTTTTTTCAGAAGATCTTCAGCGGGTTTCTTAGTATTTTTATCTTCAACAAATTCTATGCCTAAAAATAGTCCTTTGCCCCGAACTTCACCAATACAATTAACTTCATCTTGTAGATCTTTTAGCAATTTAAGTGCATAATCGCCTAGTTCTGCAGACCATTTTAGAAGTTGTTTTTCTTCAGTATATTTGATTGCTGCTGCGCCTGCTGCACATCCGAGAACATTACCTCTAAACGTTCCCATGTGCCCTCCTGGACCCCAAGCTTCATCGAATTCCTTTTTATACATCATCCCTGCTATTGGGATTCCAATTCCTCCAAGAGATTTAGCCATAGTAATTGCATCTGGTGTGACATCGAAGTGTTCGCAACTCCACCAATATGTGCCAGTACGTCCAAATCCAGCTTGAACTTCATCACAAACAAATAGAACATCATTTTCTTTGCAAAGCTTTGCTATACCTTGAATAAACTCTTTTGGTGGAATAAGTATACCACTTTCGCCTTGGATTGGCTCAACGATCATACCTGCTGGTTGGACTAAGCCTGAGTAAGGATCCCTAAAGAGATGTTCGATATATCTCAAGCATTCCATATCACATGCATCGGCTTCTTTTCCAAAGGGGCAGCGATAACAATATGGATATGGCGCATGAACAATGCCTGGGATTAAGGGCAAGTAATTCTCTTTGTAACTTTTCTTTGCTGTGGCTGCTAATGATCCACTTGTTTGCCCATGATATCCACCTTCAAATGTTACGATTCTATAGCCTTTCTTATTTACTTTTGCCAATTTTATGGCTGCTTCTACTGCATCAGAACCTGATGGACCCCCAAAAATAATCTTTGAATTGCCTTTCATTGAACCTGGTGCTATTTTTGAAAGTGCTTCTAAAATGTCGATACGAGCTTTTGTAGGAATATCTAAAGTGTGAATAATCTTATCAGCCTGTTTCTTAACTACTTCTAAGACATCGGGATTTTGGAACCCTACATTGCATACGGAAACACCTGCTGAGAAGTCAATATAGACGTTTCCATCAACATCCATCAATGTTGCGCCTTTTGCAGCCTCCAAAGCAAATGTATAGGTCAGTGGATAACTAACTACATTTGCATCAAGGAGTTCTTGTTTTTCTAAAATCACACGAGATTTCGGTCCTGGGATTTCTGTTATGACTTTTGGAGCCCCTTGAAAATGAAGTTCTTTAAATTCAGCTTCTGTAATTATATTTGCCTCCATGGGTGACTCTTTTTGTGAATTCAACCATAGAATGGTAAACAAAACTAAGTGTAATATGTAATTAAAAAACAATACTGTACGCTAAAAATGAAATAATTGTGTTTTATCATAAGAAAAAAGATGGTAAAGAGATAAAGAGTTATCCAGCGTTCACATTACGCAAAACTTCTTCGAATATTTCAAGTCCAATTTCCATTAGTTCTTCTGTAATGACTAAAGGTGGTGCGATTCGAATTGTAGAATATCCTGCTGTGATAATTGCTAACCCCTTTTTGAAACATTGAAATATTATTTCATGCGCTTCCTCTTTTGCAGGCTTCTTATTCTTTCTGTCTTTAACAAGTTCAATTCCTATAAAAAGTCCCTTACCTCTGACATCGCCGATTAGTTCGTATTTCTCTTGCATTTCTTTGAGCCGTTTAATGCAGGATTCTCCCAATCTGGCTGCATTGTCAACTAGGTTTTCGTCAGCCAAGATATTAAGGGTTGCCAGTGCTGCTACGCAAGATACAGGATTACCTGCAAAAGTCGAAGCATGTGCACCAGGATCCCAATCCATAATATTTGCTTTCGCTACACAGGCACCAAGCGGTAATCCAGCAGCAATGCCTTTCGCAATTGCAATTACATCTGGTTCAATGCCCCAATGTTCAATAGCAAATAACTTACCTGTTCTCCCTAAACCAGTTTGAACCTCGTCATCAATGAGTAACATGTTATGTTTAGCCGCTAATTTTCTTAAGCGTTGAAAATATCCATCAGGTGGGACAACAATACCGCCCTCACCCTGAATAGGTTCAAACAGAAAACCAAGTGTTTCTTCCGGCGGCAAAAAGGTCTCGAAAACCACTTCGTCAATGTAATTGATGCATTGAAAGTCGCACCCAGGATATTCTTCTTTGAAAGCACATCGGTAGCAGTAGCCAAAAGGAACATGAGTAACTCCAGGAACAAGCGGGAAAAACCAGCGTCTCTGAACAACTTTAGATCCAGTCAAACTTAATGCACCCATCGTTCGCCCATGAAATCCTTTAGTAAACGCAACTATTTGAGGTCTTCTAGTGTGCCATCTAGCAACCTTAAAAGACGCCTCAACAGCTTCTGCTCCTGAATTTGTGAAGAACACTCGTTTGGGGAAGTTACCAGGTGTTACATTGCATAATTTTTCTGCAAGTAGCAGGCTTTCCTCATAATAAAAATCTGTGTTCGAATAATGGATAAGTTTTGTAGCTTGATTTTGAATTGCCTTTACTACCTTGGGATGAGAATGTCCAACATTAACCACGGAAATTCCTGCGTTGAAATCTAGATAAGTATTTCCATCTACATCTTTCAGCAAGCAATCCTTTGCTGAATCAACAACCAACGGATAGAATCTTGCATATGAAGGACTGATATATTTGTCATCTAGTTCCAGCAGTTTCTTGGCATTAGGACCCGGTGGTGTTACCTTGATATCCGGAATAGTTTTAAGCTCAACCAAATTCAATCACCTAGTAAGATTATGTTAGGACATTATAAAAAAGGATACGTTCGCATTTCGGATAAATAAGAATCGGTTTAGGCACTCGCTTCTTTGAAAAATGAAGTTTGTTATTAAAAAAAACAATAACTTGTCTTTCTTACACCTTAATATGGTTTCACAAACAAGAATGTATAAATATCATAAGCAATGAACGAACTACATTTGTGATTTGACCAAGCGTAGTTAAACTTGCAAATCTAAGTCTTTGACATTTAGCCTATGAGAATTAGGAAGTGGAGTAAAGTCAGAATGTCTGAGTGGAGAGAATACTGCAGCGTTGTGACTAATTGGGAAATACAAAATTATCGTGATACATTCTAATCCAAAAGAGGGAATAACTTGAGTAGTGAACAATTATTTGAAGGCATAAAGAATGCTATTGTTGACTTAGATAGAGAAGAATGTCTTAAATTAGCCCAAGAGGCTCTTGATGCCGGAATCAATCCATTAGAAGTCATTGAGAATGGGCTAAAAAAAGGCATTCAAATTGTTGGAACGAAATACGATGACGGCGAGTTGTTTATAGTAGATTTGATGATGGCCGCATCCGCTATGAAAGCTGCAGTCGAACTCCTTGAGCTTCATATTTCAGCAGAACTGAAACAACAAGCACGTGCTGGAAAAATAATTATTGGGACAGTAGAGGGCGACGTTCACGATATTGGGAAGACAATTGTGTCAACCTTATTAGCAGCCAACGGATTCGAAGTAATCGATTTAGGAACTGAAGTGCCCTCCTCAAGATTTGTGGAAAAGGTCAAGGAATTAAAACCAGATATTGTTGGAATGTCCGCTCTCCTAACAACTACAATGCCACAAATGCAAGAAGTCATTGAGGCGCTAGAAAAAGAAGATTTACGTGATTCAGTAAAGGTTATGGTAGGGGGGGCTCCAGTTACACAAGAGTTTGCAGAAAAGATTGGTGCAGATGGTTATGCAAAGGATGCGGAAAAAGCTGTAAAATGGGCTAAAGCACTTACCTCTTAAATTACAGTAAAAGGTAGATATTTCTCTATTCTTATTTTTCTTTTTTTGAAGGATGCTTGCGTCTTTCACAGTGCCTTTTCAAGATTTTCTAATCTCCAGAAAATAAAAGGAAAGATTTTTTAGGTGATGCTGCTTTTATAGATTTTTAATTAATTGAGTAAAACAGAGAATCTTCTAGCTAGGAGGTCAACTTTTGACTGAATTCACAATGCGTACTGGTACGGGAAAACCACTATACATGACTAAAGAGCAAATTCGGTCAGACCTTGAAGACGGTACAAACTGGGCTACTACAAAAGCAAAAATACCAGAATTGTCAGGTAACGAAATAGATCATATCTTGGGCATACTTACGAGGCCAGGCAGACAAATTGGGGTTGAACAAGGCAAAGGAATTGTTTTAACTACAGATGGAGGCACTTCGAGATATACAGGAATTTGTCGATACTCAGCTATGCCTGTATCAAGAGAACAAGCGGTAATAATCGGAGAACGTTTCATTGGTTTCGATACGTTTGAAATCGGACATGCTGACTACAGTTTTAGACCAGTAAAAACAATTGCTATGGATGAGGCAACAGTAATTGAGAATACCGAACTCAACAGCGTGATTCCTGTGTTCTATGGAGCTATGCCTAACCTAGGAATCTATTTTCAATCGCAAGGTGGGAAATGGCCGTCTCCTACAGATTTCATGAACGAAGGTAAGATTGACGAGGCAAGAGCGGTTCAAGAGTCTGCTGCAGAAGATATGACAAATGACATAGTTTACGTGGCCAAAATATTTGCGAAAACAGGCCTTGATGGCCTTGATATAGATACCACCGCTGCAGCTGGTGACGCAGATTTCTATGGAACGTTAAAAGCCATTGAGACAATAAAAAAGGAAACTGATTTAGCATTAGAGGTTGGCATGGCTGGCGAAAAAGTATTTGGATTACATGCAGATCTTAAATATGAAGGTGAACGATTAGCAGGTATGTGGCCACATCAACAAGGATTGATGGTTGAGAAAGCAGGCGGTGATATCTTCGGCGCAGTTATTAATACAGACACTGGAAAATCTTGTCCTTGGAATCTTGCACGTTCAATAACTTTTGTCAAGGAGGTTATGAAGACCGTCACTATTCCAGTACATCCAAACATGGGTATGGGCGTCGGTGGAATCCCCATGTGCGAAGTTATTCCTATGGATGTCGTGACTCGATCCGGTGTCGCAATGGTTGAACTGACTAATTGTGATGGAGTATAGGTAGGAACAGGAGACCCTGTTGGTATGGATTTGGCTTATCGGATGAGCATTGGTATGGGCGGCATCGGCACAGCTGGTGATATAGTAGCACGCCTTCAAATGACAAAGAGAATGAAACTTGACGCTGCCAAGGAATATGTCGCAAAGAAATTAGGCGTTGATCAATTTACGCTTCATGATACGCTTCAGATGAGAGATATTCGCGATGAAATTGAGCTTGGTTCTATTACCGCACTTCCAGGAAAGGCCAAAGGCATTGAGAGCAAAGCTAGAATCGCAGAATTCTTTGATATTAAAATAAATTCTGTGGAACGGCTTAAAAAGAAACTCTCTTTAGGCATTTAGCATAGTGCTGGCAACGAAATCAACTGAAAGATCGACAAGGCTTGATTGGGTTGATTTCAGATGGGCGCACCCCCGCAAGGGGTCAGCACATTTATTATATTTTTAAAAATAGTCAGGAAGCCACCCTAATTGTAGGGTGGTAGTTCACGTCAAAAGTATTCGAACCTTATGATTTCTGCGGAATTAAATTAAAAAATAGATTCATCCGTTCTGCAACCAGTGAAAATATGCAATGGGTGTATGGATCTCTATATGGATGGAGAAACTGTTGAATGTATTATTGAATAGCATTTACTTAATTGGCATCTGTTAGATTTTTTTAATTTTTTTCTTTTCACTTCTTAATTTGGCTATAATTGCTGAATAAGCACAATTCAACAAGGGTAAAAAGATAAAAAGAATGAATATACATCCTAAAAAAAAATGTGTGTAGGATGTGGGAATAAGTGGATACGCCAGAAGGTTATATGGAAAAACACAGCTCTATCAAAAAAATAATCCTCTCAATACTGGTAACCCTCTTTATTGCTTTCATGACCTATAGTCTAATTGTTCCATTGTATTTCTATTGGGTCTCAGCGATTGTTGCAGCCTTTTTTCTTATAATAATCAATAGACCCCTTTTCATAAGATATCTAAATTTTCTATTCCGAGTAAGAATGAGATCTCGACCTTCTCTGGTTGTTGTATTATTTGTTTTAATTTTCATACTTGGTTCCAGTGCAACGGCAGTTACGTGGCAATACAACTTTTACGTTGCTAACAGGTTTGTTAACGAACTTGGATTAGAACTTTCAGATGTTGAAACACCATTTGAACAAGGTATTACGCCAGACGCCGTTCGTTTGGTTGACAGAAACTTAGCGTACACAATAGCCACCAAACATAAAGCTACCTTTACTGCAAGTGCAGTTCTAGGGTACGAACAAATAGGCGTCTATCAGGGCCATGAAGCATGGTACGTTCCTGTCATAGAAGAAACACTGAATTCAATGAGAGTTAGAGCGGTTGGGTTTATTATAATCGATGTCAATAAACCATTTCAGCAACCGACAATAATCAAGCTAGAACAAGATGCAACAGTTATGCCGGATCTATTTTGGTATCGAAATCCTGATTATAAGCTATATAATCAAGACACCAATAGGTATTACGGCAGAAATTATTACACAGAAATCGACGGAGAAATTCGCGTTATTGTGTTGTCTCATAATGGTTTTCTATTCCCCCATGATGCAAAGGTTCATGTATTAAGCTTAGCTGGCGAGATAATTGAAGTCCTCTCACCAAATGAAGCATACCTGAAAGGTATTCCACAAGTGTTGGACGAAGAGGCATACATTGAATTCTATGAAGATGCATTTAGCGGATTTTTGATGAAAGATAAAAGCCTAGATATGTGGGCAGGATATCTTGCAGAAAAAGACACCTTTGAACCTAGTGAAATCCTTCGCTATATTCACGACCAACAAACAGGTACAACAATTGCAGTAACAACAACTCATCCAACCGGAAATCCTTCATCTATGCACGGAATGTTCATCTGGCGTGGGACAAACGTTACATATCACAATATAAGAAGAGCTGGATACATCAGCGCCGATGAAGCTCAGCGGGAAGGAACCAAGATTCCCCAATTAACAATTTTCGAAGGTCTTTCTGCGTCGATGAGACTACTCTATCCCATAACATATTCGGATGGCACAGTCAAACTTGCATGGTTTATTCCATATACTCAAGGAGAACGACTTGTAGCCCTCGCTATTGTAGATCCAGTAGACACTTCGCACATTGGCTATGCAACGAAGGAGGAAGCTATTGGTGGTGAAGGTCTTGCTCGTTTAGCAATGTCTCGATTTTCAGGGATATCAGTAACTGGTGGATCTGGAAACGAAATTCAAGGAAAGATAAAAGAGCGATCGACCTGGATAGAGGATGGAAATCAAGTGATCATGTTTCTTGTATCTGACAAAGTGAGAAACGACATTTATGTCATGGCTAAAGCGAATCAACTTAGTGTACAAGATTTCCATGAACTAATGATGAAAAATAGAGGTAGTACTCTTCATGTAACAGCTACATTTAGTGACTCTGAACAGGTCTGGCTCATAACAGGCCTTCTTTGAAACTACGTATTGCTCAAAATCAAAACATCAAGCGCTTTATACCTGTGTCTTCAACAAGCTTAAACTTTTCTATTTTTTCTTTACTTAACTCTATTTAATTCTTGCTTTGATTTAACATCATATTTCTTACCTAGAAGAGTTGCTTGATATGAATCAGATTTTGTGTTATGTATAATTGGCAGAATTTCTTTTGCAGATAGATCTCCAGCCATTATAGCGACATTTACTTTATAGACGTTAATAGCATTCAAAAATTTGAGCCAAACCATTTTACTACCATGAATATCAGAAGCAAATAGAATTTTAGTTAATGACAATTTGTAAACTCCTTTATACGGAAGTGGAAACTTTATTTAAGCGATCTTTCTGCAAATTAATTCTGCTTTTATTTCCTTATTTTTTATAATGTCAAAACTTGCTGTAAATGAATTATTATAGACTATAAGTGCTTTATAACTTTATGATAGGCGCAAAATCCGTGATGGCATTTATTTTCTATTCTTTTAATTGTATCCTTCCGTAAACTGTTGATATAACACTAAATTGCTTTGTGCAGTCCATTTATACCTAATTAAAAAATAATCGAACTTTAGGTTGAATTCAGAGTCTTCTCCATAAAGAACTGTGATCGGTCATGGAGTTTTTAATTTGTTAGCAAATTGAAAAGGATAGTATACCAGTCCAGAAGTCCTTGAGTTTCAACATATTCTTCAGGACCATGCCAGTTTTTACCCCGAGGTCCAAATTCAACCACTTGAGCGCCTGTTGGAGCGTAGAAAACAGCGTCAGAACTTCCTGTTGCGATATAGAGCGTTGGTTTTTCACCCACAACTTTTTCGGTTTCACTAATGAGGGTTTGAACTAATTCAGAA
>Ga0114921_10001748_pt1 | contig 10137 bp, 12 predicted proteins | sample BentaG_FD_87016 | JGI IMG/M metagenome (GOLD analysis project Ga0114921, IMG submission 87016) | Deep subsurface microbial communities from South Atlantic Ocean to uncover new lineages of life (NeLLi) - Benguela_00093 metaG | ecosystem: Environmental > Aquatic > Marine > Oceanic > Sediment ...
ACCCTTCTGAGCTTTTAGGATCTACCCAGATGAGGTCATTGGTGGAGCAAGTGACAAAGGAGTATAACTACGTGGTCTTTGACACCCCACCCCTTATGTCCGTCAGCGACGCTGCTGTTCTAGCTTCCCAGGTTGATGCAGTCCTGATGGTCATCAGCCCTGGCAAACTAAGGAGAGAAATGGCTCGTCGCACCAAGGAGCTCCTTGACCGAATTGGGACTCCTGTTCTGGGTTGTGTCCTCAACGGTGTCGAACCCAGGGACGGCAGTTACTATTACTACTATCATTACTACGCTGGAGCAGAGGGAGAAGAGGAAGTCCACAAGCGAAAAGAGAAAAAGAAGGGTCGAGGCGTTATTCCCAAGGCAGACGGAAATTAAGAAGTACCTGCCCTTCCTGAAGGATAAGTTATGAATAAATTGGAGAGAATTTATGCCAGGTCCCAGGATCTGGTGGAGCGAGAAATAGAAGGAGAGATCATCATCGTTCCCCTCACCTCAGGTATAGGTGAAATATGAAAAAATCAAGCAAGAAAAAGCAGCTAGTGAGGGAAGAAATGAGGGTAGGAGGAAAAGATAAGCCCATAGCCAATCCATTAATAGTACTCCGTGAGGAGTTTGATGACTGGGCTATCCTTTTTGATCCTGATAGTGGGAATGCTCTCGGTCTTAATCCTGTAGGTGTATTTATATGGAAGCTGCTTGACGGCTCCCATACGATGGAAGACATTTTAAAAAAGCTGCGAGAGAGCTGTGAGAAAGTGCCCGAGGAGGCTGAGGATCATCTTAAGGATTTCATTCAGAGCTTAGTTGGGCGAGGATTGGCTGGTTATGAAGTTAAAAAGGGATAAGATTTTATGAAGGTAATGAGTACCCCGCGGTCTCTGGATTTCGATATTACCAACCGCTGTAATCTACGGTGTAAGTACTGCTCCCATTTTACCAGTGCGGGGGACGTGGGTCAGGATCTGTCCAAGGAAGAATGGCTTGAGTTTTTCGGAGAATTGAATCGCTGTGGGGTTATGAACGTTTGTATCTCGGGAGGAGAGCCTTTTTGCCGCCAGGATCTCCCGGACCTTATAGAAGGGATGGTCAAGAACCGGATGCGATTTAATATATTGAGTAACGGGACCCTGATTACGGATGAAATGACGGGCTTTTTGGCTTCTACTCATCGTTGTGACGGGGTACAGGTTTCCATTGATGGCTCCAGTCCCCTGACGCACAATGCCTTTAGGGGTGAGGGTACTTTCTACAGGACGATGGACGGGATTAACTATCTAAGAAAGCACAGTGTTTCTCTATCGGTGCGGGTTACCATTCATAAAGAGAATGTCAATGATCTTGAGGGGATAGCAAGATTCCTACTGGAAGATCTCAGACTCCCATCGTTTTCGACCAACTCCGCCTCGTTTATGGGACTTTGTCGAAGAAATGCCCAACAGGTTCAACTTACTGTTTCAGAGCGTACCCTCGCTATGGAGACACTTTTGAAGCTCAGCAAAAAATACAATGGCCGCATCAGTGCGAATGCAGGTCCTTTGGCCGAGGTGAGAAATTGGCTCACGATGGAACGAGCTCGTCGTGAAGGCAAGGTTGGCCTCCCTAGGAGAGGTTATCTTACCGGCTGTGGTGGACCGATGAGTAAGATGGCGATACGCGCTGATGGGGTCATGGTCCCCTGCTCTCAGCTCAGCCATATAGAGTTAGGTCGCATCAACGAGGACGACCTCCGAGAGGTCTGGGAGAACCATCCGGTGCTGGAGTGGCTGAGGGAGCGACGCAATATTGCCCTCAGTGATTTTCAGTTTTGCAAAGGGTGTGATTACATCCTTTATTGTACTGGCAATTGTCCGGCATTGGCGTCCACAATTGTGGGTGAGGAGAACCATCCCAGTCCTGATGCCTGTCTGAGGAGGTTTCTCGAAGAGGGAGGGAGACTTCCGAATGAGAGCCTGGTACGTTCCTCCTGAAACAGATGTTAGTGCCGGAATGGTCAAGGACATGGCAGAAAAAAAGGAAGATCATAAATTTCCTCTGAATACGATTTACTTTTACTTAACCGAGGGGTGTAACCTCCGCTGTCGTCATTGCTGGATTGCCCCGAAATACCAAAAAGGGAGCAATTCTTATCCTTCTCTTTCTCTGGAGCTTTTCCGTTCCATCATAGCACAGGCTAAGCCTTTGTGGCTTTCTGGGGTCAAGCTGACCGGCGGTGCGCCACTCTTACATCCTCAGATCCGGGAAATCCTCGAGGAGATTCGAGCCAATGACCTTCGGCTCACAGTGGAGACTAATGGTCTTTTGTGCACGGAAGATCTGGCCCGGCAGATGGCTGCATGTAAGAGACCCTTTGTCTCGGTGAGTATTGATGGCTCTCGTGCTGAAACTCACGAGTGGGTAAGGGGTGTGGAGGGCTCTTTTGAGGCAGCAAAGGAGGGTATTCGGAATCTGGTAAAGGCAGGGCTAAAGCCTCAACTTATCATGACTATCATGCCTCGTAACAGGAACCAGATGAAGGCTGTCCTGCATCTTGCTGAATCGCTGGGTTGCGGTTCTGTCAAGTTCAACATCCTGCAGCCCATTGCGAGAGGCGAAAAGATGCATAATGCAGAGCAGGTCCTCAGTATTGAAGAGCTTGTGGAAATAGGGGAGTGGGCGGAAAATGTTCTTTCTCCTTCGACGAGCCTGCGCGTTTACTACTCCCATCCGCTCGCTTTCCACCCCCTTTCTAGAATGTTTAGCAACAATGGGGATGGGTGCATGACCTGTGGGATTCTCGGCATTCTCGGGGTTCTGCCTAACGGCTCTTATGCCCTGTGTGGTATTGGGGAGACGGTACCTGAGCTTGTCTTCGGGCATGCCGCCACAGATCTTCTGGATGATGTTTGGGAAAACACTCCTGTTCTTCACCAGCTCCGTGAGGGGCTGCCTCATCGTTTGGAGGGGATCTGTGGGGAATGCCTTATGAAGAGTCGCTGCCTCGGAAGCTGCGTTGCCCAGAATTATTACCGGAGTAAGAGTCTGTGGGCGCCCTTCTGGTTCTGCGAGGAGGCAAACCGTCGAGGCCTCTTTGCTGCGACTCGCCGGCCGCCGCAAAGTTGACATGGAACTTTGTCCATAAACCTCTCGAGCTTTATGATTGGGAGCCGCTTCTCTCCAGAAAAAACTAGTTTGGAGAGCATACCAAGAATTGGCTCAGGTGGACCAGGGAGAACTTTTGGTCATATGTCGATGTTGGGAGTGCCCTGGCCTCGGAGCGTAGTATTTGTGCTTGAAGGAGGCAACATGATTTATGAGAGTCCTCGGATCGTGGACCTAACGGGTCGGCCCGAGGCTGCAGTAGGCCTTTGCCAAAATGGGCCGGCTGACGCGGAGGGGAAGTGCGAGGTTGGGTCGCTCGCCTCCCAAGACTGTAAGGCCGGCCCGAGCGCTGGGGCTAAATGCGCGCCAGGGCTGGGCAATTAGTGAGGGGCCTGCTGCGGCATTTAACGTTTTAATTTATCCGCGGCCGGACCCGTGGAGGCTATCTGGCCTACGGGGGAGTTGTGGAAGGGCGAGACCCCCTGACCGGTCCCGCATTCTGTGTTCGGAGTGTCAGGTAACTGGGGCACTCCGGGGGTGGGTAGGTAGCGAGGAGCCGTTATGACGAGAGCGAGGCATAGTTTTGCTATAGTAGCGGTGGGCCGTTGGTGGGGTCGGCACGTGAGTTGCAGGATCCATTTGTTGTGAGGCTTTTTTGGTGTAAGACGGAAAATGGCTAAAACGTCATACGTACTGAACCTGGGTGACGTCAGTAGCTGGCTCATCACAGCCACGTCGGGTACAACATCATGGGTAGAGAAGTTTGCAGTGATTATGAAACTGAAACCTGAGGAACAAGACCAGCACAGCAAATGGCCCAGGATATTCTTTTGCCTGAAACATTCAGGAAAAGATGGGTTTCTGGAGCCGATTAATCTCATAGACTCAAAGACATATGGGAATCTTCCAAGGAGCGGTTGGAAAGCGCGTGATTTGCGGTCACTCCGATTTTGGTTCCACCCAGCTGTGCAAGACGTCATTTGTGAAATCGAAAATGAACGTAATCCCGAGCTGGATATTGTACGGATGTGGACATCACTATATATCATTTATCTACAAGTGCAGGAATCAGGAGGGCTTCCCCTTCACGCCGCACTTGTTGAGCGAGATGGGAAGGGTATTTTACTGGTTGGTCCAGGGGGCTCTGGAAAATCCACTTTATGTCGTAGGCTTCCTCGTCCTTGGTGTGCCCTGAGTGATGATCAAGCCCTCATTGTCCGTGATGCTCGGAAAAGGTACCTGGCCCACCCCATTCCCACCTGGAGTGATTATCTCTGGCAACGCTCAGAACGGAGATGTAATGTTGAGCACCATGTTCTCCTTGCTGCCATATTTTTCATAAAACAGGCCGGGTGCGACAAGGTGATTCCCATAGGTGAGGGGGAGGCAGCAGCATTCATCAATTATTCATCCACAGAGGTGAGTCGTCCTATTTGGTGCGATCTGGATGTTGAGGAGAAGTGGACGGTGAAGATGAAAATCTTTGGCAATGCCTGTAAACTCGCCAGAGCCGTCCCTGCCTATATCCTTCATGCGGGCCTTAATAGTCAATTTTGGGATGAGATGGAGAAGGTTCTTTAGGAATCTCTATGAAAACTGGAGGAGCCGATTCTAACTCACAATCCGAATGATAGGCTCAAAGAGGTTTTCTGGAACATCTGCCCCTGGGGCAGTTTTTTTGCCGAACGTTCCTACTTCGAATGGGGATACTTTGTTGAGGAAGACCGACTAGTCGCCAAGTATCTAGGGCCGTCAAGCAATGTGCTGGTGATAGGTTCAGGGAATGGTCGCGAGGCACGTCCCATCTGCGGCTGTGACCATAGAATCGTGTGTATGGACATCGTGCCGATGTACCTTAAAAGCGGAGAGAGTTTATTCGCCAGGGAAGGGTTACAAAAAGTCCATTTTGTACAGGCCGACATGCTGCAACTCCCATTTAGGAGAGAGAACTTCGACTTTGTTTTCTTTTCTCTCTATACGCACGCTAGCGAACGTCGGTTCGAGATTCTCGACGGTGTTCGTCGGATTTTGCGCCCCGATGGTTTCGTTCTTCTTAGCGCGGGCACCCCGTTATATAGGATCAAACACCCTCTAGTGGATGGAGAGGCCTGCGTGGCCAATGCAAAACAATTGCGCCAAGAAGTTTCATCGTGCGGCTTCGAGCTTCTCGAAAGTGTGGTGGACTCTGGGCGTCCTGAATATCGCTTCTCCATACTCAGGAAGCACGGCGCAACAGATGATGAAGAAGGATGTATGAATATCGAACATGGGCGTCTGGCAGTACTAGGGAGCGCGCTTCTGTTATGAGGTAGTCATTTTATGGGAATGCGAGCAAGGTATATACATCCGGGGTTCTTAGATGCGTGCGATGGTCTTCCGAAATCTATGATGTACACAGGGACCAGCATGAATCCCGCTCTAAAAGCCTCTGATGTACTCCAAGTGTTGCCTTACCGGCGTGAAAAAATCCAACCCGGAGATGTGATTGTTTTTCTTCCCCCTGGGAGCAGCCACGTGGTTGTTCACCGGGTCATCTCAGTTAATGCTCAGGCGATCAGGACCAGGGGGGACCATAATAGGGATATTGACTCGTGGGTCGTCAGCTCTGATTGCGTCGTTGGACGGGTGGTCTGGGCGCAAAGGGGAAACAGACGGCGCTCGATTCACGGGGGGCTAAGGGGTCGACTATATTCATTTGGAATTAGACCCATCCGCATGATAGACTTAAAGATATCCTCCCTGCTCCATCCTATCTATCGCCGCTTGGCTCAAACAGGCGTCCTCAGGCCATGGTTACCTGTCCGGATGGAAACCCGAGTCCTTTCTTTTGACCGATCTGCCGGAACGGAACTTCAGCTCGTCATGGGCCGGCGGATAATCGGCCGGCTGCTGCCTGGCAGAAATGAATGGCTGATCCGGCGACCTTTTCGCCTGTTTGTGAACGAGGCCTCCCTCCCCCGGGGAGACAGAGGGGTCAGGTCTTGATTTTTGAATCACGAATCACTGCTCACTGTTCACCTCTTTCCCACTTCTTACCTTCTTTAAGGTCTTACTCACAGTAGAATAGTGAACACGTAGAAAATCTCCTATCTCCTTTAGAGTATATCCATACTGGACATGAGCCACATATATCTTTTGACCACCTAAAGGTTTCTTTTTCATCTCTCCAAATATCTCGTTCAAGGCAGGACGTCCCACAAGTCTTTCGATGCGTGGTATTTCTTTTATTGACTCTTTCCCCTTCAGAAATCCTTTTACTTCTTCTATAAAGCTCTCTTTACCCAGGAATATCCTCCCTCCTAGCTCTTTCCAGAGGGATTCTTTTTTTAGACCTGCCAACACAAATTCTCTGTAGCCCCTTCTGGCGCTAACTAAATCATGGCCAAACTGAGTGAGAATCCAATCTGACGAGAGGAATTTCGGTTTTTTTACTATCCCTATTGTTGCCAAATAACTGCTCCACTTCCATTCTTCAGGATAAGAAACTAATTTTGCCCTCACCGGATTTAACACCACATACCGGCATAGCTCAAGGAGATAACTTTCCTTTTGCACCAAGATTGCCTTAAATCTTCCCTGAAAGATATGGCCTACCCGTCCATGTCTTTTATTAAATTTCTGGGTGTAAACCCCGTTTAGCTGTCCCATGCCAGTGGAAAGATTCCCATCCAGGGTCTCTATCAAAAGGTGATAGTGATTGGACATAAGACAATAGGCATAGTATAGTCAGTTGCACCTTTCTCCCACATCTTCAAGCAGGGATAAGAATGACTCTTGATCCTCTTTATCAATAAAGACATTCTCTCTGGCATTACCCCGCGAGGTGATGTGATAGACAGCACCGGCAAACTCTATCCGCAGTGGCCGAGCCATACGATAATAATAGCGTAAAGGACTTCAAAAATCAAGACCTGACCCTACAGTTGATTTTGACTTCTTCTGACAAGGGTATATAATGCTAACGAATTTAAGAGTCGAATAGATATTTTCTATCTGAAGAGAAGCAAAGAGAGATAAATATATGAATATGTGGCCAGAAGATCAGCTTTTACTGTGGTGTGCAAGGACTAAGTTAAGTAAAGATAACCAAGACAAAATCAGGAAACTGGCGAGTAATGGCCTGGATTGGGACTATCTGTTGCAGATGAGCAAAAGTCACGGTCTGGCACCACTGTTATACTATCACCTGCACCGAATTGACCATAATCATCAAGTTCCTCAGCCCATTATGGATCAACTGCACGAGATTTACTATAGCAATCTTGCCCGTAATATACCTTTAAGTTATGAATTAGATAAGATTTTGAATGTTTTTGAGAAAAAGGGAATCCCTATAGTGGTTCTAAGAGGATTAGCTCTAGCGCAAACAATTTATAAGAACATTGCCTTAAGAGTCACGGCAGATATTGACCTATTGGTTCAGAAAAAAGACCTATCTCGGGTGGCGAAAACCCTTCTTGAGTTGAAATTCAGATCCCCTCAGTGGGAGTTAATAACGAAGGAATACTCGGCCGAACTGTGTTTTGCCAAACAGGGAGCGGCTGGAGGAAAGTATCTCAGTAGTGTCGTGATCGACGTTCATCAGGATATCACCTCTTCTATCAGGCTTAAGGAAATAATAAAAACTGATGCCGAACAGGTGATAACGAAGGCACGTCCGGTGAGGATAAAGGACGTCAATATGTTAGTTATGACTCCTGAGGATCTGGTTTTACACTTAACTCTTCGACATTGTTTTCAGAGACTCACCCGACTCTGTGATATCGCCGAGGTGATCAAGATAAACAAAGACGAACTAAATTGGCAGTTTTTATTACAAAAAGCAAAGGAAAACAGGCTTAGTACTATTATGTATTATACGCTATATTATGCAAGACAGTTGCTTGAGGCTCCTGTACCTGGGCACGTACTCAAGGAACTGACACCAAACTGGAGCAGGAAAAAGCTATTGGATAGCGTTTTATCCAGGGCTGTTTACCCTGCTGATCCTGGTAGTCTATCGAGAACCCGTAAGTATTTCCTGCAGATACTGATGCCAGATAGATTGATTGATGTATTCTTGGTACTTTGGAGGGTTATGTTTCCCCCCTCTGAATGGTTAGTCTACTATTATGGTTACCCCAGATCAAAAAAGCTATATCTGTCTCACCTTTTTAACCTTTTCACCATTCTCCTCGCTGGAATGAGAGACATGCTGAAAGTATCAAGTAAAAAGTAAGGTCCTCCTTTTCCACTTTCTCATCTTTAGAGTCTCTCTTTAATTCAGCATCTAGCGGAAAACTATGTGAAATTTTGGGAAAACGCCAGTAGTTCGTGCTATTTGCATTCTCTGAAAGTTTGCTATACTTTAGGAGAGTTGCTACTATTTACGTTCTTTGAAAGTACGCTGTGCTGCAGAGAATTAACTAATTCTTAACAAAAGGAGGGGAAAATGTGGGCATCACTACTAAAGGCGCTGGGCTACTTTTTCGGAGTAGTTGGCGGAGCAAGTCTGGTGACGGGAGTTATACTGCGGTTGGCTAAAGGGCCATGGGCAGACTTTCCGCTCGGTATTATCCCGCGTTCGTACCTATTCTTTGCCGGAGTTTGTCTTTTGTTTGCCATTGCTCTTGGGGTAGCTGCTTTACTAGAGGGGAAGACAAAAGAGAAAAAGTAAGTCCTCTATAGGCTCTCGGGCAGAAAGTCTAATAATGGGTTAAACTGCCATCCTTTTTAGCTCTGCTCACCCCCACTTTAAAAGCATAAATGCTAAAGGGTAGTAAAACTACCGAAAACAAAGCCAGTATGAGTATGTCAAAGCCCAGTTCCTGGAAGGGGTAGCTCTGCAAGAGTGCATGACGCATGGCCCTGAGAGAATAGGTAATGGGCAGAAAATAGGAGACCTTCTGGAGCCAACCGGGCAGAATAGTAATAGGAAAGAATACTCCCCCAAAAAGAGTGGAGAAACTGCCAATCAGCCAGTTTAAGGGGTTGCCCCGTTTAAAAACCATAATGAAACTGGCGGATATAATACCCAGACTGCTAAAGGCGAGGATAGTTAAAATGAGAACCAGCAGGGCCGCCGGGATATTGGGTCTAATTATGCTTACTCCGAAGAAGAATGCTCCCAGCAAAATATAAGCCAAAACTCTGATGGAAGTTAAAAGGAACTGCCAGATTGAAGAAAAAAGGACAATAGTGTGAACTCTGGTGGGAGTAACCAGCATAGCCTCAAGAGTTCCCAGCATCTGTCCCTCCCGAATGGTGCCAGCAAAGCTACCCAGGCCCACTCCTAAGTAGTCGGAAAAAGCAATTCCAATCAAAACAAAAGAAAAGTAGTCCCCCCCATAGGACTCAAGATAGGGTATAGCTGCCTTGCCAAATAATTTGGCAATAAAGTAAAAGGTTACCACGGAAAAGAAAATACCAAAGAACTGAAAGAAAAAAGAAAGACGGTAGCTGGCAGTAATAGAGAAATCTCTTTTGATGAAAGCGAGGACTTTTCGCCACATCATAGTAGCACTCCCCATCCAGAATAAACGATATTTTCAGGGATTGGCACCTTTTCTCTTAACCACTTCGGCAAAAACATCTTCCAGGGGAACTTCAAAATGGCTGCAATCAAGGATCTTAGCCCCGGAGCTCACTAGAGTCTCAATAACCAAGGGTAAAGCGGCCTCGTGCTCAAGAAGGTAAACTTCCAGGATGGAAACCAAAGAATTAGTGGGGTCAGACCGATGCGAGAGGTGAGTTACCTTCTTTTGACTGCGTATTTTTTCCAGGGTCTCAGATGCTAAGGCTCGTACTTTGAGGATATATCTATCCTCTTTACTTACAGTCTTCCTGATCTGGGAAGGTGTCCCCAGGGAAAGAATTCGGCCCTGATCAATAATGGCCAGACGATCGCAGATCTGCTGGGCTTCCTCAAGATTATGGGTGGCTAAAAACACAGTTTTCCCTTGCTCTTTCACTAATTTTTCTCGGATGAGCTTCCTAATATTCTGGGCGGCAACAGGATCTAAACTTTTAGTAGGCTCATCAATGAATAGGATTTGAGGACTGTTAATTAGTCCCC
>Ga0114921_10001749_pt1 | contig 10134 bp, 7 predicted proteins | sample BentaG_FD_87016 | JGI IMG/M metagenome (GOLD analysis project Ga0114921, IMG submission 87016) | Deep subsurface microbial communities from South Atlantic Ocean to uncover new lineages of life (NeLLi) - Benguela_00093 metaG | ecosystem: Environmental > Aquatic > Marine > Oceanic > Sediment ...
CAAATACGAGTTTATTTTTTGACAGGAACATCAAGGAAGCCTACCAGTTTTCTGGCGCGGATGGGATGCTGAAGTTTTTTCACCGCCTTGGCCTCAATCTGGCGCACCCTTTCCCTGGTGACCTTGAAGATGCGCCCCACCTCCTCCAGGGTATAAGTATAACCCCGATCCAGGCCGTAGCGCAACCTAATTATCTCTCGCTCACGATAAGTAAGGGTGTTCAGGATTTGTTCAATCTTGTCCTTGAGCATCTCATGAGAAGCAGCAGTAACCGGAGATTCGGCCCCCTCGTCCTCTATGAAATCGCCGAAGATGGAATCCTCGCTTTCCCCAATGGGACGGTCTAAGGAAATGGGCTGGTGCTGCATTTTAAGGACGCGGTGGGCCTCGGTGACCGGCAAATCGGCCTCCTTGGCAATCTCTTCTACCGTAGGCTCCCTTCCGCCCATCTCCTGGGTGAGCCTCTTGGAGACATTTCTAATCTTACTCATAGTCTCAATCATATGCACGGGGATGCGGATGGTACGGGCCTGGTCGGCGATGGCCCTGGTAATGGCCTGGCGAATCCACCAAGTGGCATAGGTGGAGAACTTATACCCCCGGCGATATTCATATTTATCCACCGCCCGCATAAGCCCGGTATTGCCCTCTTGAATGAGGTCTAAAAAAGTCAATCCCCGGCCGCGATATTTCTTGGCTATGGAGACCACCAAGCGCAAGTTACCGCAAGAAAGTTGCCGCTTTGCCGTCTCATAGTCTTTAAACCTGCGCAGCGTTACCTTCATCCGCCGCATAAACAACCCCGGTTCCTCTGAAACGCGGTCACTAAGTTGCCGCAAGCGCTTTCTCAGGAGCTGGACCTCTTCTTTCTCGGACTGCTTGCCATCCACCTCGGCCAGGCGGTCTTTCAGTTCCTGCATCTCCTGGGAAATATCTTGAAGTTGCCACAAGATAGACTGGACTTTCTCGGTGCGTATATTTAGTTCCTCCAGAATGATAACTCCCTTTTTGCGGTGGGCCCTTATCTTCTGGCGCAATTTACGCTCTTTCTCCTTGGAAATATTGGGACGCCACAAGAGATTGAAATCGCGCCGATTGGCTTCCAACACCTTCTCTATGGTCGATAGATTGCCTGGCATACGTAGGGCAATCTCCTTCTTGCCCACCTGCATAGCGTCGGTAGTGCGCACATAGCGGTCAAAGGGCAGAAGACCGTTTTTCACATCCTCCAGGATTTTGACGGTCTGGGCCAGGGCGTAATCGTTATCCAAGACCTTACGGCGGAAGGCCTTACGAGTAAGCTCTATCTTCTTGGCCAGAGCGATTTCTTCATCCCGGGAAAGAAGGGGTATCTGACCCATCTCCGAGAGATACATCCTCACCGGGTCGTCTATCTGGCGAGCGACCGGGCCTTCGAGTTCCAGTTTCTCCTCTTGGTGCTTAAGGGATTCTTCTTCTTTGCTCAGCAAGCGCTCTTGGGCCTCAGTCTCGTCGATGAGTTCGATGCCCCTCTCATCTAAAAGAGTGAGAATCTCGTCTATTTTTTCTGGACTTACGGTCTCATCGGGGAGGATGTCATTCATTTCCTCATAGGTCAAAAACCCCTTATCCCTGCCTCGCTCAATCAAGATCTTAATACTTTCGGCAACCTTATCCATACTGCGTTAACCCCCTTATGAAGACTCACTAAAGACGTTTCTGATATTCGCGAAGAAGTCTTTTCTCTTCCTCCTCATCGGCAGCCCCGGCGGAAGCAAGAAGCCTTTTCTTGAGGGCCGCGGCCTCTTTTCTTTCGCGCTCCTTATTGAGGCCCGAAAGGCAATCATCCAGCCTGCGCTTCAGACTCCCCTTTCTCCGACCTTCCTCCAGCATATTTAACGCCATCTCCTTCAGGTCAGAGTCCCCGGCTAAAACAAGCATCAAGTCGGAGAAAGCGAGCCGGCCTTCGTCTTGGTAAACCTGGATAATGGCCTGAGCCAGACGGCGGTAGTCTTTATCCGGAAATAGACTTGCTCCACCGGCATCCATTACGCATTTTGTGAAGGCCTCTCCTTGAAGCATCACCTCCAGTAATTCCCGCTCAAGGCCTGCCAGCCGCCCTTGAGTGGGCGAGCGCTTCGCCTCCTGGGGATGCTCAGCATCCGAAGGGCGCGACAGACTTTCCGGGGCTTGAGCCCGCCGGCGCGACCTTAAGCGTTCCCTCAAGGCCTGTTCGCTCACGCCCAATCGGTCGCAAATCCCCTGGATGAAGCGGCTACGGGCGATAAGCATCTCCCGACTCAGTGCGCTTTTCGTTCGCTCCAAAAGCCGCAGCATCTCCCGTAAGACCTGATTTCTGCCCCGGGCCGTATCCAAGTCCAGAACAGCGGCCAAGGCCTCAAGTTTCCAATCAAAAAGTTCCTTGGCCCCGGCAATAAGTTCCAGGAACCCTTCTTTCCCTTCCTTCGCGAGAAAATCGCAAGGGTCGAGGCCTGTGGAGAGCACTGCAACCTTGCCATCCATCTCTTCGGCAAGAAATATATCCAAGCCTCTATCGGAGGCGGCCACGCCCGCACTATCTGCGTCGAAGACCAGCACTGCCTCATCGGCATAACGCCTTAAGAGGCGCAGGTGAAAGGGAGTAAGCGCTGTGCCTAAGGTACCCACCACCCACTTGATGCCCTTCTCATGGGCCATTAAACAGTCTGTATAGCCCTCAACCAGGGCCACCCGACGCTCACCCAGAATAGCCTCTTTGGCCTGAGGGAGGCCGTAAAGGCAAGAACCTTTGCTGAAAACCGCAGTCTCAGGGCTATTTAAATACTTGGGCTCATCTGCTCCTAAGGCTCTACCGCCAAAACCCAAAACCCGCTTTTGAGCATCCAGGATGGGGAAAATCAAGCGGTTGCGAAAGCGATCGTAATATCCTCCTGTCTCCCCACGCGGGATTACAAGTCCGGCCTTTTCCAATAGGCTTATCGGAATATTCCTTTTGCTGGCCTCAAGTAAGAGATTTTCCCAGCCCGGTGGTGCGTAGCCCAAAGAGAATTGCTCTATGGTCTCCTTAGAGAATCCGCGGCCGGTCAAATACTCTCTGGCTCTGGCCCCGCGCTCACTCCAAAGGTGCTTTTCGAATATTTTGGCCGCCCAGCGATTAACTCGCAAAAGTGCCGTTTTTTCTCGGGTCGCCGCCGACGCTTCCTTAGAGTGCCTTACCTCAATGCCGTATTTTTCCGCCAATATGCGCACGGCCTCAGGGAAAGTAAGCCTTTCGGTGGCCATCACGAAACTAAATACATCCCCTCCTTTGCCGCACCCGAAGCACTTGTAAATCTGCAGTTCCGGATTGACTATAAAGGAGGGGGTCTTTTCCTGGTGGAAGGGACACAGGGCCTTAAAAGACTTTCCTGCCCTCTTAAGAGGCAAATACTGAGAGATTACATCTACAATATCACTTGCGCCTTGAACCTGACGCAAGATATCATCGGAATAAACCGCCCCCACCTACACTCCTCGGGCCTGATGGAAACTAATCAGGTTACGAGAACTTAGCAATTGGCTACGATGCTCACGCTCCACCTAATACCACATAAATATACCGCAAAATTCCCTTTTGTCAAGCAAACAAGGCCGTTTTTTATTGACAAATTGCAAGCGCCTATAGACGCAGAATTTTCCGCCTCTGTGCATTTTTCGTTTCTCTTTTTTCCTGCCACTTTTGTCTTGTTTTGTAGGCAGGTTTTTCTTTTGACTCATACACTTAAGTATATATAATAAATTCTGATTTATAGTAGGCATAGATGATTTTATGCTCCTCAGAGGTTTCGTTTTTGTTACTTTGTGTCTTCCTTGCTGCCGGTAGGCTGTTGTCTCGTCTAAAGGTTAAATTTTTCCTTCGAGGAGAAAAGGAAGTGAGGGAACTGGCGGAAGTTATATGCGATGAGGCCCGAAAGCGGATGTGTACATTTGCCGATGTGAGGCTGGAGGTACGAGAGGGGACATCTATCCTCGTCCAAGATGGCCGGGCCGATAAGGTCGCCGCTACAAAAAGCCGCGGGGTAGGTATAAGGGTATTAGTTGATGGTGCCTGGGGCTTTACCACCACCAGCCGGTTGGAGAGAAGAAGTGTTTTCTCCGCCTTGGAACGGGCCTTTTCTCTGGCCAGGGCCTCCAAGGAGTATGTTCTCGACCCTGGGGTCGTGGCGAGGGTTTCCCCTGGCCGCGGCGAAGAGCGCAGTCCTTTTAAGAAAGACCCCCGCCGCGTGGGGGTTAAGGAGAAGGCGGCCAAACTCCTTGAGTTTGAAAAACTCAGCGCTAAGGCCGCAGGCGGAAGACTGGTTAACTCTGTTCTGAGCTATGGCGATTCAATGGCAGAAGAGATTATAGCCAATACTAAAGGCGCACTGGTGGATAGACGCACAGTGAGGACTTCTATTTTCGCCAGAATGACTGCTCTTGAGGGCGAAATCCGTCAGACTGCCTACGAGCACAGGGCCAACATATGCGGCTTTGAACTCGTAGAGGAACTCTCGCCAGAGGAATTTTCTATTCGCGCCGCCAAAAAAGCCATAGAACTCCTTTCAGCGAAACCTTCGCCTGCTGGCTCTTTTCCGGTCGTCTTTCATCCCTCCATCACCGGCCTTCTGGTGCACGAGGCCTTGGGTCATAACGCCGAGGCCGACCTGGTCTGGACGGGCGAGTCCATCTTAGAGGGTAAACTTGGAGAAAAAATTGCCTCCTCTTTAGTGACCATAGTTGATGACGCCACCATACCTAATTCCTACGGTTCCTACAAATATGATTCCGAAGGCACTCCAGGCGGGAGGTGTGTTATTATAGAAAAGGGCATTCTCAAGGGATTTCTCCATAGCCTGGAAACGGCCAGTAAATTCGGCGTAGAGCCTAATGGCTCGGCCCGGGCGCAGGGTTATTCCCACCGGCCCATCGTGCGGATGAGCAATACCTTTATGGAGCCTGGCGAAGCCTCATTTGAGGAGATAATAAAGCCCATAGAGCGAGGCATCTTTCTCGACCGTGGGCAGTGGGGATATGTACTTGTGGAGCGGGGCCAATATACCTGCCATGCCGGCTCGGCGAGGATGATAGAACACGGTCAACTGGGCGAGCCCTTGCGGGATGTCTCCGTCAGTGGGCTCACCCTGGAGACCTTAAAGGACATCGAGGCTGCATCAAGCGATTTTGAGATGGAGATGCCCGGGCACTGCGGCAAGGCAGGACAGGCGATGCCAGTAAATACCGGCGGGCCCTATGTCAGAGTTAAGAGTCTAATAGTCGGCGGGCAGTCTTAATAGATTCAATATATTGCGGATTTTGAGGGGGAAAAGAGTGCCAAATCTTCTGGAAATAGCGAGTCTTGCCTGTGAGGTGGCCGATAAAGAAGGGGCAGAATGGGTGCAGGCCACGGTAAGCGAAAGTTTGAACATCTCTATAGAACTGGCCAAGAGTTCCCTCAAGGCCGCCAGCGCTGCCGCCCTGCAGGGCCTTTCCATTCGGGCCTTTGTCAAAGGAGGCCTGGGCTCCTCCTCCACAAACGACTTGAGTGAAGCGGCTGTGCGCCGGTTGGCGAAAGAGGCCGCCCAGATGGCCAAGGCCGCGGAGCCAGACCCGGATTTCGTGGCCTTACCATCGCCGGAAGAGGGGTGCGAAGTTGAAGGGCTTTTTGACCAGGAGATAGCCGGCCTTCCTTCACAGGAGTTGGTGCGTTTGGCTGCTCGTAATATTGAAAGTGCAAAATCGGTCTTTCCGGAGGTTATTCTTTCAGGCGTCGTAGGGCTTCATTCGGGCCACTCGGCCGTAGCCAATAGCGCTGGCGTGAGGCGAGAAAGAAGGTCCACATCTATAGGCGCCAGTACCTTCGCCGTAGTCAAACGAGGCGCTGATATAGGCTCTTTTTTTGATTTTGACTCCGGGCACACATTGGCTGATGTGGAATTAGAAGACCTGGGCGCCAAGGCTACGAAGCGAGCGCTCACTTTCCTTGGCGCTAAGCGCGTAAAAACGAAGCGTATGGCGCTGGTTCTGGGTCCCCTGGCAAGTTTCAGCCTCTTACGGAGTCTGGCCTATTTCTCAAATGCCGAAGATATTCAGCGCCGACGCTCCTTTATGACCAATATGCGCGGTAAAAGAATTGCCTCGGAGCAGCTCTCTCTTTTGGACGACGGCCTCATCCCCCGGGGGCTTTCCTCCGGGGCCTATGATGGCGAAGGTGCCCCCCGCCGCCGCGTTACGCTTATAGATAACGGCATCTTCGTCAATCTCCTGCATAATTCTTATACCGCTAATAAGGCCGGAGAAACCAATACCGGGCACGGCACCTCAGGCGGCGGCATCTCACCAACAAATTTGCATCCCGCCCTTGGCAAGCGAAAATCACAGGAAATCATTAAAGATACCCAAGAGGGTATTTATATAAATATGGGCGCACTGGGGCCAAATCCGACCTCTGGCGATATCTCGGCATCAGTGGACTTTGGCTTTAAGATACAAAATGGAGAGTTGGCCTATCCGGTGATAAACGCTATGATAGGGGGGCACATCTTTGACATCCTCTCTGAAATTGACGCCGTCTCCAGCGACTATCGGGAGGAACCGGGAAATATTATGCCCACCATCCGAATTCAGGATGTGCAGGTAGCGGGGAAAATGTAGGGGCGACTTCCTCCGCCGTCCACCAATCTTCGTACTGTCAGCTCCGAGTGCCGTAAGGCTGGGTTTCTCTTACCCAGCCTTTTCTATGAAAGGAAAGATAATGCGCTCACAAAAGGCCCTCTTAAAAGAAATAGACCTGGAATCTCCAGGCTGTGATGATTTTATCTTCACCTACAAGCCGGATATTGAAGAAATTGCAGCATCCTTAAAACGCCTGGGCCAGATAAACCCGGTCATCTTAGAAGAAAGGGAAAGGAAGAGGTACCGCATAGTCGCGGGATATGCGCGAGTGCTTGCCGCCAGAATCCTCGGTTGGGAGACGGTCGAGGCCAAAATCTACGAGAAAGACGAAGCCTGTCCGCGAGAACTTTTCCTCCTGGCGCTTGCCACAAAGGCTTTTGGCAAAAGCATTAGCCCGGTGGATAAGGCCATAGCCTTAACAAAAGCACAAAATTTCTTTGGCTGCCAGGAGGAACTTCGCCAGGAAATAGCCCCGCTACTTGATGTCCCACCCTCCAAGGAGGTCATCAGAAATTACAAGCGGCTGGCCGAGGCGGATGAGGCCATAAAGGACGCGGTTCATTTCGGCCAACTCTCCGTAGCCCAGGCCTTTCTATTACTTCCTTTCCAGGGGACCGACCGCCTGGCTCTATTTAATCTCCTTCAAAATTTAAGTGCTAACTTCAATGAGGCGAAGGAAATCTTAAGGAATATAAGCGACCTGGCCCAACTTCAAAAGAGGTCCATCAAAGAAATCCTCGCCGGGGAAGAAATAAAGGGAATTTTGCAAGATGACGGCTTAAGCCGGCGACAGAAGATCATCCACCTGCGGCGAGCGCTCAGGCTGAAGCGCTATCCTCGGCTTTCTCAGGACTCTGAGGAACTCAAGAGGCGCATAAAGGCTTTAGCCTTACCCCCTCGAGTCCATTTAGCTTACGACCCATCTTTTGAGAAGGAAGAGATAACCGTCTCGCTTGAAGTGGCAGATGAGGGTGAACTCGCTGCCGTTCTAAAAAGGCTACTGGCCGGGCTGGAGGCAGGAAAGTTCGCCAGGATTTTCTCCGTCCTTAAAGGACAAGGCCGTGGATAAGGGTAAATGGATGAGATTTAAGCGAATATTTGTGGAAGACGGGGCGCGAAATTATCCTTTGGCCTCGGCTATCCTGCAGAAACTGCCCCAGGTGGAAAAGGATGTTACTATGAACTCTCAGGAGTTGGCCAATTTGGAATTTAAAGAAGCAAAACGCTCGCTGGCCTTGATGGTAAAAAAGGGGAGGGCGGTGAAGGACTTTCCCCCGGGCCAGAAGTCCGGTCGAAAAGAACTTTATATTTTTGCGGCTCAAGGATGTCCTTACGACTGCCATTACTGTTATCTTCAGCCCCTTAGCCAGAATCATACCCCTACCATTTTTGTTAACACCTCCGATTTACTTAAACAAATTGAAGAGGCCATTGTGGAATTCTCCTCCCAGAGGCCCTATTTTCACGCCGGAGAACTTGCCGACGCTCTGGTCTTCGACCCACTTACGGACTTTTCAAAATCCCTCATAGACCTATTCAACGATTATCCGCAGGCTGCACTTGAACTTCGCACCAAAAGTACGGAAGTGGAGAATCTGCTTTCCACCACTCATAAAGGTAATATCATCCCTTCCTGGACCTTTAGCCCTCAAGAGGTGGTAAGGTTATATGAAACGGGCACCCCATCCCTTGAACTTCGCATAAGCGCCGCCAGGCGATGCCAGGAGGCCGGATATTCAATCGGCTTGAGGTTCGACCCTATAATCCGCATATCCAATTGGCAAAATGCCTATGAGGAAATGATGGAGGCGATTTTCAGCGAGTTACACCCTGAGCGAATTGAATCCGCTTCTCTGGGGTGTTTTCGTTATATAAGGGCCTTAGAGCACACAATTCGTCTGCGCTTCCCAGAGGACCTTCTGCTGCTGGATGAATTTGTGCTTTCGCATGATGGGAAATTCAGATATTTTAAACCCTTGCGAGCCCAGATGTATCGGTATATTATTGGGCTGCTGAGGGAAAGGGCCCCGAAACTCTCTATTTCGCTTTGTATGGAGACTCCAGAAGTGCGAAAGAGGTTGGCCCAGGAACTGGGAGTGTCTTAATGCAAAGAGGGAAAAAAGACCGCGGATTGCGCGGAAAAAAATATATGCTTCGGGCGCTGGAGTTGGCCAGGAATGGGAAGGGCCGCGTGGAGCCCAATCCCTTGGTGGGTGCGGTAGTCGTAAAAGAAGGCAAGATTATAGGCGAAGGGTTTCACGAGTTCTTTGGCGGCCCCCACGCAGAAATTAAGGCCATAAGAGCCGCCGGAAAAAGATCCAAAGGTGCTACCCTCTATGTGACGCTTGAGCCCTGTAGTCACTTCGGCAAGACCCCTCCCTGCACCGATGCCATCATTAAGGCCGGAATAAAAGAGGTGGTGGCCGCGGTGGAAGACCCTCATCCATTGGTCAAAGGTAAGGGATTTTCTGCGTTGGAGGCGGGAGGCGTTAAAGTGAAGCGCGGTCTTCTTGCAGATGAAGCCAGAGTTCTCAACGCCCCTTATTTCAAACTGCGCACCCAGGGTGAGCCCTTCTTTATAGCCAAATGGGCTATGACCCTGGATGGAAAAATCGCCACCCGGCAGGGGGATTCTCACTGGATTTCCTCGCCCGAGGCCCGCGAGTATGTCCACAAACTTAGAGGCCAGGTGGATGCTATTATGGTGGGCATAGGCACGATCCTGGCTGATGACCCGGAACTTACCGCCCGCCCATCTGCCGCCCGCCATCGACCCTTGAGGCGCATCGTGGTGGATAGCCGGGCGCGCCTTCCCCTGGGCTCGCGCCTGGTAAAAACGGCGCGGGATGTTCCGGTCATCCTGGCCACAACGGAGGTCGCCCCAAAAGAGGCCTTAAGAAAGTTAGCAAGAAAGGGAGTGGAGATTATTGAAGTCAAATCTCGCTGGGGGCGGGTTGACCTTAAGGCCTTAGCCAAAAAACTGGGCGAGATGGAACTGACCAATGTGCTCATTGAGGGGGGCGGAGAGGTGTTGGCCAGCGCCTTTTCGGCAGGCCTCGTAGACCGGGTTATAGTTTTTGTGGCACCGAAGATTTTTGGTGGAAGAGGGGCCAAGACGGCGGTAGAGGGAAAAGGCGTTGCCAAAGTCGTCGAGGCCCTACCCATAAAATATACTCAATCTTTTCCCATAGGTGAAGACATCGTAATTGAGGGCCAAGTTCTCAGGGTCAGATGAATTGCCGGTGAAACGATAAATGACGGTAGTGTTGCCACTCCTGGGGCAACGAACCGCAGTCAGGGTCGTCCCTGACCTCGACAAGGCTGGCTCCGGGACGAGCCAGCCTACGATCGTCCTCACAGGACTGCGTACGCTACAAACCTGGCGGCCCCCTTTTTGACCTCTATTATCTCTGACGACTTATTTTTTGCTCGCACTTCGTCTTTTTCGTTTAGTTCGCTTTAAAG
>Ga0114921_10001750_pt1 | contig 10133 bp, 11 predicted proteins | sample BentaG_FD_87016 | JGI IMG/M metagenome (GOLD analysis project Ga0114921, IMG submission 87016) | Deep subsurface microbial communities from South Atlantic Ocean to uncover new lineages of life (NeLLi) - Benguela_00093 metaG | ecosystem: Environmental > Aquatic > Marine > Oceanic > Sediment ...
ATAGTTGACCGAAACGTACACGCACCCCCGCCTGGCCAGCGACGCCCCGTCGTACAAGGGGGTGGCCGAGCTGCCCAGGAAGTACCCGCCACCGTAGATGAAGAACATCACCGGCAGCGGTTCCTGATCTTGATCACGACCAACCCATTCGGGCGCGACGACGTTCACCGTCAGGCAGTCTTCGCCCATCGGCTGGTACTTGCCCGGTCGGAGCATCGTGTAGCGGCGCGCCTGCGGAGCGCAGTTGGCGAAACCGTGGCAGTGCCGCACGCCCGGCCAGGGCTCGGGCAGCTGCGGCGCCCGGAACCGCAGCGGACCGACCGGCGGCCGCGCATAGGGGATGGACCGCCAACGGTTCACGCCATCGCGGGCGAATCCTTCGATGACACCGGTGGAGATGGTCGCGCGGATGGGATGTTGATGCATGACCCGACCGTAGCGAACGACCGTCGTCGGATGTGCCTGACCGGCGAATCGTGTCGGGGCGGCTAGCCTGGCGGGATGCGAATTACCCTGCTGATCGCCGCCTCCTTGCTGGTTGCGGCATGTTCACAATCGACAGGCGGCGAGCGAGAGCCAGCGAAAACAACGTCGCCGGCGCCCGCCCGATCGACCAGCTCGGAATCGTTACCGCCCAGCTCTCACATCGTCCCGCCTGCTCCCGGAACCCCGATTTCCGATGTCATCACCTGGATCGAAGCGGGCACACCGGCCGATCCCGAGGGCTTCCACAGCGTTACCCGGGACGGTGTCGTCACGCAGCTGAGCGGCGACGTCGCGTTCACCACATCCTCTGACCAAGGGGGCATGACAACCTGCATGACCAAGGCCGGGCACGGCGAGGGCGCACTGGCCTGTCTGGTCGACCTGTCCGACCCCCCACCGCGCCCTTCCGACGGCTATGGCCCGTGGAAGGGCAACTGGGTCGACTTTGACGGGATGAGCGTGCAGGTTGGATCGATCCACGGCGACCCGGGCCGGTTCGGCGACGGCGACGGGGCCGGACTGCCGAACGGCGACGCGCTGTCATTCGGTGACTATCGGTGTCGTGCCGACCAGATCGGGTTGTTCTGTGTGAACTACGCGCACCGATCGGCTGTGCGGTTCAGCGACGCCGGAATCGAGCCGTTCGGCTGTCTACAATCGGTGTCGCCGCCTGTCGATATCGGCGAAAAGTTCAGCTGCGAAGCGTAGTTCAGTCCCTGTTCAGTCACTGGCGGTGGAATCGCACTCGCGAAGCAGTGCGCGCGAGCGGGCACGCCCCTCGGCGGACGGGTCAAAGGGCATGCCGAGGAACTCGTCGACACCTGCGGTGCGCAGTTCGTCGATCCGCTCGGAAACAGTTTCTTCGTCGCCAATGAGGGCGGCGTCCTGCGGCCCGGCGAAGCCCTCGCGGTTCAGCATCGCCTGATAGGAAGGCAGCTGGCCGTATACCGCGAACTGCTCGGTGGCCAGCGCCCGTATGCCGTCGACGTCGTCGGTGACGCTGACGGGCAGGGCGGCGACCACCCGAACCGCGCCCTCGGGGCGGCCCGCCTCCGTGGCCGCGTCGCGCAGCGTGGGACCGGTGTGCTCACCCAGTGTTTTCGGCCCGGTCATCCAGGTGACGGTTCCCGCCGAGCGCCGGCCCGCCAGTCGCAGCATCTGCGGGCCCAGTGCCGCGATGTACACCTCCGGCGCCGGTGCGCCGGGAACGCGCACCTCACCGCGAGTGGTCAAGATTTTGCCGGCCGCATCGGCAGTTTCCCCGGCCAGCAGGGGCAGCAAACCGTCTAAATACTCGCTGAGCAGGCGGACCGGTTTGTCCCAGGCCATCCCCCACATCGTCTCGGTGACCACGCGGTGGCTTACCCCCAGGCCCAACTTCAGTCGGCCGCCGGAGATCAGGCTGACAGTCAGGGCGCGCTGAGCCAACAGCATCGGATGCTGGATTTGGATGGGCAACACACCCGTCCCGACTTCAATGTCGTCCACCTCGCGAAACGCCACCGCGAGCACTGTCAAGAGATCGGGATCGTTGGGGAGTTGGGTCACCCATATTCGATCAAACCCCTCGTCCCGTACCCGGCTTAGCTTCTCGACGAAGGCGTCTACGGGCGAACGACCTGCCCCATCGGCCAGCGAAGCCACGAGATTGACCTGCATGGCGCTCACACTCCTCCAGTTTCGATCACCGTCGGTGAGCATGACACCACCGCGTTTTCCGCGCATCGAAATGGGCGGGACCGGCGCCACGAGCGAGTCTCAGCGCCAGCGGTCGGCAGTCTTGGCTGCCTGCATCAACGCATCACACTGCGCGCGCAGGTCCGCCGCTTCAGCTCCCTCGTCAATGGCGGTCGCGACGTCCTCGGCGGCGCATCGCACCTGGTAGACACGATCTGACAGCTCGAAGGCCTCGTCGGCCGACAACACCACGGCGTCGGGCGGTATCGAGGTCCCCTTGACCAACGCCCGCTGCTCGTAGGCCCGCTGCCGACACGACTGCCGACAGTACTGCCGGCGGCGGCCCATCCCGGCGTCGGCCACTTCCCGGCCGCACCACCGGCACGGCAGCGGCGCCTTCGGAAGACGACGAGTCACGGCTCACGACTCTAAACCTGCTATGGCCGCGATCCCGCTATCATGGGATAGCCGCGTGGCGTTGACCGGGAACTGTGCAGACCGCTGTCGCGTTTACTATCCGGAGAGAATCGCGCTCAAGAGGAGCTTAGAAAGGTTGCGGGCCGATGGCTGATCGTGTCTTGAGGGGCAGTCGCCTCGGAGCTGTGAGCTACGAGACGGACCGAAACCACGACCTGGCGCCGCGTCAGGTTGCGCGCTACCGCACCGAGAACGGCGAGGAGTTCGAAGTCCCCTTCGCCCATGACGCAGAGATCCCCGGTGCCTGGCAGTGCCGCAACGGCATGGAGGGCACCCTCATCGAGGGTGACGTGCCCGAGCCGAAGAAGGTCAAGGCGCCACGCACGCACTGGGACATGCTGCTGGAACGCCGGTCGATAGAGGATCTCGATGAACTGCTCAAAGAGCGCCTCAGCGTGATCAAGGCGCGCCGCCGCAACAGCTGACGCCTAACGAACCACCCCACGGGCCCGGTCGAGCCGGCCCTCGATGCCCCAGAGGGCGACCTTGCTCATGGCCTCGCGGATGTTGGAACCACTCATCTTCGACACACCCAGCTCACGCTCGGTGAACGTGATCGGTACCTCGACCACTTTGAAGCCGTCGTTGATAGTGCGCCAGGTCAGGTCGATCTGGAAGCAGTAGCCCTTGGATTCCACCGCGCCGAGGTCGATCTTTTCCAGCACCTCACGCCGGTAGGCGCGATAGCCCGCGGTGATGTCGTGGATGCCAACTCCGAGCAGCAGCCGCGAATACGTGTTCGCCGTCATAGACAGCAGCTTCCGGCGCCGCGGCCAGTTGCGGACCGTGCCGCCCTCGACGTACCGCGACCCGATCGCCAGGTCGGCGCCGAGGTCGACAGCGTCGAGTAGCCGGTACAACTGCTCGGGCGCATGACTGCCGTCGGCGTCCATTTCGACCAGTACCGAGTAATGTCGGCGCAGGCCCCACGCGAAAGCGGCCAGGTACGCCGCGCCCAGCCCGTCCTTGGCATCTCGGTGCATGATGTGCACCCGATCCGAGTCGGCCAGCGCCAGCTCGTCTGCAAGTTCGCCGGTTCCGTCGGGGCTGCCGTCATCCACGATCAGAACGTGCACGTCGGGCCGGGCCTTGTGGACTCGGCCGAGGATCAGCGGCAAGTTCTCCAGCTCGTTGAAGGTGGGGATGATCACCAAGGTGCGCTCGCTGGGACGTTCGTCGACAGTGCGCGACGCCGGCTCACCGGTGGTCATGTGGCTCCTCTGTCTGTCGGTGTTTCGTCAGATTCACCGACCGGCTCGCCTGGTCGGTCCGCCGGCCGGCGCCGGCCGCGACGAAGGGTGCGCACGAATCTTCCCCCGAACCAACCATTGTGCAGTATCGCGGCCAGGACGGCCGCAATACCCGCCCCGACCAGCACCCATTGGATGATCGGACCCCAACGCGTGGCAGGGGTCAGCGCCGTCTTCAACCGCACCGCGACGTCAAGGTAGGCGGGTTCGAAGAAGGTGGTACGGGCGAGTTCGCGTCCGTCCGGCCCGATCACCGCACTGATCCCGGTAGTTCCGGCGACGAGGACGTATCGGTCGTGCTCGACCGCACGCTCCCGGGCGAAAGCCAGCTGCTGCTCGCTCATCGCCTCGCCGAACAACGCGTTGTTGGTGGGAACAGCCAGCAGCTGTGCACCGCTACGAACCGACTCGCGGACAGCACGATCGAAGATCACCTCCCAGCAGGTGGCGACCCCGACCGGGACACCGGCCGCGGAGACCACGCCAGAACCCGAGCCGGGCACGAAGTAGCCGGCCCGGTCGGCGTAGGGAGACAGATGCCGGAAGAAGTCGCGCATGGGCAGATATTCGCCGAACGGCTGAACGATCTGCTTGTCGTGGCGATCACGTGGGCCGGTGACGGGATCCCAGACGATGACCGAATTGGTCGATTCCGGGTTGTCGTGGGTCCAGTCCGGCCCCGCCAGCACGGCCCCGACCAGAATGGGCGCCCCGATCTCCTGGGCGGCCAGGGAGATCTGTGCGGCCGCATCAGCGTTGACGATCGGATCGATATCCGAAGAATTCTCCGGCCAGACTACGAACTGCGGCTGCGCGGCGCGTCCGGCATGCACATCGTCGGCGAGCCGCAGCGTCTCCCGAACGTGGTAGTCCAGTACCGCGCGGCGCTGTGCGTTGAAGTCCAGGCCGAGCCGCGGCACGTTGCCCTGTACAACGGCGACGGTCACGGCGGGTTCGTTGCCGGCGCCGATACCGGACTGCCGGACTTGCGGCCAGACCAGAGCCGTGGTCAACAACACCAGGCAGATGCAGACACCCGGCAGCAGCACGTTCGGCGGCGAGCCCGCGGACCTGCGGTCGCCAGGCGCCTCCCGGGCTTGGTCCCCGCGCCGGAACCACGGCGCAATCTCCAACGCGATCGCCGTCGCGCTGCAGCCGACCAAGACGACCGCCACCGACAGCAACGGCACACCGCCGAGTTGAACCAGGGGCAGCAATGGTCCAGTTGTCTGACCGAAACCGACTATCCCCCACGGAAATCCGCCGAATGGCACACTCGCCTTCGCCCATTCCTGCACGGCCCACACCAGCGCGAACCAGATCGGCCATCCGGGCAGCTGCCGGACCGTGACGACCAGCAGACCGAAGACCCCCGGGAATACCGCGCACACCAGGGCCAGCGCCAGCCACGGGACGACACCGACCAACTCACCGGTCCAGGGCAGCAGCAGCACATAGAACACCAGCCCGAACAGAAGTCCGTATCCCAGGCCGCCGACCAGCGTGGTCTCCGGGCGGGTCAGCACCCAGGCGAGAAACGCGAACGCAACGACGGCTGCCCACCACCAGCCGAACGGCGGGAAGCTGACGAGCAGCAACAGCCCCGCAGCTAAAGTGACGGTAATCCTCGCAAGCCGCGGCATCAGCGCGGCGCCCATGATGCGCCCGCCGTGCACGGATAGCGACAAGAACTCCCGACCGAGTTCGGCTAGCCGATGCCTCATGCTGTCGGAGTGCCCGGCCGCAGTATTCACAGCGCTCCGCATCCATAGAGCACCGCGCCCCTGTGTACGGTTTGCCGGCAACGCGGCGAACTACCAGAAGAGGCGAGCCGCGGTAGTGCCGGTACCCGCGAACGCGGATCGGTGGACCAGCGCCGGACGGCGTCCGTCTGCGCATTCACTTCGAGTTCCCCGACGTCCCAGACCGCGTAAGATGCTGGCGCGCCGGGCACCAGCGTGCCGATCGCCCCGTCAACGCCGCCAGAACCGGCCCGCCAGCCACCGCGCGTCGCGGCAGCGAACGCTGCCCGCATCGACATTGAGCTACCCGGTGTCCGGTGGTCGGTGGCCGCACGCACAGTCGCCCATGGATCCATGTCCGCTACCGGAGCGTCGGAACCGAAGGCAAGAGGCACGCCTTGGGATGCTAACAGTGCCAGCGGGTTGAGCCGATGAACGCGGTCGGGGCCCAGACGCTGGGCGTACATCCCGTTGCCGCCGCCCCACTTCGCGTCGAAACCGGGCTGCACACTGGCAATGATGCCCCACGACCCCAACTTGGCTGCCTGCACGGCAGACACCATCTCCAGGTGTTCGAGGCGGTGACCGCAGCGTGCCACGGCCGCTACCCCGAGGCGGTCGACCACCCGCTCGAAGGCGTCGACGACGGCCGACACCGCGGCGTCGCCGATGACGTGGAAGCCGGCGGTGACGCCCGCCTCTGTGCATGCCCGCAGGTGCGCGGCAATTGCATCGGGGTCAAGGTAGCTGTTTCCGATGCGCCCCGGTGCGTCGGTATAGGGCTCATCTAGCCACGCGGTGCGCGACCCCAGCGAGCCGTCAACGAACAGATCTCCGGCCAGTCCGCGGGCCCCGGTGTCCTTCAGCAGAGCGCGGGCCTCAGCGGGACTGGTCACCGCCTGCCCCCAAAAGCCGACGACCTCGACGCCGTGATCGAAGTTGGTCAGCTCCTGCCAGTCGGCGAGGCCGCCGATGTCCGGGCCGGCGCATTCGTGCACCGCGACGATGCCCGCTGCAGCCGCAGCGTCCAGCGCGGCCGACCGGGCCGCCGCGAGCTGGCCGGGGGTCAGCAGGTCGCGGGCCACGGCGCGCACCCGATGGTGCGCGCTGCCCGTCAGCGGCTGCTGGCCCGAGCAGTCGAGGGCGCAGTCCGCCGCGCCGTCCGCAGCACGCTGTCGCAACGCGGTCGAGGCCAACGCGGAGTGCACGTCGACCCGAGCCAGGTAGGCGGGCCGCTCGCCAAGCACCGCATCGAGGTCTGCAGTGCTCGGCGCAGCGTTATTGGGGGCGTCCGGCCAGCCCGACTCGTCCCAGCCGTATCCCCACAGCGGTTGGACGGGGTGTGCGGCAGCGTAGTCGGCGAGCATACGCAGGAATTGTTGGCGCGACGTTGCTCCTCGCAGGTCCAGCCCGGTGATCGTCAGGCCGGTGGCGGTGAGGTGGACATGGCTGTCGACAAACGCAGGTGCGACGAACCCGCCGCCGAGATCGACGACGTCGGCATCGGGAAACTGCGCGCGGCCCACCTCGTCGCTGCCGAGCCAGGCGATGACACCATCGCGGACGGCGACGGCCGTCGCGTCCGGATGGCTCGGGCTGTGCACGCGCCCATTGAGCAGCAACGTCTTCACGACGAGCGACCGACTCCGATCGAAACTGTTGTTACCGCGTTAGCTACTCGAACCTCTTCACGATAACCACAGTTTCGGCGCGCTGGTTCTCGGTCACGTCGATGACCTCACCGTCGATATAGTCGCCGCGACCGGCCGGCGGGGTCCCGCCGGACACCCCACCGCCTGCGTTCACCACCGAATCGACCACCCACATCCGGCGGGCGATGCCGCGGGCCGCAACGAAGCCGGCCAGCGGACGCATCGCTGCACGGGTCGGTGGCAACAGCATCAGCATGCCGGCGAGCGTGGTGACCAAGCCGGGGAGGGCGACCATGACGGTGCCCAGCGCTATCAGCGCGCCGTCGGTGATGGCTCCCTGCGGTGTGGTCACCCCGGATCGCAGGCTTCGTACCTGCCGATTGACCTGCGAACCAGCTAGAGCGAGACCGACAACGAACGTCGCCAACAGCAGCAACAGTGTCCAACCGAAGCCGATCGTCGACGCCAGGGCAATCACCACCGTCAGCTCGACAACCGCATAGATGACAAACAGCCTCACCGCCATCAGCCTCACCGCCATGAAACGCCAACGCTCCGGCACTTCGTATGGTTCCTTCGTCCACCTGGATTGGCTGTAGCGCTGTATAGATTGACGCTGTGAAAACGATCGAGATTGACACTCCCGACGGCCCGATTGATGCGCTGCTCAGCATTCCCGAAGGTGACGGTCCGTGGCCGGGCGTGGTGGTGATCCACGATGCGATCAGCTACGGCCCCGATAACGAGGCGACCTCCGATCGAATCGCCGCAGCAGGATACGTCGCGCTCACGCCCAACATGTTCGCGCGCGGCGGCCGAGCACGCTGCATCACCAGGGTCTTTCGGGAACTGTTGACCAAGCGCGGTCGCGCCCTGGATGACATTTTGGCTGCCCGCGATCACCTGAAGGCCCTGCCGGAATGCTCCGGCACTGTCGGAATCGCCGGATTCTGCATGGGTGGCCAGTTCGCATTAGTGATGGCGCCCAACGGTTTTGCCGCCTCCGCACCCTTCTACGGCGTCCCGCTGCCCCGCAAACTCAGCGAAACGCTGGACGGGGCGTGTCCGATCGTGGCCAGCTTCGGCCGCCGCGACCCCCTCAGGATCGGCGCGCCGGGACGGTTGCGCAAGGTTGTCGACGACAAGGGCATCGCCGCTGATATCAAGGTCTATCCGGACGCCGGACACAGCTTCGCCAACAAGCTGCCGAGGCAGGCCCTGCTCCGCATCGCGGGATTCGGCTACAACGAGGCCGCCACAGACGATGCCTGGACCCGCATCTTCGCGTTCTTCGATGAACACGTGCGAACCGGAACATCGACGTAGTGGCCGGTCTGCCCGGCCAGGTCTCGGATCGTGCAGGCCCGCAGGCAGTTGCGCCCCACCCATGACTGATCTGTACCCGCCTACGCCTACGACGCGGTACGCACACCACGCGCCCGGGTCCGCAAGACCGGCGGCACGTTCACCGGGGTCGCCGCCCATGGCGTGGAATCGATGTCGCGGGTCCCGATGCTGTCGGACCGGCCGGCTATCGCCACCGACGACACACCGGGCGGCCCGTCCCGACGCCTCCGCGGAGGGGTTCGCCGTGCTGCCGGCCCTGTTCGGGAACGATCCAGGCTGGGACCGCGCTGCCTGCCGGTTCCCGGAGATCGCGCGCCCCGGCCCCGGCCTACACACCATCGCCACGTCCCCGCAGTTGGCCGACGCCGCGTCGGCCGTCGTCGTCGGCAATCACCGCGCTGCGACGATCCTCGGCCGCGACCCGATTGCACAGATCGTCGGGACCGCGCAGACCACCGTCCGCTCCCCACTGCTGACCGGCGCGGTCACGGCCGCGCGGCTCGCGGTGAAGCGGGCCGGGCTGCGTGCCGCGGATGTGGATGTGGTGGAAGCCAACGAATCCTTCGCCGTCACACCACTGCTGCTGACCGGCGAGCTGGACCTCGATCCCGATCGCGTCAACCCCACCGGTGGGGCGCTCGCCGTCGGCCATCCCCTCGGCGCCACCGGCGGCATCCTCATTGCCCAGGCCCTGGACACCCTTGCCCGCATCGATGGCGAGCACGCTCTCATCACCATCCCCGCGGCGCTGGGTCTGGGCGCCGCACTCGTGCTGCGACGGCTTGGCTAGCTTCCGGCCCTGAGCTCGAGGCCGATGTTGTTCTCCATTCCGCCACGCAGCTTGCTGAACAGATTGAACACCCGGCCGACGATGCTGTATCGCTTTCCGATGGCGTTGTAGACAGTGCTGGTTTCCGACTTGTCCAGAATGGCCGCTTTAGCCTCGACGGCATCGCTCTTGGGCCGCCCGCCCATGTCACACACCGCCAGCGTGACGCGCGGGGTGTTGCGGATTCTCTTGACCTTCCAGGACTTCTCCTCGGTGATCACCAGCAGCCGGTCGCCGTCGGGGGCGGCCCAGATCGGCGTCGGTTTGGGCCGGCCGTCCTTTGTGAAGGTCGTCAGCAGGATGTACTTGGCCTTTGAGACCTCAGCGAAAGTGGGAGCCACGCCTGAGAATCTAGCCTGGCGACGATGCACGCCGTCAATCGGCGCGAGGTGGGGGTACTCCCCCGCGAGCGGGAGGTACCCCCACCCCCTTGCGGGGGAGAGCCGGGCAACCCGGCCTAGGAGTTGCTGAATTAGTCGGTGTTGTGGTTGATGGCCCGGGGGTTGTGGGGCTGGTTGTCGGCTATCGATGCGAGTTGTCAGCATGGGGTCGCATGATGTGCCCCTCTGGGGCAGGGGCCTAGGCCATTGCGGCTGCCCTCGTGGTGAAGTGGATTTCGACGACGTCAGCTCCCAGAGCCGATCCCACCAGCAATAGCATTGGGTGAATCGTC
>Ga0114921_10001751_pt1 | contig 10132 bp, 10 predicted proteins | sample BentaG_FD_87016 | JGI IMG/M metagenome (GOLD analysis project Ga0114921, IMG submission 87016) | Deep subsurface microbial communities from South Atlantic Ocean to uncover new lineages of life (NeLLi) - Benguela_00093 metaG | ecosystem: Environmental > Aquatic > Marine > Oceanic > Sediment ...
GCGGTTACGATGTCGGTGATAACAAACGGAGCTTCTATGCTGTTATATAGTCTTCGAGTTAATTCAATATCCTGGCGCCTATCACCACCGATGACAACCCGGTCAGGCTTACGCCAGTCGTTCACTGCCTGTCCTTCTCTCAAGAACTCAGGGTTGGCTACATAAGAAAGACGGTATTGTTGTGCCAGCACCTGCCCCATTCCCGGGGGCAAAGTGCTCTTCATAACCACCAGAGTTTGTTCGCCAGCTTTATTAGCAATCCAGTCCAACGCCGATTTGACACTGGAAAGGTCAGAGCCACCACTGGCTAGGGAAGGGGTGCCTACCGTTATCATCGTTACTTCTGAGTCTAACCTGTCGACCTCACCAAGATGCTTGATGGCTAGTGCTCCAGACGATAAGGTCTCCTGGAGTAAACTATCAAGACCCGGTTCATAGAAGCCGGCCTTACCCTTTTGCAAACTCTTTACCCTGTCTGGGGCAATATCAATCCCAAGAACGCTATGCCCGGCTTCAGCCAGGCATGCTGCTGCCACCGAGCCAACACGCCCCAGTCCAACAACGGCAACATTCATTAGTCTCCACTCCTTCCTAGGTTCTGGAGGTCTCTCTGCCGACCTTTTACCAGCAAAAGAGTGAACAAGTCTTGGGAATACCCCATCAGATTTCGTCCTTCTCGCACAGTAGGTTTACGCCTACCGGAGCCTCGCTCGCTTTCTTAACCAAGTGTGGTACGTCTCTGGGAATCTCCAATGCCTCCAGTGGCTGGAATACAACGGAGACCTGAGTAAATCCCAGTTTCCAGAGCGTATTAAAGAATTCCTCGGGAGTTGCTCCCGTGCCTCGGATAACCACTGGGTAACATTCAACAATCAGCTTCAGGTGGGGATTTCGCTGACTCACCTCTGTCATGCCCTTCAGAGCTGGTATTTCTGCACCTTCGATGTCCATCTTAACTACATCAAGCTTGTATTCCTTATCCCGAAAGAATTCGTCAAGGGTGGTGGTCCCGACCGTACCTAGCTTTATGTAGTCAGATGCACCATATAGGGTAGAACTATCCTTGTGCCCCGGCATGGCAGACAGCTTGGCGACCCCGACCTTGCTGTAAACTGCTTTTTGTACCGTGATAACATTGTGATTGTATCCGTTGTCTTTTATGTTGCTTGCCAACAAAGCATAATTCTCAGGGTCGGGCTCGAAGGCGAAGACTCTGCCATCGTTTCCGACCCTCTCAGCAGCTAACAAAGTGTAGTATCCAAGGTGGGCGCCCAGGTCAGCTACCACCATCCCGCTCTTAACTATCTCCTTGAAAAGGGCTGTTTGATCAGACTCGTAGCGGTCCCCCATAATTAAGCACCGGGAAAAACCCAGATCATCAGGGTGCAAGTGCATCCTATGTCCTTCAACTTCAACCACTTTGACCGCGGGTTTAAGATGGACGAACAAGAAATTGTAGATCGTCCTAAGAACAGCGTAGTGTTCGGTCAGTCCCCTCCCCCTTAGAAGCCGATGAAGACCTTTGAAAATCGTAAAAGATAGCTCTTTCATACCCATTTGCGGCTCCGATTGCCAGTAGTGTCTTTTACCTCGCTCTCCTCTCTGCTCGTCTCACTTTCGTTCAGTTAGCATCTGGCTAAGCACTGCCTTGACCTGGTCGCGGTTCTTGGTGGTGAAATACCAGTCAATGGTGCGATGGAGCCCCTCAATAAAGGGCACCTGGGGTACCCAGCCAAGCAACTGTTGAGCTAGTTGATTGTCGGCTACCCGGTTCATTGGACCTGTCGGCATGTTCAACAGAAACTTGACCTCCGCCTTATGGTAAGTGTAGCCGAGGACTTCATGAACAGCGTCAATGACCCGAATACGCTCCATTGTCCCTAGATTGACGGCGGTGCCATCGTCAATCTTTTCGGCGGCAAGAATAGTCCCGCTGACAATATCATCAATGAATGTCCAGTTACGGACCTGCTGTCCATTGCCCCAGACCTCAAACGGGTTTTGACCGACGAAAGCCCGGGCAATCATGGCTATTACAGCGTGGTCTTCCTTAGCACGTGGTCCGTAGACGGTAAAGTAACGGCAAGAGGCAGTCTTCAGCCCATATTCGTCAGCATAGGATTTAAGAGCCAACTCTGCCATTAGCTTCGCCCAACCATACATGTTATCAGCATCGTAAGGCTGTTTCACCACATCCTCAGTGAGGTATATTTCCTCATCAGGGTTACCTTGGAGGTAGTTGGGATAGACGCACCCTGACGAGGCAAAGACTATCTTCTTTACTCCTGCTCTCAATGCCTCCCAGAAGACAACCCCGTCGAGGAAGAGGTTTGAAGCTGGACCCGCCTGGTGCAGGTCAACATAGCCTCGCCCACCATGGTCAGCAGCAAGGTGGAACACTATATCCATTCCGCTTACCGCACTCCGAGAGACGCCAGGCTCACGCAGGTCAGCAAGGACAAATTCCACCTTGTGGTCATCAACCAGGTGCTGAATATTCTCCATCTTGCCGGCTGAAAGGTCGTCAACTATGCACACCTGTGCTCCTTTTTCTACCAGCCTGTCAGTCAAATGCGAGCCAATAAAGGATGCCCCACCGGTGACCAGCACCTTATCATTTTCCCAGTTCATGGTATAGCCTCCTTAAGTTCAAACTACCTTGCTCCCCCCAGCCTGGCTAGCCTGCCGACCAAGCCACCTGCCAGGTGATCCGTTACATTCAACGGGTGTACTACCAGGTGCAGTGGATTGCGATATTTAATAGTTAAGAATATGCCTAAGACAACAGACCAGATGAGAGAGAGCGGTGCCGAGAGATACTGCTGCTTCTTGTGTGGTCGAAAGGCAGCCGTCTGCCCCCACGACCAGCGCTCGCGAGCTAATCCTGATATCTTTGCCCGGGGTGGGTGATACACTGGTGCCCCCACCCACCACTGGGTGCGCCATCCCTGGTCAACGGCACGAGCAGCAATACCGACATCTCCATAGGCGTCATGCCCATTAAGAGCCTCTAAACATTCCCTACGCACCATATAGCACGGTCCGCCAATCGGGATGTGGTCGCTGCCAAACCACATTACATACTGATAGGCTCGTGCCCCGAAGCCAAAGGAACCGTTTTGGAGTGCCTGAATCTGCTTTCCCTGGAACTTCAAAAATTGTGCCATTGTCCGGGAAAGTCTGCTGTTTCCTACTGCCTGTTGCCAGCAGCCCAGCACCCCTAGTTGAGGGTCAGAGAAGAATTCCATGGCTATGGGGAACATTCCCTCTCCCACATAGGCGTCGCTGTCAAGGAACATAATGAGGTCACCGCGGCTACTCTGCCATCCCTGATCCAGGGCATGGTATGTGCTATGGTATACCCGAATGATGCTTTGTTGATAAGCCTCAGTCCCTTCCTCCTGAAGCATCACCGCTGGGTAGCGAGCAATGATTTCCGCGGTATTGTCGGTGCTGTGGCTATCCACCACCACTATATCGGTTATTAGCCCGTTTTGTTGGTATGGCAGCAAGGAATCTAGGCACCGACCAATGGTTCCAGCGCTGTTACGGGTAGTTATGACCACAGATACCTTACCCATTAGCTTGCATTCCTCTTGCACAGCAAGTTCACAGTCATCTGCTCTGCCTTTTCTACCAGCCATGCTAGGTCTCTAGGGATTACCAGTCGTCGTAGCTCCTTTGAAATGGTGAAGAACCGACTAAAGCCTACCCTTTGGAGAGTTTCAAAGAATTGCCCCGGGTTGCCGCCTGCTTCTCGTATATGATAAGGGGCAAACTCGATAACCAGCTTGAGGTGTGGATTTCGCCGGCTCAGTTCCACCATGCCCTCCAGAGCCCATATTTCTGCCCCGTCAATATCCATTTTCATCAGGTTGACTGTAGGCCACCCCAGAGCGCCAAAGTAGGTGTCAAGAGAAGTCACTTCTATCTGAACAGACCTGTGGTCAACTGTCCTGGGATAGACAGTCAACCACCCTTCTTCCTCTCCTGAGAACAGTTGCCCTTCCCCGGTTTTGTTGGAGACGGCTGCTGGAATAATGGTAACCCTATCCTGGCATCCGCTGAGGCGAACATTGTGTTTTAGCTTCGGTAAAATCCGTGGGTCAGGCTCAAAAGCATAAACATGACCGGAATCCCCCACCTCCAGTGCGCTCAGGATGGTATAATGCCCAATAAATGCTCCCGTATCCACTACCGTCATTCCCGGGCGCAATAACTGCCTAAACAGGTGTGTAGTTTCCGGTTCATAGGTATCTAAGACAAGCAACCGTAGCGGTGCCGGTGGGATGAGGACACGCAGCGTGTTCCATAACCAGGTATTGTGCCACGGATGGAGAATTCGAGAGCCTATTGTGATCACTGCCGAGATGGCTTTCTCCAGATACTCTCCCATTGTGCGCTGACCGAAGCGGAGCTTGAATATGCCTGACCCAGCTACTGCCTGCGCCAAAATTACATAGGGGCTGCGGATACGCTGACCTTTTTTGTTCGGACGCCAGTCATTAATTGCTACCATCAACATGGGTACAGGTTTCTCGTTTTCTTGTGCCATTTTCAATATATCACCATTCAAAAGCTTTTTAGCTCAAAACATACTTAGAATTATTGTTCTCCCGCCAAGTAAGGGGGCTCCTTTTTGGCTACCAGGTCAGCGACGATGGTTGAACTCAGTGAGGGGACATTGCCTATCGTCTTCTGGAACAGGTATATAAGTGCTTTCAGGAATACGGGCGGTCGAGTATCAAATAATTGGGTAGGGGATACTCCGTAGAGTTTGACCGGAACAAAGCCGTGCACCCTAGCCGCATCTCTCAGCGCTTTCAGTGTAATCACTCTTAGATGGTCTCCCCCAATCATTCCTATTTTTTTCAAGAACTTGCCCATATTTAGCTTGCCCACATCTGGGGAATATAGAGTGGCAGAAGTCAACCACGGCTGAAAGCCGAGCAAGAGAGCAAGCCGGTTATACCAGCTACCCAGGTTTGGTGTAGTAAGTATTAAGTGTCCTCCTGGAACCAATACCCGGTGAGCCTCATCCAGAAGACTACCCGGGTCAAAGATATGCTCCAGCACCTCCATGGCGAGAACCAAGTCGAAAAAATCAGAAGGGTAAGGCAATCCCTCCTGATCCAAGTTCACCTTAGCAACACGAATACCCCTGCTCTGAGCCAGTTGAATTGCCTCTGGTGCCACATCAACGCCGTGAATCTCTGCCACGTTGATAGTCTCAGCGATACATAAAGTAATCCTACCATCGCCACACCCTACGTCTAGAATGCGCTTAACTCTCTTACCACGAAGAATCTTCATAACCAGATTTACCCTGTCAGAGGTAGAGGGCTCAGTTTGACCAATGAAACCTTGGTGCGTTTGGGCATGGGTCTGTTGAGACCCTGCCTCTTCTTGAGGGATTTCTAATGGTATCCTCCTGAGTGTTCCAGCATCGTCGGGAAGATGAGTATCTTGGAGGTGTCCCCATTTGTCATAAACGGCGCTAATAAGGCGTCCAGTAATCCCATCAGATTCCCCGCTGGCGAGAAAGACAGCCAGAGCTGTGGCTCTTTCCAGAGATGAACTCCCCTTATGGACTAGTTCCCGGGCTTTGAGAAGTTCTGCTTCTCCGGCTGCCATATCTGCCACCAGTACCTCGTGTGTCATCCGGGTTGCCACTGCACCAGGAGCAATAGCGTTGACTTGTATGTTATATTCCTTCAACTCATCAGCCAAGGTTTCTGTCAGGCGTACCAGTCCTGCCTTACTGGAAGCATAGGCAGAAAAGAAGGGACGGGAAGAGGTAGCCCCACCTCCGGAAATATTGATAATTTTCCCCTGGCGTTGTGCCATCATTGAAGGGAGGACACGCCGACTCATTAAGAAGGGTCCACACAGGTTCACCTGTAGGGTTTGGAGCCAGGCAGTTGGCTCTGCCTCAACTGCTGGCCCTATGGGACCCTGCATCCCGGCGTTGTTCACCAGCACCTCTACCGGTCCCCAACGCCGCTCTACTTCTGTCACCACTGAGTCCACTTCCTCAGGAACACTGACATCTCCGGTAAGGGGAAGCGCTTTGCCTCCGGCTTCAATAACCAGCCGAGCTGTCTCTTCTATCTCCGTTGCCGTGCGTGCCATAAGGGCTACACTAGCGCCCTCATTGGCGTAAGCCAAGGCGATAGAACGACCAACCCCTCGTCCAGCACCAGTAACGAGGGCAACTTTTGCCTCTAACTTCATGAAACTCAATCCAATCGTTAGGTTTGCTTTTTCCTCCAGTATTCAAGGCTGTCTGCCAGTGTCTGGTTAAAGGAAATGCGCGGCTCCCAACCCAGTTGGCGCAGCCTCGCATTATCCCCTACATAGATAGGATCGTCATAGGGTCGCAGCTTCTTTGAGGATACTTCCCACTTAACTTGGCAACTAGCCATAGAAATCAATTGTTCGACAACACTCCGCATCGAACGTTCTTGTCCTGAACAGAGGTTATATACTTCTCCTGGCTCACCATACTGGGCAAGTAGCCATAGGGCTTCACTAGCATCTCTCCCGTCAGTGAAGTCCCGTACTCCATTTAGGTTTCCCACTTCCAGCACCTGCTTTCGTCCTTTTTCCAGTTCAGCAATACCTTTGGCAAAGTCATATACGGCGTCGCCTGTTTTTCGTGGACCAGTCATGTTAAACGGACGCACGCGGATTATGCGAAGCCCATACACCTTCCAATAGAAGTACCCCAGCATATCTTCAGTTACCTTACTTACCGCGTAAATACTGGTTGGTCGAAACTCATGTCCCTCTGACAAGGGCATCTCGCTATCGGAACATACCCCATATACGGCACTTGAGCTAACTATTTCAATAACAGGGTTAGAGCCTTGTTGCCTAAGGGCTTCTAACAGATAAAAGCTCCCTAGGACATTTGACTTTAGTGTTTCCTCAGGGTCTTCCCAGGAGACATTGACAAAGCTCTGTGCAGCCAGGTGGAAGACATAGTGTGGCTGGGACAGCCTCACCACCTTCTCTACCAAGCCCCTGTCCTTAAGGTCACATTCCAAGAATTGTGCCTTTCCCTGAAGATGCTCAATGTTAGCCGTTTCCTCCTGAAAGGTAGTGCCCCATAGCTGAAAGCCTTTATCCACTATAAGGTCAGCAAGGTATGAGCCTAAAAAGCCACTACATCCCGTAACCAAGCATCTTTTTGTCATTTATTCCTCCGTTAGAGTCCAACCAAGCTGCCAGTTTTAGCACTCTGGTATATTGCTGAGGCTAGTCTGTGGACCACAAGTGCCTCTTGACCTTCCATAGTATCGTCGTTCCTGCCGTCGATGGCTGCCTTAAAATGCTTCCACTCCTCCCGCCAGGAGTAGTCTTCACCTCTGAACTCGACCACTTCCTCAGTGAAGGGCTTGGACAAATCGCGTTTGCCCAGGATAGCTCTTTCCGTGCCGTAGCTGCCACCCAATCCCTCCACCAATGCGTACCCATCATGCCCGAAAATCTCAAAGGAAAAAAGATTCTTCCACTGGGTCCAGCTAGCGTGAAGCCAGGCCACCTGCCCTTGGGGCGTACGCACCAGGGCAAAAGCATTGTCTTCAATAGAAGCCACATTCCAGAAGCGTGTGGAGAGGAATCCGAAGACCTGTGAGAATTCACCGAGGAACCAATGTGCCAGGTTAAGGAGATGCAGACCCTGATCCATGAGCTCACCGCCACCGCTCATTTCGGCATTCATCCTCCATTCGTTATTGTATTCTTCCCTCCCACCAATGCCGTAGCGACCGCGGATAAAATCGATTTCACCGATGTGCCCAGCTTCAACCCACTGTCGCAGCTTTTGTATGCCGGGATGATAACGATGGTTGAAGCCACACTTGAGCTTAAGTCCGGCTCTTTTTGCTGTATCCGCTATGGCCAAGGCTTCATCAAGATTACACCCCATAGGCTTCTCGCACAACACATGCTTTCCTACCTTGAGAGCGGCGATGCAGATCGGGGCTTGGATATAAGGCGGCGTACAGACAAGCACCACGTTTACCTTGGGTGTTGTTATCACCTCTTCCCAGTAGGTCGTGGACTGACATCCCATTTCTTGAGCTAGCCTCTGAGCTGACTGAAGATTTGTGTCCGCCACTATGAGTAAGCGGTCACCCTCTGCCAACAGCGCTTGCACCCGCCGCTTCCCTTGCAATCCAGCACCAACCAGCCCTACTTGAAGAGACGTCTCCTTATGTTTCAACCTTGGGTCACCTCAACACCGAAAGCGCTCCCTGATTATGATTATCAAGTCTATTAAACCTTGCCTTAGGTCCTGCGTCTTACTTGTGCCGCCGAGCCTTCCCCTATCTTGGCAAGGCACTTCTATTACCCTCAGCCCGGCTTTCTTTATTTTCACATTCATCTCTTGCTCCATTTGAAAGCCGTCGCTGGAAAGGCTGATCTTCTCTATTGCCCTCTTCCAGAAGGCGTTATATCCTGAGCATATATCAGTATATCTGGCTCCATAGAGGAGGTTGGCTGCAGTGACCAGCACCCAGTTACCAAATCGGCGATGGAGGGACATACTGGGCTGGCTATTAAGGAACCTCGAGCCTTTGGCGAAGTCACAGCCATTAAGCAGTGGCTCAATAAACTTGGGCATCTCTTCCGGGTCTGTTGTGCCATCAGCATCTAATGTTACGATAATGTCGCCATTAGCTTGCTCTATTCCATATTTCAAAGCATCACCCTTACCTGCACCTGGCTGATACAGCACTTTAATATCAGGCTTAAGCTCCCCGGCTACCTCAACCGTCCTGTCGGTAGAGTGCCCATCCACAAGGAGGATTTCATCTACCCACTCTGGTATCTTAGGCAACACATAGGGTAAATTCTGCTCCTCATTGAGGGTACAAATAATGACTGTAATGCTGGGATAATTTTCTGGTTTATCCATCTTTTCTCTCGCCGCTAGCTTCTCACCTTTTCCATCATTTCCAGTGCCTTCTGAGCATCGTTCACAAATTGCCTCACAGTGTCACGAGTGTATTTATGGTCTACCATCTTGGTCAGGAACTGGGGTGGAATGGTAATGATATGCGCCCCAGCTATGGCGGCACTTAAGATATCACCCACCGACCTGATGCTGCCCACAATTATCTTGCTCTTATACTTCCAGCGCTCAAGCCAGTCAACAGCCATCCTAATGACTTCAGGGGCATTACCGCCTTCATCAGCTACTCTGCCAGCAAAGATGCTAATGTAGGTAGCTCCTGCCTTGGCTGCCAAAATGACCTGACCTAAAGATAGGGCTACAGTGGCATTTACCTTTATACCCTCTATTTCCAGTTGTCTAATTACTCCATAGCAGGGAACACCTTCCTGGGTTATCTGGGGTATTTTAATGACGATATTTGTCGCCCAGGAAGCAAATCTTTGTGCCTGGGTGAGTATCTCATCAAGGTCGTTAGTGGTAACCTCCACACTTACCGGTCTGGGATGCACCAAGGCAGCGATTTCCTTTGCCCCGGCTTCAGCGTTGTAAACGCCGTCCTTGAACATAATGGATGGATTGGTAGTTACACCGTCTATTACCCCCATCTTGAGCCATTTCCTAATGTTGGTGATACTCGCTGAGTCAATGAAGATTTCCATGATTCATCCTTGTTCTATGTCCGAAGTCCTATATTGGGAATTTAAAGCAGCATGTTCCCTAACCACGGACATTGGACTTAGGACTCCCCCGACCTGCCAGGCTGCCTCTAGTAAACTTGAAGCGACCAAATCCGGATGCGTGTCTTCTTCATCCATCAGGTGGCAAAGTTCACACTTCATCCTGCCCAAAAGGATGGTTCTTGTTCCAGCTCCTTTCCCTGCCTTAACATCGGTTAGTCCGTCGCCTATTATCCACGATTGAGATAAGTCTATATCCATCTCCTTGGCCGCCTGCAGAAGTAGCCCCGGCTTGGGCTTTCGGCATTCACAATTGTCTCTAAGCCTTTCAACCTTTGCCTCAGGGTGATAGAAGCAGTAGTACTCCCCATCAAGGAAAGCTCCTTATTTGGCTAGTTCTTCTTGCATCCTCTTCCTGATTTCGTCAAAGGTTTCCTCAGACATATGTCCTTTGGCAATCCCTCGTTGATTTGAAACCAGAATCACCTTA
>Ga0114921_10001752_pt1 | contig 10130 bp, 9 predicted proteins | sample BentaG_FD_87016 | JGI IMG/M metagenome (GOLD analysis project Ga0114921, IMG submission 87016) | Deep subsurface microbial communities from South Atlantic Ocean to uncover new lineages of life (NeLLi) - Benguela_00093 metaG | ecosystem: Environmental > Aquatic > Marine > Oceanic > Sediment ...
ATCGCCACCCTCACATGGTGGTACTCCACTTGGACGTAACCGAAATCAGCGCCGAAAGGGATCATCATCCCATCGGCGTATGCAACGGATACGAATGTGCTGCTTAAAGTCAAGACTAAAAGGGAAGCACCGAGCACTTTCCTAAGCTTGTGTTTCATTTCGTCACCTCCGTGTTTCATTGGGGTAATTAACGACGCCCCGAGCGGCTCTGTATCAATGGAAGCACGGGACAATGTCAGAACGGTGACAGTCTATGGGCAGATGTCGTACGGTTCAGGGGCGATGCGGGGTAGATATGTGACGTGGGATTTCTGAGATTTAACTATCGTGGATAGGCATAGAGAAGCGCGCGGTGGTGCCAGGTCGTTCCAGGTTTGACTTCGAAATCAAAGAAGGACTTGTGAGCCAGATATGACCGTCATAGACATCAATCAAGGCTTTGGCAATCGAAAGGCCGAGTCCGCTTCCTCCCCGATCGCGAGAGCGGGAATGATCAGCGCGATAAAAACGTTCAAAGACATGAGGTAGATCCTCAGGCGGTATGCCCTCGCCTGTATCAGAGATGCTGACCATCGCCCATTTGCCCATCGAGTGGGGTGGGCAGTCAAAGGTTTCACGATGACGTATCGATGTTGGGAATACGAATCCACCCTCGTTGACCTCGAATTTGTATCCAGCTACGTGTATCCCCCCACCAGAGGGTGTGTGTTTCATCGCGTTATCCAGCAAAATGACGAGGATCTGTTCGATACGATCTGGTTCGGCGTGAACGATGAGAGGTTCCTCGGGAAGTTCCCTCCGAAGCTTAATACCAAGTGATTCCACTTGGGGGCCAAGTTTCTCCAGCGTTTCATGAACGACTTGGGATAAATCAACCGGCTCTCGAGGCAGTCGTAGGGCTTCTGAATCTGCGCGGGATAGGATCAGCAGATCGTTGACAAGTCGGATCAAACGATCGGTCTCGCTCTCTACGGAAGTCAGGAAGCGATCGCGCACATCAGGATCGTCCACTGCACCATCACGTAAGGTCTCTACCAAGCCTTTTATTGAAGTTAGAGGAGTACGCAATTCATGGGAGACATCGGACACGAATTGTGATCGCATTCGTTCTACTGCTTGTAATCGATCTCGCATGGTGGCGAACGTGCGGCTCAAACGACCTAATTCATCTTGCCCTTTTGTCTCTAAGGGGAAGTCGAAATCACCACTGCTTAACCTCTTAGCCGCGAGGGTCAGCGATTGCACAGGACGAGAGATCGTCCGTGCTAACACCAGGCCAACTAGTGCTGAGAGGGGGAAGGCCAAAGCTGAGGCGAAGAGCAGTCGGTTGCGCAGATCTGAAAGCACGATGGCGATGTCGCGTAAGGGTTGGCTGAGGTAAATCACACCGGCCACTTGGCCACCTACACTAACCGGCACCGATACAAACAGCCACTCTTCGTCGTTGACGATATCCAATTCGGAGTGCTGATCTCCACTCAGCGCTGTGATGATCGCATCCTCAGTTGAAAGATCCTTGCCAAGATCATCCTCGTTCGTGTCCAGCAACACAATCCCGCGATCATCTAGTACGCGGACGTGAGTTTCCAGCGCTGTGCTGAGTTGAACTGATGCTTCCGCGATATGGGCAAGCTTGGAATCTCGGAGTGAGGGTGGGGTTTCTGAATCGTTGAGTTCGCTTTGCTCGGCCACTTGTACGGAGAGGTTCTCGACCATTCTTTGCTGAACAGTGTTGTATGCCGGTGCAAGATCGGGAGGGGTAAGATCAACACTCGCGCCGGGTATCAAGGCTTGTGCGATGAGATGAGCTTGAGCGATCAGGCTCTGTTCTATAGTGGTTAAGAAGTAACCGCGGACGAGGGAGAGAAGCAGGAAAGCTGCGACAGCCATGGCTATGAAGATAACCACTAAATGGCTGAGGATTAGCTTCGCTCGAAGGCCAAGCCCGGTCCTAGTTCTTACATCGGGGGAGGGGGCTGAGTGAAATTGAGTCATTCTATATCATCGGTCAGTTTGTACCCGACGCTGCGAATGGTGAGCAGCATTTCAGCCGCATCATGGTGTGCTCCACGTAACTTGGCCCGTAATCGTTTCAATGCGGTGTCGACGGTCCTCAGATCTCCGTGGTATTCGTATCCCCAAACTTGGCTTAACAGCTGTTCACGACTTAGGACGTGTCCTGGATGACGCATGAAGGCATGAAGCAGATCGAATTCCAATGTCGAAAGGGCTATTAGATCATCGTGCCAAAGAGCTTCGTGGCGATCAAGATTTAGCGTCAAGCTTCCGACCCTTAAGACCGTGCTAGGTGCAGGTGGGCTAGGCTGTGCGCGGCGTAAAACCGTCTTAATCCGAGCTAGCAATTCTCGAACGCTAAAGGGCTTAACAACATAGTCATCGGCACCTAACTCCAACCCAACAACCCGATCTACCTCCTCGTCCCGTGCGGTGAGCATGATGATAGGAACATCCCCTTCCATTCGTAAAGAACGGCAAACTTCAAGACCATCCATCCCGGGCAACATGAGATCGAGAACGATGAGATCAGGTCGTTCTTTCCGGTTGATCTCTATCGCCGATATACCATCACGCGCCACAAAAACTCGGTAATGGGATTTTTCCAGGTTGTAGGTGAGTACGTCGACGATCGCTGGTTCGTCGTCAACGACGAGAATCGTTGCCTTCATGATTGGCCTTGGTCGATATGTATGAGTGCACTGAAAAAACTACCCGCGAGAGGCAGGGAGGGGTATATGTGGGGGTGTGGGCTATGCCCACACCCGAAATATACCGGCCCTCCTCTCGCAGTTGACCTTTTTTCATTGGATTCATGTACATATTATATACAGCGTTTTGTGGCGTATTTATGGCTCGATGGGGTCAATTTGGAAGCACAGATCTTCATCTGGAAAAATGAACACGCGGGTAGTGATCTCATTAAGTTGAGACAAACGCTGAGTCCTTATTCGGCTTATAAAAAGGTTGTTGGGAAGCTGATCATAACAGCACATCACGGCGTGTGAATTTTTACTACTTCTATGATGACGTTTGTTCCACTGACCGTGACCTTGACATAATGATAGAAAGCGTTGGGATGTCCTGCGTCATCGAGTAGCGCGCCTCCGCCACCAGTGATGATATACCGCACGCGGTTGCGAAGGCCCTCGACATAGGCGTGAATATGGCCCGCGAAAACATAGGAGACCTCATACTCTTCTACCAGTGCCATGAACTTCTCGTTACCGTAGAGCATGATGTGGTCTGTGCCGTCGGGGTCGAAAGGGGGGTGGTGGAGAAAAACTGCTTTGAGCGGTTGATCCGTGCTGGACAGGTCAGCCTCCAACCAGTCGATCTCGTGATTTCTAAGAACACCAAGATGGCTATCAATGATGGCGAAGTGGCCTTGACCGTAATCGAAGGAGTAATGCTCAGCGGGTGCACCCGAGTATTCTAAGAATTCATCCAACAAGCCATCTGGTGAGTCGTGGTTTCCAGGGACAGGGAAGAAAGGGATCGTGAAATCACTCATCAAGTCTGAAAAATGCTCAAATTCCTCAGTTGTTCCATTGTCAACTAGATCGCCAGTGTTGACAAAAAATGCGGCACCATCTTCTTCCACCCCGCGTAGGATCTGAAGATATACCTCATCGCTTCCCCGGCTGTCTCCACAAACAGCGAAGACAAAATCCTTGAGCTCTTGGCTCCCAAGCGAAATGGGTGTGGCCACAAAACTACCATCGGTTAGGGTGGATGGTGGTCGGCTAACTGTCACGGTGGAGATGACAGTCGGAGTGTAAGATGGGGCTGTCGGCTCCACTTCAAGTGTTAGCGATGGTATAGGGGTAGCTACTGGTGGAGGAGTTAATGTGACCGGTGGGAGTGGAGATGACGGGGTCGAAGGCTTTGGGAAGGCGTTCAACGCAACACTGACCGCGATGATCGCGATAGCTAATAGCCCTAGTGAATATAGGTAGAGTTTCCAGCGTAGAGAATTGTGACGGCTCAAAGGATTTTCCATTGAATAGGAGGTTTTAAAAGACTTCTGGTTTATATCATGATTTTCCCTGGATCGGATTTCAGCAGAAGGGGGATAAAGGTCCTTCTCATAATTTACCTCATTAGTCGCCCATCAACTTCGCACTCAAGCTTATTTTGAAGATATTATTGAATCCACTGAAAAAAGATCAACTGCGAGAGGAAGACCGGTATATGTGGGGGTGTGAGCTGCGCCCACACCCCCACATATACCCCTCCCTGCTCCTCGCGGGTGGTTTTTTCAGTGCACTCATTATTGCCAATCACTTACTTCATAAAAATGAATGCCTAAGTACTAAGGATATCTTGATCTGGGTTTCCTCGCTCGAAAAGGCAACCACGCCGTTGACGTAAGTAGGCAAAGCAGGTCTAAGAACGCTCGAGATTCCTCCCATCTTAATGGTGTCCTCGACCAGACTCTGTAAATCTCGGACTAATACGATTACAATACCCCAAACGACTCTGCTCTGTCTGGTGAGTTCTTCGAGGGACGCAAGATGCATCGAGATGATTGGATTTCTGGCATTGTTGCTAATAGGTGTGGTTTTCAAGTACTTTATATAAATATGCGAAAAATCTGGAGTCACAAAACCACACGGCCTATTGAAGAAAATTGCCTACCAGGAGTATGCCAACCATGACCTACGAGTACGCTAAGGTTCCATCAAATGGGAAGAAGATCCAAATCGACGATGGGGAATTATTGGTTCCAGATCGCCCGATCATTCCGTATATCGAGGGCGACGGAACCGGACCGGATATTTGGCGTGCTGCGGTGCGAGTTTTCGAGGCTTCCGTCGAGAAAGTATACAGCGGAACCCGCCGCATCGAGTGGATGGAAGTCTTTGCCGGCAAGAAAGCTTTCGACCTTACTGGGGAGTGGTTGCCAGAGGAAACCATCGATGCGTTTCAAGAGTTCTTGGTAGGAATTAAAGGTCCGTTGACCACTCCTGTTGGCGGTGGGTTTCGTTCGCTTAACGTAGCGTTGCGGAAGGCGCTTGATTTATACGTCTGCCAAAGGCCGGTGCGATACCTCGAGGGCGTACCTTCGCCCGTTCTCCGTCCACAGGATGTGGACATGGTCGTATTTCGCGAGAATGTTGAGGACATCTACTCGGGAGTGGAGTTCGAGCTCGGGACGGAGGAGAATGAACGGTTCGTGACGTGGCTACGTGAGAACTACCCGGCGGAATACAAAAAGATCCGTTTCCCCAATTCTGCGGGGATCAGCATCAAACCGATATCTAGAGAAGGTTCGGAACGCCTGGTCCGTGCAGCCATTCAATGGGCGCTCGATAACGATCGGCGCTCGGTCACGTTGGTCCACAAAGGCAACATCATGAAATACACAGAGGGCGCGTTCCGAAATTGGGGATACGAGTTGGCTGAAGGTGAGTTTGGCGATCAGGTTTATACATGGACTCAATGGGAGCGGACCAAAGCCGAGAAGGGTGAGGATGTAGCCAACGAGGAACAAGAAGCTATGTTAGGTGCTGGTCGTTTACTGTTTAAAGACGTCATAGCAGATATCGCTTTTCAGCAGACGATCACTCGCGCCCGCGAATTCGATGTGATCGCTACGATGAACCTAAACGGCGATTACCTCTCGGATGCATTAGCCGCGCAGGTCGGCGGGATTGGGATCGCCCCTGGCGGGAATATTAATTATAAAAGCGGGCATGCGATTTTCGAAGCAACGCACGGCACAGCGCCGAAATATGCCAATCAAGACAAGGTGAACCCAGGCTCGGTGATCCTAAGTGGTGAAATGATGTTTCGTTATATGGGCTGGGATGACGCAGCCGATAAGATCATCCAGGGAATAGAAGGTGCTATCAGAGCGAAGACCGTGACGTACGATTTCCACCGTCTGATGGAGGGGGCGACGTTGCTCAAATGTTCCGAATTTGGAGATGCTGTGATTCACCACATGGGATGAGTTGATATCTAAATCCTGACATGTTCTGGGTGCTTCGTCTTGATGGTTGGTACGTCTCCCAAATTCCGTTCTTCATGTTCATAAGAATTATTTCCGGAGTTATTGATGGCAGAAGATATTTTTAGTTCACGTAATTTGCTGAAGACCAAAGCCGGTAAATTCACAATCTATCGATTGGACGCGCTTGAGGATATCGGACTGACAAGCTTAGATCGATTGCCGTTTTCGATACGCATCCTGCTCGAATCTCTAGTGAGGCGTGTGGACGATCGCTGGGTCACGGAGGAGGATGTCAGAGCATTGGCTGCTTGGGATCCACAAGTGAGAACACGATCCACTGTAGCTTTCCAACCGGAACGGGTGGTAATGCAGGATTTCACGGGTGTCCCTGCAATTGTCGACTTAGCGGCGATGCGAGCGGCGCTTTCCCGAATGGGCGGGGATCCAATGGGGATCAACCCTGGAGTGCCGATCGACCTGGTGATCGATCACTCGGTTCAAGTGGACGTCTTTGGATGCCCTGAAGCTTTGCGACGTAACGCGGAGATCGAATTCGAGCGCAATTGTGAAAGATATGAGTTCCTCCGTTGGGGACAGGAATCTTTAGACAACTTCCGTGTAGTACCTCCAGCAACGGGCATCGTTCACCAGGTCAACCTCGAATATTTAGCGCAGGTTATCTTGACCCACGAGGAGGGAGGGACGGTCATCGCCTTCCCAGACACATTGGTCGGGACTGATTCCCATACCACGATGATCAACGGTCTGGGCGTGCTCGGATGGGGAGTTGGAGGGATTGAAGCCGAAGCGGCGATCCTCGGTCAACCGTTGGTGATGCTTGCACCAGAGGTGGTCGGTTTCCGATTGGTCGGCCGCTTGTCCGAGGGGTCAACGGCAACCGATCTCGTCCTCACGGTTACCCAAATGCTGCGGAGACATGGTGTTGTCGGCAAATTCGTTGAGTTCTTCGGGTCCGGCCTGTCAACGATGTCCCTTCCTGATCGCGCCACAATCGCCAACATGGCACCTGAATATGGTGCGACCGTGGGCTATTTTCCAGTGGATGAAGAGACCCTACGTTATCTTCGATTCACAGGGCGCGAGGAGAACTTGGTTGAATTGGTTGAGCAGTATTGCAAGGAACAGGGCCTCTTTCGAACGGATACGACCCCAGATCCGGAATACAGCGACGTTCTCGAGCTTGATCTGGGGCAAGTAGAGACCAGCCTTGCTGGTCCAAAACGCCCACAAGATCGGATACCTCTTTCGGAGATGAAAGCCGCGTTCTATCAGGCACTTCAAATTCCTATTCGTGAGGGTGGATTCGAGCTTTCGTCTGACGCGCTCGATCGTAAGACCTCTATCTCTGATGACGGAATCAGTTCAGATGTAACGCATGGGATGTTGGTGATCGCTGCCATTACCTCCTGTACGAATACCTCCAATCCCTCCGTGATGGTCGCTGCAGGGCTTCTAGCTAAGAAAGCCGTGGAACGGGAGCTGAGGGTACAACCTTATGTCAAGACGAGCCTAGCGCCCGGTTCACGGGTGGTAACCGAGTATTTGCAAAAGGGGGGATTGTTAGAACCCTTAGGAGTTTTGGGATTCGAGATTGTCGGTTATGGGTGTACAACCTGTATTGGCAATAGCGGCCCTTTGTCGGATCATGTGATCCAAGCGATCGACGAGGCGGATTTAATTTCTGCCGCGGTACTCTCCGGAAATCGTAACTTCGAGGGCCGTATTAACCCTCACGTGCGAGCTAGTTTTCTCGCCTCCCCACCGCTCGTTGTAGCATACGCATTGGCTGGCATAGTTGACATTGATCTGGTGACTGAACCCCTTGGTCATGATCCCTCAGGTGAACCTGTCTTCCTGCGGGACATCTGGCCCAGTCAAACTGAGATCCGGGAAGTTGTAGAACGTACGCTCAGCCCAGAGATGTTCCGCGAGCGTTATGCGGAGGTCTTTACAGGTAATGAGACATGGAACATGATCCCGATAACCGGAGGTGATTTATATGATTGGGATCCCGATTCCACATATATCAAAGAGCCTCCGTTCTTCATAGGGTTGACTCCTGACCCTCCGATGATTGAGGAAATCCAGGGTGCGCGAGTTCTGGCGCTGTTGGGGGATTCGGTGACGACAGACCATATCTCACCTGCCGGTGCTATCCCTATCGACAGCCCTGCAGGACAGTACTTGATCGATCTTAATGTGAAGCCGCGCGATTTCAACTCCTTCGGTTCCCGGCGAGGGAACGACCGTGTGATGACCCGAGGTACCTATGGCAATATCCGTCTCAAGAATCTCCTCGTCCCTGGTGTGGAGGGTGGGGTAACGGTCCACTTGCCCGACGGTGAGCGCATGAGCATCTACGATGCGGCGATGAAGTATCGAGAAGAGAAGGTGTCGTTGGTCGTAATCGCAGGGAAGGAGTACGGAGCTGGCTCGTCTCGAGATTGGGCCGCCAAAGGCACTCTCACTCTTGGTGTGAAAGCGGTGATCGCCCAGTCCTTTGAGCGTATCCACCGCTCAAATTTGATAGGTATGGGTGTGTTGCCGTTGGAATTCATGCCGGGTGAAGGTGTGGAAGCTCTGGGTTTGAATGGCCGAGAGATTTACAGCGTTCTCGATTTAAGCGATGATCTGAAGCCTGAAGCTGTTGTGACTGTGAAAGTCGAGAAAGAAGAGGGTTCGATTGTTGAGTTCAAGGTTCGGGTATGCATCGATACACCGATCGAGATCGAGTATTACCGCAATGGCGGGATCCTGCATACCGTCCTCCGTCAGATGCTCCAGCAGACAATGTAGCCGCACCCTTTAGGGTGCGCAGAGATACGCAGGCTAAAGCCTGCGGCTACATCAAGGGATCCGAAAAATGTAGCCGCACCCTTTAGGGTGCGCTATGATCGAGAGGGGGAAAGCTAAGACCATGGAGAGAAAACCCATTCGTCAGAGGCCTCATCGTTTACCACGTGAAGACTACTGTGGTGAGGTAACTGTCGTATTTACGATTTGTGTTACAGAAAATCAACCTCTTTTCCATGAGGGCGAAGTTGTTAAAAATTTTATTGATATCTTAGGTAAAGCGACGGAAAAACATGCTTGCCAGGTGATCATTTATTGCTTCATGCCAGATCATATACATCTCATCTTACAGGGATTATCTCCAAATGCTGATGCATGGAAAGCAGTAGTGAATTTCAAGCAACAGTCGGGGTATTGGCTTCATCAAAATCGCAACCAATTCCATTGGCAGAAAGGTTTTTTTGACCACGTCATTCGAAGGAGTGAGGATTTGGAATCGCAGATACGATACATCGCACAGAACCCGATTAGGAGCGGGTTAGCCCATAATTGGGGTGAGTATCCCCATACGGGGTCATTAGGTATCGATTTAGAAGTGGTCATGAATGGGCTGTCGGAAATGTAGTCACTAGTTTATACGCAGGCGAAAGCCTGCGGCTACATCAAGGGATCCGAAAAATGTAGCCGCACTTGTCATTCGACTATTTCAAGATATAATCTCAACGACAATACAAATATTCAGCAATATGGGTGCCCGACCCCCCGGATGGGAGGGCGTAAAGGCGAAGCCGGTGTAAGTCCGGCGCTGTCCCGCAACTGTAATCCGCACCTGCGGAGAGCCAGGACGACCGCCCAGATTGCGACCACTATAGCCTTCGCGGAAAGGGGGTGGTCTAATGATCTAGAAAACCCCCTGTCAAGCTGGCAGGGGTCTTTGTTTGGCGGAGACGGGAATTGTAACAAGATGGAAGACTTAAGCATCCATAGGCTTACTTGAATGGGGAGTAGAAATGACCCACACAAAACATATGCGTATCGTTCTTAGCACTTCTTTACTGGTGTTGACCTTGCTGAGCAGTGCTTGTTCGCAAGTGACAACCACAGTGGTAGAACCTACCACACCACCACCAACGGAGGAAATCATCCCCACCCAGGTTGTGGTGCCGACTGCGACCCAAGAGCCCACTCCTGAGCCGATCTTGCTTACCGATGGATTTGGTCGGGAGGTAAGTATTCCAGAACCTGCCCAACGTGTCGTCTCGCTTGCGCCCGGAAGTACGTAGACCCTCTGGGCGGTTGGTGCGGCACCTCAGTTAGTCGGCCGTGATGAGTTGTCCGACTA
>Ga0114921_10001753_pt1 | contig 10129 bp, 8 predicted proteins | sample BentaG_FD_87016 | JGI IMG/M metagenome (GOLD analysis project Ga0114921, IMG submission 87016) | Deep subsurface microbial communities from South Atlantic Ocean to uncover new lineages of life (NeLLi) - Benguela_00093 metaG | ecosystem: Environmental > Aquatic > Marine > Oceanic > Sediment ...
AATGTTGCTGCCGGTACCAACCCTTTAGCGATAAAGAGAGGAATTGAAAAAGGAATCAAGGTTGTAGTTGAAAAATTAGGAAGTATGGCAAAAAAGATAACCAATAAAGGAGAAATAGGCCAGGTAGCTACAATCTCGGCCGAAAATAAAGAAATAGGAGATTTAATTGCTGAAGTTATGGAAGAAGTTGGAAAAGAGGGGGTAATTACAGTGGAGGAATCAAAAACTTTTGGCCTTCAAAAAGAAATTGTTAAAGGCCTTCAATTTGACCGAGGTTATATTTCTCCTTATATGATTACAGACCCAGAAAGAATGGAAGCTATTTATGAAGAGCCCCATATTTTAGTTACTGATAGGAAGATTTCCGCTCTCACGGAAATCTTACCGGCCCTAGAGAAAGTGGCTAAAACCGGCAAAAAAGAATTAGTAATTATTGCTGAAGACGTTGAAGGAGATGCCTTAGCCACTTTGGTTGTAAACAAACTTCGGGGAACCTTTAATACTCTATCGGTTAAAGCCCCTGGATTTGGAGAAAGAAAAAAGGAAATGCTCCAAGATATTGCTACGGTTACCGGAGCCCAAGTTGTCTCTGAAGAGATTGGTTTGAAGTTAGAAAATATTGAGGTAGAACACTTAGGTTCTGCCCGAAAGGTTGTCTCAACAAAAGAAAACACAACCATTATTGAGGGGAAAGGTAAAAAAGAAGATATTGAAGCTAGAATTTCCCAAATTAAAAATGAATTAAAAGGCACTGAATCCGAATTTGATAAAGAAAAATTAAAAGAGAGATTAGCTAAATTGGTGGGGGGAGTGGCGGTGGTTAAAGTTGGAGCAGCTACTGAGGTTGAGCAAAAGGCAAGGCAGCACAAAACCGAAGACGCCTTGGCAGCTACGAGGGCGGCAGTTGAAGAAGGAATCGTTCCCGGTGGGGGAGTAGCTCTTTTGAGATGTATTTCAGTCCTTGAAGGGTTTGAGGTTAAAGGAGACGAAAAAATTGGAATTAATATTTTAAAAAGAGCCCTGGAGGAGCCAATCAGACAGATTGCCCAAAATGCGGGAATAGATGGAGCAGTGGTAGCAGCTGAAGTTAAAAAGAAAGAAGGCGGTTTTGGTTTTAATGCCCAGACCCTGGAGTATCAAGACTTAATGCAATCTGGAATTGTTGATCCAACAAAGGTTGTTAGGTCGGCTTTGGAAAATGCAGCTTCAGCAGCCAGCATGTTTTTAACCACCGAATGTGTAATAGCTGAAAAGAAAGAAGAGAAAGGAAAAGGTGGAATGCCTTCGATGACTGGAGGATATTAAACTCAACCGATTGATTTACGAAGTCAATGGAGCTGGTCGGGGTAACACCCTGACCAGTTTTAATTGTTGGTAAAAAGCTCTTTTTGTAATACAATTTTAAATGAAGATATAATCTTGACAAAGGTTTTTTTGGGTGATAAACTATAAGTGTAATACAAATTGTTACAATTATGCGTAAAGTAATAAACATTTCCCTACCAAAAGAACTTGCCCAAACCGTTGAGAAAATGGTAAGAGAGGGCAAATACGCTACCAAAAGCGAATTTTTTCGTGATTTGTTACGCCTTAGAATAGAAGGAAAAATTCTCAAAGAGCTAGCAGAAAGCCGGAAAGAATTAGCTGCCGGAAAAGGAAAGATTTTAAGGTCATTAAAGGATTTGCGATAATCTGTCGTTTTTGTTTTTATGAAAATTTATTATTCTAGTAAGTTTGCCCGTGAGTACAAAAAGTTGTCACTTAGAGTAAAAAAAATCGCCGAGAAAAAAGAAAAAATCTTTCGGAAAAATCCTTTTGACCCACTTATCAAAACCCACAAATTAAAAGGAAGCCTTAAGGACTTTTGGTCATTTTCAATAAACCGTAAATATCGAATTATTTTCGAGTTTATAAATAAAAAAATAGTCTGGTTTCACTCAGTAGGAGAGCACTCAATATATAAATTGTGGGATTAAGAAAAGGAGAGGTGCGCCGAATGGTAAGGCACATGCCTGGAAAGCATGGGCTCCGTAAGGGGCTTGCAGGTTCGAATCCTGTCCTCTCCGCAAGGGTTCGCCCTATTATTCGATAGGGCGCCATGTTGGATGACCTGGCGCATCCCACCCTCTCCGCTAAAGTATAATTAATAAAAACTTAATAAAAACTATGAATTTTCAAAACTTCCTTCAAATTTTTATTCTCTGGTTCTTTTCTCGTGGTCTTAAAGTTATTTTTATTTTAATTGGTGCCTATATTACTGCCCATTTTGCTAAAATTTTTATTTGCAAAATGATAAAACCTTTAGTAAAAGAAAGCTCTAAAGTAAGGGGAAGAATAGATAGTAAAACTTTAGAGCAGAGGGAAAAAACCTTGGAAGGAGTATTTATTTCCACTTCAAGCCTTATAATTTGGGTAATAGCAACTTTAATGATTTTACCTGAATTTGGAATCAGTACTACTCCAGTTTTAGCAGGTTCTGGTTTAGTTGGATTAGCTATTGGTATGGGTTCCCGGAGTTTAATCCAAGATTATTTATCGGGTCTTTTTATATTACTTGAAGACCAATATCGGATTGGAGAGGAGGTTAGTTTTGCCGGAATTAAAGGTAAAGTAAAAGATTTAAATCTGAGACGGACAGTTTTAGAAGATTCAGAGGGAACAATCCATTACATTCCTAATGGCCAAATAAAAAAAGCCTCCAATTTCTCAAGAAAAAAAGAAGACCTTTAAGGACTCGTCTATTATTTTAATATTTTTTTATAAAGAGATTTATATTTTTTGGCCGATTTTTGCCAGGAAAAGTCTTGTTTCATTCCATTAATTTGTATTTGTTCCCAAATATCTTTTGTTCTATAGCACTTCAAGGCGTCCTTTAGGGCTTTTAAAAATTCACCGGCTTTATATCTCTGGAACAGAAAACCTGTTCCTTTTATTTTTTTCTTCCCAATTCTTAGAGGCTCAACAGTATCTTTTATTCCCCCTACAGATCTGGCAACAGGGACAGTGCCATATTTCATTGCTATCTGTTGGCCAAGACCACAAGGTTCAAAAAAAGAGGGCATTAAAAAAATATCTGCTCCTCCGTAAATTTGATGGGCTAATTTTTCGTCAAAGCCAATTTTAACCCAACACTTTTCAGGAAAACTTTTTGAAGCTTTTCGAAAAAAGACTTTGTATTCCTTCGAACCCTTTCCAAGAAGGATAAATTGAAGATTTTTTTTCATCAAAGAGGTAAACAAATCTTTTATTAAATCCATTCCTTTTTGGTCGGCTAATCTCGAGACAATTCCCAAAATTGGTATTTCAAGATTGACCGACTTGAAACATTTTTTCTGGAGATAAATTTTATTATAAATTTTATCTTTTATATTCTTAGCTCCATAATTTTTCTTTAGATAGGAATCAGTTTCTGGATTAAATAAATCGGAATCCAAACCATTCAAAATTCCTGTTAAATGTTTTTTCCTTTTTTGAAGATATTTTTCTAATCCAAACCCATATCGGGGCGTCAAAATCTCCAGAGCATAACTTGAGCTGACTGTGTTGATAAAGTCGGCATTTAAAATCCCAAGCTTTATACAATTCACATTTTTAGAGAAATTTGTTCCCAAAAGATTATTAACGATATCGTAAGAATATATTCCCTGATATCCCAAATTATGAATAGTTAGGAGAGTTTTTATTTTAAACCCCTCTTTTTTTACTAAAAATGGGATTGCCGCTGTATGCCAATCATGACAGTGTAAAATTTCAGTCTTAATTCTCTTTGCCACTTCTACCCCAGCTACTGATAAAAACAAAAACCGGGCAGTTTCCCTCTTGCTTCCTCCAGAAGAGGCATCGCTCTCAATATAAACACTTTCTCCGGAGAAATATTTTTTATTCTCAATCAAAAAAAGAGGGACGCGGCTCCCTGGTAAAAAGGTTTGCCAGAGGTTAAAATTTTCTTTTCTCCCTTGAAATATAACAGAGAGATTTTTGCGAACTAATCTTAAATTTCCCCTTTTGATATTTATTGCTCCATAAAAAGGGAGAGCAACAGAAACATTAACGCCCAAAGCCTTCAGGGTCTTGGGTAAAGAACCTACTACATCTGCCAATCCCCCAACCTTTATAATTGGAGCACATTCTGAAGCAATAAATAGAACTTTCATATCTATGGAAGATATTGCTTTACCTTCAAAATTAAAGATTTTATCTTAAAAGAAAAACCTCTTTGGGTTTCTTTGTCCACAAAATTCCAACCCCTTATCGCAAAAGCAGAATAGTAATGGATTTGATCCAAAAAGATTTTAGCTAAAAATAATTGAAGCAGTTTTTTGTTTTTTTGATAGCTAATTTTTCTTAACTGACAATAAGTTTGAAAAAAAATCTCTTGAAGACCTGAAATTTCTTTTTTTGAGAGATTTAACTCCCAGATCTCTCGGGGAAATTCTAAAGATCCACAAATAGTAGCAATATCCATTAAAGAAGGGCCCAAACCCGCTCGATCAAAATCAACTCCATAGATAACATTTTGGTCTACAATTATATTGCCTGGATAAAAATCATTATGAATCAAAATTTTTTTCTTTTGCCAAATTTGCTCAACAAAACTTAAACTTGGTAGAGAGTTTAAATCATCTTTAAGGTCTGGCATAAATTTTTTTATTTTTTTAAAAATTTTTAAATAACCCTTCAAGCCAAGAAAAGGCGCCTTTTTAAATTTATTTTCTTGAAAGCGAAGTTTATGAAGTTTTATCAACCATCTCGCTATCTTTTTTAGATTTTTTTCGATTTGGGAATAATTTCCTTTTTCAATGATTGAAGAAAAAGGCCTGCCCGGTGCCTCTCCGTAAAGAAGAAGATTAATTTTTTCTAAAAAGTCAATCGGTCTGGCAATAGCCAAGCCATTTTCTTTAAAGCCTTGATGATAAAGATAGTTCATTATTTTCCAGACCTCTTTTTTTGACCTGTTTTTTTTAGCCGTTCCCCTAATTATTCTTATTTTTTCTTTTTCAAAAAAAATCTTGTATTTCGAAAGACAACTTTCCTTGGCCCAGATAGGGGAAATTCTTTCTATTTCAATATTTTGGATTTTTTTATTTTGTAAAGAGGGAAAGTAAATACTAGATTTTTCTTGAAAAAGTTTTTGGAGAAATTTTTTTTCTAAAGCTTTAAATATTTGATAACTCATAAAGTTCCTCTTGATTCCGGCTGTCCCGGTTTAATTTTTTTATACTTTTCCTTATATCTATCCATTAATTTTTTTAATTGAGGATCCGGCACTTCTAATCTTAAAAGGTCAACGGCATGAAGAGCATCGTAAATATCGTTTTTTGTTTCTAACTTCCAAATAGCATCTCTCCAAAGAATTGCTCTTTCAAAATTCTTCTTTTTTGCTGCTGTTTGCATTTTTCTTCTCATTAGCTCAAGAAAAGCATAATAAACTTCGGGTTTCCCCCGTTCTAATGTTCTTTCTTTGAAAGGAATTTTTACCGCCTCTTTATATTTTTTCGCTAAAGCTTCAATTTTTCCACTTCTTTGCCACCAGAAAGCAGTAGAAAGAATCTCTTTATAATAATCTTTGCCTTTTTGAATTTGAGATTTTGTAAGTGAGGGTAAAGATTTTAAAGTTTGTAAAGTTGTCCAAGCTCCTTTTTCGATCATTTCAATGCTCCACCAAGGCTCACCCGAAGCCCAAAAAAACTGATCAGAAGCCATAACTCTATCTAGTTTATCTTGAATTTTCAGACTGCACTTTTTTGTTTTGGAAAGCGAAAGCAGATAATTTAGAAATCTCCATTGAAGTCGGTGTACCTTATTTTTAGGATTCTTCCAAGAATAAAATTGAACACCTTTTTCTATGTCTTCTTCTGTAGAGGCCCAAGTTGCTCGAAGGGGACTAATTTCTCTTTCTAAATTAAAATAATTTGGAAGCTCAGAAAGAAAAATTTGTTTTAGCTTTTTTGAATCAAGAATTTTTAAAAAAACTTTTTCAAGCCCAGGACGATGGTGGCCAAAAGTTTCTCCATCCATTGCCGTACAAAGATATTTGTTTTCTCCTACTTCCCCCTTTACTAAATCAAGAAATTCTTTTTTACTCCTCACAATACCGCTCATAATACAATTAGAAACCCGTCTTTCTCGGAAAACAGCAATTAAGCCACCTGTTCCTTTTATAGTAAATAATCTATCTGCAGGTGGATTATCTTTTCCGCCATTATAAGAGATTTCATCTAAAAGAATCATCTGATAATCTAAACGAGAGACAACTTTTCCAACTAAAGAGCCATAAGCCATTTCTGGAGGGAAGAAACAAACCGGTTTATAAACCTTGCCGAAATATTTTTTATTATCTTTATGGTTTTTTTTAACCTGACGGATTATCTCCTCCGTTTTTAAAAAGGGTAATAAGGGATGATATTTAGCGCTTTCAGTAAATTCTAATTTTTTAGCTTTAGCTAATTTTTTAATAGTTTCTATAACATCGCTATATCCTTCTTTTATTAGAATTTCAGCTAAAGCACTATTAATATTTAGATTGATTTTTATTCTGGGAATTTTTAAAAGACCTTTAAACAAAGGCCTATAAGATTCATTAACCACCCTTTTAAGAATTTCTTTTGATTGATCTACCGGTTGATAGATGTGTAAAAAATTAACCCAATACATAAATTATTTGTGATTTTTTTTCAGCAATTGATGGAAGAGTTCTGAATATTTTCTAGCCGAACTTCCCCAAGAAAAATTTTTTTTCATTGCTCTTCTTATTAATTTTTGCCAGATGTTTTTAAAACCAAAAGCAGTCTTGGCCCGAACAATAGCTGTGAAAAGTGCCCAGGGATTATATTCTTCAAACAAAAAACCATTACCCTCTTTTCTTTTGGGGTTAAAATCTTTTACTGTATCTGATAGACCCCCAGTTTTTCTGACAATGGGAATACAACCATATCTCATTGCCTGCATCTGAACTATTCCGCAGGGCTCAAATTTAGAGGGGATCAAAATAGCATCAGCTCCTGCAAAAATTAAATGGGGCAAAGAAAGATCAAACCCTAAAAAATAGCCAATTTTTTCAGGAAATTCTTCCTTTCCTTTTTGTATCATTTCTTTGTATCGCGGCTCTCCATCACCCAAAACTACAAACTGCAAAGATAAATTTTTAAATAAAGGATTTATAACCTCCCCCAATAAATCAAAACCCTTTTGATCAGTAAAGCGAGAAACCATTCCGATTAGAAAAATTTCTGGGTCTTGGGGCAAACCCATTCTTTTTTGAAGATGGATTTTATTTCTTTTTTTTCTTTGGATAGTTCTTATATTGTAATGAAGAGGAGTATGGGGAGATTTTTCTGGATTATATTTCTGGTAATTAATCCCATTTAAAATTCCATAAATTTTGTGTTGCTTTTCAGAAAGCATTTTATCCAAACCCTCTCCGTATTCTGGGGTTAATATTTCTTTAGCATAAGTAGGGGAGACAGTAACAATGGCATCTCCATACATTATTCCTCTAAGCATCCAATTTAATTGAGCTAAGCGAGGGCTGAAAAAATCAGGGACTGGTTCTCTACCTGAATCACGCTCATCTTCTTGAACAAACCGAAAGTCGCACATTCCCTGATAACGAAGATTATGAATAGCAAAAACAACAGGAATTTTTGATAAAAGGACCTCTTTTTTATAGACAGTTTTCAGATAATTAGGAATAAGGCCAGTTTGCCAATCAGAAGCAACAATTACATCAGGTATCCAGGAAGAACGCTTTAAAAATTCTATTACTCCTCTACATAAAAGGATCCATCTTACTTGATCGTCAGAATATCCATAGACATTAGCTCTTTTTTCGTAATATTCCTTGTTTTCTAAGAAATAGGCAGGAACAGCGCCTTTGCTAAAACATTTCTTAACATTACAGATCAGATATGGATGAGGTCGTGGTTGATCGGTAGGCACCTTTAGTCCGGCAAACTCCATTTTTAAATCATATTTTTTAGGATCTATTATTCCATAACGAGGAATCATTATTCTCGCATCATGGCCTAAGTTTCTTAAAGCTAAAGGCAGAGAATGCATTACATCTCCTAACCCCCCTGCCTTAGCAAAAGGAGCCGCTTCTGAAGCAACAAATAGAATTTTTAACCCCTTTAAGGAAAGAATTTTCTTTATTCCTTTTAAAGGAAAAGTGCTCATAAAATTGACTTAAATAGAATCCAAAGTGGTGCCACTTGAGCAATTTTTAATCTTTTCATTTTTTAATCTTTTATCTAATTAATTTTAATCCCGTTATTAGTTAACGGGATATAGTTATTGTATTTTTATTAAAATATTATGTCAAGGTAATCAAGCAAATTTTAGAGAAAAAAGTTGTTTTTTTCGAAAAAAAGTATTAAAATAGAAACAGTTATTTATGGAAGATTCTCCAATTCAACAAATAAAAGATAGATTAGATATTGTCGAGGTTATTTCAAATTACATTAAGCTTAAAAAAGCGGGGGCGAATTATAAAGCTCTTTGCCCCTTTCATTCTGAAAAAACCCCCTCTTTTTTTGTTTCCCCAGCTCGCCAAATCTGGCATTGTTTTGGCTGCCAAAAAGGTGGTGACATTTTTGGTTTTATTAAAGAAATTGAGGGAGTTGAATTTGGTGACGCTCTTCGTATTTTAGCTCAAAAAGCTGGAGTAGAGTTAAAACCGATGAGGCCTGAATTGAGAACCGAAAGGCAGAGATTGTATGAAATTTGCGAGTTGGCAACTAAATTTTTTGAGAGGCAATTGGAAGCAAGTTCAAAGGGAAAAGAAGTAAAAGAGTACCTTTTGGAGCGAGGAATAAATGCCAAATCAATTGAAAAATGGGGATTGGGTTACTCTCCCGAGACTTGGCAGGGTTTGTCTGATTTTTTAGTTTCAAAGGGATACCAAAGGGAAGAGATATTGAGGGCGGGTCTTGCTATAAAAAATGAAAAAGGTTCATATTATGACCGCTTTCGAGGGAGAATTATTTTCCCAATTTTTGATTTAAACTCCCAGGTTATTGGCTTTGGAGGCCGAATATTTCAAAAAGAAGAAGGAATAGCAAAATACATTAATACTCCCAACACCCCCCTATATGACAAAAGCAGGATTCTTTATGGGTTAGACAAAGCTAAAGTAGAAATTAGAAAAAAAGACTTTTGTGTTTTAGTTGAAGGATATATTGACGTAATTCTTTCCCACCAGGCAGGAATTGAAAACACGGTTGCTACTTCGGGCACTGCCTTAACTCCTTATCAGCTAACCCTTCTCAAAAGATATTCTGATAATCTCCTTTTGGGTTTTGATATGGATATTGCTGGAGATACGGCTACCAAAAGGGGGATAGATTTGGCTCAGATGAAGGGTTTTAACCTAAAGATAATTGTTCTTCCTGAAAATAAAGATCCAGCTGATGTTATTTCAAAAGACCCAAAAGAGTTTAAAGGATTGATCAATAATGCCCGCTCCATTTTAGATTTTTATTTTGAGAATACTTTTTCTAAATTTGACCAAAAAACTCCTGAGGGCAAAAAAGAAATTTCAAAGATTTTACTTCCGGTCATCAAAAGAATTCCAAACAAAATTGAGCAGTCCTTTTGGGTTCAGAAGCTATCTAAAAATTTGGAGGTAAAGGAAGAGGATGTTGCTGAAGAACTAAAAAAAGTCAAATTAGAAGAAGAAAGCTTTGGCTTGGAGCCAGAAGAACTAGAAAAGCTTCCTCCAAAATCTCGAAAAGAACTTTTAGAGGAAAGATTAGTAATTTTGATTTTGAAATCCCAACCTTTAAAGGACGCTATTTCAAAGGAAGATTTTGATTTTTTTTCTCCCAAAATTTCTCAAATTGTTTCTTGCTTAAAAAAACAAACAAAAATCCCCCCTGACCTATCAGATTTCTTCAACCCCCTTTCTTTAAAGGCTGAGATTGAGCCCCACGAAGAGGACCCAAAAGAAGAGTTTGAAAATTGTTTAAAGGAAATTAGGTCTTTGGGAATAAAAGATAAATTAGATAAAATTTCTCAAGAAATTAAAAAAGCTGAGCAAGATAAAGATTTTAAAAAAAGTGGAAAGTTAATTCAAGAATTTAATTCTTGGGCAAAACAAATTTCATGAGAAAAACAAAAAAAAGAAAAACTC
>Ga0114921_10001754_pt1 | contig 10127 bp, 5 predicted proteins | sample BentaG_FD_87016 | JGI IMG/M metagenome (GOLD analysis project Ga0114921, IMG submission 87016) | Deep subsurface microbial communities from South Atlantic Ocean to uncover new lineages of life (NeLLi) - Benguela_00093 metaG | ecosystem: Environmental > Aquatic > Marine > Oceanic > Sediment ...
TGAAGACAAACGTGATTATCCCGAACCAGTACCAACCACTCCTGGATCTGAAAGAAACAGAAAAGGCTATCCGTCTCATCAAGGAGTTCTTTCAGACCAATCTATCATTTGAGCTGAACCTCATGCGGGTGACAGCACCCCTATTTGTTAAAGCCGGCACGGGGATAAATGATGACCTCAATGGGATCGAAAAACCCGTTTCTTTCAGAATAAAGGCTTTGGACGGTATGGGTGCAGAGATAGTGCAGTCCCTTGCCAAGTGGAAGCGGATGACGCTGGCCGATTATGGCTTTAAGCAGGGTGAAGGCCTGTATACTGACATGAATGCTATTCGACCGCATGAAGAGCTAGACAACCTGCACTCACTATACGTGGATCAATGGGATTGGGAAAGGGTAGTATCACCAGAGGAGCGGAACCTGGAATTTCTAAAAAACATAGTCCGAAAGATATACGATGTTATCAAGCGGACAGAGAAATATGTTTGCCATCACTACAGTGTCATCCAGCCAATTCTTCCGCAAGACATTGCTTTTGTACACAGTGAAGAACTGGAAGAACGATATCCTGACCTAACGCCGAGAGAGAGGGAAACGGCTGTTTGCCAGGAACATGGTGCCGTTTTTATCATCGGCATTGGCAGCGACCTGAAAAACGGCAGGCCCCATGATGGTCGAGCCCCGGACTATGATGACTGGTCCACGCCCCTTGATGGTGGGTTTAGAGGACTCAATGGAGACATTCTCGTCTACTACCCGGCGTTGGACACTGCCTATGAGCTCTCTTCAATGGGAATCCGGGTAGACGCCAACACGCTTTTGAGACAACTGGAAATCAAGGGTGAGATGAAAAGGAAGAATCTCCTGTTCCACAGGCGTCTGCTCAATGGCGAACTACCCCTGTCCATTGGAGGTGGCATCGGACAGTCACGGCTGTGTATGCTGTACCTTCGAAAGGCTCACATCGGCGAAATCCAAACCGGTATCTGGCCCGACGACATGATCACAAAGTGCCGAGAAAATAATATTATTCTCTTATGATCTCACGGCATTTTTGCTGACTATGAAGGTTTCAGCGGGCTGTTGCCCACCAGTTAATCCAGCTGGTTCACGTACTACTGATCGCTTATCCGGGAGGTGGGGGTAGAAAAAAGTGACAGCCACAATTAAATCTATTGACAGTTTAATATGCTGATATTATTCTATAATTCATTGTGAAATGAGCTCATCGAGATGCAGCAGGTTTTGACACTGCATAATTCTTTAGGAATGGAGCAGGGGAACCTATCCAAGACAATCAACACTGAGATATGCCGGATTGATAGGAGGACATATATTCAAGCGGCCGGCACCTGATTCGAGAGAATAACCTGAGCGCGCCGGTGGCCTTAGCTATTAGGGGAGAATGGGGACGATGACTACGTGGCCCTATCGGTATCAGTTAAGCTTGGTAGATCGAGTCCGCCGCTCAGTTTATGAGTTGCTGCGGGATCAGATGGACACCTACCTCGTTAAGCATGCCCTTGTCGAGTCATACGAAAACTTCCGTCTGAACGGTGAACCATATCCCTTTGTTACCAAACGGGAGTTGAAGCCACGGGCCCGTGTTGTGGAGAAAGAGAACACCCTTCACAACCACTTTCTCGTGTTGTTTTGCGAAGGAACCATCCCCAGCACGTACAAGAAATATATTCGCTTCTTCGACACCAACAAGGTCACTAAGGAGAGCATAGCAGAGTTGGCCAATATCCAACTCCACAAACGATACACCAAGAATTTGCGCTACTTCGATAACCTTGGCTTTGAACCCCTCGTTCTTGACCTGCTGCCAGTCGACTATGCCCTTCTCGTTCAGAAGGATCCGGCAATCAAGAGAAAAAACCGATATGCGATGACCCACTTTCGCGTGAGGATCGACTGGCCCATTGATGATGCAACTGAGGCGATGGCCCGAGAGTTCCGCTATATCCCTAAGGAGCTTTACGAGTATGGCGAGAAGTACGCCCAAAGCCTGCACAGCAAGCTCTTTGAGAATTATGGATTTCACTACTCTATCGGCGGTCGTCGCACCGCAGCAATAGTGGCAGCCCAGTTCCTCAAAAAGATGGATTTCATCTCCACGGTCTACGTTGCCAGCGCAGAGGATCGCACCCTCACGCGTATCAGCGAACGGGGAGTGAGCAAATTCGTACTGATTTCTCTGCCTCATGCAGAAATATCCAGGCTTTTGAATGAAAACCGGATTCATTTTGACACCTTTGTGAAACGGTATCTGGTAGACACCCACGATGATTACGGTGTAGCAATTCTTCAGGTGGTCTACCGTAATACTCCCTTTTCAAAGCCGCCTGAGGACGGAAAACTGCGGGATCTCCGGCCTGATTACCAGTGGTTGACCGTGAGCGACCAGCGCCTTGTGCCGCTTTCCGAGAACGTGGAAGCCTCACCGCTCTCCTACCGTACTATCTATATGTCTGATTAAGACGGGCTACCCTCCCACCTTATCTTAGAGCCTCGCATGATGCTCGTCATGGTTTCGCTCAGGGCCACGTCATACTCAAGCCTAAGCTATTGATTTTGAAGCTTATTGCAGGGTATGGGTATCTTTTTTTTGGATTATGCCCCACATAGTTTGGATTAGTGGGAGTTTCAAAATGGTTTATATAGATGGAGCCTATGATTCTAAGGCTTAGGGTGCAATAAACCATTTTGAAACGACCCAGTAAGGGGCCATGTTATAGGGCATAACCAAAAAAAAGATACCCATACCCTGCACTTTGACGCTACCCTGTAGTTTTGCTCAGCCTTATTGATCTTGTTTCTGTTTCTTTGTATAAGGATAGTAAGATGTGAAGTTTCTTGGAATAGCGAGGGAAAGGCTTGCTGAAACTCTTTAACTCATTAGGAAAACGTATTGAAGTATTTCGACCTGTAAATAAAAACGAGGTAGGCATATTTACCTGCGGTCCGTCCGTTTACCAAAGGTCTCACATCGGAAACTTCCGAACCTTCCTGTTTGAAGACATCCTCGTTCGGTATCTGGAGTATTCAGGCCACACTGTCAAGAGAGGTATGAATTTCACTGACGTTGAGGACAAAGCGCTCCAGGAGGCTGCAAAGAGAAAAATGAGCGTTGCAGCCCTTACTGAGAAAAATATTGAAGCCTTTATCCACGAAATGGATCTTCTGAGAATGAGGATTCCGGATTTCCTGCCCAGGGCATCTGAGTCCGTGGATTATGCCGCAGACATTATAGAACGTCTCCTAGAGCTTGGGATTGCATACTGGTATAGAGGCAATGTCTACTTTGACCCGTTACGATATCCTGGGTTTGGAGAGCTCTTTGGTCTTGATATGACGCAATGGCCACCTAAAAAGAGGCGATTTCATAAAGATACGTACCGGGGATTGAGGTGGAACCGGGGAGATTTTATCCTCTGGCATGGATCCAACGAAAGAGAGGAAGTTTGCTGGGACACAAAGATCGGAAGAGGCAGGCCGGCTTGGAACATCCAGGATCCGTCTATGATCATACAATACTTCAATGAGACGCTCTCCATCTACTGTGGCGGCGTGGACAACCTTTACCGCCACCATGACTATTCCCGTGCAATCCTCGAATCCATACGGCCCTATCCCATGGCCGGATTCTGGCTCCACTGCCAGCATCTTTACGTAAATCACAAAAAAATGTCTAAGAGCAAAGGAAACGTTTACTATATAGACACACTCCGTAGGCAAGGATATGACATAGGTGAGATAAGGTTTTTTCTGATTTATGATCACTACCGGAAAAGGCTCAATTATTCGCTTAAGAGCATGAACCGAGCAGTCGAAAAACTGAGAAGATTTAAGGAAATGCTGAGCACCATCCAAAGACGAGCAGATGGGGCTCCGGATACGGATCGCAAAGCCCTTGAAAAAACGAAACGTATTTTTGTTGAGAAAATGGACACCGATCTCGACGTAAAGGGAGCCTTTGATGGCTTGGAGGGGTACTTGTCTGCCCTTGATGTTAGGCATCTCAAACCTGCTACAGCCTCGGGCATCCTTCATGCCGCTGGAAATATTGATGACGTTTTGCGCGTCATTTTCTAGCCCATCAGGAGAGGAAATCCCCTTCTCTTCTGGCAAAAAGAAGTATGGGCCTCATAAATAATAAAAAGAGAGGAGATTCCTATGGACTTGACAGATCTCTACGAAAAAGGCGAAGACCTGCTCAGGCAAAAGGATATCGGGTTATTACTGGATGGGGTGGAAACCGGATTCATCCTTGATCATGACCGCCGTGTTCTGGATCGTTATACATTCAGCCAGCATTGTATTGATGCTGTGGAGGCGAACACAGGTTGTCACGTTCTCGGAGTTGAACTCGCCACCCCGGTCATCATGTCAGCCATGACATCCCCCATTCCTGCCATTGCCGACAATGGCCTCATACAAGTGGCGTTGGGTCTGAGAGAGGCCGGGAGCCTGATGTGGACCGGTACCCCCATTCCTCAGAACCTTAAGGAGATTACTGCAACAGGGGTCCCTGTGGCAGCCAACGTAAAGCCCTTCGAAGATCGCAAGAAAATGTTCCGCAGCATTGAGGAAATTCAGGAAGCTGGAGTCCGATGGGTCGGCATTGAAATCGACTCTGGACAGGGCACCAAGATCAGAGATCAAATAAGGGCCACAGGTTGCGCGCCGCTTTCACTCAAGGAGCTCGAGGCAATCCGCAAAAAGGTCTCCCTTCCTCTGATCTTTAAGGGGGTTTTGAGTCGAGTGGATGCCATGAAATCCGTGGATGCAGGTGCCGATGGCATCGTCGTTTCCAATCACGGAGCCCATACTCTTGATTATCTGCCCCATCCACTTCAGGTAATGGATGAAATCCTCGCAACTGTAAAAGGAAGGACAGTTGTCATGGTAGATGGTGGGTTCCGTCGAGGAAGTGATGTGCTCAAAGGCCTGGCGTTTGGGGCCTCGCTCATAGGCCTCGGCAGACCGATTCTCTTTGGATTGGCAGCGGCAGGCAGACAAGGGGTCAGGGACGTTATCGATGGGATTACTCAGGAACTCAAACGAATCATGAGCATGGTGAGAGCACCCGAACCTAGTAGCGTTTATCGATATATCTTGATAGAGGACTGACCTAAGCTATTGGGGGAATCAGGGTAAGAGGCATGGTAAAGCCCGCCAGCGTAGTCATGAATTCCGTACTGCCCGCCAAATCAGGGTAACGGCAGTTACCCCCAAGACCATATCCGGTATCCACATAGCCAGGGCTGGGTTTATAGTGCCCGTCTCCGCGAGGCTGTCTGCCGACGAGAGCAAAATGTAGTAGCCCGTAAAGATAGCAACACTCAGGGCAATCCCCCATGACCGTGCCCTTGCCTTCACCATTAAACCGAGGGGGAGCCCAAGAAGACCCAAGAGCAAGCAAGAAAAAGGAACCGAGAACTTCCTATGGAATTCTATGGACAAATTGTTGTGCTGGTAACTCCCTCTTTCCGCTTCTTTGAGGTGACGCCTGAGCTCAGATAGGGACATCTCCTTTTCACCCTTCATCCGTGAGGAGAATCTTTTCATGATCTCAGACAATTCTATATTCAGATCATAGGACTTAAATCGCAGCACCTTGGATGCATCTAAGTCCTTACTGACCATAAAGATCGATCCACCCTCGAGATGAAGGTTGATGGACATCTGCTGTGGATCTGAACTGATCCTTCCTTTTCGTGCAATAATGGTATTGGAAAGCTCTGGATCCCTCTCATCCAATATAAATACCCCTTCCATGATCTGGTCCTGAGCCGAGATCTGGTTGGCATAGAGTACTATGTTGGGGATGGTGTCATTGAATACACCTTGCTTGATTCCAATACTGGTGTTCGACTGGGCCACCTCGAAGAGGAGTCTTGACATGGAATGGTTCCCGTTAGGAAGAAGATGGATGGCCATAAAGGAGGCCAACAAATAGCAGATAATCGAAAAGGTGATAACCGGAGGAAAGAGCTGATACACACTGATTCCGGATGATCTCAAGGCAATTATCTCATTGTCTTCATTGAGCCTAGAAAAGGCGATAAGGGAAGCCAAAAGGCTTGCCATGGGTAAGGTAAAAAAGAAAACATAGGGGAGCGTATACAAGGTTATGAGCAGAACCTGCACCAGGGATACTCCATGGTTGACCATCCATTCGGTCAGCCTTAATATCCTCCCGGCGAGCACAAGAAAGGTAAACACAACGAGGCTGGTCACGAAATTCGGAATCATCTCCTTAAAGATATAGATATCGATAATCTTTTTCATACCTTTGCCAGCGTTGATCTACCTTGTGCTTGCGGGCCGATTTATCAGTCATATCCGCAGGGCTTTTGTCGCAGAAACAAGAGAATCACCAAAGCGCTCCCTCTGATAATAAGCCTCTGTATAACCGCTCAGTAAGGCAGGCACCATAAAAAAGTAGATGAAAAACAAGGTAATGTCAATGAATGGTTGGATAGATGCCTGCCAGGGAATGTGGTTCAAGAAGTGATAGAATTCATGGAATTTTTACAAAAAAGTACAAAAAAGGCGATTTTTTGACAGATTGGTGAAAAGTACAAGGGAAAAAGTTCTGGAAATGATGAACAATTCATACAAATTTGACAAAAAAGTGCAAAAAAAGCAATTTTTTCGTGGACATCTTAAAACAACTCGAATATATTTGATTCAAAAGTAAGATACCTGGCGCCCAGGTATATAGTAAGCATGAGCAAAAACTCAATAATCTAAAGAGGGGGCGCTCAATGTATGTCAAACCGGAAAAGACAATCAATCAACTTCCCAGGATAATGGCGCGGCATAAAAAACGTGCTCTCACAAATTTCAATTGGCTCGTGAGTAACATGCATCCATATCTTTTTGTCACACTTGGCTCTGAAAAAGAGTCCCTTCCAAACCTGTGCATGAATCTGCATACCCTGGGGGAAAACCACCAACTTGTCTTAAGGAACACCGATGAAAAACTTATTATCGCCACCCTCAATAAGCCAGGCACCCTGTTTAAGACCTTGCGTACCATAAGGGACAAAAGGATTATTTATGCCGAAATGATCCATTCCGACACGCTCCTCCCAGACCAGGAACACGAGTTAGAGATCCAGAAATTCCATTTCTACACCGAGAAAGATGAACCGGAATCCACTTCCTTTTTTCGAGGTAAGGGTCTCATCCGTAAGGCCCTTCAGGAGTACTATCCTCGCTTCACCTTTAGAGAATTTGATATCATTTTCGATTATTTCCTCAGCAACAATCGAGACTACGTGCTCCTTTCCCCTGCCCGCAGAGTAGCCAGAGGAATGTGGCTATACCAGTCGGCAATCCGTCAGGGTGGTGCCTTTCTGGACATTGAGCCTATGTTAGACGAAAAAGGCCGCGAACAGTCTAGGCTCGTCTTTTCTGTCATGGACCCCCTGCCTGAGGGATACTTCGGGGAGGTCATTGAAATATTCTACCGGCTCAACATTGCAACCCGAAGAAATTACATGGTTGAAATAGAGGATCCTGAACAACGAGTAACCATCTTAACAGCATACATCGCCACAAGGGACGGGAAATCTATCCACAGGCATATGCCAATCTTCTCGTCATTAGAAGCGGAACTGCATAATACTAAGGTGATTAATACACAGGACAGGACTTACCAAGAACTGGTTACCAGCGACATTGTGACAGGGCCAGAAGGAAGCCTTTTAAGTGCCATTAATACATTCGTTCACACCAATATGGCCCACAGTTCTCCCTATAGATTTGATTGGCACGAAACCCAAGATGCCTTTTTTAGCCATCTTCAGCTCACACAGGAGATACTCCAACTGTTCAAAGGAAAATTTGATCCCGATCCTGAAAAACGTATGCCCACACAGGCGTTGGAGAAAGAAAATCAGAGAATACAGTCTTTGATTGACGAATACAACACCGGCCACGTGGTACTGGATGAAACCAGAAAGATCATGTTCAGGGTCGCTCTGCTCTTTGTCCGATATACACTCAAAACGAACTTTTTTGTTACCCATAAGAGAGCCCTTTCCTTCCGGCTGGACCCACATTATATGGAGCATTTACCTCAGGAAATAAGGGCCAATCTGCCTCCTGACCTGCCTTTTAGGATCACGTTTTTCTACCACCGCCAAGGATCCGGTTATCATTTTGGATTCTCAGACATTGCTCGGGGAGGGTTTCGGACCATCATTACGAGGAACAAGGATGATTTTGAGTCTGCCATGAATACGATTTTCAAAGAGGCAATGGTGCTTGCCCACACCCAGCACTTGAAAAACAAAGACATATACCAAGGGGGATCTAAAATAGCGGTTGTCATGCGGGCCTTTGATTTGAAAGAACAGGAGAAGGCAATCAATCGCCTGTATAATCTTCAGCGGGGGATCATAGATGCATTTCTGGATCTATTTGTTACCCGCGATGGAAAACCGGTAGACCCCAAGGTGGTTGACTACTACGCAGAAGATGAACCTATTGAATTGGGACCTGATGAAAACATGCATGATTCCATGATTGAACAGATTGCCGAACGTGCTAAGGAACGGGAATATATCTTAGGAGGTGGCATCATTTCGAGCAAAAAGATTGGGATCAACCACAAAGAATTTGGGGTGACATCCCTAGGCGTTTGGAAATTCTTAGAACGGGCACTGAAGGAACTGGGGATTGATGCCCATCGCGATCCCTTCAGTATTAAGATTACTGGTGGAACAAATGGGGATGTTGCTGGAAATCTGATTAAGTTACTGCTGACGCATTGCCCAAAGGTCCGGATCACATCAATCACGGCAGGCTCCGGTGCTCTATATGATCCAGAGGGTATCGATAAGGAAGAACTCAGCCGTCTGATTTTAAGGGCCAATGTAGATGAGTTTTCACCAGATCATCTCAATGAGGGTGGCTTTATCCTGTATTCCAGGGAACAAAAAAAAGAAGATCTTGTAGATCTCTTTAAAAAGGTTATGCGAACCAAGCAGGGTATTAAAGAAGAGTGGGTGTCGTCGGATGAGTTCCATGCAGAGTTTGAAAACCTCATATTTTCTTACTTTACCGATATCTTTGCACCGTGTGGTGGACGCCCCGAAACGATCCATGACGGCAACTGGCAAAAGCTCTTTGATAAAGATCAAAACCCAACCACCAGTGTGATAATAGAGGGTGCTAACTCATTCATCTCTCCCAGTGCCAGGGAAAAGATACAGAAGCAGGGCATTATCATACTCAAGGATTCCTCAGCAAACAAATGTGGCGTTATCTGTTCCTCTTACGAGATCATTGGGGGGTTGCTCATGAAAGACAAGGAATTCCTGCAAAACAAGGAGGAGTATGTTAAGGATGTGCTCAAGATCCTGGAAAAACGAGCAATCGATGAATCGGAGCTGATCTTTCAACGCCATAACCGATCTCAAGACGAAAAGTTATATACAGACATTAGTAATGAAATCAGCGACGAAATCAATGAATTGACAGATACCATTTATGAGCATTTGGTTGCACACCCGGAAAAGCTCGGGAAACCCGCTTACCTAAAAGCTCTTCTTCTCCATTTTCCTGAGTTTGTTCAGAAGCGAAAAATATTCAGAAACAGAATAAGGAATCTTCCCTTGAAATACAGAGTCGCCATGGTTTCCACAGAGATTGCTACCCAAAGCGTATACCACGGTGGATTTGAAGTGCCTTTCGAAGAAAAAGTAGAACAGTTTGTCAGGAAATTCAGCAGGGAAATCGCTGCCTGATTCCTATTCCCCTTCAACCATGCCTGCTGGCCCTATGTGGTGGTTTTTATCCGTGCCCTATTCTTGATGGTGCTGCCCATAAGATTGTGTAGATCAATCCCAGAACCCTTATGTTCCCTTATTATGTTAGAATTTTGTCAGAAGCGCGTATCTTTATCTTGAGCAAAAGCATTTTTTATGTATGAGAAACTCTTCTGCATAACAGTATTCCAAAGAGGGAGAGGTGGAGAATGATTCTCATCATTGATTTCGGTTCCCAGTACAACCAGCTCATTGCCAGGAGGGTGAGGGAGTTGCGTGTTTACTGTCAGATCGAGCCACCGGACATTGACATTTCCAAGATTAGGTCCTTAGCACCTCA
>Ga0114921_10001755_pt1 | contig 10126 bp, 11 predicted proteins | sample BentaG_FD_87016 | JGI IMG/M metagenome (GOLD analysis project Ga0114921, IMG submission 87016) | Deep subsurface microbial communities from South Atlantic Ocean to uncover new lineages of life (NeLLi) - Benguela_00093 metaG | ecosystem: Environmental > Aquatic > Marine > Oceanic > Sediment ...
ACCGACAACAAGGAAGGCACTTGCCCGCGTTCCGTGAAGAAAGTATAATGAAAAAGGGTCGAATACCTTCAAGGGAGACACAATTCAATGCGCGTCGGGATCGACGCCCGATTGGTGTACTACAGCCGAGCAGGCATTGGACAGTACATCTTGGGTCTGGTCGAGGGATTGAGCAAGATTGATGAGGAAAATGAATATGTCCTCCTGCAAAGCCGCAAGGATGAAGCTATTTTGGCTGATCGGGCAAACTTCTTCAAGAAATCTATTTGGACTCCCAGCCATCACCGCCTAGAGCAATTTGCCCTCCCCTTCGAGATTGCCCCGCTACGATTAGATATTCTACACAGTCCCGATTTCATCCCCCCCTTCCGACGCGACTACAAGTCACTGATTACCGTCCACGATCTAGCCTTTATCCTGTACCCCCACTTCCTGACACATGAGAGCGCCCGCTACTACGGTCAAATAGACAGAGCAGTGCGAGATGCTGACCATATCATCGCCGACTCCCAGAGCACCAGACGGGACATCATCAGTTTTCTCGGAGTGGCTGAATCCAAGATCACCGTCATCTACGCTGCAGCCAGCAGCAAATATCGGCCCATCCAGGATGAACATTCTTTGAAACAAATCCGAGACAAATACGGCTTAGACAGACCTTTCATGCTCTTCGTCAGTACTATCGAGCCCCGAAAAAACTTGCCCGCTTTGTTACGGGCTTATCGCCAGCTTTTGGACCACTATAAGTTGGAAGTGAGACTGGTAGTGGCCGGACAACGGGGTTGGTTTTCCGGTGAAGTGTTTGCGCTTACGCAGACCCTCAAGCTAAATGAGGACGTGCTTTTCCTGGGTCATGTGCCCACAAATGATCTGCTGTTGCTGTACAACGCAGCGCGAGTTCTGGTCCATCCATCCTTCTACGAAGGGTTTGGATTACCCCCCTTGGAAGCCATGAGTTGCGGAACACCCACCGTCGTGGCCAATGTCTCCTCGTTGCCTGAGGTAGTGGGCGATGCGAGCCTCTTGGTCGCGCCAGAGGATGTACAGGGTTGGACAGTAGCCATGTGGAGGGTGTTAACCGATGAATCTCTCCGTTCAGAACTGGCGGACAAGGGACTGAAGCGCGCTCAACTCTTCTCTTGGGAAAAAGCGGCCCAAGAAACCCTGAAGCTGTATGAGCGCCTGCAGACATGACTGCCAAAATCCTTTTCCTCACACCTGACCTTCCCTACCCTCCCCATCAAGGTGCGGCCATAAGGAGTTTCAATCTCATTAAGAATCTGGCTGCCCGCCATGAGATCCATTTGCTGTCCTTCATCCAAGAGGATAACACCTTGGAGAGGACTGGTCCGTTGTCGGGATACTGCTCCAGCATAGCGACCGTCCCCCTCGGTAGCCGATCAGCCACGAGGCGTGCCTTGTCGGTCCTATGCTCTGCCAAGCCGGACATGGCTCTACGTCTGCCCTCGCCTCAGTTCGCAAATCAGTTACGGATTCGCGTGATGCGTGAGCGATTCGACTTCGTCCAGGTGGAGGCCATAGAGATGGCTCAGTATGGACTAGCTGTCAAGAAAATGAGCTTGCCTTCACCGCCAGTGGTGATCTTCGACGACATAAACGCTGAATACTTACTCCAGAGAAGGGCCTTTGAGACCGACGTGAAGCATCCCAGGCTTTGGTTGGGAGCCTTCTATTCCCTACTCCAGTGGCAGAAGCTGCGCCACTACGAGGCAAAGGCGTGCCGTCGGATGGATAGAGTGGTGGTCGTATCTCAAGCCGATCAAAAAGCGCTTCAACGGCTGCTTCCCGACCTGGAGAGCACCGTCGTTCCCAACGGTGTGGATACGGGCTATTATCTGCCCGTCGACACAGAGAAGGAATCCGACTCTACCCTCGTCTTCACCGGCAAGATGAATTTCCGGCCTAACGTTGATGCCGTAATATGGTTTACCCAAAAGGTGTGGCCCCTAATCCAAAGTGAGTTCCCTGAAGCGCGATTCAGAGTCGTGGGCAGGAATCCTCATCCACGTTTGAAACCCTTGAGAGAACTCCCCGGCATTACCCTAACTGGTTACGTGGAGGACATAAGGCCCCATATCGCCGAAGCTGGAGTTTATGTGGTCCCACTGCGTGTGGGAGGGGGCACCCGTCTCAAGGTGCTGGAGGCCATGTCCATGGGCAAGGCGATAGTCTCTACCTCCCTGGGATGTGAGGGTATAGACATAACGCCGGGCCAGGAGTTGCTCATCGCTGATGAACCTCTCTACTTTGCAAAGGAGGTTGTCAGTTTGATGAGAGACCATCGGCGACGAAGAGAGTTGGCCCTCGCAGCGCGTCGCCTGGTGGAGGTACGCTATGACTGGCAGCATATCACCTCTCTAATGGAGCGGGTGTATGAAAGCTAGTTTGCGACATCTTGTCTTACAGGCAGTCGCCCGGCTATCCGGCCCTTTCCTAAACCACGGGCGATTATCCTCACGGCGAGACCCTCCCCGCATTCTCGTTATCCGCCCCGATCATATTGGGGATGTCCTGTTCACGACTCCAGCGTTACGGGCCCTACGCTCCGGAGCACCCGACGCTTATATCGCCTATATGGTCGGCCCCTCGGCCCATGAAATCATAAAGAACAGCCCCGATTTGAATGAGACAGTTGTCTGTCCTTTCCCAGGCTTCACGCGCCGTCCGAAAAAACATGTTCTCCAGCCGTACACGCTACTATGGCGCTACGCTCGCTCACTCCGCGGGAAATCCTTCGATCTAGCTCTCATTCTACGCTTCGATCACTGGTGGGGAGCGATGCTGGCATATTGGTCAGGCATTCCCCAACGGATAGGTTATGCACTGCCACAGATGGGTCCGTTCTTGACAAGAGCTGTACCTTACGTGAGTGGAAGACATGAGGTAAAGCAGAACGTGCATCTGGTCGCAGCGGTGCTAGACGGTGACATAGGAGAGCCAGGCCCTTTGCAGTTCAAGCCAGGACCAGAAGATGTCGAATCTGCCCTCAATCGCCTTACGGAAGAGGATGGAAACCGGCGGTATCTTTGTCTCCACCCTGGGGCAGGGGCCCCAGTGAAGCTCTGGACGGCAGCGTCCTTTGCCCAGGTAGCTGACACGCTCACAATGCGCTACGGTTTGCAGGTCATCATCAGCGGCTCGGCTGGTGAGAGAAGCCTGGCTGAGGACATAGCTGCGCGAATGGAGCAGAGCCCCATACTGTTTGCCGGACAAACCAGCCTGGGAGAACTCGCAGCTATCATGGGCCGTTGTGAGTTGGTCATAGGCGTGGATAGTGGCCCTTTGCACCTCGCCGTGTCTCAAGGAGTTCCCACGGTACATCTCTTTGGCCCTGTTGACCACCACGCCTTCGGTCCTTGGGGCGATCCGCGGAAACACTTGGTTCTCGTCTCGGACATGGATTGCATCCCCTGCGATCGGCTGGACTATGCACCAGAGGAGCTGGAGAGTCATCCTTGCGTGCGCTCTATCACCGCGGCTCAAGTATTGAAGGCCGCCGATTATCTCCTACGGGGCGATAGCTAAGTAGGGGTAGGATATGATATAATCCGACCAAAGTTGGGAGAGTTTATGGCACGAGAACTGACGCCACAGCAACTGCAAGAGGACTCACATTGGTGGTTCGCTGGTAGAACGCGAGCTCTGCTCACGATGCTGGATAAGTGGGTGCCTGGAAACGCGCTTGCAATCTTGGATGTGGGCTGCGGTGCTGGAAACATGATTCACCACCTTAGTCGCTATGGCAAGGTCCTAGGCATAGACAACAACCCCATACCTCTGAGGATTGCTCACCAACGAGGGTACGACGCCCGCCTTGCGCCAGCAGAGGACATGCCTTTCGACGATGATTCCTTCGAGTTGGTGACAGTCCTGGATGTGATAGAGCATTGCGACGACGATACGCAGATCCTGAGCGAGTGTTTTCGCGTGTGTACACCTGGGGGTTTGATCGCCGTCACGGTACCGGCTTTCCAGTGGCTGTGGAGTAGTAATGATGTGATCAATGATCACAAGCGTAGGTACTCCGCCTCAGAGCTTCAGGCCAAAGTAGCCGAGGCCGGCTTCGTGGTCAAAGGGATGACCTACAACAATTTCTTCATTTTCCCCATGGCGGCAGCATTGATCGTTGCACGAAGAAGGAGCGAGCGAGAACCTGAACTGGCCACGCCGAGCACAGATGAGGACGCTTATCAGGTGGAGATGGAACCAGCGCCACCGCTCCTCAACGCTGTCTTGACCATCGTCGGCTGGCTGGAAGCCGCAATACTGCGTTTCGTCAGTTTTCCCTTCGGCACTTCCATTATCTGTATTGCTAGTAAGGAACGCTTCCCCCACGATCCAGGAACTCGAAGCTGTCACGATAGGAAAATGTCATAGGGCCTTAAGTCTCCCAGAGGAGAACCTATAGGATCAAAAGGCAAACTGAGGTGAGGCCATCGTGGAGAAATTCGTCATCAAGGGAGGGCATCCCCTAAGAGGCACCGTCACACCTAGCGGAAACAAAAATGCAGCCCTACCGATGCTGGCGGCCGCCCTGCTCACTGATGAGGAAGTGGTGCTAAGAAACGTCCCTCGAGTTAAGGATGTGGAGACCATGATGGAGGTTATCTCCGCTCTAGGAGTGGAGATAGAAGAGACAGGCGCTCAGGAACTGACGGTTTGCGCCAAGAATGTAGGAACCACTAAGCTTGATCCCGACTTGTGCCGACATATCCGGGCTTCCATTCTCCTGGCAGGCCCCATGCTGGCTCGTTGCGGTCGGATCAACCTACCCCTTCCTGGAGGGGATGTCATTGGGAGAAGAAGGGTGGATACCCACCTCATGGCCTTGAGATCGCTGGGGGCCGAGATTGAGATAGGCCACGGTTATGATATGAAAGCCGGTGAACTCAAGGGGCAGGATGTCTTCCTTGATGAGGCCAGTGTCACAGGTACTGAGAACGCTCTAATGGCAGCATGTATGGCCAAGGGAACAACGGTTATCAGGAATGCGGCTTCGGAGCCGCATGTACAAGATCTAGCCCTGTTCCTTAACGAACTGGGCGCAAGGATATCAAACATCGGCAGCAACACCTTGATCATCCACGGGGTAGATAAGCTGCATGGAGGAGAATACCAGATCAGCCCTGATCACATAGAGATCGGCAGTTTCATCGGCGCAGCAGCGGTGACCAAGGGAGAAATCCTCATCAAGAATGCCATGCCGGAGCACCTGCCAATGATACTCCTGACTTTCGAGAGGTTGGGCATCACGGTGGAGACAAGGAAGCAAGACATCCTTGTGCCTTGCGAGCAAAGCCTTCAAATAGTGACTGATGCTCACGGAGTGATACCCAGAATAGATGACGGACCCTGGCCAGCCTTCCCTGCCGACTTGATGAGCGTAGCCATCCTAGTCGCCACCCAATGCGAAGGTGCAATCCTGATGTTCGAGAAGATGTATGAAAGCCGGATGTTCTTTGTGGACAAACTATTCTCCATGGGAGCCAACATTATCCTCTGCGATCCTCACCGGGCCGTGGTGATGGGTCCGACCAAGCTACATGGCGAGGTTCTCATTAGCCCAGACATCCGCGCTGGAATGGCTATTTTGATTGCCGCCCTCTGCGCAAAGGGGCAGAGTGTCATCAAGAATATAGGCCAGATAGATAGAGGCTATGAGAGAGTTGATGAAAAGCTGCGGGCCCTGGGAGCACAAATAGACAGGGTGGAAGACTGAGCAGTACAGGAAGAAATGGATGGCCAGGATCTATCTAGGCCTAGGATCAAATCTGGGAGACCGGGGTCAGAATATCTATGCGGCAATACAGCGCCTGAGAGCAGGGATACGGCTGGATCAAATCTCCTCCCTATATGAAACGGAACCGGTAGGGCCTGTAGATCAACCATGGTTCCTCAACCTGGTCTGCGGTGGCGAAACCGATCTGTCTCCTCAGGCTTTACTCCACTTAGCCAAGACGATCGAGCGGGAGACGGGACGCAAGAAGGGCGTCCGCTTCGGCCCTCGTGTGATAGATATTGATGTCCTTTTCTACGATGATCTGGTTATCAGCACACCCCGGCTAGAAATCCCTCACCCTCGCCTTCACGAACGAGGGTTCACCCTGATCCCGCTGAGCGAGATAGCACCGGATTTGGTTCACCCCCTTCTCGGCGTGACGATACGAGAACTGCGAGACAGCGTCCCCTCTCTGGAAAAGGTTCACCTCTACACCGTCAAGGATGAGCAAGCCAGTAGTTGAACCAATAATCAAAATCCCTCAACTCATATCTTCCTCGCACTCGGATGCGCCTCAGTTCAAAGGGATGTTGTGATGATTGCAGCGAACCTGCCTCCACCGTGACCGCACCCCAGTATCCCGCTGAACGGAGAACATCTATGACTCGTTGGTCATGCTGCCCCGAAGGGTAAGAGAAGAAGCGCACCGGTTCATGAGTACGAGCCTCTATAGCCTCCTTTGAGCCCAACGTCTGCCAAACGATGTATTCAAAGGATTTTCCACTCAAGGTAGGGTGAGTATAGCTATGGCTTCCTATCTCCATGCCATCGGCGTGGAGAAGTTCCACATCAGCCCAGGACATATATTCGTCCCGACCCTCGTCAACGAAGCAAGTGATGATGAAGAAGGTAGCCACAAAGCCATATCTCTTAAGCAGGGGGTAGGCGTTGGTGTACTGGTCCTTAAAGCCATCATCAAAAGTTACTATCACGGGCTTGTCCGGCAAAGGCTGCCCCAGCCGAAGGTGGATCATCAGATCGCTTAGAGTTACAGGCTGATAACCGTTCTCTATCAGGTACCGGAGTTGCGCCTCGAAGTCGGCAGGAGGCACCGAGAGATCCCGGCGGATCGCATCGGCATGGGGCGGCGGAACGGCCACATGGTGATACATTAGGATGGGGACAATGGTTTGCCGAGTCGTCCCATCAGTAGTTGGTTCGGGAATAGGCGTAGGAGAGGGCAACAATCTGAGAGCTGGCGTTGACGTAGGAGTGGGATGGGAAGCTGTCGTGTGGGTAGGACTTGGTACGTACAAGGGTGGCGGGTCGGGTAATGAAGAAAGAGGTCTAGAAAGGGTGGCGAAGCGAGACCAGCTACTCCCACTCTCTGCTTCTCGTGCAGAACCGAATGTCGGTTCCTCAGTCCTTACGTCGACATCCACGCGCCAAAGGGTTCCAAAGATGAGCAATCCTGAAACCAGGAGTGATATGCCGCACCGCCTTCCGAATCGATGTCGAAATCTCAGCAAGCATCTCTCCTTGTTGATATCTCCACTATTCCTCACGAAAGATACAGCAATTGGGCAAGACTGTCAAGCGACGCCAAACCCATATTCATCATCTTGAGAACAAAGGCCCACTTCGCCTTGCAATATGGTGCAAGAACTGTTAGGATAGGGATAGACAGATCATGGCGGTTCGAATATGAGCTGGAGGCTTCTACATGTTCCAAGAAAGGATCGCACAACGCTATGCTCGGCTTGGAAGGAACCAAAAGAAGATCGCTGACTTCTTGACTCAGCAGTACCATGAGGCAGCCTTCATAAATGCTTTCGCGCTGTCACAACGGCTGGGGGTGGATCCGGCTACGGTGACCAGGTTTGCGCAAAGACTCGGCTACGCCGGGTATCCGGAATTGCTTCGTGAGATTCAGGCGATGGTCAAGAAGGAACTCAACGTGGCCTACAAACCACCTGTACAGAAAGAAGATGAAGAGGGCCTTTTCCTGCAAGCCTTGGCTCAGGAGAAGGAAAACCTGGAACGGGCAATGACCCATATCAAGGGAGAAACGGTGGCCAAGGTGGCCTTCGCGCTACGTACAGCGAGGAACGTACACGTTGTTGCGCAAGGCTTGGCCAAGGGTCCAGCCCAGGTATTCGTTTCCTACCTCCGCGGGTTGCTGCGGATACCGGCACAATTGGTAGCGCCAGAGGCACTGGGCGCCTCTATGTTTCTATCCTCGCTCACGGAAGAAGATGTGGTCATGGGTGTGAGCTTGTCGGCCCTCCACGATGATACAGCGCAGATACTAAGGCTGGCGCAATCTCGGTCGGCCAAGACCATCGGCCTGGCAGCCTCTCATACCTCTCCTACCGCTTCCGTGGCGGATCTGCCTCTGGTCTGCCCGGCCACATCAACAACGGGCGTACCCTCCGTAGCCTCTCTGACTGCGATCCTGATTGCCTTCTTCCAGGTTATCGCCCGCCAAGAACCGGAGAAGCTGAATAGCTTCGAAGAAGGTCTTCAAGCGAACTTGAACTGGCTATTGGAGGACAAAGGGGAAAAGAAGATCCCGGATACTGACGTCTTGAGGCAGCTCTGATCCGGGTGTAACCCTAAAACTCAAATGCGCCAACTCCGAGATCTTCCGGCGTGGTGGCGCATTTCCAACAAACGCGGCTTGGAACCTACAACTCCACGAAATAGGAACTGCAGGCCTGATCTATCAATTCTTTCGTCAAGGCCGGACGTACGCCCTCATAGTGGGCTATATCGATGATTTGATCCACGATGTCGCGAGGATGGACAGCCCTCAGCTCACGCTTCTGCTTCAAGTAGTTTTCGCGCATCAGATACATGAAACCCTCTTGATCGAAAGCGATACCCCGCTCAGCCACGACGCGCCGAAAAATCTCGTAGAAGTCCCGCTCACCGGGATCGCCCACTTCTATCTTGTGGCGAATACGCCGCAAGAAAGCTTCATCCACCAAGGCTTTTGGGTCGATGTTGGTTGCAAACACTATCAACTGGTCAAAGGGAATCTCGATCTTCTTTCCTGTGTGCAGCGTGAGGTAGTCGACCCTGCTCTCCAAGGGAACGATCCAACGGTTCAACAGATCCCTGGGTCGAACCTGTTGTCTTCCAAAGTCATCAATCAGAAACATCCCAGCATTGGCTTTCATCTGGAAAGGGGCTTCGTAATACTTGGACGTATCATCATAGACCAGATCCAGGCTTTCTAGTGTAAGTTCGCCTCCCACCACCACTATCGGTCTCTCAATCAGTATCCACCGTCTATCGAGGCGACCTCCCTCAGACAAGGTAGATGTCCCCTCGTTACCAGACTCCACAGGCTGATGGCTCAAATCATCAAAAACCTTGATGATATGTCCATCTACCTCCATAGCATAAGGGATATATACTTCTCCCCCCAGCATGGAAGCCATAGCTTTGGCTATCACGGTCTTGCCATTCCCTGGCGGTCCGAACAGAAAGATGGACCGGCCTGAATTCACTGCCGGCCCTATCTTCATCAACATGGCAGGGGAGATCACGAGGTGTGACAAAGCTCGCTCAACGTCCTCTTGGCTAACAGCAACACCGCTTATCGTCTGACTCTTCATCACTTTCTGGTAGGCTTCCAGGGTTACGGGAGCGGGTCCGACATATTGGCTACGTGCCAAGGCCTCTCGTACACGTTCGATTCCCGCAGCGGCGACGGAATAAAGAAAGGCCCTCTCGTCAAAGCCTCTACTGCCGGTTATGCTCACCAGTTGTTCCCGTTTCACAAAGGTTAGAAGTTCGTCCACTACCCCGCCGAAGGGGAGGCACAGTCGTTCGGCAATGGCCTGACCGCTCAGCTCGCCCACGGAATAGATCGTCTTCAAACATAAGTCACTCAAGAAGCCCCTGTTCATGCCCGTTTCTTCGATGGAACGCGGCTCAAGAAGCACATCGTTAACACCTCGCATCTTCACCCTCTCCACGCCCTGTTCACAATTCAAGACAATTATACCAAATCTGCGCTGATGTGACAACCCTAGTTTTGACCTAATGCGGGTTCGAGACAGGGGGTTGCGCTCTGTATTGCTGTGCTTCTTTCAGAGCAGCGGCGCTCGAATCGCCTCGAGTCCACACTATGTCTAGTATGATTGAGTGCATATGGGCTACCGGATGTTGCAGGTCAAGGCACCGAGCCGCATTCTACCAGTCTCAGAACTGGAGCCATGTTTGCCGAACTGTCTGCTCAGGCCGTTTCACTACTGAGAAGATGAAAGAAGTGGCAGAAGAAGAAGGAGCAAAGCTGTCGCGAGGGCGGTTGACCTGCGTAGAGGCGACTACCCAGAGCAGCTCTACTCCGACTGGCGCTATCCGCTGAGAGATGAG
>Ga0114921_10001756_pt1 | contig 10122 bp, 9 predicted proteins | sample BentaG_FD_87016 | JGI IMG/M metagenome (GOLD analysis project Ga0114921, IMG submission 87016) | Deep subsurface microbial communities from South Atlantic Ocean to uncover new lineages of life (NeLLi) - Benguela_00093 metaG | ecosystem: Environmental > Aquatic > Marine > Oceanic > Sediment ...
TCTCAGTGCCCATCTCCGGGCTACCGCTCTCACGGCCCGTACCGGTCAAAGGTTTGGTGAGCCTTTACCTCACCAACAGCCTGATCGGCCGCAGCCCCATCCTTGGGCGTCTGCGCGCGACGTGGGCGCGAGGACCTTTGGGCGTGGAACCATTCCAGGCCTCCACACCTATCGGGGATTAGCCCCAGTTTCCCGGGGTTGTCCCCGTCCCAAGGGTAGGTTAGCTACGTGTTACTGAGCAGTCCGCCACTTCCCCGCCATAGTCCGGGGTCGTTCGACTAGCATGGCTTAATCCCACCTCGATAGCAGTGAGGTCCGACGGGATCAATCGGAATTCGTTTGCGCAAGGCTTATCGGAGTTGTCGGAGGATTCCGCTCGACCCATCTCCGACCTGAAGGCAGCGACGCCTTTGCTCAGGTCGTCATCTCTGTTTCCGCTGCTGGAGACCGACCCGTCATCCGAAGGCACTCGCCTCTGTCAGGTCGAAGCCGCCATTTAAGAGCGGAAGGCGTTTCCGCCATCGAACGATGCTACCCGTGGGAATAAAAACGTTATGTTTTATGGGGCCACGGATTGAATGGAGAGCTAAAAGGGGAATCTTCTCCCATGCCGAATTTGATATGTATGATTTAAACAACCATGGCGCGCCCTGGCCCTGCCGAACCAGGCCGATGGGCCCTTCTGATCAGAAAAAAGCTAGGATGGTTCCGCGGCTTCCTCAGGTCTCTGCGGCTGCTTCTTTTCGATTCTCTCCAGCTCGCTTTCAAGAAATGCCTTGTACTTGTCGTAGAAGCTCTTCTGGAGGTCCTTGGAGCTCTTGCCCACCGTCTCCTGCACCATATCGGTCACGGACATGATCCTGTCGAGGGCGTCCTCGGCAAGGATTTTACCCACCGAGAACAGCGAGAGGCCGAGCTGTCTGACCATCCTGATCTGCCCCTCCAGCTGCTTCTGGATCAGTGTGTACTTTTGTAGGGTCGATTCACCATCAGGCGTGATGGTGAACCGGCCGTCCTCCGTCTCCTCAATGAGCTCTCTCTTGGCGAGCCGCCCCAGAAGAGGGTAGATGAGGCCTGGAGAGGGCTTCCAGACGCCTTCGCTCCGCTTCTCCGCCTCATTCATGATCTCCTTTCCCGTCATGGGCCGCTCCGTTAGGAGATGTAGCACGTAGAATCTCGTGAAGCCCCTGGGGACTTTGCCTATGATATTCGCCACGACCCTCGCCTCCTATATCGCTTGAGATATGGTGTATCGCTAGTGATATTTAAGCATATCGCTAGTGATAAAATTCTTCCCCCATGGTAATGGCAGAAGGCTGAATGATTTTTAGGAGAAAATTGTGCGGCCTACCAGGCCTCTCTCAGAAGTCGAAGGGCGTTCTCCCCCATGATCTTGGCGATCTCGCTGTCCGAGTAGCCGTGTTTCACCAGCCATCTCAGGATGTTCTGGATGGACTCCGTCGGGTTCTCCATCCCTCTGATATACTCTACTTCCTTCACTAGGCTAGCTGAGTCATGTTGGATGGAAGGAGGGTTAGGCCTCTCGTAATGCCCGAACCCTTCGATCCCTCTCTGCTCCGCGCGGACGCGATATAGCCCCGCATGGTCTCCGTAGAGGGTGTCAGGACCGCAGCCGACATGGTCGATGCCCATCAGGCCTACGCAGTACTCGATGTGCTCCATGTAGCCCTCCAGGTCTCCCTCGGGGTGCTTCTCAGTCCTCAGGCCGAACCCCGCCGTCTCGACGCCCAGGACCCCTCCGGCCTCCGCGAGGGCCTGCAGCACCTCGTCCGGGAACATCCTCGCCGAGTTGGTGAGGGTCCTGGCGCCGCAGTGGGAGATCACGATGGGCTTCTCGCTGGCCTCGATGGTGTCGAGGGCCGTCCGGTCGCCGGTGTGGCTCACGTCGACGAGCATCCCGACCCTGTTCATCCGCTTGACGCAGTCGAAGCCGAAGTCCGTGAGGCCCCCGTCCCCCCGCTCGCTGAGGCCGCTCCCCAGCATGTTCGACTCGCTGTAGCAGATCCCCATGCTCATTATCCCGAGGCCGTAGAGGACATCGATCCGGTCGACCTCGTTCTCTATGCAGGAGGCCGACTCCAGGACGGGTACCCACGCAAGCCTCCCCGTCTCGAAGGACTTCTCGATATCCTCCACCCGCCTGCACTGGACGACAAAGTCCTGGTGGGCGATGTCGCAGAGCCTCATGCCCAGGTCGTGGACGGTGCTTATCCAGTCCCAGGCGTGCTTGGTGTGGATGTTGCTCGACCCGTCCAGGAGGTTGTCGAAGACGCAGTCGATGCCCGAGAGGCTGAGGGCCTCGTAGGCCGTGAACTCCCTCCCCTCCCTGCTCAGCTCGGAGGCCTCGCCGATATCCTCGGGGAAGAGGCAGGGGTGCTCGTGGAGGTCGACGACGATGTTCCCCTCCATGAACTCCTCCACCCTCTCCTCCTCCACCTTCGAGAGGGGGACGGTGTAGGCCCACTCATCCTTGAACCAGCTCCTGAGCTGGAAGGGCCTGTAGTCGAGGCCAGGCTCCAGGTACTGGTAGGCCCGATAGCCCGAATACCTCTTTTTCGAGCCCATTTTCGGTTTCTCCTATATTCGAATATCTATTCCGCTCCTTTATGCGTTTTATCGTTCGATGTGTATTTAGTCCGACGCGGCCGTCCGTTACGAATCAGTTTTATAAGGATGGATATTTAATCTGATACCGGAAACCCGTGCGTGATTTACATGTATGAGAGGGCCGATTTGGATGAGGTCAGCCTCGGGGACGAATTTACCACCTTAGTCATTAAGGGCAAGGGGGATAGCATAATAAGCCGCATGACGGATGGGCGTGTCATCCTCTTCAACAGGGAGAACCCCATCTTCACGGACCTCAAGCCCGGGACAATGGTTCACGGTCGAGTCATCTTCGTCGCCCAGAACTATATTATCATGGACCCCTTGACCCCGCCGGAGTCGGGGGTCGAAGCCGTCGAGATGGGGTTGAAGATTGTGATGGAGTCCGAGAGCTGGGAGCTGGGCATCATAGCTCGAGCATTACTGTACTTGCTGGAAAAGCTAGAGGAAAGAGAGTCTTGAATCCATCCTTTTCCATTGTCACTCGAACCTAATATTGGCATACCTAACTTTACTTTGATCGGTGGATTGAGCATCATAAAGATATTCGCGTGCGCGAACTACCCTGACCCACACATCGCCTACGAGCAGCAGATGTCCAGCTACAGTCTCTTCCAGACATGGGTTCCTAACACAACGAGGAGGTGGACCGCCTCGTCTCAGAGGCTTTCAAGGAGACAGATGAGGACGTCAGGGAGCAGTTGTACCTCCAGATCGCCGAGCACTACGCAACCGACATGCCACTGATTTACAGGGCTTACGCGACGGAGTTCTTCGTAAGCAGATTTTGGCTGAAGGGCTGCTTTTTCAACCCGTGGTGCTCAGGACTACACCGGTTCTGGCTCTCCAAGTAAGGAGGTTCCATCCCTTTTTATTTAATTCCGGCTTCCACGATAATTCTTTTTAATATCTTTTGTTAAACACTTATGAATAAAACCCCGGGATTAAGTAACGAGGCTAGCGATACTGGCGATCCCGGTCTTCTTCGCTCGCGAAAGGTTGGATGATACGTGCTTGAACTATCGGACCGCCCCGTGGTGGACAGCCACTGCCACCCCTTCCTCCCAGAGAAGGAGGAAGGCCCATTCGAGCGGCATCTCAACTTGGCCGCCAACCGCATACCGAGGGAGGACTTGGTCAACACCTTCCTCTACAGGCAGGTCATAAGGGAGCTCGCCCGCGTTCTCGAATGCGAGGGACGCCACGACGAGGTCGTGGAGGCTAGGCAGAGGCGATACAGGAGGGAGCCCGTTGAATACATCAGGAGCCTGTTCGAGGACGCCGGCATCGAGACCGTCCTCATCGACACCGGCTACCCCTACAGAGAGTTCGCCGGATACTCAATAACCCCGGAAGAGTTCTCAGAGATCGTGCCATGCCGGGTCAGAGAGATATGCAGGATCGACAACATCATCCACGGCCTCATAAAAGACCAGCTCCCGTTCGAGAGGGCCGTAGACCGGTTCCACGAGCTTATTGAAAATGCCATGAAGAAGGGCGCAGTCAGTCTGAAATCAGTTGTCGCGTACAGCACCGGCCTCGAGATCCGGAGGGGTGCTGAGGACGATGCGCGCGGAGCATACGGAGAGCTGCTCTCTGAGGCTAAATCAGGAAGGTCGTTGAGGGAGATATTCTACAGTGGGTCCGTCCACGCCAAGACGGTCATGGATCACTTCGTCTTTCTAGGCGTTGAGGACAGCGTCAAACTCGGCGTCCCCTTCCAGCTGCATACGGGGATAGGTAACCCCTCCCTCCTAGACCTGAGAAAAACGAACCCCCTCCTGCTTCGCCACCTCATAAACGACGAATCCGCGAGGGACGCGAGGCTCATAATAACGCATGGGGGATATCCGTACATTGAAGAGGCCGGCTTCTTGGTCAATGCGCATCCGAACGTTTTCATCGACTTCTCCCTGATCACCCCATTCGTAAGCATAGGGGTAAAGGAGAAGCTGCTCAACTTGTTCGAGATGGCGCCTACAACGAAGATCATGTACGGCTCAGACGGCCACAAGATCCCAGAGCTCTTCTGGTTCTCAGCCATCCAGGCGAAGAGAGCTCTCTCCGCCGCCCTCAACGAACTGTTAGAATCAGGAGAGATAAGCGAAGAATGGGCCTTCGAGGTAGCCGAGCAGATCCTCCATGTGAATGCCAAGCGGATCTACCGTCTTTAAAGCCCATATATTTCCTGAGCGAGGATTCGCGCGCTTAGCCCCCGTCAATCTCGAGGCAGCGAGCAGGTGAATATTTTCCGGTGGCGCAAACGAAAAGAGGAGTCGAAGGAAGAGGCTTAAGGGATGATGCTTATGAGCCTACTGCCTCGGTTTCTTCCGGGATCTGGTCCTCCGGCTCGTACCCGGCCTTAGTTTCATGTCCCCTGAGGTAGATGACGGTCGCCATGGCTATCAGGATCGAGCAGACAATGCCGATGACGACGTGGGGGTAGGGTAGGCCCTCAGTCTCGAGCACGAGCAACCCCTTCACCATAGGCGTGGCGTAGTAAATCGAGGTGACAACGGCCACCGTCCCTGTCATCAGCAGGGCGAGGTAGGCCATCTGCCCCTTGGAGACGTCGTCCACGTCTTCCACTTTGGCGCCCCTGCCGACAAGCTCCTCCCTGACGCCGCGGAAGCGGACCGTGTTCATGAGGGCGATGTACGTGACTTGGAGGAGGAGGCCGACGCCGAACACCCGGAGGAGGGGGAGGCTCGGCGCGGGGTCGTAGGGCAAGATGAGGTTGATCCAGTTGAACATGGAGAAGTCGATGACGGAAGGGAAGAACATGAGCATGTTCAGGGAGAAGAGCCGCCCGAAGCCTGCCTCGTCCCCCCTGCGCCAGAAGAGGAGGGACAGCGCCATGGCCAGGATCAGGATGGACAGGTCGAAGTAGGCGAGGTCGATGCGCAGCCATCCGAGGATGTTCTCCCCACGGCTGAGGAGGGCGAGGAGGAGGGGCTTGAACTTCATGTAGAGGGATGTCTTGAGGAGGGTCACCGCCGTCATGTAGGTCGAAGCAAGGGCCAGCCCCAGCTCCGTGGTCCTGATGTAGGTCTCCGCCCGTCTCATATCATCACCTCTGATGGAGCAGGGCCTGTACGAAGCTCTTGGCCCTGGGGTTCCAGGTCACCACGGTGGCGCCGAGCCTCTTTAGGGCGGCGTAGATGGGGCGGTTGTGGAACTCGAGGAGGTCCGCCGCCATCTCCTCCTCCTCGCTCTGGGCTGCTACGCTGTAGCCGAGGATGTTGAAGACGATGATGGAGGGGCTCTGCTGCCTCAGGCTGCCGGAGTACCTGTGGAGCTCCCTGATGCCGCTGACCAAGCCCTGCGTTTTCGCCGCGTCGATCATGGTGATTATGATGAAGAGGGGTCGCGTCCCGACGATGTGCCCCCTGCAGCTGTGGATCGCCTCCTTGAGGGACTCATCGCTGTACCTTGTGTCGACGTTCAGCATCTCCCTCATGATCTTGAACTGCTGCCTCCTGCCGATGTCGGGGAGGACGATCCTCCTCCTGGGCTGTGGCCTCGCGCCAGAGGGCTCGGTCTCATCCCCCACGGCCTTGGTGGGCCCCTCCATCCGCTCCATCGACGCGAGGACGGGCTTCAGGTCCTGGGCCGGCCGGGTCCGCTGGAAGGTCCCCTCCCACTCGTGGGCGTCGTAGTCGTAGATGCACAGCCCGACTCTGCACGCCCTGCTGAGGTAGAAGTTTGTGAGGCCGAGGGTGGCCTGTATGGCGTACTCCAGGGTGTTATTCACCGTCGTGCCCAGGGCCATGTGGGAGGCGCTGTCGAGGAAGATCCAGACCATCTTCTTCCCCTCCCTCTCGTACTCGTTGACCTGGAGGGGCCGAGGCGAGGCGGACATGAGGCGGGCGGAGGCCTTCCAGTTGATCATCCTGTAGGAGTCCCCGCTCGTGTAGTCCCTCACCTCCAGGAAATCCGTGGTGGGGACGCCGAACTTGATCTTCGCCTCCATCGGCATCGGTACCCGGGTGAGCGCCTTCCTCTCCCTTATCCGCCTGACGAAGAAGGGCTTGGGCTGGACAATGTACGTCCTCGGCGCCGGACAGGCTCCCAGCCGGTTCTCGGTGATCTGCAGCGGATGGCGGGTCTCCCACGGCACGGAGTCGAGCTCGTAGAGGCCCCTCTTGGCGCAGGTGGCCTTGTAGCTGAAGGATGCCTCAACGTCCCTTGCGCCCTTCCACAGGACCTTGAAGTTGCTCCCCTCGTCGAGGCGGAACGATTTAGGAAGCCGGTCGCCGACGGTCACCAGGCCCACGCCTCGCCTGACCGCCGCCGTCAGCGTGTCCCCGACCTGCCCGTCGACCCAGACCTTGAGATCCTCCCCTCCCCGCCTGACCTCCACCTCCCCGGGCTGGCCTACGAGGATGCCGATGGCGAGGAAGACGATGGGGAATAGGCCGAGGACGATGAGGATGAGGTTGCCGAGGAACATGCCCAGGATCAGGAAAGCGAAGGAGCTGACGACGAGTTCCTGCACGCCTCGGTTGAGCATCTCCTCCTTCACCTGCGCATGAACTGCCTCGGGACCTCCACCTTGCCGACGATCTCGTTTACGATGGCGTCGGCGCTGAAGGTCCCCTCGATGGCGTACTCCATCTTCATGATCATCCTGTGGCCGAGGGCGTCGACGATGAACATCTTCACGTCGTCCGGCGTAACGAAGTCCCTACTGGAGATGGCGGCGTGGGCCCTGGCCGCCTTCATCAGCGCCAGGCCGCCCCTCGGGCTCGCGCCGACATCCACCACCGGGTGCCTCCGGGTGAGGCGGACGAGCTCGGTGATGTAGTCGATGATCTGGTCGTCCACGTACATGTCCTCCTCGATGAACCGCTGCATCTCCACGAAGGTCTTCTGGTCCGTGACGGGCTCTATCGTGTCGGTGGGGTCATCGGTCCTCCACGATATCCGCCTCTTCAGGATCGTGCTCTCCTCCTCCTGGGTGCTCACGTAGCCCATGGAGAGCTTCAGGAGGAAGCGGTCCATCTGCGCCTCCGGGAGGAGGTAGGTCCCCTCCAGCTCGATGGGGTTCTGGGTGGCGATGACGAAGAAGGGGGCGCTGAGCTTGTGGGTCTCGCCCTCGATGGTGACCTGGCGCTCCTCCATCGACTCCAGCAGGGCCGACTGGGTCTTGGGCGGCGACCTGTTGATCTCGTCGGCGAGGAGGATGTTGGTGAAGACGGGGCCTCGCTCGAGGACGAACTTGGACTCCCGCATCCGCCACACCCTGGTGCCTATGATATCAGCAGGCATGAGGTCGGGAGTGAACTGGATCCTCTTCCACATGCACCCCGTCGCCCTGGCGAAGACCTTCGCGAGCAGCGTCTTCCCCAGGCCGGGGTAATCCTCGAAGAGGACATGGCCGTTCGCAAGGCTTGCCGCGAGAAGCTTCCTGAGCATCAGCCTGTTCCCGACGAAGAATCTGCTCACCATGTCGAGTATCTCCGACGATATCTCCTGAACCTGCTCAACCCTCATCTCTACCACCCTCCCTCCAACGCTTTCGACTCAGTCTCGGGCGCTCCACCCTCAAGGCTCGGAACCGGGGCCTCTGTCGTCTGGCTCACGCCCCCTCGCCGGGCGCCCTCCCCGGCAGATCCGCCGAAGCCCATGGGGAGAATCCTGTTCATCGTCCTCTGGAGGACGCTCCTTCGGCGGGCCTCGTTCTCCCTCTCGAGGGCGTAGGCCCTCCCCGTGATGGAGAAGACCAGCTTCTTCGCGTCCTCGTAGTTGATGAGATCAGAGAGGAGAAGGGAGATCTCTTCGTCCCCCACCCTGTTCTCGTGAAGGAACCTGGTGAGGCTGATCAGGAGGCGGTCCCGCCGCCCCCGCTCTAGGAAGTCGTCCACGATCTCGGTGAATCCGACGAAGCGATCCCCCTTGTACGTGCTGACCTCCTGCACGTGCTTTATCCAGTCGCCCAGCTGGACCTCGGTCATCATGGAGGCCTGTATCCCCCTATGAGTCCTCGCGAATACTAGGGCGGCAACGATGCAGATGGCCGTCCACTCGATGTAGGGGGATAGGTTGGCGATGCCGGGCGAGATGGACATCAGCCTCCCCCGGAAGTAGTTGAAGTAGAGGGACCCGGCGACGCAGGCGGATAGGACGAGGGGGTAGTTGGACGCGACGCCGCCCACAGCCGACAGAGGGGGCTTCCGGGAAGTCTTGAGGATCGCGAGGAGGGAGACCGCCGCCGCTATGGTCAACCCGAGGTCAAGCAGCTCGCTCATGGCGACGGCAAGCCCCGCCGGAAGGGACGCCCCGCTGGAGCCGATGAAGAGGGCGAGGAGCCTTACGGCGATCTGCCCCTCGACGTATATGGTTGCGCTCGCTGCCACGGCCTTGAGGGCATGGGACCTCCACACCCTCGAAAGGGTAGCGATGGCGTTGTAGATGAGCAGGACGGCGAAGGCTGCCAGGAAGAGGTAGCCCGTCGAGTTCAACATCCCCGAGCCCGGCGAGTAGATGAGGGCGAGGGCGAAGAAGGCGGCCAAGCCCGTCGCGTATAGGCTGCCCACCAGGAGCTCGTTGAAGGTCCCTTCGAAGGCGGCGCTGAAGAGGCTCGCCACGTAGAAGACGGAGAAGGATACGAGGAGGGGAAGTAGGACGACGGAGAGGCTCGTAGACGCAAGCTGATCAGGCAGGTAGGGGAGGAAGCCTCCGAGGTCACCTACGGTGAGCTCGCTGAAGAGGAGTAGCCACAGCAGTAGGGCCGCAAGGATGCCGTACAGGGCCGAGTTACGCAGGACTCCCCTCTTTACCTCCCTCTCCATGTTCCATCAGCTCGTTCAGCGTATCCACCGCCGCCCGGCACCTGTCGTAGTCCTCCTTCGTGGAATACGTCTCGCTATAGTTGGCGACCTCGAAGGCCGACACCAGGTCCTCGAGCGCGCGCACCCCCTTCTCGGGGACCTCCCTCAGCAGTATCTGCTGGAACTCCCTCGGCGTCAAGCTGCCCTGAATTTCACCGTATCTCGTCTGGGCTGAGGCATAGAAGTGGTTGAAGAGCTTCACCACCCCCTCCTTGTAGTTGGTGAAGGCCAGGTACCCCTCATCCTCCATGACCTCGGCTGGGCTGGCCTCTTCCTCCTCAAAGCCTGGGGGTATCGGCTGACGTCCTCTACGCCTCACCAGCACGATGACCGCTCCCGTAGCGGCTGATGTGGCCGCCAGGATCAGGTTGTACGGGAAGGTGATCAGCATATCGAGGAGGCTCTGTGTAGAGGAGGGAGGCACCGAGGGGGGAGGCACCGCGAGGGCGATGCTCACGGCGTTGCTAGAGCCCAGATAGTAGTCGGACTCTTCGAATTTGAGGGTGACGGTCTTGTTCCCCTCCGTCTCATAGGCGTGTATCATCGATGCGGACCCTGTGCTGTCGGTGGTCAGGCTGACAGTCTCGCCGTCGACATCCATCAGCAGGGTCATGTCCCCGATGGGTTGACCGTTTGAGCTATCCATGAGCCTACACCTCAA
>Ga0114921_10001757_pt1 | contig 10119 bp, 4 predicted proteins | sample BentaG_FD_87016 | JGI IMG/M metagenome (GOLD analysis project Ga0114921, IMG submission 87016) | Deep subsurface microbial communities from South Atlantic Ocean to uncover new lineages of life (NeLLi) - Benguela_00093 metaG | ecosystem: Environmental > Aquatic > Marine > Oceanic > Sediment ...
ATCAGAGGGAAGGCAAAGAAAATAGCGAAGTGATGTGATAAAAGAGTCATGCTGAAGAAGAAAGCAGCGAATCCGGAATCTTTTAGAGCGTTACTTTGGTAGAATTTTATAGAATAAAATGCCGTAAAGAGGCTAAAAAGTAGAAATAACCCTTCGAACTGCACATGCCGAGAAAATGCTATAAAATAGCCAGTTATTGCTGATAAAAGAGCAGCAATATGACCCTCCATTGTTCCAAACAATTCCTTGGCGATTTTATAGAAAATTAATACTGATATTACTCCAGAAAAAAGATAAGGCATTCTTGCTACAAATTCTGTTACTCCAAAAAACACTAGAACCGGTATATGTGCAGTAATTTCCATAGGTGGATGATGATGTTTTAAAATAATACTAAGCGCCCAAAAATTAACTACATCATCTAGAAATGGTGTTCTTCGGTAATAACTCCCGGATCTCACTATTCCTAACGCTTTAGCTACTACAATAGCTTCATCGCCCGTGAAATCACTGTAACCAATATTATAAAACCTTAAAAAGAAAGCAAGGCTCAAAATTCCGATGAGAATTATCTTATCTTTGTTAATTGTCCACATTGTTGATTCAACTAGCCATAGAATTTAAGGATCAAATTCTTAAACGGGAAATCAGATTGGCGAATAACATTAAGATCTTCGGAATCAAAGGCTTTTACAATCTTTAAGCCAAGCAGATAAACTCCTGTGCCGATTAATACGAAAACCAAGAATGTAAGAAGTTCTTTTATAAAGAATAAATTACCTACTAAGAGAATCAAAACCATTAATGCTCCTGAAAGTATGTATTTTGCTAAGTTTTTAAAGGGAATGAAATTACCTCCAACATACTTGCGGATGATGTAAAAGAAAACTCCATTGTTTGCTATCTGGAACACTAAGACCGCAAACACTACTCCGAGCAGACCAAATTGCGTGATCATGAATACCTCGAATGCAATCAACAGTACTGCAGAGACCACATTTATTTTCAATATCAGATCATTTTTTTCGAGAACATTAAGTGCGGTGTGCATAGGCGCACCCAGCAATCCCACACTGAATGCAATTAGTAATATCTGAAATGGGAATACCGAAGGGAGCAGTGCTTCTGTATAAAAGAATACAATGAATTTTTCAGCTAAAACAAATGCTCCGAGGGTAACTGGTATTGCGTAAAGATAAAGAAATTTTGTATGCATCGTACACGCTTTTTTTAATCCTGTGAAATTTTGTACTTGAATTTCAGCGTATGCAGCAATGCCCATCTCGCCGATGAGTTGGTTTGTCGTCTCCAGCATATTTTGTGAAGATGCATATGCCAAATTGTAAAAACCTACCTCTTCCAGTGATCTAAACAGACCGATTAGGTAGTTTTCAGAGCGTTTCCAGATTATAAAATTGACGAGAGGCAAGGCAATCATTATTGCTGCATATCTAATTAGACGTTTTCTAATGTTTTCACTTCTTACATGCGTTGTAGTTGATTCTGAAGGAATTCTGAACTTTAAAATGGTACGAATTAACTTTATTATAGTAAAGAATGTTTCGACTATAATAGTTACTACAATAATTTCAGTTATTCCATAACCAAGAAGAAGGACGAGAATTACAAAGGAAGAAGTCGAGAGGTTTTTCAAAGCGACAACTATGTTTAGAAACTTTTGGTCAAAGATACTTACTAAAATGACGCCAGTTAGCGCTGATAAAGAATTAGGAACAATCCAGAGACCAATCAATCTTAAAAATGGTATTAATTCAGGATCGTTTGGAAATAGTCCTATGGAACCTAACGTAACTGTCAGGCTTTCAATCCAAAAATAGACTATTATACTGAAGAGAGAGGCTACAGTTACTTGTATTAGGCCCCCATATTTTATAATGGATTTGGCTAAATTGGTGTCACCCAGCGCTAAGAACTCGGGAATAAACTTGTTTAACGTGTCTTCGATCCCAAGTTTCCAGATTGGCGCAACTAAGAAAAACAAAGTAAAAACAAAAGCATAAGTACCATAATTTCTCACACCTAAGCTTCGGACAATGACAACAGAAACTAGTATAGTAACTATCATCGTCAGTACTTTTCCGATTAAATTCCAGTAGATTCCTCTCATTACTTTCTTTGTGGTACTTTGTGTTTTTGATTCGTCCATTACGTGACCATCCAAATAGCATCCAAATTGTCTATATGGCATGATTAGTGCAGATTGAGGTTGTTAAAAGCGTGTGCTTTTTAAGTTATTTCATTTTCAAGCACACCTTAATGCATGAATATTTAGTTCTCTAAGTGAATATGGGGAGTTAACTGATTAAAACGTGCACTATAAGGATATTTCCATTCGTATAAACAATCTCTAAGAATGAAACGGTCAATTCCCTTAATAAAGGGTGGTTATTTTTGAGATAAGGTTGTACATCTGGACTTAGATCATAGTATAGATTTTCCTCTACTTGATTCTCTCCGTACGTGCTCAAATCAATGAAGAAGTGAGTAACTGAATATTTTTGGATGTATTCAATGAGTTGTACTTCCTGTTGAGTAAAATGAGCAACATATGTGTCTATGGCTGTTTCTTTCCAAATGAAATATGCATTTTGGTAAATCCAAGAGAAACCTCCCAACTCGTGACTTGAAATAGTTGGCCTTTCAGAATACATTCTGACTGAATCTGCATATCTAGGCAAGGCTGAAACAATGCTATCGGAATCTGTGTAAGTTCTTAACCAAAGGCATGCATCATGAAGTTCTGAAGACATATGGAAATTAGGAGGATACAAAGTAGCCTCAAGTATTCCAAAAATCGATATAAACGCGATAAGTGCAGCTGTGACATAATTTGTGGATATTTTTAATTCAAATTTCTGTACTTTGTGAAGTATCTTTACGAATCCGATGCCTGAATAAATAGGAGTTATGGCAATGATGAATGGGAGATATCTTGGAGGTCTTAACGTTACAAGAACACCAAAAATTGGTGTTAAAAAGAGAAGCAATACTATAATAAAAAGGAGAGATAACATGAGAGGAAACGGCTCCCAGAACCATTCTCTTCTAGTTTTTAAGGCGTAAACAAAACCGATGAGAAACAAAATAAAGCCTATAAAACCGATCATATGGATAACAGTGAAGTGATATAACCAGACGAATTCTTCCAGGCCCACTAGAAATGGGTTCTTGAGACCTATTAGACCTCCAGTTACTAGGTAAACTAAGTAGGTGAGAGGTTGAACCAGCGATCCTTCGGCTCTACCTCCAGTTAAACCAACACCTGTTGCCACTAAGAACGTTGGAGTTACCAACGGACCTGCATCTCGACCAAGAGCTTGAATCAGATAAAGTGCACTTGATAGGATCATTACAACCCCTATTACAAGGAGATCGCCCAATGGTTTAAAGGAACGCTTTCTAATTGCTGTCAGAATGTTTAATCCCAGTATTCCCACTGCAGTTGCAAGTGCGGAAAAGGGGTGGAATATTATACTTATTCCTACTGCAATCCCAATGAGAACAAGCCATTTTAAGTTCTTTGAAGGGAGGGTCATGAAATAGATGACTAACAAGAACAAAAAGGCCCCTATTGATGAATAACTACCTATTGCAAATATATTCATTGATGCGGGAACGGTTATGGACAGAAACGCCGTTGCAAGACCAATTTTCTCGTTCGTTGCAAGACCAAACTGCTTGTTTTTTGTTAAATTCATTGCTATTTTGTAGTAGAGTTGCGGCGTCAGATAGCCGAGAAACAAAATGAATACCTTCAGAAGAAAAATCATATTCAAGCCTGAAATTAAGTTTAATGCAATAAGCAAAAAAGGAAGACCAGGTGGATGGATAGCCTTTAGATAAACAATACTGGGGTCGCCTTCAAAAGCAGAAGGATCGAGATATGCATGAATAACCGATATAATGTACCTTGAATCATCATAAGGAAGCCATTGATCATTAAAAAAAACTGGAGATGAGAACAACATAATAACGTATACAAAAGAGACAAGTATTATGGCATGAGAACCGATTCTAGGTTTTTGAACAACTATGAGAAGAAAGATAAGAGAAAGAATCAAGGCCGTGATAATCAATATAAGCTGAGTCGCCTCTACAAACCTTTCAGAGTAGTAAGTCATTACAGATAATGCGATTACAATAAGCGGGATGAATATAAGTAAAGTTACAAATGGTAAGGACTTCTTATCGTCTTGAAAAAAGAATTTCCAACTTTTAATTCTTTCAATTGAATCCAAAGAGAGTAATCCTCCATTTAGGAGATATAATACAGATAGAAAGCAAAGTTAGGATGCGTTTTGCTTTCAAATACTTTGATGAGATGCCCATCCGTCGTAGAACGGGTGACAATGTAATAAATCGCATTTTGAGAAATATCTTCCAACTTAACAACATCGTAGCTAGATTCTAAGTAGAACCTTATTAGAAATAAGTCTGATGAGAGGGGTGAGGTAAGAACTGCACCTTCAGGAACATTTTCCTCAATATATAAAGTCACATCGCTCATTGTATCATAATAATCATAAAAAGGAAAGAATCCATTAAAACGAAATGCGCCAACAGATGCACGCCCTGCAAAAAGAATCGAAACAGACAGAATAATTAGCAGGATAACATTTCCAGTTATTAGATTAGTTTTGATTTTTGAAATTGAAGTTCTCAAATGAGAATACACATCGAAAAAACTCTTGCTTGCTAATGTTGCAATTGCTGGAATTGCTAGCAAGAAATATCCAGAAATGTTCCAATAAGGATGTAAAAGATCATTAACTATTGCTCCATAAGTATATACTATAGCGGGTACAATAATCCACATCAACAAGAGGAGATCCTCTCCATTCTTTCCTTTGAATCTGTATGATCTAATGAGTGCCATGAGGAATCCCATAATAAAAAACATGAACAGAGGAAAAGTCAACTCTGCAAAAAGAAAAGTTAATACAAAGAGCGGGTTTGGATTAGGTACCTTATCTCTGAGAGTTATTGTCAGAGCATAATGCTGAAACGGATAAAAACCTACAAAAAAGAGCCATGGAGCAAAGATAACTCCAGCAATACAAAATGCAAGCCATAGTTGTTTCTTCCATAATAATGCTCTATTTGATAAAAATAGGAAGGGTACGATAATTAGCGGAACCATTATAGCATAATATTTTGTAAGAAGGCTCAATCCAAGAGAAATTCCCATAAAAATATATGCAGACAAATGTTCTCTTTTGAAGGCAATCCAAAAGAAGTACAGGCTCAGAAGGATTAATGTTGAACCAAGCATGTCAACAAGTATTATACTGCTGAAAAATACATGCCAAGGCAAAATAGCAATAAAAAAGGAACTAAGAAGTCCTACTTTCTCGTTATATAGCTCAACGGCGAGAAAATAAACAAGTAATACTGCAAATGTCCCCGCTATTAGTGATACGATGCACCCATTAATATAATCCATCCCCATAACCAAAAATGAGAATGAGACAAGCAGAAAGAAGAGCGGAGGATGATCACCGAATCTATAATCTATTGATGTCCAATAACCATTTCTCTCGAAAAAACTGCTAAATCCTTCAACAACAATTCGACGGGATATAAGAGCATACACTAAAGCATCTTTGTCGTACCATCCGATTTGACTGATTCTAAAGATCACAGTAAGAGTTAAGATGCCGTAAAGAACGAGTTTTTCAGGGGCGATAAGTCTAGAGATAATTTTGTTGTAATTCATAATCTTACTCACTTTTACGAGACCTATTCTCAATCTTTCGTAATCACCATCACCAAAGCATTGACGGAAAAAATATAAAGTTAATGCAGTGTTCTAGTCACATTACCTTGCAGAAAATACATTTTCACATGCTACAAATATTTTCACATCCTACAAGGAAGTGATAGAGTTCTTTACAAAAGAAAAAGTTAGTTTTTTCCGAAACATCTTTGTATGGACAAGCATTTCTCTTTTACTTCTTCTTATACTCTCGTTCGCAAGAGTGAAAATCGAAAACTATGCACAAATTACTTCTGTAATCCTTAGTAACTTGTTAATTTGGGCACCACGTCAAATAAGCCTGCTTTTGATATCATTAGTGGCCTATCTACTTTTACTCATTATTCCAGGTTTTGTGATATCCACATTCATTATTAAAGAGGCTAAATTCTTCTTAGAGCGGCTGATGTATGCTGTTCTGATTGGATCAATGCTTTTAACATATTTGATGATAGCTTTTGGTCCATTCAGTATAATAACTGCTCCTTTAATCTGGGCATTTTCAATTTTCTGGATATTTATACTATTTGTCAAAAAAAGACATTCTATCATTATTAGTGAATGGAAAGCTTTTATGTCAGAAATCTGGACAAACCAATTAGTCTATTCACTCTTAGTCGTCATTCTTATTTTAAATCTATTACCGAGTTTGATATTACATTTGACAAATCCATGGGCACTCAATGATGATCATTTTCTATTTCTTGTCGAACCTGCCGAACGCCTTGTAGTGAGCGGTTTTTATTCCCCATTAGACGCGGCACCGTCAAGTATTTGGCATAATCCATCTGTGTTTCCTCTTGGAGTTGCTGTTTTAGCTATGGTGACGATCTTTGTATCCACCTGCTTTAGAAATGTACTTTGTGTTGAAGTTGCAGGTGTTAGTGGTATAATTTTGTCATTTTTTCTCCCATTAATGGTTTTTACAGCTGGAAGAAAACTCAGAGACATCAAAATTGGAGCGATTGCCTCGGCGTTTTTTCTTTTTACACAAGTAAATAATAGAATAATGGACGCACGATCTACCAGCTTTGTTTTTATCTTTGTAATGAGTCTATTAATTTCAATTGCTGCATATGAACGAAGTGAAGAGAAAAATAGAATTTTTCTAGTTTTGGGGGGCCTATCACTTGGTGCTATCATCATTGCTCATTTAACAACAGGTATTTTGTCTTTAATCCTTCTACTTGGAGTATACGTTTTTAGTTTTATTAATAGAAGTTACCGCTATATGAAGATAACATCATGGTGTCTATTAATTGGATGGATATGCGCCCTTCCCTATCTAATTTGGGTGTTTGTACTGGGAACAAGTACCCATAAGGGGAGTTTATTGCTGCCTATTGTAGTTATTTTTTCAGCAATTCTGGTTTTTTTAGCCTTATCGCTCATTGGACATCTAGCTGAAACCAGCAAACCGCTTGACAAATTGAAAAAGTATAGATATCCTGCGAGTATCTTGATTATAATCTATCTCTTGGTTATTATCTCAAGAGTACTAGCAACGCCATTTATTGAACCATTTTACACTGGAGATCTACTGTATATATTAAATACGTATGTTTTCTTGGAGGCTTTTGGCTTTATCACAATTATAATGTCTTTTTATTCGGAAAAAAAAGATTTTTATCGCATTTTAGCACTAACGATATTACCTGTGGTTTTTATAACACAGATGCTACCTGTGATTATTCCGCAATCCCTAGTCTTTACTGTATTGCGTCTAGATTCGGCCTGGGACTCATTATTATCTCCACTATATCGAAACTTAATTGCCAAATCGTACGAATACTTTTTACCAGTATTTCTCTGCTTTCTTTCTGCAGAATTCATTATTAAGCTCTATAACAGTTTAGGTGAAGTCAAAATCATTCGGTCTATCTTGTTTTTTTTGTCTAAATTCAACATCAAAAAAACTCATGTGGCTCTATTTCTTTTTATTCTATTCATTATTATGCCAAATCCTTTCGTACCTAATGTAAGAACGCGGTTTGACAGTTATGAGAAACATCTCTCACAACACTGGTATCCAAGGCTACTATGGTCGCATGACGGATTCTGGCCAACTGTAGGGCATACCCAATGGACCTATCTAAGTCCGGAAGAAGAAGAAGTTGGTAATTGGTTTCGTGAAAATACACCTATAACGAGTCGATTTGTCTTTTTCACAGAGCTATCTTCGATTACTGGCACTTGGCTTCTTGAAGAAGGATACTATGTTTATCTACGAATATCACTCGTCTCAGGAAGAGCACATGCTTTACTGACGAATCGAGAAGCACGAGCAGTGTACCAGACACAGAATTCCACTGAACGTCTTGAACTACTTCAGAAAGGAAAAGGAAGTTATATAGTAGTGGGCCCTTATGAACGTGGACTATTTCCAGAATGTGAAACCAGCTTAGAAAAAGATCCAATGCTTTATACTGGATTCAAAAACGATAAATTTACAGTTTATTGCCTAAACAGTGTTATCTGATCTAAATCGTAAATCACAAAATATGCTGATCTAATGTTGCATACACTGTGTCAATGAAATTTTTTTCAAGCGGCGAAGGCTACATTGTAGGTCAGGTCAGTGTGACGAAGACAGCAGATAGATAATACAAAAACTATTCGTGAAGACTGGTGTAAAATGCTGTGGATATTCTGCGAAGTGTACTAAATTTTTTTCTCCGAAACTCTCGTATTCCCGAATCGAGACAAATATATAATCTACTTCAAATTTGTTCATTAGGCTCAGCGCCTCATTGAGATCTTGAGAGGTGTACATTACGCGTATGTCTTGATATCTGCGTTCATAATTTAGTTTGTACGGTTCTACGTGGAATTCATTTCCTAAAACAATCTTTCTTCCGCCAAAGGTTATTATTGGACTGGGAGGATAACTTCCGTTAGAGGGGGCGACGAGAAATACTGAATCTTCTGGTGTGTTCTCCTTGATCCAGAGATATGCATCAAGTTCATCTTGATGAATCGTCATATATGCTTGGGAATTAATAGCTGCACTGAATAGTTGGATTGTAGGAATTAGGCAAACTATAAAGAAAAATAGGAGAACCGCATATTTATTCCACTTATTTGAAAACATTTTATACGAAAATATCTTCACTAAGCCTTTTCCGGCGTAAAAAATGGCAGGAATTGAAAATGTCCAGTAGTAATAGAAATTGCCGACTCGGAAATCTGTGAAAATAATTAGACATATTATCACAATTAACCATAAACCCAGAAACCGATCCAAAAATCGAGTGCTATTTATTGAATAAATAAAACCAATGATAGTAAGAACAAGCGCAAAACCTATATAGGAAAGGATGGCGGAGATTGATTGAAAGGGGACGAATGCTCCATAAAGAAATTTAATTCCGACGAATCTTCCTGGTTTTGAAGTTCCAATTTCTACAAGATAGGGCGCAAAAAATTGCCAATATAAATAAAGTGGAAGGGCAGACAGTACACTTATTGCAAATACCAGCATAGCCTTTTTCAAATCATGCCAAATAAGAAGAAAAACGCCGAAAACCAACAGTACAATGAGGATAACAACATAAATTAGCGTATGGTAGAAAGGAAACATTGCAAATAATAGAATTGATGTGATGAGAAACCTCTGCTTTTTTTCTTCGACAAATTTGTTTAAGAAAAAAAGCGAAAGTATGGTAATTATATAAGCGGGCGTATGCATAAATCCTTTCATAAACTGATCTATTCCTAATGATGAACAATATGCGATCCCAGGACTTGGAATTCGTGGAGGCAAATAGTACCAAAGTGGAGGAGTCCCCAAAATCAACTGGATAATCCAGGTGGCCTCAGTGCCAAAAGAGAAGAAAAATGCTGAAATCATACCGATAAGTTCATTTTTGAAATTGTCAGTGCAAAATAGAAAAATCAACAACCCAAGAGCTGTACTCAAGATTCCATTCATCATGATTGCTAGTAAAATTGAATTTAAGGTTGTTATTTCGCTAATACCAGAATAGAAAATGATGAAAAGCCATGGATAGGTAAGTGGAGTACCAGAGAATTCGGGCCATTGTGGAGGCATGGCTTTACGGGATTCTTCTATGAAACCAAAATACATGAAATAATCAGAGGGATTACTAATAAAAATAATTCTATCTGGCTGAAATTGTATGACTAAAAATAAATAAACGGTGTGACTGATCAAATTAAAGATGCTAAGTGCTACTAAAAATAATAATGAATGCTTAGAAAGAAGAAGTCCCTCGTAAATGTAGATTTCTCGATAACGTGATAGGAAGATACCCAGTAAAAGAAACAAATCAAAAAAGAATATGCTGAAGAGGGCTGAAATGTGACCAAATACTATTGCTTGA
>Ga0114921_10001758_pt1 | contig 10113 bp, 11 predicted proteins | sample BentaG_FD_87016 | JGI IMG/M metagenome (GOLD analysis project Ga0114921, IMG submission 87016) | Deep subsurface microbial communities from South Atlantic Ocean to uncover new lineages of life (NeLLi) - Benguela_00093 metaG | ecosystem: Environmental > Aquatic > Marine > Oceanic > Sediment ...
CTTTTGTTAGCGCTGTAAATATAATTACCAGAAGTGCAGTTATGACTATTTTCTTTGTATTATTAAAAATATTTAAATTAAATTTATAAATATAAAATCCAAATAGTATCAGGATTACAGAAGATATAAAGAATATATATAGAAGCCTTTTCCAGTTAAAACCTGTCTGAAGCAAACCCAATTTAGTTAATATAAAAATATCGGTATCATTTACAATCTCACCTTCAAAGACGATTGTCTGGCCTTCAATTATAGTTACCATATGAGGGCTGGTGTTCAATCTGGCTTCTTTCCTTGCCTCTTCAGTGGCAGCAGGGTTGAATACTGCAGTAGGAAGGATATTCTTTTCCAGCACATTTGTTATTACAGGAATGTTTTCCGGTTTTATATCCTTATCTGCTTCTACCAGCCTGGAAGCTTCACTCCTGGCAAAGTCTACTTCAGTTGGTTTTATTTCTTCTTTCATTATTTCTCTGGCTATATCCTGTGTCTTTGTCAGAAGCAAATTAAGGTCATCCACTGATAGATTAAGGGCCATAGAAATAATGGATCCGGAATACTGGTTACCCAGAAGATTGGTCATATAATCAACTTTTTCTTCAAAAGACTTATCTTCTTTTTTCTGGACTATACCAGTTAGCAGGTAAAAATACCTTATCTGGTAGAGTGCTCCTTCTTCACCACTTAAAACATTTATATCATAAACATATACATCTTCTACTTCTGCTTCATTTTTATTTCTATCTTCTTCGGTTTTTTCAACATCCTCAAATTCTATACCCTTATTTGCTTTAATGGTTCTGGGACTGGGTTTTCCCAGCTCTACACCAATATCAGGAGAATAGCTATATGAAAGAATAGCTACCACCAAACCCAGGGTTAAAATAAATATATACATTCTCTGAGCAATTTTACTCCTGAATGAAAAATACTTATTAATAAAATCCTTCGTTTTTTCCAGCTTCCCCTTTTCAGTTTTTAGAAGCTCTTTGTTATTTTTATTTCTGGCTATCATTTTAATCCAATGTAAATTATACTATAAAATTATCTTTTAGTTCTTTCCCCATAAACCTTGTAGGCATCTACGATTCTCTGTACCAATTCATGTCTGACCACATCTTTTGAGCTAAGGTATACAAACTCAACTCCATGTATTCCAATCAATATATTTTTTACTATAATTAAGCCGGATTCTTTATCACTAGGTAAGTCGATTTGTGTAATATCGCCTGTTACAACTATCCTGGAGCCAAACCCTAATCTGGTAAGAAACATTTTCATTTGTTCCGGGGATGTATTTTGAGCTTCATCAAGAATAATAAAGGAATCATTTAAAGTCCTTCCTCTCATATAGGCCAGAGGTGCTACTTCAATAATACCCATATCCCGATACTGCTGAAATTTTTCAATATTCAGCATTTCATATAAAGCATCATATAAAGGTCTCAAGTAGGGATTTACCTTATCGTAAATATCCCCTGGCAGAAACCCCAGCTTTTCACCTGCTTCAACCACCGGTTTTATTAAAATTATCCGCCCTACCTTATTCTCCCTTAAAGCTTCAACAGCCATAGCTAAAGCCAGATAAGTCTTCCCTGTTCCAGCTGGCCCTATTCCAAAAACAATTGTATTTTCCTTAATCGCTTCAATATATTTTTTCTGACCTTCCGTACGCGGTTTAATTTTCTTTCCACTATTTACCATGATGCTGCTTTTAAATATTTCATGTGGTTTTAAATCTGATTTATCTTCCATAATTTTTATTGAGTCGCTAACTTTCTCGGAATTTAATTTCTGTCCAAGATTTATCTGTAACGCTAATTCTTCTATCAGTCTTGCAACCTCTTTTACATTTTTATTCTTCCCTGATATTTCCAGATCATTTCCCAGCGCAAAGATCTCCACATTATATTTTCTCTCAATTAGCTGAAGCAACTCATCCCTATCACCAATTAATTCTGCCATTGAATGCTCGCCTTTAAAATCAATGCTTAACTTTTGTTTTACTGGAGACAAAAGCCCCTCCTTTTTAAAGATTTCTTTTTTTAACATTGTTAAATAAATTAGAAGCTACATACAGGTAAATTATATGAATCATTAGAAATTTTAACCAGGTGGCCAACTAAATTTTCTTTTTCCCAATATATGAAAATGCAGATGATTTACACTCTCTCCGGCACCGCTGCCAGTGTTGACAACTACCCTGAATCCCTCCTTGTCCAGCCTCATCTCCATTGCTACCCTGCTGATTGCTTCCATTAATTCTTTTAATAATCTAGAGTCCAGCTTATCAATTTCCAGAATGGAACTAATATGTTCTTTGGGGACAGCCAGAAGATGCACCGGTGCTTTTGGCGATATATCCTTAAATATTAGAACATTATCACTCTCAAATACTATATTACTGTCTATTTCTTTATTTGAAATTTTGCAAAAAAGACAATCTTTCATTGCATTTTTTATTTTTTTTAATTTTAATATAATTTTATTACAACCACTCTTATCCTAAGTGGGAGATTATACTATTTTTTAAAATTTTTACAACTTATCTAATTGCCTCACTTAAAAAGTATTCCAAACAGTATTGTTGCCTCACTAAAAAAGTATCTGAAATTATTTAAATAATTGGGATAAATTCCCTATATTTAAAGATAAAATCTACATCTTTAATACTCTCTTTATGTTACATGCAAAAACATATTTATTATATCATATCAAATAAAAAAGCTAATTATTACAAAAACCCTATAAATAACTTCATGCCGTTTTCTACGTCAATGTTTGCCAGGGTGATATAGATAGTAGTTGTATTTATATCAGAGTGTCCCAGGATTCGCCGTAGTGTCTCTATATCTTTTGTCTGCTTATAATATTGAGTAGCGTAAGTATGCCTTTTATGGGGAGAAATCTTCTTTTCAATTCCAGCTTTTTGAGAGTATCTTTTAACCATCTGCTGAATGTATCTATCTGATAGTTTCCTGCCTTTAAGAGTTGAGAAAAAGTAATTGCTCTTGGGCCTTATGCTTCTCTAGGTATCTAGAAGATCTGTAAGGTAATCCGGTATGGCAAGATCTCTGTCCTTTTTTCCTTTCCCGGATTCTACCCTGAGTTTTCCTTTGGTTAAGTTTATGTTTCCGGGTTTAAGATTTACAATCTCAGAAAGCCTCAGTCCGCAGTGAAGCATAAGCGACAAAATGGTTTTATTTCTTAGTCCGGTAGGGTATCTCTTATTGGGTTGTTTTAATAAATTTTGGGCTTCCTCCGGCTCTAAAGTTACCGGAAGTTTATTTTTTCTCATTTATGCCCTTTTTTAGCTAATAATATGTATAATGCTTATTATACGTAGTGTATATAGCAGGGTTTTCAAGGGGTGGGATAATATGCGTACTATATCACAAAAATTGCTTGAATTTTTGATCGGTAGAATTTTTAATATTTTAAATTTTATTGCCTAGTAAGTTTCTAATTCAAAAAAACCTTCGCTTTGATAAAAATGAATTTTAAACATATCAAAAAAGTCTCTTCTACCCAATAATCCATAGGGGAATTTAAATTTTTCGCTAAAAGCTACTTCAATTTTGCATAATATTTTTCCTACATAGAACTCCACCTTATGTATATATGATGGTATAGCAATATTATCAATTCCTGTAATTAAAAGGGGTTCTCCCCTTTTAATGTTTAAACCTATTGCTACTCCAAATTCAGCAGGCATCATTGAAACATGTGCACCTGTATCAATCATGCAATTTAGGTAAAACTCTTTAAATTCTATCTTTAATATAGGAACTTTATCAATAATGGTTTTACCAAGAGGTGTGATTGAGGGCAAAGTCAAATATGGGAATTTCATGTTTTAATACTAAAAGATATATTTTGAATAATTTTGAACAGCTTTCATTATTACGGGTTTTTCTTTACTGACTTTTTTAGCATTATCAATAACTTCTTTTACCGTCTTGCCAGTAGCTAAAACTTTATTTTGTATTGTGTTTAAAGCAAGCCAAACATTATCTTTTGCGTATGGTTTAATCAATTTTGTCAAATTAATTTCTTTTATCTTTGCCATTTTAATTATCCTCCCAAAATAATTGGGTATTAATTATAGCATTTATTAAAACCAAATCAAAACTATTGTCTATAATGGTAGCGTCAAATTTATGCGAAATAATAGATGCTTCCGAAATTTATAAATTCAGTAAGATAACCTGTTTTTAATTCTTTAGTTTATTACTCCCCATAGGCCATTTTTATATTCAGAATTTGCAACAACCCTCAGTATCTTACCTTTTTGCGAAGGTAAATTTTCTTTATCCATTGGAAAATAAACTTTAATATAATTTCCGGAGGTCCCGCTTATTATCCTATTTTCAAAATTCATTTCTTCGCAAACAACATTTAATAATTCTCCTATTTGATTCTTGATATAACTGTTTCTTAGTCTGTCTCCTATACTCCTCAAAATCTTACTTCTTTCGGATTTAATTTCTTCACCAACCTGGTTACCCATTCCGTAAGCCAGCGTATGCATTCTTTTTGAAAACTTAAAAACATGAATTTTACTGAAAGCTATCCTTTTTATCATATTCACTGTCCTGGCGAAATCTTCTTCGCTTTCACCAGGAAAGCCAGCCATTACATCAGTGGTCAGCGCAATATTCGGGAAAATTCCGCTTATCATCCCTATCTTTTTAAAATAATACTGGGCAGTATACGGCCTTCCCATCAGTTTAAGAATTCTGTCACTGCCACTTTGAAGAGGAATATGCAAGTGACTTGCAAAACGTCTGTTATTTCTTTTTAAAATATCAAGTAGCCTACTGTCGATTTCATTTACCTCAATAGAGCTAATCCTTATTCTTTTTATACTGGTCTCTCTTACAACTTCTTCCAGCAAATTTGCTAAACTGCTGATTTTACTTTCTTTGCCCGGGCTGCCGGTACTTAAATCTACCCCATATTTTCCAATATGGATGCCGGTAAGAACCACTTCTCCAAAACCATCTTTCTGCAAATCTATTATTTTATTTAAAATTTCTCTATAGGGTACGCTCCTATATTCTCCCCTGACTTTTGGAACTATGCAGTAGGTGCAGTTTTGTTCACATCCATCCTGGATTTTTACCAATGGCCTTGAATGTATCTGGTTGAATTGGGAGCAACTTTTAAAATCAAAACTTTTCAGATCCTTCCTACCCGCAGCCATTCTTCCAATTAAATCTGGTATTTTATTTTTATCTTTATTCTCTACCATAAAATCAATGTCGCAGTCTTGTAGGAATTTTTTATTAAAAACAACAAAACAGCCGGTAACAACTATTTTGCTGTTTTTGTTTTGTGATTTTATCTTTCTGATTATCTGTCTTGCTTTCCTGTCACTCCGGGAAGTCACCGTACAGGTATTAATAATACAGAAATCAGGGCGCTCGCTCCAGGAAACTGGCTCCAGTCCTTTTTCAAACAATTCTTTTACAATAAAATCTGATTCACTTTGATTGATCTTACATCCAAGTGTATCTACAGAAAACCTCATTTTTTTCATTTTTGATTTCCGGTTAAATAATCCAGTACAGATAAAAAATAAATTGCCGCAGTTTCAGAACGGTAAATATTTTTTCCAAATCTTATTTCTCTGGCTCCACTATCCTTTAAAAAATTTAATTCACCGGTTTCAAAGCCACCTTCAGGTCCTATTATATATCCAATTCTGGAAACTTTTCTAACTTCTGCCAGACCTCCACCATTACCGGAACCTTCTTCGTAAGGAACATAAAACAAATCATAATCTGAAACTTTGATACTATTAATATCTTCCGGGGTAAGTATTTCGCATTTAAAATCCCTCCTGCTCTGCTTTGAAGCCCTGTTTGAAATTTTCTGCCATCTGTCAACTTTAACGGCAATTTTTCTCTTATCTATAACTACCCTTCCACTTATAACCGGTATTATTCTATCTACCCCAATTTCAGTCGACTTCTGGATAACAAATTCCATAGAATTTTTTTTAAGTATACACTGGTAAAGAGTAATCTGAGGGATTATTTTTGCAATTTTTCTCTTATCCTTTATAAGTAATATGACGTCAGATTTTTTAATATCTATAATTTCAGTTTTATACTTATAGCCAGCATTATCTGATATATAAACCGTATCCCCGGCTTTGCTTCTCAGCACATTTATAAGGTGGTTTAAGTCTTCTCCTCCAATTTTTATTCTATTTCCTTCAATACTGCCGGCATTTACAAAAAAATATGGATAACTCATTTTTTAAACTGCCTGAATGATAATTATAATTAGATTAATATCATAAAAAAAAGGAATTTTTTTATGATTTCTTAGAAATTGTTTTACTTTTTAAATGCATTTTTAATATTTGAGAAGACACCATGGCTCCCACTATCTACTGCCTCTTCTCTTCCGTCAGCATATTTTTTTAGTAGTATTATTTCTTCTTTAGTAAGTTTAGTAGGAATCTTAACCTCTATATTAATTATATGATCACCCCTCCTGTATCCATTAAGCTCGATAATTCCTCTTGACTTAAGGATAATCTTTTTATTAGGCTGGGTCCCGGGCTTGATATTTATTTCTTCTTTGCCATCAAGAGTTTCAACTTCTAACCTGCAGCCAAGAGCAGCCTGAGCAAACGATATCTCAATATTGGACAGCACATCATTTCCATCTCTTTTAAATCCGGGATAGGACATTACTCTTACAGTTACAAACAGATCACCATTTATAGAGTCTTTGCCCAGCGAGTTTCCCTTACCAGAGACTCTAAGTCTGTCCCCATCATGTATTCCGGCAGGAATATCTAATTTAACTTTTCTCTTCCTGCTGTAGTAGCCTCTTCCCCTGCATTTTTTACAGGGGTCTTTTATTATTTTCCCGGTGCCCCCACAATCTCTGCAAGTTGATGTAGTTATTATATTCCCGATGAGAGTTTGTCTGGCAGTCCTTACCTTTCCTGTACCACTGCATTCTCTACAGGTAATAATTCCATCATCAGCAGCGCTGCCTTTTCCCCTGCAGACTTCACAAATATCATCTGCATTATATTCAATCTCTTTCTTTACTCCATATGCAGACTCTTTAAAACTAATTTTCATCTCAACACTTATATCAGAGCCTCTTTCTTTACGCCTGCTTCTCTGTCTGGTGGAAAAAGGGCTGCCGAAGCCAGCGCCAAAGAACCTATCAAATATATCCCCGAAGTCGAATTCTGAAAATACACTCCCGAAATCAAAATCCTCAAATAAACTTCTGCTGAATCCAAACTGATCATACTGTCTTCTTTTATCTTCATTGCTGAGTACAGCATAGGCTTCAGAAATTTCCTTAAACTTTTCCTCTGCCTTTGGATCACCGTTATTTAAATCAGGGTGATACTTGCGGGCAAGCTTTCTATACTCTCTCTTTATATCGGTTAAAGTACAGTCCCGGGACAGCCCCAGAACCCCATAATAATCCCTTTTATTTCTCACTGGTTAAAATCACCTCACAATAAAAACTAAGTTTATACGATTTATGAAATAATAGCGCAGAAATAATAACCCAATCTGATTTTTTTCCCAGGTTCCTATTTTATTTCAACACTTATGCCCTGGAGTTAAAAATCTCTGTAAGATTCTTTCTAAAAAGATTAAGATTTCTTATAACTCTGCTATAATCCATTCTTTTTGGTCCTAAAACACCTATTGCTCCGGTAGAGTTACCATAAATTTTATACTTCGATGCTATCAGGCTCAGGTCTTCAGTACCTTCTTCAAATAATTCTGAACCAATCTTTACTATAAAATCTTTATCCCTGGAAAAATCCATAAGCAGTTTCATAAGCAAATATTCATTTTCTATAACCCGTAGAATATTCTGAATCTTTTTCAAGTCAATAAATTCCGGCTGCTTTAATATCACTGATGTACCATGGATAAAAATTCTATTATAATGAAAATCTTCTTTAATACACTCTTTTATTATTTCAATAATTTTATTTACCAGCAATATCAGATATGAATCACCTTTCTGTATTTTTATATCTTCTATACTAATATCAATAATATTTTTATCCCTGAACTGCGAGTTTAAAATATTTGTTACTCCCTGTAAATCCAGATCCGTATATTTGCCTCTCAGGACGAAGCTTCTTTTGTAAACTCTCCCTGTATCTGTAATCAAAACCATAAGTAAATTTCCGCCATGAAATTTCAGAAGCTCGATATGTTTAAATTTACTTTGCTGAATTGTTGGAGCTACAATCATTGACAGATAATTTGTAAATTTAGCAAGTACCTCCGCAGACTTCTGCAGGATTGTCTCTATTTCCATATCCTTGCTAATCGTTATATCAAGGCCAGGACTGCTTTCGCCATCATCAGCGCTTAAATCTAGCTCTTCTTTTATGACATTATCTACATAGAATCTATAGCCTTTGTCCGTAGGTGTTCTCCCCGCTGATGTGTGGGGATGGGTCAGGTAACCCATTACTTCAAGTTCTGCCATTTCTTTTCTTATGGTTGCCGAACTCAGATCAAATTCTGAACCCTGGGCTATATTCCTTGAAGAGATAGGATCAGCTTTTGCGATAAATCTATCAACAACCTCTTTTAAAATTTCCATTTTTCTTTCAGTAAATTTCATCTAAATCACTACCCTGATACTTAAATTCCGCCTGAATATTATCCCAGCTCTTACCAATGAAATATTGTCCTTTTATAGTTGTTAATATAAACTTTTTATGGTAATATCCATTAGGTTCGGTACTTTGTTTGGTGCTTTGTTTATTTTTATTCTTTTATATTATAAAGAAATTTCTTTGAAAATTAAATAAATACTTAGGGGAGCTTATCAGGCTGAGAGGACGGCTTATTTAATTAAACCGTTGACCCTTAAACCTGACCTAGATAATTCTAGCGTAGGAAAAGTAGAAACAAGTAAACTACTATCTAGCGGCCAGGTTAGTAGTTTTTTTATTTTTATGGTAGTTTTTAATACTCCTTGAAATCGGGAAGGAATCGGGAAGATATATAAAGAAAGAAAGAAGAAAGAAAAAAACGCAAGTTTTATAAGATACATCAATTTAACCCAATAACAAGACGAACAAATCTGAGCAAGAAGTGAAATTTTATGAGCATATCAGAGACTTTAAGGAAAATAAAAGAACAAAGACCACTAGTGCACCATATAACAAACTGGGTAACGATTTATGATTGCGCAAACATAGTAAGAGCTATAGGTGCCTTACCAGTTATGGCGCACGCAATAGAAGAAGTTGAGCAAATGACTTCCATATCCAGCGCTCTTGTTTTAAATATTGGAACCCTGACAGTAGATTTAGCAGAATCAATGATTTTAGCAGGTAAAAAAGCAAATGAAAAAAACATTCCTGTAATCCTGGATGCAGTTGGGGCTGGCGCAACAGATTTAAGAACAAATAAAGCAGCAGAAATTTTAGAAAAAGTAAAAATTTCAGTTCTAAAGGGAAACTCTTCAGAGATTGGAACAATAGCCGGAGCAGAGGCAGAAACAAAAGGAGTAGAAGCAATATCAGTAAAAGGAAATCTGGTAGAAATATCAAAAAAATTAGCAAGTAAAAGAAATCTAACCGTGGTGATAACTGGAAAGGAAGACATTATATCAAATGGAAAAGATACCTATATTTGTAAAAATGGTCACGATATGATGGGCAGTTTTGTTGGTTCAGGCTGTATGGCTGCTTCAGTAATAGGAACATTTGCCGCTGTTGAAAAAGATTATGCGCTAGCTTCTACAAATGCTCTTTCTTTTATTGGTATAGCTGGTGAACTGGCAGCAAAAACAGCTAAAGGCCCGGCTTCTTACAAAACTATTTTCTTTGATGAAATTTTTAACCTTGATAAAAACAAAATAGAAGAAATGATAAAAATAGAGAAAAGGGAATAAATGACAGAAAAGCTAGAAGATATGGATTTATACTTTATAACTGACTCCAGGCTAACCAGAAAAACTATCCTGGAAGATGTTAAGTCCGCTATACGAGCAGGCGTTAAAATAATTCAATATAGAGAAAAAGGAGAAAGTACAGGAGATATGATAAAAGAGGCAAAAGAAATAGGTGAACTTTGTAAAAAAAATAAC
>Ga0114921_10001759_pt1 | contig 10112 bp, 11 predicted proteins | sample BentaG_FD_87016 | JGI IMG/M metagenome (GOLD analysis project Ga0114921, IMG submission 87016) | Deep subsurface microbial communities from South Atlantic Ocean to uncover new lineages of life (NeLLi) - Benguela_00093 metaG | ecosystem: Environmental > Aquatic > Marine > Oceanic > Sediment ...
CAGGTCGTGTGGCGCCTAAAGCACTGGGTCTGAACCACTGGGACTGACCGGGCACTGGGCGGTAGACTGGGAAAACCAGCTCACCAGGACCACCGAAGGCAGGCATTAGAAACCACATGACCCCCCGCGACGCGAACGCTGCTGATTCACCGACCGCCTCGCAGGTTCGCAGCTGTATCGATGTTCCGCCCGACCTCGTCGTGGGTCTGCTCGGTTCCGCCGACGAGAACCTCCGCGCACTCGAGCGCACCCTGTCCGCCGATATGCATGTGCGCGGCAACGTCGTGACCTTGTCCGGTGAGCCTGCCGACGTTGCGCTGGCCGAGCGGGTCATCTCGGAACTGATCGCGATCGTGGCGAGTGGTCAGACCCTGACGCCGGAGGTGGTGCGCCACAGTGTCGCGATGCTCGTCGGCACCGGCAACGAATCACCGGCGCAAGTACTCACTCTCGACATTCTGTCGCGGCGCGGTAAGACAATTCGGCCCAAGACGCTCAACCAGAAGCGCTACGTCGACGCCATCGAGGACAACACCGTCGTCTTCGCCATCGGCCCGGCCGGCACTGGCAAGACCTATCTGGCGATGGCCAAAGCCGTCAATGCGCTGCAGACCAAACAGGTCACCCGCATCATCCTGACCCGGCCGGCGGTGGAAGCCGGTGAGCGACTTGGGTTCTTGCCTGGGACGCTGAGCGAGAAGATCGACCCGTACCTGCGGCCGTTGTACGACGCGTTGCACGACATGATGGATCCCGAGCTGATCCCGAAGCTGATGAGCGCCGGGGTCATCGAGGTGGCGCCGTTGGCTTACATGCGGGGTCGGGCCCAGCCGTTGTTCACGAAGGTGTTGACTCCCAAAGGTTTCCGGCTAATCGGTGAGCTTCAAGTCGGGGATTTCGTGATCGGGTCGGACGGATGTCCGACGGAGGTCGTGGGTGTGTACCCGCAGGGCTTCAAGGAGATATACAGAGTCTGCGCACAGGACGGGTCGTCGACGCTCGCATCTGGGGACCACCTCTGGTCCGTATATACGCGCTCTGATCGGCGTGATCGAAAGCCACCGCGTGTACTCCAGACAAAGGAGATGGTCGGCAACCTCCGTGCGGCGCACTACCACCGCTACGAGTTGCCGCTACTGAGCGCACCAGTGAATTTCGAATCACGGTCGGTGCCTATCGACCCCTACGCCATCGGTCTGCTACTGGGCCTGCCCAGTGGCGACCCGCCGCGCACGGCTTCGCCGCGCTTGCGGTCACCACTGGGCGATGGCTGCGTCACATGTTCGACGACTCCCAGTTTCGCGACGAACGATCCCGAGCTGGCTGAATCGCTGGGGCATCTCATTCCGGGGATAAAAGTCCGACCGATGGTCGACGCGGACCATGTGGACCATGTGGACCATGTGTTGAACCGGGTCACTCGTCTTGGTGACGCCGTCACAATCGAGAACCCGGTCACACGTGCTATGCGTCGACTGGGGCTGGCGGGTACGCGGTCGAATACCAAGTTCATCCCCGAGGTCTACCTCGTCAATTCACCCGATGTGCGGCTGGCCGTTCTCCAGGGTCTCCTCGACTCCGACGGTGGTCCGGTAACACAGCGCGGGCGGACTTGCCGCATTCAGTTCACGACGGTCTCCGATCGGCTGCGCGATGACATGGTGTTCCTGGTCCAGTCGCTCGGCGGTGTCGCTTACCCGCGAGCGGGGCAGAAGCCGGGATTGGTGAGGGGTCGGGAGGTGTACCAACGATCAGATGCGCACGTCCTTGACATCCGCATGCCTGAGGGCATGGCCCCGTTCCGGCTCGCCCGCAAGGCTGCGAAGTACGCCGCGACCGGCGGAGGTCGCCCGATGCGTTTCGTCGACCGAATCGAGTACGCCGGCACCGAGGAAGCAGTATGCATCCAGGTTGCGGCCGCGGACTCGCTCTATGTCACCGAAGACTTCCTGCTCACGCACAACACCCTTAATGACGCGTTCATCATCCTCGACGAGGCGCAGAACACCACCGCGGAACAGATGAAGATGTTCCTGACCCGGCTGGGCTTCGGCTCGAAGGTCGTCGTCACCGGCGACGTCACGCAGGTCGACCTGCCTGGCGGCGCGAAATCCGGACTACGGGCGGCGACAGACATCCTGGAGGGCATTGAAGACATCCATTTCGTGCAACTGACCAGCGGTGATGTGGTGCGTCACCGGCTGGTCTCGGAGATCGTCGACGCCTACGAGAAGTACGAGTCGTCGGGCCTGGCGACGAACCGGGCCGCTCGGCGGGCGTCCAGCGCGCGCCCGCGCCGATAGGGCAGATGAACTCATGAGCATCGAGGTATCCAACGAGTCCGGCCTCGACGTCTCCGAGGATGAGTTGATCAGCGTCGCTCGATTCGTCATCGCCAAGATGAACCTCAATCCTGGCGCTGAACTGTCCATGGTGCTGCTCGACTCCGCGGCGATGGCCGACTTGCACATGCGCTGGATGGACCTGCCCGGACCGACCGACGTAATGAGCTTCCCGATGGACGAGCTTGAACCGAGCGGCCGTCCGGACGCCCCGGAGCCGGGGCCGTCGATGCTGGGCGACATCGTGCTGTGTCCGGGGTTCGCCGCCGATCAGGCTGCTGCGGCCGGACATTCGCTGGGCCACGAGCTGGCGCTGCTGACCGTTCACGGTGTGCTGCATCTGCTTGGCTTTGACCACGCCGAGCCCGACGAGGAAAAGGAGATGTTCGCCCTCCAGGGCCAGCTGCTTGAGGAGTGGGTGGCCGACCAGGTCACTACGTACCGGCAAGACCGTCAGACCGACAAGGACCGACGGTTGCTGGACAAGTCCAGGTACTTTGACGAACCGTGACGGGATTAGCTCCGCTGCTCAGCGCGATCGTGCTGATAGGTCTGGGCGGGTTGTTCGCGGCGATTGACGCCGCCATCAGCACGGCGTCGCCCGCCCGTGTCGCAGAAATGGTGCGGGACGAGCGTCCCGGGGCCGCGCGGCTGGCCAAAGTGATGGCCGAACGGCCCCGTTACATCAACCTTGTTGTGCTACTCCGGATTACGTGTGAGATCACGGCGACGGTGCTGCTGGTCGCCTTCCTGTATGGGCACCTCGGCCTGGAATGGGGATTGTTCGCGGCCGCCGCGATCATGGTGGTGACCACGTTTGTCGCCATCGGCGTAGGGCCGCGCACCATCGGACGGCAGAACGCGTACTCGATTGCACTCGTTACCGCCATTCCGCTGCAGGCGATCTCGATCTTGCTGACTCCGATCAGCCGGCTGCTGATCCTGCTGGGAAACGCACTGACGCCGGGACGCGGCTTCCGCAATGGACCGTTCGCCTCCGAGGTCGAGTTGCGCGAGGTGGTCGACCTGGCCCAGCAGCGTGGCGTGGTGGCCGACGACGAGCGCCGGATGATCCAGTCCGTCTTCGAGCTTGGCGACACACCGGCCCGCGAGGTGATGGTGCCGCGCACCGAGATGGTCTGGATCGAACACGAGAAGTCGGCCGACCAGGCTACCTCGCTGGCGGTCCGCAGTGGGCATTCTCGGATCCCGGTCGTCGGCGAGAACGTCGACGACATCGTCGGGGTGGTCTACCTCAAAGACCTGGTTCAGCAGACGTACAATTCCGTCAACGGCGGCCGTGACACCACTGTGACGCAGGTGATGCGCCAGGCCGTGTTCGTTCCGGACTCCAAGCCGCTGGACGTGCTGCTACGCGAGATGCAGCGGGACCGTTGCCACATGGCGCTGCTGGTCGACGAATACGGTGCGACAGCGGGTCTGGTTACCATCGAGGACGTACTGGAGGAGATAGTCGGCGAGATCGCCGACGAGTACGACACCGACGAGGTGGCCCCGATAGAAAACTTGGGCGACAAGCACTTCCGATTGTCGGCGCGATTGCCGATTGAGGACGTCGGCGAGCTGTACGACATCGAATTCGGCGGCCACCTCGACGTCGACACAGTGGGCGGCCTCATGGCCCTGGAGCTTGGCTGCGTTCCGCTGCCCGGTGCCGAGGTGGTGACCCACGGATTGCGTTTGCGCGCCGAGGGCGGCCACGATCATCGCGGGCGAGTGCATGTCGGCACTGTTCTGGTCAGTCCGACCGAATGCGAAGTCAGGGAGGCCGATAGTGATGGCTGAACCGCTCGACGCCGAGAACGCGAAACTGGTGACGCTGGCCCGTGGGGCGATGGCTCGCGCCGCGGCGGGCAGCGGTGCGGCGGTGCGCGACATCGACGGCCGCAGCTACGCCGGAGCGCCCGTGCCACTGGATGCGCTGCCTCTGACTGCCCTGCAGGCAGCGGTGTGCGCGGCGGTGTCCAGTGGCGCGGGCGAGCTCGAGGCTGCGGTGCTGGTGGGCGGCTCCGCCGATGATGCCGGTGTCGCTGCGGTTCGGGAGCTCTCGTCGAACGCCGCGATCATCGTCACCGACCATTCAGGGCGTCGAGCGTGAACCCACTGCGAAAATTTGCGGCAGAACTCGCGCTGTGTTCACGCTCGGCGGGGGCGCAGTGAGCTTCCGTTCGGGATTTGTGTGCTTTGTCGGTAGGCCGAATACAGGGAAGTCGACGTTGACCAACGCGCTGGTCGGCGCAAAGGTGGCGATCACGTCGGACCGGCCGCAGACGACCCGGCACACTATCCGCGGCATCGTGCATCGCGACGACGCCCAGATCGTCCTGGTTGATACCCCCGGCCTGCACCGGCCGCGCACGCTACTGGGCAGGCGTCTCAACGATCTTGTCCGTGACACCTATTCGGAGGTCGACGTCATCGGGTTGTGCATTCCTGCGGACGAGGCGATCGGTCCTGGGGACCGCTGGATCTACCAGCAGATCCGCGCGGTCGCGCCTAAGACCACCCTGGTCGCCGTCGTCACCAAGATCGACAAGGTGCCCAAAGACCGTGTTGCCGCGCAACTGCTCGCCACCAGCGAACTGGTCGGGCCGGATACCGAGATCGTGCCGGTTTCGGCGACCACCGGCGAACAGGTAGACGTGCTTGTGGGCGTGCTCGCCGGGCAGCTTCCGCCCGGACCCGCCTTCTACCCCGACGGTGAACTGACCGACGAACCCGAAGAGGTCCTGATGGCTGAACTCATCCGGGAGGCCGCCCTGGAAGGCGCGCGCGACGAACTCCTGCACTCGCTGGCGGTGGTGATCGAGGAGGTCCGCCCGCGAGACGGCAGGGACGATCTCATCGACGTGTACGCAAACATCTACGTCGAGCGGTCCAGCCAGAAAGGCATCGTCATCGGCAAGGGTGGCGCGCGCCTACGGGAAGTCGGGACCGCGGCGCGCCGTCAGATCGAGAAATTACTGGGCACCAAGGTGTACCTCGACCTGCATGTCAAGATCGCGAAAAACTGGCAGCGCGACCCCAAACAGCTTGGCCGGCTGGGGTTCTAACAGCCCGGCCCGAGGCGTCAAACGGCCTCGTTGGCGCTGGTACCCCACCACGCCTCGGGCTGCTTGGTCACCCAGCCGCTGACTGCCTCCAGTTCGGCGGCCAGCGAAACTAACAGCGGTTCACTGTTCGCCGGCCCCATCAGCTGAACACCGATCGGCAGGCCGCCGGATGTGAAGCCCGCCGGTACGTTGATCGCCGGCCAGCCCAGCAGGTTCCACGGCCAGGTCACCGGGCAAGCAGTGATGATCGCGCGGTCGGTGGCCGTGGTCCCCAGGGCGTCGAAGGCGTCCACGCGCGGCGGTGGCAGGGCGGTGGTCGGCGCCAGTACCACGTCGACGGCGCTGAAGATCGAGCCCACCCGCCGCTGCGTGCCGGCCTCGTTGGCACGGGCTTTGCGCAGTGCTGCCTCCGATAGCAGCCGGCCGATCCGCATGTTGGATACCGTGCGCCGGTCCAGGGTGACGCCGTCACCGACCCGCTCTGCCCACTCCAGCAAGCCGGAGGTGGACCGGGACAGGAAGTTCCACGACATCCGCAGGCCGTAGTCGGGGCTGCCGGCCATCACGGTGTGGCCGAGTAGCTCAAGCTGATCGGCGACATTCTCCAAGGCCGCCCGGATCTCCGGGTTCAGCTTGGCCCTGAAGCCGTTGAACGGAAACCGGGTCGACAGCGCGATTCTCAGCGGGCCTGGCGCCACGCCGACGTGCTCGGACACCGCCACCGGCGGTGGCTTGTGCACATCGCCGTCCATATTGCCCGATGCCGCGTCGAGCACCAGCGCCGCGTCGGCCACCGTGCGGGCGAGCACGCCGTTCCCGGCGATGCCGTTGAACGCCTCCGGCAGCGGCCAGGTGGAGATGCGGCCACGTTGCGGCTTGATGCCCACCAAGTGGGTCCACGCCGCGGGGATGCGCACGCTGCCGGCGCCGTCGGAGCCGATCGCAGCGGCGACCAGACCCGCAGCCACCGCGGCCGCGCTGCCGCCTGATGACCCGCCTGGCGTGCGCGCACGGGACCAGGGGTTTCGGGTATGCCCGAATCCGGGACCAGAGGTGAACGGCCACTGGCCCAATTCGCAGCTGTTCGTCTTGCCCACGATCACCGCGCCCGCGGCGCGCAGCCGTCGAACGACTTCGGCGTCGCTGGTCGCGGGCCGGACGTAGCCCATGGTGCCGAAGGCGGTTGGCACGCCCGCGATGTCGACATCGTCTTTGACCGCGATCGGGACGCCCAGCAACGGTGCATTGTCTCCGGCGGCACGTTGCCGGTCGGCCTCGGCTGCGTCGGCCAGTGCCGACTCGGTGAGTACCACCCGGAACGCGTTCAGCGTGGACTGACTGTCATCGATGGCGTGCAACGAGCGTCGCACCAACGCGGCGGACGTCACCTGTCCGCTGGTCAGCTGGTAGAGCTGGTCGGTCAGAGTCGGAAATCGGCTTGAGGCCGACGGGCTTGAGGCCGACGGGGCAGGCGAGGGGTTTGTGGAAGCCATCACCGTCGAGACTATCGGCGCGGGTACCGCGTTTGTCGCACGGCGGTGCGAAACTGATGTGATGCGGCTGTACCGGGACCGGGCGGTAGTGCTGCGCCAGCACAAACTCGGCGAAGCCGACCGGATCGTCACTCTCCTCACCGGCAACCATGGGCTGGTTCGCGCGGTGGCCAAGGGGGTACGCCGCACCCGCAGCAAGTTTGGTGCGAGGCTTGAGCCGTTCGCGCACATCGACGTCCAACTCCACCTCGGCCGTAACCTCGACATCGTCACTCAGGTCGTCTCGATCGACGCGTTCGCCACCGACATCGTCAGCGACTACGGCCGATACACCTGCGCATGCGCGGTGCTGGAAACGGCCGAACGCCTGGCCGGTGAGGAGCGGGCACCGGTCCCGGCCCTGCATCGGCTCACTGTCGGCGCGCTGCGGGCGGTGGCCGACGGACAGCGCCCCCGTGATTTGGTGCTGGACGCCTACCTGCTTCGGGCCATGGGCATCGCCGGATGGGCGCCGGCGCTGACCGAGTGTGCGCGTTGCGCGGCACCCGGTCCGCACCGCGCATTTCATGCCGCGGCCGGGGGCAGTGTGTGCGTGCACTGTCGCCCGGCCGGTTCGACCACACCGCCGCAGGGAGTGCTGGATCTGATGTCCGCGCTGTACGACGGCGACTGGGACGCCGCGCAGGCGTTGTCGCCGTCGCACCATGGTCAGGCCAGCGGATTGGTGGCCGCCCACCTGCAATGGCACTTAGAACGCCGGCTGCGAACATTGCCGCTGGTGGAGCGCGTGTACCGGCTCGATCGCACGGTTGCCGACCATCGGGCGTCGCTGGTCGGGCAGGATGTGGGCCATGGCGATGAACCGGGCAAGCGGCTCGCGGCCGGGAGCTAAGCGCCCCTCGAGGGCCCGGAGCAAGGCCCGCCGGCAGGCGTTCCCGCAACTGCCCGCGGCGCCGGATGATTACCCGACGTTCCCAGACAAGTCGACCTGGCCTGTGGTGTTCCCGGACCTGCCCCCGAGCCCCGGCGGCGGGCCTCGGCGGCCGCCGCAGCACACGTCGAAGGCCGTGGCCCCGAAGATTCCGGCGGACCAGGTGCCCGCCCATGTCGCCATCGTGATGGACGGAAACGGGCGCTGGGCAACCCAGCGTGGACTGCACCGCACCGAGGGTCACAAGATGGGCGAGGCCGTACTCATCGACATCACCTGCGGCGCCATCGAGCTTGGCATCAAATCGCTGAGTGTCTACGCGTTCTCCACCGAGAACTGGAAACGCTCGGCCGAGGAGGTCCGTTTCCTGATGGGCTTCAACCGCGAAGTAGTGCGGCGGCGGCGCGAGAACCTCGACATCATGGGTGTCTGTATGCGTTGGGTTGGCTCGCGACCACGGATGTGGCGAAGCGTGATCAAGGAATTCGAAATAGCTGAGAACATGACGCTGGACAATCACGTCATCACGGTGAATTACTGCGTCAACTACGGCGGACGTGCCGAAATCGCCGAAGCTGCAAAGGATATCGCTCGCGAAGCCGTCGCAGGCACGCTGAATCCCAACCGGATCACCGAGAACACGATCGCCCGGCACCTACACCGGCCCGACATTCCCGATGTGGACCTGCTCTTGCGGACCTCGGGGGAGCAGCGGTCCAGCAACTTCATGTTGTGGCAGGCGGCTTACGCCGAGTACATCTTCCAGGACAAGCTTTGGCCCGACTACGACCGCCGCGACCTGTGGGCAGCGTGCGAGGAGTACGTGTCGCGCAACCGGCGATTTGGCAGCACCTGATGCAGTCCCTGCAGGACCGACTGGCGTTGATCCTCGGCGAGGTGCTGCCGGCCGAGGAAGAGTCCGACGGTGCGCTGACGGTCTGACACGACGGCACGTTCGCCTCGCTGCGGGTGGTCACCATCGCCGAGGATCTCGAGCTGGTGTCCCTGACCCAGGTGTTGGCATGGGATCTGCCATTGGACAAGAAGCTGCGTGACAAGGTCGCCGAGCATGCCCACAACAACCTACTCGGCACCGTGTCAGTGGTGGAGAAGATGTCGCAGGAAGCCAAAGGGAACTCCAAGAAGCACGCAGATGTGTTGCTGCGCTACAACTTTCCGGGTGCTGGCCTGACCGATGAGGCACTGCGCACGCTGGTTCTGATGGTGCTCAGCGCGGGCGCCGATGTGCGCCGCACGCTGCTGCCTTAGCGGGCGTTAGCGGGCCTTAGCGGGCCTTAGCGGACCTTAGCCCGCACTGCGCGCAGGTGCCGAAGATTTCGATTGTGTGGCTGACGTCGATGAATCCGTGCTCGTCGGCTACCTGGCTGGCCCAGGCCTCCACCTCGCGGCCGGCCACCTCGACGGTGGATCCGCAGCTACGGCACACCAGGTGATGGTGGTGGTGTGCCGAGCAGCGTCGATAAACCGATTCACCGGTATCGGTGCGCAGCGTGTCGACCAGCCCCGCCGTCGACATCGACTGCAGCGTCCGGTAGACGGTGGTCAGGCCTATGTTCTGGGCGCGCCGGCGCAGTTCGTCATGCAACTCCTGGGCGGAGCGGAAGTCGTCGATCTCCTCGAGCAGCTCCGAGATCGCGGCCCGCTGCCGGGTAGAGCGCACACCCGTGCCGGTCACGGCCTGGCCTCACCGGCGTGCGTGACGGCGTCGACGACGATATGCGCCAGGTGATGATCGACCAGACGATAGAGGACTTCCCGTCCAGACCGCTCGCCGGCGACCACACCGGCTGCCTTCAGGACCCGTAGGTGCTGACTGACCAGCGGCTGGGCCACGCCCAGCGAGTCGACTAATTCGTGCACGCAACGCTGGGATTCGCGCAGCTGCAACACAATGGCGATGCGTACCGGTGCGGCCAGCGCCCGCAGGATGTCGCCGGCAGCGTCGAGGATCTCCGGCGGCGGTGACTCCGCCAACGGCGCCGCGCCGTGTCGGTGATCGGCGGTTCCCCCCCGAGCAGTGACAGTGCTCGTCGCCGCGCCAGCCACCGTGCTATTGGAAATCGTTTTCATTAGTATCCACTGTCGCATGCGTGATGATGCATGTCAAAGGCCGCGTTGACTCAGCTAAAAGATCCGCGTAGTCGGGTTCGTTGCCTTGACGGTCTCAAGGGATTTCAGGTTCCGTCACCGGCTTTGGTGCCGTTGGTGCCGTTGGTGCCGTTGGTGCTGCTGGTTCTCACTGCGTCGGAGG
>Ga0114921_10001760_pt1 | contig 10109 bp, 8 predicted proteins | sample BentaG_FD_87016 | JGI IMG/M metagenome (GOLD analysis project Ga0114921, IMG submission 87016) | Deep subsurface microbial communities from South Atlantic Ocean to uncover new lineages of life (NeLLi) - Benguela_00093 metaG | ecosystem: Environmental > Aquatic > Marine > Oceanic > Sediment ...
AGTGCTTGGATACGGGGCACAAGCGATGCTGGCTCAATGGGCTTGGTAAGGTACTCCTCAGCCTCCATTTGCACTCCCTCATCCATGCTCCACCCACTGACAAGGCGCTTTTCAAGGGGAGCATCGATCACCACAATGGGCAAGTCCTTGGTTCGGGGATTTTGCTTCAGCCACTTATGCAACGAGAATGCCTCTCCACGGGGGGTCATTGTACCGAGAATGACAATATCAGGCTCTCCTGTCTTGATTTTTTCCTGTGCTTCTGCCTTGTTGCTGGCAGTGCTAACCTGATATAGTTTAGCTTCCAAAGTCAGTTGCAAAGCTAACAGAAAATCAGGCTCATCATCTGTGATTAGGATTCTTTTGCTGTTTCCCATTTTCTTTCTCCTCGTTCTCTCTTTCATTAGATTTGATTAGCTCACTCGATCCTTCAGCTATACCATCAGACCCCTAAACGTGCGCGCCGATTCCCAGTCCAGCCGCCTCTAGGATCTCAGGCACGATGCCCTCCCTCCCTACTGCCATAATATGTACTCCGTGGCATACGTTTTCTTCTTTTATCGTCTTTATGAGCCCCGCAGCAATTTCGATGCCTTTCTGAAGTCCTTTGCCCTTTTCTACGCCGGCCAGTTCATTGATTACAGCCTGGGGAACAATTACACCTGGGACGTTGTCATTCATGTACTGAGCCATTCTTGCTGAAGCCAGAACTATGATGCCTGCCAGGATTTTAACGTCAAACTGGTGGGCATATTGCATAAACCTACGAAGAGTGTCGAAGTCAAATATGCCTTGGGTCTGGAAGAACTGCGCTCCGGCAGCGACCTTCTTTTCAAATTTGATAAGTTGTGGCTCAATGAAATCTGCCGCGGGATGAACCGAAGCACCAATGCAGAATTCTGGAGCCCCCTTGAGATCGGTCCCCCCTAGGTCCTTGCCTGATTCCATCGTCCTGACGGTCACGATTAACTGCACAGAATCCAAGTCGAACACCGGTTTCGCCTCCTTGTGGTCTCCAACGTCAATGGAATCACCAGTGAGGCAAAGCACGTTCCTGACGCCTTGGGAATATGCCAGAAGGAGGTCTGCTTGAAGCGCTAAGCGATTGCGGTCACGGGTGGTCATCTGGAAGATGGGTTCCCCACCATGTTCCTTCACCAATAGACAGCCACCCAAAGAGGGGAATCTCATCACAGAACTTTGATGGTCGGTGATATTAATAGCATCAACTTTATCCTTGAGTAGCTGTATGTGGTAAACCATCTCAGAGGTGTCTGCTCCTTTAGGAGGCCCAATCTCCGTGGTCACCAAAAACCTGCCAGAATTGAGTTTTTCCTCAAATAGTGATTTAGCCATTATCACCTCCTAGTTCGATACTGGCCTTGCTGGTGATTCTTCTAGGTCTAGGAATTGTGCGGAAGTTTCTGGGAGGGTAATATCGGCGCATCTTCTCCAACTGGCCTAGACGTTCCAAGCGCTTATAGATCAGGGTCCAGGCACAGTCCATGTCCTTGTTTGCCTCGCATTTCCCGTTTTTGCTGCCAGCACATGGACCATTAAGTATGCCCTTGGCACATCTGGTAATAGGGCAAATACCGGCAGTCTCAGCTAGGCGGCAGTCGCCGCAGGCGGCACATCTTTCATCCCAGACACCCCATTCCTCAGCCGCACCCATGAAAGTGGTATTGACGCCCGGCAAAACAGGTATGTCTGGGAAGCGCGCGGCTACTGTCTGTACCCCAACGCCACAGCCTAGCGAAAGAATGGCATCCACCTCCTTGACCCTGTCCTCAAGCACATTCAGAAACTCAGAATCACACTGCCGCTTAACTGTGTATTCGAGGAAACTATGATACTCGTCTCCACCTCTAGCCTGTGCTATCCTCAGAGCGTCATGAAGCAGCGAGACCTCTTTCTCACCACCAGCGCCGCAAACCGTCATACAGGTTCCACAGCCAAGGACCAATATCTTCTCGTAAGAAGCAATCAAGCCCTTTATCTCCTGCAATGGCTTCTGCTCTGCGACTATCAAGTTTTCACCTCCTGTTTTATTGCTGAAGCTAAGTAGAACTCTCCTATTTGTTCAGTGAACTCATCCAAAGCCTTAGCAGGATCCCCCTCCGTAGGATATAGATTAAAAGCTTGAAGGCGCTTTGGTTCAAGACCAATCTGAGCCAATACCTTTCTGGCTTTTCCAATCCGCTGGAGAGCCCAGAAAGCAGTATCCTCCCTAGCACACTGCTCTTGCCCACATCCAGCAATGAAGACACCCTCAGCACCCGTCTCAAAAGCACGCAATATGTGCTCAATTTCTAACTTGGCTACACACAGGACAGGCACTATCCAAATCCCAGCTTTAGCTTCCCTCCATAACCTTGCCAGAGCGCCAGTGCCATAAAGCCCATATTGGCAACAAAAGCCGATGATCAAGGGCTTGGACTTCGACTGTGCCGCAGTCTTGACGGCGTGGTCCAGCTCCTCATTTATCTGTCGCCGATCCTGCGGCTTACGTAAAACAATAGCCCGGGCAGGACATTCGCCAACGCATATGCCGCAGGCTTGACACTGGTCAGCAGGTATTTGGACAGTGCCGCTGTCATCCAAGTACGGGACATGGTAGGGGCAGATCCGCACACAGGTAAGACAAGCAGCACATTTATCTTGAAACAAGATTTCAGCACCCATGCCGCAGCGCAAGCATCTTCTGGCTTCATTGATAGCGCTTTCCCAGTCATATACCAGTTCCACTGGCTCGAACTCTTTCGCCCTTGCCTGAGTGGAAAGGACCGGAGGCTCAAAGCGGTTGAGCTTCGTTATCATTTCTATGGTTTTGGGGAGGAGGTCACCCAGCAAGCTTTCCTTTTCCTCTTTGTCAACTAACGGATATCTATGCTGGAGGTAATCGTCAATGCGAAAAGCCGCCTGTCTGCCAGTTGCCAGTGCTTGCACTACGGTCGCCGGACCAGTGACAGCATCACCTCCAGCGAAAACCCCCTCCCGATTGGTGGTAAGGGTAACCGGGTCGACTCGAATTGTGCTGCCTCTGCCTATTCGGAGACGGAAATCTTCAGGGATTTGCGGGACTTGACCGATACCTGTTATCACCGTGTCGGCAGTGAGAGACGTTTTAACGCTCTCGTCAAATGATGGGTTAAATCTCCCCTGAGCGTCAAAAACGGACGTGCACCGGATGAACTCTATGCCGGTGACCTTGTCATCATCCACGATTACCCTTGGCCCCCAAGAGCAGTTGAGGATAATGCCTTCACTTACGGCGGCTTGAATATCCGATTCGAAAGCTGGCATTTCCTGGCGAGATTCAAGGCAAACGAGATTAACCTCCTTCGCGTCCAATCGCAGTGCTGTGCGAGCAGCATCCACTGCTACATTGCCACCCCCAACCACCACCACCCTCTCACCAATAGACGGTCTTAACCCCAAGTTCACCTCGCGGAGGAAGGTGATTGCATCCACCACCCCTGGCTTATCCTCCCCCTCTATTCCTAACCTACGGCTTTGATCGGCACCAACGGTTATGAACACGGCCTTGTAACCCATATCAAACAGCAGGTCCAAGGATACCACCCGCGTATTCGTCCTAATTTCAACCCCCATTTGAATCAACCTTTGAACCTCAGTATCGAGTACCTCTCGGGGGAGGCGATACTTAGGGATACCTGCTCGCAGCATCCCTCCTAGCTCCGAGCAGGCCTCGAAGACAGTTACCGGGTAGCCTAACTTCCTTAGATAGTAAGCAGCAGACAGTCCTGCTGGGCCAGATCCCACTATGGCTATCCTCTCCTCATGCGTGGTTTCCGCTTCCGGTTGGATCACTCTATCCCCGCCGAATTCTACAGCGAACCTCTTCAGTGCCCTAATAGCGATAGGTTTATCTATCTGGCCGCGCCGACAAGCATCTTCGCAAGGATGGCTACATATGTACGCACAGATGGAGGGGAAGGGATTGTCTTCCCTTATGACCTGCAGTGCCTCCATTACGCGCCCTTGGGCAATCAAATCAACGTATTCTCTAATCTCCATGTGCAACGGACAGGCAGCCTGGCAAGGGGACACAAACGTGTGGTCAAAAGAAGGCTTTTTCGCAACATTGCTGCTGTAGCTCTTGTAAGCGTCGGTGCGGGCTGAGTCCACTAGTCTCCTCGCTAGTAAGGGTGATACTGCATGCTTCAACTCTTTAAGGAGATAATACCTCGCTTCGTGATGAGGTAGAATAGGGATTAGCCCTCGATTTAGGCGGTTTTACTCCCCGAATTTTGCTGAATTAGGCCCTGTTTATGGATACGAAAGCCCCGGCGGAGCAATACATGCTAAAAACTGACCGAGTCGAGGGATGCAAGTTGAAAAGAGAAGGAGCCTGCCTATGCCATCACACAGTTATGATACCTTTGCGTATGGCATACTTAATAAGGTCAGTCCTATTGTGGATGTCTAGTTTAGCCATTAAATTGGTCTTGTGTCCCTGTACACTTTTCGGACTGAGTACCAATATGTCGGCTATTTCTTGAGTGGTGTAACCCTCGGCAACCAACTTGAGCACCTCTCTTTCCCTGTTGGTAAGCTGTCGGTAGGAATCTTGTTTTCCTCCTGTAGCAGCTCCCAGCTGGAAATCTTCAACGAAAACCCTGGCCGCAACAGGGGAAAGAAACGAATCGCCACGGTGAACAGCTCGAATCCCTGAAGCAAGCTCTGAAGATGCCGCCGTCTTACTAATGAACCCTTTGGCTCCTACTTCAACGATGGAGAAAACGTGCTCACTCTCATCATGCTGGGTCAGGGCCAGTACTTTTACTTCAGGGAATTCCTTATGTATTCTACGCGTCGCCTCCAGCCCATCCATGATAGGCATAGCTATATCCATGAGCACCACGTCAGGGGCAAGCTGTCTTACTTTATCCACTGCCTCTCTGCCATTGGCTGCCTCGCCAACTACTTCTACATCAGCGACCAGAGCTAGCAAGGCGCAGATGCCGTCCCGCACGATGGTGTGGTCATCTACTATCAGCACCTTTATCTTGCCCATCGGCTGTGCTCCTCATTATTGGAACCTTGGCCGCGACTATGGTCCCTTGCCCAGGCTGAGATTGGCACGAACAAGTGCCACCTATCATAGTCACTCTTTCTTTCATACCGAACAGACCAGCGCCGCGCCCACCTTCGTCGATGCCAGTGACTTGGCCGACATCAAATCCCTTGCCGTTATCCTCAATACGCAAGACACATTCATTGGCATTGCATTCTATGTTGATACTGACATTCTTAGCCTCCGCATGCTTCACAATATTGCTCATAGCTTCTTGGATAGTGCGAAAAAGCGATAGCTCAATTTCCGCTGGCAGGCGCTGGTCGAGGCCTTTGAACTCTGTTACTACATCAATGCCTTGGGCGCTGAGATTAGCCTCAGCAAGGTGACCGACGGCAGCCGGCAGGCCAAGCGTGTCCAATAAGGTAGGGCGGAGTTCCCTTATGAGCTTGGTCAACTCAGTGCCAGCATGAGTTGCCAAAGAATGAGCCTTTTTCAATGTCGGCTTGATTCTAGCGTCCACGACGCTGCTCATTTCCATCATTTGACTAATTGCCTGCAAGTTAAGCGCCAAGGCAGTAAGCTCTTGACCAGTCTCGTCGTGCAATTCTCTGGCGATCCTTTTCCGCTCCTGCTCTTGGATGGTAAGCACCTGCCTTAGCAGCCTCTGGTATCTCTCTGTGGCACTGCTCAAGCTTCTATGTAGTCTTGTTTGTTCCACCGCTGTGCCTAGCTGGTAGCCGATGGACTTCAGCAGGTGCATGTCGTCGGCGGAGAACTGGCCTGCAATGTGGCTAGCGGTGTTCATCACGCCCACGACCTTATCCTTTGCTTTTAGAGGGACGCTTACGAATCCTTTCAGACCCTCTGTGCTTATCAAGTCAGGACGGGCAGCACGAGGTTCTGTAGAGATGTCTTCCAGCAGAACTGGCTCCCCGGTTTGGGCTACTCTTCCTGCAATCCCCTCGCCTATCCTGAGTCGCATCTCCTCGGCATACTTGGCCGATAAGCCACGGTGCACCCTATAAGACAGCGTGTCAGTCTCCTCATCCGAAATTAAGATACCTCCTATGGAGCCGTTGATGATGTCCAACACAGTAGCCAAGCCAACATCTAGGATAGCGTCCAGACTATGCAGCCCGCTTACGGCACATGAGACGCGGCTCAAGGCATCAAGATGGTGGCGTCGTTTCAAAATCTCCTTCTCTAGCTCTCTTTCCGCAGTAACATCTCTTCTCAACTCCACTGCGGCGTCAACGTTGCCATCGCTGTCCCTGAGCGGGTACATGGTCAGCTTGGTATATCTGTTGGACATAGTGCCCGCCCCAAGGGTAAGGTCGGGGTGAATAACTACTGTTGCACTGTTGCGTTGCAGCACTCTCCTAAGAGGGCATTCCCACAAAGGAGCGGTGCAAGGCTTCTGTCTGCCATGGAAGACCTCATAGCAATGCTTGCCAATAGGCAGCTTGGCGCCCTTGGCTAGCTTGCGTCGCAGGGTCAGGTTAGCTAACCTAACCCTGTATTGACTATCCACGACCAGGAGCTCATCCTCCAGACTATCCATCACATCCCACAGGCCCATGTCAAAGCTTATGCCGCCAGCGGTTGTATGGATGGCTGTGTTCTCTCTCTTAGACATCCTCACCCCATTTTGATGTAAACATTTGGATCTCCATTATTTCCAAGGTTCTAGCAAGCAGTGCTCACCGACGGAGACATACAGACCACTAATATAATGACACAACTGGGATATTACTGCACACCACTCGTGTCAAATCCGCTTTACTCATTCATGGTGAGCTCCCATTTACACCAGAACTCTTCAGGAGCTTTCCTTTTCACATTGGAAAATTGGCGACACAAGTTGCCAGCTCACGAAACTCAAGTTCGAGCATACGTTCGTGCCAATTCTATTAAGGTTTCCCTGGGTAGTTCCTCTAGCTTCACTTGCTTCATCTGTACCCCACGAGGATTTTATGCCGAGCACATCAACCTAGCCAGCATCAGTTATGTCACCTCTACGGTTATTCGGATTATGGTATCACCTGGCTCAATTTCTTCCAGGACATCCATCCCCTCTACTAGCTGGCCAAATACCATGTGCTTACCATCAAGGTGATGCTGAGGGGTGTAAGTAATAAAGAACTGACAGCCATTGGTATCAGGGCCGGAATTAGCCATTGACAGGGCACCAGCAACATGGGTATGCTCGGTGAATTCATCAGCAAAGGAGTAACCGGGGGTACCGGTTCCAGTTCCAGTAGGGTCTCCTCCCTGAGCCATGAATCCAGGGATAACCCGGTGGAACGTGATGCCATCATAGAATCCCTCGCCAGCGAGGAATACAAAGTTGTTGACCGTTACCGGAACGTCGCTGGCGAATAGCTCCAGCACCAGGTTCCCCTTTTCTGTTTCAATAGTAGCAGTGTACTGCTTGCTAGTATCAATTGTCATCGGCGGTGGCGCTGAGTAAGTCTTATCCTTTGGCGCACCGCCACATGACGCCGAAAGAAACGTTACCAGAACTAAGATGAGGCCCGCTATTCTGCATAGACTTTCGCGTTTCATAGATTTACTCTCTCCTTTCCCATAAACTGGCCCAACTAAGTACACTTGCTGTTAAACCTTCTCACCTTAGTTAGATTATGTCAGGTCTTCCCTCCTATGTTGTAATTTACTGTTTATTTCTATCACGGCAGTCGGGTCAGAAAATAGGTCATTCCCCCGGTGACCATTAAAGTCTGCCCGGTTACGTAGCCCGAGGCATCAGAAGCCAGGAACACTGCTACCCGTCCGAATTCGTCAGGGTTACCGTAACGTCCCAGGGGGATGATACGATCTTGCGCAGCACGCACATCCTCGCGGCCGCGATAGAGCCCATCAGTTATCGCAGTCTTAGCATGGCCAGGGGCAATGCAATTCACCCTTATATTCTGCTTACCATACTGGGTTCCAAGGGTGGCTGTCATGTTGATCACCCCCGCCTTAGCTGCGCCATAAGCCACAGAGGTCTCATAGGGAACAGCGCCGCCAAGCGAGGAAATATTTACGATGTTACCTTTTCTCTTGTTCTCTATCCAATATCCGATACACGCTTTGGAGCATAGGAACTGTGAAGTGAGATTGAAGCTGATGACATCGTCCCAATACTCACGCGTCATCTCCACAATAGGTATCATTCGCGGTTTACCGACAACTCCGCCAACATTGTTGACCAATATGTCCACTTTGCCAAAAGCACCGAGTGCTGCCTCCACCACGGCATTTACACTTTCCTCCTCAGTTACATCGGTCTGTACCGCTATGGCTTTCCTACCGAGCCCGGTAACGATGTCCACAGTCTCTTTGGCCGTCTCCAAGTTTATCTCAGCAACCACTATATTGGCACCCGCCTTTGCCATTTCTTGGGCTATTCCTCTACCTATTCCACCACCAGAACCAGTCACAATTGCTACTCTATCCTCTAATCCATAAAGCGCAACGTCTAGCACTTCCATACCTCCTTAACATTTGCTCGAATTATAGCAGTGCGCATTCCACTTACCAAAGCAGGTACTCGTTCACGTATAGGAATGCCCCATTGTTCTGGTATTTCGATCCCCAAGAAGTTCAATGAGGGACGTATGTTGAGCTTCTTGTCCCGGGCAGCGGTGATACAGTACCCCTTTCAAGATTGGCGCATCGCCTCTAAAACTAATGAACTACCGGCTTCGAACGCTTTTAGATTTAGCTCTCGTGCCTTTGCCGGTGACCTACTGGCAAGAACCTGCTTGACTCCTTCATCACTTAACAAGGGAGATAACTGGCACAAAGCGCCCAGCATGACCACGTTGGTCAGAAGGCTATCCCCAATCTGCCTGGCACACTCAGTAGCCTTTATAGTGTAGCCTCTCTTACCTGATTGCCGAAGAGCTGCCGCAATGATTTCATCCGATGGATAGGCATCTAGCTCCATATTACACAGCACCGTCGGTTCCTTAAAATCATTAAGCAGGTAAACGCCGTCAGCGCCCAGCATTCTGAAATGCCTCAGCATTTCCAGAGTTTCAAAACCCATAAGTATATCAACCTTCCCTGCCGGAATCAGAGGTGAGTATATGTCTGAGTCAGTCACTCTCAAGTGCGATACCACCGAGCCTCCCCGCTGAGCCGCACCGATGGTTTCCACTGCGCCAACTTTATATCCGTTGTTGATGAAATAGTTGGCCAGGATGCTGGATGCAAACAGATTACCCTGCCCGCCAACACCGGCTATAAGTATATTCAGGTTCATGCTATCGCCCCTATCTTACATACGTCTACGCACATTCCACACTCTACACAGCTAGCCTGGTCAATACTGGCCTTTCCATCACTGAAGCGTATTGCCGGGCAGCCAAAGTAGTCGATGCAAACCTTGCAACCATTGCACAGGTCAGCGTAGACGCTGACCTTTTGTGGGGTAAACCCGATGTTGCCCGTCCGCCTCCCCAGTAGATAACACGGCGACGAGACAACGATGACCGAGACGCCTTTCTCAGCGGCAGCCTTATCTAACGCCTGTGTCACCTCGGGGATTTGATAAGGGTTCACTACCTGGGTACTTGTTGCCCCAACCGAGCTGGCCAGCCTGGCAATATCTATTGCTACTACTGGCTTGCCACTAATATTAGTATCGCTCCCGGGGTGAGGCTGGAAACCGGTCATCGCTGTCGTTCGGTTGTCACATATGACTACCACCATATCCACCGCGTTATGAATGGCATTAATCAGCCCAAGAACCCCGTTGTGGAACAAAGTTGAATCGCCAATTATAGAGAAAAGCGGTTGCCTGGAGCCGCTGTATGCTATGCCGTTTGCTAGCGGAATGGATGAACCCATACAGTAGATGGTTGATTGCAACTCCAGGGGAAGGAAAGAGCCAGCGTCATAGCAGCCGATATCGCCGGTTACAATGCCGTGGGTCTTACGAGCGATTAGCTTGAGCGCATGCAGCAGGCCTCGATAGGGGCACCCTACACATTGAGTGCGAGTCCGTATCGGAATGTCAATATCGAGAGGCACAGATTTAGGCAGCGATTTCTCAAGG
>Ga0114921_10001761_pt1 | contig 10108 bp, 8 predicted proteins | sample BentaG_FD_87016 | JGI IMG/M metagenome (GOLD analysis project Ga0114921, IMG submission 87016) | Deep subsurface microbial communities from South Atlantic Ocean to uncover new lineages of life (NeLLi) - Benguela_00093 metaG | ecosystem: Environmental > Aquatic > Marine > Oceanic > Sediment ...
CCGGATACTCCATGTATCGCACGGCGGGCCGGCCGTCGTACTGAAGCTGCGGTTGGCCGCTGCTGTCGGTTTCCTCCCAGCTCGACTTGTACGGAAACTGGCCCTGACTCAACAATTCCGCGCCGTATAGCGGCACCGTGTCGGAGTAGCACAGCTGGTAGTAGGCGCGCTGATGCTGCCATTCGGCCACCCGTTGGTCGCCCATACCGGTGCCGGTGGTTTGCAGGCAGGCCGCCTTCGTCGACCACCCCAGCGCCAGGAACACCAACCCGATCACGAACATGACCCGCAACGGGGTGAAGAAGGCGGTGCGACCGATCAGGGCATGCCGCCCCACCGGACCACCCACGACGTTCGACAGTGCCGAGCCCAGAAAGTCGGTCCGACTGGGTCGGTCGCGGTCGTCGGCGCTGCGCAGATCAGCGGCCCTCGGCTGTGGTGACAACACAGCGCGAGGCGGCTCACCGTCCGTCACGGTGGCGGTGGAGGCGGCGGCACACCGGCGTCGGCACCTTCCTCTGGTGGCGGCGGTAGTGGTGGGGGCGGCGGTAATGGCGGCCCCGGCGGTAATGGGAGCCCCGGCGGTGGTGGCGGGCCGGCCGTGATCGTCGTCGGCGGACCGAGCGGAATGGTGATACCCGGCGCTATCTCGATGGTCGGCTGGATCACCGTCACATCGGGATTCGGCGGCGGCTCCGAGGGCGGCGGCGGCGGCGGCGCGGGCACACCGGCGTATCCGCCCACCTCCTCCGGCCTGGGGAAGGACTCGTTCTCGGTGCCTCTCAGGGCGCCGTCCATCGTCGCCTTCCAGATGTCGGACGGCAGGCCGGACCCGTACACCGGCGAGCCCCACTCCGTCACCAGCGGCTTGTCGCCCTGCGCGGTGCCCACCCACACCGCGGTCGACAGCGACGGTGTCACCCCGACCATCCAGGCGTCCCTGTCGGCACCGGTGTCACCCAGTTGCACCGTGCCGGTCTTGGCCGCCGACGGGCGACCACCAGCCAGGTTATGGCCCCGGGACCAGCCCGCGATCGGCTGCATCGCGGCGATGACGTTGTCGGCAACGGCCTTGTCGATCCGCTGGTCACCGGAGTTGTCCGAGGTGCTGGCATCGAACAGCACCTGTCCCTCGGAGTTGACCACCTTCTGCACGAAGTGCGGCGCGTGGTAGACGCCCGACGCCGCCAGCGTGGCGTACGCCGACGCCATGTCGAGAACCCGGGTCTGATACTGCCCCAACACGATTCCGTTGTTCGGTGGTCCTCCCTCACCGTCCTCGGACAGCGTGTGCGGGACCCCGGGGAAGCTGGTGGCGATGCCGGCCCGGTGCGCGGCATCCGCAACGTCCTCCGGGCCGTTGTTCAGCTTGAGCATCAGCCGGTAATAGCTGGTGTTCAACGATCGCTTGAGCGCCTCGGCGATGTTGCAGGTGCCACAGCCCTCACCCTCGACGTTGGTGATCTTGATGCCGTTGACCGTGACCGGGCCGCTATCCACCTGGTAGCCCAGGCCCATGCCCTGCTCCAGTGCGGCGATGAGAGCGAACACCTTGAACGCCGACCCGGTCTGCAGCCCGCCCTGGGCGAAGTCGAAGCCGGTGGCGTCGGTGCCGCCGTAATAGGCGCGCACCGCGCCGTTGTGCGGGTCGATGGACGACACCGCGGCCCGCATGTCGGGATCCTGCCCGTCGAGATACCTCGACACCGCATCCTCGGCCGCCTGCTGCGCCTGCGCATCGATGGTGGTGGTGATCTGCAGTCCCTCGGTGTTCAGCGTCTTCTCATCGATGCTGAATAGATCGATCAGCTCCTGGGTCACCTGCCGCTCGATCAGCCCGTTGGGACCGGTGGTCTGGTTCTGCGTGCGCGCCTGATCCGGCGGCACCGTCGGCGGAAAGACCTGCTCGGCTCGCTCACTCGACGATAACGTGCCCATGGTCATCATGCCGCCGAGAACCCAGTTCCAGCGTTCGGCGCTGCCGTCGGGGTCGACCGCCGGGTCCAGTGTCGATGGCCGCTGGATCAGCGCGGCCAGCAGCGCTCCCTCCGAGACGGTGAGCTCTTCGACGGGTTTGTCGAAGTACGCCTTGGCCGCCGCCGAGATGCCGTAGGCACCGCGTCCGAAGTAGATGATGTTCAGGTAGGCCTCGAGCACCTGGTCCTTGGACCATTCACCGGACATCTTCGTGGAGATGACGAGCTCCTTGGCCTTACGGATCAGCCCGCCCAGTCCGGCCCGCTGCGATCCCACCAATGCGTTCTTGACGTACTGCTGGGTGATGGTCGACCCGCCCTGCGTGTCACCGCCGAAGATGTTGTTCTTCACCGCGCGCGCGAACCCCGACAGTGAGAACCCCGGATTGGAATAGAAGTCGCGGTCTTCGGCGGCCATCACCGCGTTGCGCACGTGCAGCGGCACCTGATCGATGCTGACGTCGACGCGGTTGCCTTCCGGCGGCACGATCTTGGCGAGTTCCGAGCCGTCGCCGGCCAGGATCACCGAAACCTGATTGGTGCGGATGTCGCCGGGCTTGGGTACGTCGACAATGAGGTAGGCCATGCCGAACGTGACAATGGGCAGCACCACCAGCGCAGCCGCGCTCAGGTAGAGCCCGCGCCGCACCCACTTCCAGTTCACACCCGAGGCCCGGTGCCGCGGCGGTTGCCGGCCATCCCCGCCCGTTGCCGGCGGCTGGTCGGGCGCCGGCGGTTTAGGTGGTGGGGGCGGCGTCCCGTCCAGTGCGGCTTTGACGGCTTCGATCGGATCCGGCAGCGGAGGCGGCGCGTCGTCGCCCACTAGTGGAATGATCGCTGTCATCCGGTCGTCGGGAGGGGTCGCGCGCCGCCGGGGCGCGCCCGGAGGACCACCGGAATCACCGGACCGGCGCCCGCGCGCACCCTCAGCCACTGATCCGTCCGGATCGTTGGCGGCCGACCTGTCTTGGCGCTCTTCGTTATTCACTGGCCGTGCGCGCGCCGTTGCGCGCCGTCCGGGTACCGCGCGAACCCTTGGGCGAGCGGGCTGCGCCGAGCACATAGGATTTCACCAGGTGATTCCAACTGCAGGTCCGGCATACCTCCACCACATGAACCGAAAACTCGGTGAAACGCGACGCCAGCAGGACCAACTCCTCGGCGGTGCGCGCCGATCCGGACACCGCGCCCAGGTGGTCGCCGAATACCCACGACACCAACGTGAGCTGCTCCTTGCGGCAGATCGGGCACATCACCGAGCTGGTCTTTCCGTGGAACTTCGCGGCGCGCAGCAGGTAGGGGTGTGCGTCGCAAACTTCGCTCACACCGGTACGTCCGGAATACACCTCGGCCAGCAGGGATCGGCGCCGGAGCGCGTAGTCCACCACCTGCCGCTGAAGTCGCACGGTGACCAGAGTACGTCGGCAATCCGGCCTCCGAGGCGCGACCGGCCCTGCCACTCGCGTTCGTTTTGCATCGGGCCGCTCGACGGGGGCGACAACGCGCCGGGGCCTGCCTGAAATACCAGCGTGAACGGCGTGTCCGCCTACCGCAGCACGCCCACGCACCTGCATAGCCACGACCTCCCGTTAGGCGAATATATCGGCGCGATACTATGATCCGAGATGTTGCAGCACCGTAACGGTTGAGCAAAGGAGGTGACTCGATGCTGGAGCTTGCCATCCTTGGGCTCTTGCTCGACTCGCCCATGCACGGCTACGAGCTGCGCAAACGGCTGACCGGCCTGCTTGGTGCGTTCCGGGCATTTTCCTATGGTTCGCTGTACCCGGCCCTGCGGCGCATGCAAGCCGACGGGCTGATCGCCGAAGACGCCGCTCCGGCCGGGACACCGGTGTTGCGGCGCGGCCGGCGGGTATACCAACTGACCGACGCCGGGCAAGAGCGATTTGCCGAGTTGGTGGCTGACACCGGTCCGCAGAACTACACCGACGACGGATTCGGGATGCACCTGGCGTTCTTCAACCGCACCCCGGCGGAGGCGCGGATGCGCATCCTTGAGGGTCGCCGCCGTCAGGTGGAGGAACGCCGAGAAGGTCTGCGCGCGGCAGTAACGCGGGCCGGTAGCTCGTTCGATCGCTACTCGCGCCAGCTCCATCAACTCGGGCTCGAGTCCAGCGAACGGGAAGTGAACTGGCTCAACGAGCTGATCGCCGCGGAACGGCTAGCGCAGAGCCGGGCCGAGCAACCCTGAGGGACACACGAACAGCACGAGAGATGTACAAGCAAGAAGGAGAGCGTCCATGAGTGAGCAACCCGCCGGAGCCGCAGGCCCGGGAGCGGTGTCGACCGATGTGCGGGTCGCCATTGTCGGCGTCGGCAACTGCGCGTCCTCGCTGGTCCAGGGCGTGCAGTATTACCACGACGCCGAGGAGACGGCCAACGTCCCCGGCCTCATGCATGTGCGGCTCGGGCCGTATCACGTGCGTGACGTCAACTTCGTCGCCGCGTTCGACGTGGACGCCAAGAAGGTCGGGTTCGACCTGTCGGAGGCGATCTTCGCGTCTGAGAACAACACCATCAAGATCGCCGACGTGCCGCCCACCAACGTGGTCGTGCAGCGCGGACCGACCCTGGACGGCATCGGCAAGTACTACGCCGACACCATCGAGGTATCCGACCTTGAGGCCGTCGACGTCGTCAAGACCCTGAAGGACGCGCGGGTCGACGTGCTGGTGTCCTACCTGCCGGTGGGATCGGAGGAAGCCGACAAGTTCTACGCGCAGTGCGCTATCGACGCAGGTGTCGCGTTTGTCAACGCCTTGCCGGTGTTCATCGCCTCCGACCCGGTATGGGCCAAGAAGTTCGAAGACGCGGGTGTGCCGATCGTCGGCGACGACATCAAAAGCCAGGTCGGCGCCACCATCACCCACCGCGTGATGGCCAAGCTTTTCGAGGATCGCGGCGTACAGCTCGACCGCACGATGCAGCTCAACGTCGGCGGCAACATGGACTTCCTGAACATGCTGGAACGGGAGCGACTGGAGTCGAAGAAGATCTCCAAGACACGGGCCGTCACATCGAATCTGCAGCGCGACTTCAATACCAAGGACGTCCACATCGGCCCGTCCGACCACGTCGGCTGGCTCGACGACCGTAAATGGGCCTACGTGCGGCTCGAAGGCCGGGCCTTCGGTGACGTTCCACTGAACCTGGAATACAAGCTCGAAGTGTGGGACTCGCCGAACTCGGCCGGCGTCATCATCGACGCGGTGCGGGCGGCGAAGATCGCCCAGGACCGCGGAGTGGGTGGCCCGGTGGTCGCCGCGTCGGCGTACCTGATGAAGAGCCCGCCCCAGCAGCTGCCCGACGACATCGCCCGCACCCGGCTCGAAGAGTTCATCGAGGACTGAGCACGGCGTTGGCGTTGGCGTCGCCGCTGAGCTGAGGGCGCGAGCTACTCGCGCGTCTCCACCCACGATTCAGCCTCGGCGGTTAAGACGTTAGACTGGCGAACTATGGTGGAGACCGAACCCCAGGTCGCTGAGCTGGCCGAAGGCCTGCACCGGGTTCTGTCGAGGCTGACGGCAATTCTGCGGCGCGGGGACCCGAATAGAGTTGCCACCGGCGAATTGACGCTGGCTCAACTGTCGATTCTGCTCACCCTCATCAGCGAGGGCCCGATCCGGATGACCGAATTGGCGGCCCATGAGCGTGTGCGCACGCCCACCACCACCGTCGCAATTAGGCGTTTGGAGAAGCTCGGCCTGGTGGAGCGGTCCCGCGACCCCTCCGACCAGCGCGCCGTTCTGGTCGGCATCACCGAGCGGGGCCTGGCCGTGCACCATGAGTCGCTGGCCAACCGGCGCGCCGCCCTGGCCGCGATGCTGCGCCAACTCAGCCCGGCCGAGCGAGACATCCTGGCCGAGGCCCTGGCGCCCCTGGACCAGCTGGCCAGCGCCGACTCTTAGCCCAGCCAGTCGAGAACAGCCGCCGCGGTCCACGACTGCTGCATACTGCCCAACGGCTCACCCGTGAACGGCTCGTAGTACTCGGCGAACGTACCGTCACTAGCCTGCCGTAATCCCTCCTGCCGCAGCAGAAATGAGCGTTCAGCCCAGCCGCGGCGAGCGAACGCCCAAGAGAACAACCACGTCACCACCGGCCAGACCGGGCCGCGCCAGTACTTACGCGGACGGAAGTCGCGCGAGACCGGTGACGTCGAAGGGATGAGCCCGTACTTCAGGTCCGGATGACTGCAGAACCGCGGCCCCTCCAACAACGCCAGCAACGCACGTTCTGGGCCGTGGGACAGTCCTCCACACAGCAACGGGGAAAACTGCGCCACTGTCTCTGTCGCCAGCCACTTCTCGTTCCGCACATCGTAATCCCTTGCGGTGCCGCTCCGTTCGTTCGTGGTGTCTATCACCCCGGCGCGGAACAAGTCGGCCCACGCCTGCAGGTCCCGCACATCGGCGTGTGGACGCTTGCAGTCCTCCCCTATCGTCGCCAGCACCTCACAAGCAACCGAGAAGATCGCCGAGACGAAGACGTCTTCGACTGCGAAGCTCATCACCTTGGGCAGCAGGTCGTCGTCGTAGCGAGCGGCCTTCATCTCTTCGAGCAGCCACAGGTACCTGTCGTACTCACTGTCGGTGGGACGCTGGCTGGCATCGGCGACGATGGCGGTATCCTCTCGGCGGTACTCTGGCACCTCCCCCGGAATGACGTTGGCGTACACAGCATCCCACCTCGGCGAGTTGTCCATCCCGGATTCCCAGCCGTGGTAGAGGGTGACGCGGCCGCGCGAGTTCTGGTCGCGGCTCTCGGCAAGCCATCGGTGCCAGCGCACCAAATCGTCCCACCGCCGGTCCAGGAACGCCTCCGCGACCCGGCGATCTGTCCGGCCGCGCCTGCGCGCATGGTCGAGGATGCGCTGCACGGCGATCGCGTGTACCGGCGGCTGGGTGATCCCAGAAGTGTGGCGGGCGCGGGGCGCGTTGGCGGTCAGCGCCGAGCAGTTCCAGCGTGCCGGACCGGGAAAGTATCCGTCGGCGCCGTTGGCGGCCACTTTGGCGAAGACAATGTGCGGGATCATCCCGTTCTTCCACTGCGCCGACAGCAGGGTGTCCAGTTCGACGACAGCACGCTCGACGCTCAGGGGGGCAAGTCCGATCGCCACGAACGCCGCGTCCCAGCTCCACATGTGCGGGTACAGCAGCGGCGCCTCTGTCGTCATGACGCCCAGGTCGTTGCCGCGCAGTAGGTACGCTGCACGGGCCGCGAGCTGGGTGGGCGCGAAACCGGGATCGAGGGCCACGAGTCCATCTTGCGCCCATGCCCCGGCTATCACGAGCTGCTTGCCCGACGCGCTGATCGGTAGGGTGGCCGCCATGCCGACCGCACTGATCACCGGCGCCGCCGGCGGCCTTGGTTCCACCATCGCAGTCGCTCTCGCGCCGACCCACACTCTGCTGCTGGCCGGCCGCCCCTCGGCGCAGCTCGACGCCCTAACCCAGCACCTCGGCGCGACCGCCTGGCCGCTGGACCTCGCCGACACCGACCCGGCGACCGCGGCAGCGAGAACGATCGCCGAGTTGGACGTACTCGTCCACAACGCGGGTGTCGCATTCCCAGACCGGCTCGCTGATTCAAGTGTCGACGACTGGCGAACTACCTTCGAGGTCAACGTTATTGGCGAAGTTGCACTCACTCAGGCGTTGCTTCCTGCGCTGCGACGCGCAGAAGGTCACGTGCTCTTCGTCAATTCCGGCGCCGGGCTCAACGTGCTGGCGGGGATGGCATCGTATTCGGCGAGCAAATTCGCGCAGCGCGCATTCGCCGATTCGCTTCGCGCCGAAGAGCCGGCGCTGCGGGTGACCAGCGTGCACCCCGGCCGCATCGACACGGAAATGCAGCGCCGGCTCAGAGAGTTCGAAGGCGGGCCGTACGAAGCGTCGGCCTATCTCCCGCCCGAGACCGTCGCGCAGGTGATCGCCGACGTGGTCGCGGCGCCGCCCGCCGCACACCTGCACGAGGTGATCGTGCGGCCGCGGGTCAAGAACTGAATCGCCGAAGATACCCCCGGTGCCGGGGCGTACTCGCGCATGATCGCCGGTGCCACCGTCAATATGAATTTGGTCCTTTGACGAGCTGACCACCCTTGATGATGGCCGTAAATGCCTCGTCGGGTCGAGCGATGAGCGAGATGTCCGCGACGGGGTCACCGTCGACGAGGACGAGGTCGGCGAGGGCTCCCTCGGCCACGACGCCCAGGCGCCCCGGGTACGGGTTGCGCGGTCCGGACATCGCCAGCAGTTCCGCGTTGCGGATCGTCGCCTGCTGCAGCACCTCGACGGGGGTGAACCATCGGGTGAGCTTCACCAGCTGGGCCCCCTGCCGGCTGGCGAGCTTGGCGTCGAACAGCGTGTCCGTCCCGAACGCGACCTTGACCTGGTGCTTGACCGCGAGCCGGTAGGCGGCGTCGGTACCGGCGACCATCTGCAGGAACTTCGCCCGGTTCGCCGGGGGCAGCGGCACCGCGTCCTCATCGTCGAGAAACGGCTGCAGGCACCACCAGATATCCTTCTCGGCGAGTAGGGCCACGGTGTCCTCGTCGATGAGCTGGCCATGCTCGATGCAACGAACACCGGCAGCGACGGCGGTACGAATAGCGCGCGGGGTGTAGGCGTGCACCGTGACATAGGTGCCCCAATTCTCCGCGGCCTCGACGGCGGCGCACATCTCAGCCTGAGTGAATTGGCTGACGTCGAGCGGGTCGTAGTTCGAGGCGACCCCGCCGCCGGCCATGAGCTTGAGCTGCGAGGCACCCCGACGCAGCATCTCGCGCGCACCGCGCAGCACCTCGGCCTCGCCGTCGGCGATGACGGCAGCGCCGATGATCTCGCTATAACTCAGATGGCCTGCCACGCCACGAGGCACCTCGTTGGGCAGCCGGAAATCGCCGTGTCCGCCGGTCTGGGAGATGAAGCCACCCGCCGGGAAAATGCGCGGGCCCAGTATCGCGCCCTCGTCGATCGCCTGTTTGATGCCGAACGAAGGGCCGCCCAGATCGCGGACCGTGGTGAACCCGCGCAACAGCGTCTCTCGAGCGCTAACCACCGCTCGGGAGAACACATAGCCGACTTCGCCGAGCTGTGCCACCATCGCCGGAATGGCCGTGAACACAGTGTGCCAGTGCGCGTCGATCAAGCCCGGTATCAGCGTCTTGCCGGTCCCATCGAGCCGCGTGCCGGATAACTCCTTCGCCGCGGCCGGCTCAATCGATGTAATCACCCCGTCGCCGACAGTGACGTCCTTCGGTGCCGTGACCCGGCCGTCGACTCCGTCGAACACGCCAACGTTTGAAATACACAGTTCCTGCGTGCCCATCACTCACTCCTCAACAACCTCATCTGCCGACACAACACCGGCACATCAGTCACGTCGAATCATTCAACACCGGGGTAAAGACGGGCATAGCGAGGTTGCGGGGATAACGATCTGATAGTGCAGATCAGCCATCATCCATATCGGACAGGTCAGGCGATGCGGGTAGCGGGTGAGGGTGCCCTACAGCACCTCCACAACCGCATTCTCGATCACACATCACCTTGCGCCACGACACTCAGCCCAGTACAGCTCGACCACCTACGCTTACACACCTCCGATGGTTCTAAGTGTCAAGTGCTTGGGTGCTCGTCGGTGTCGGCAAGCGCATCCAGGTGCAGGCGGAGCCGTTCGATGCCGGGGTACTTCTCACCGAGAGACGTGGTGACGAAGTGCTTTGCTGAGCAGAAGCCGACTGCCCTTGTCGGTCTCTTCGGCAATCGGGAGCTCGGCGGGGAACCGCCTGCGGCAGCGGGGTAAGCACGCGAGGGTCCCACCCGGGCCGGACGGGCTGTCTCGAATCTGAGAGAAACGAGGCGTATCACTTCTTGTATCGAAACCGGCGGGGTGGCTTTGCGCCCATTTGCCTGCGGTGTCCGGTCGGAAACCCTGCGCCACAATCGTTCAAATCGTTCCCTACGCCAGGCTTACCTCGACAGCGTGGTCGGCAAATCGTTCGTAGAATCTGCTCAGCGAGGTGATGGCCGCGCGGGACTTCGGCCTCTATCATGGCACCTCGGGAAATGATCTGATACCCAAGGAATCCGCGATGGGCCACCCCTTCG
>Ga0114921_10001762_pt1 | contig 10106 bp, 9 predicted proteins | sample BentaG_FD_87016 | JGI IMG/M metagenome (GOLD analysis project Ga0114921, IMG submission 87016) | Deep subsurface microbial communities from South Atlantic Ocean to uncover new lineages of life (NeLLi) - Benguela_00093 metaG | ecosystem: Environmental > Aquatic > Marine > Oceanic > Sediment ...
CAGTTGTTGGTTCTGGGCGAGAACAATACGTTTCTGTTGTGGGTTGGTGTGGGAAACTTCATGGGCAGGATAGAGTGTTCCTCCGTTTTAGTTAAGGTAGATGACGGAACGGGTCAAGTGAATCCTAGCCCCATCGACCCGGTTTACCGCTTCGAGAAAGTCTTGCTGAACAAGGAAACATGGGAGTTTCCCATAACAATTTCGATAAATCAAACCGGCCAGCATAGGATGATTTTTGAACTCTGGCTCTTCAATGAGTTGGAGAACGTTTTCAGCTATTCAAAAAAATGGTGTAGCATCCGGCTTGATGTAATCGAATCTTAATTTAATATGCCATACATTTGCTCAACTCTTATGATCTATACACACACGAGGGAATAAAGCGTAGATGGGACACTTCGATGGACGATTATTCTTCCTTTAGTCGCAGAATTCTACCAGTTTTTGGAAAAGTTTAGTAAGTGCGATCTTGAATTCAGATACAAACACTTTGAGGAATTGCCTTGAAAGCGCTTAAAGAAACCGAAGTTTTAGTAACTGGGGGAGCAGGCTTCATCGGCTCCCACCTCTGTAAAACGCTTTTGGAACAAGGCGCAAAAGTAACAGCATACGACAATCTATCAACTGGAAAAATTGCTTACATAAAAAATTTGATGGAGAAAAAACTCAAATTCGTGCGAGGCGACATCAGAGACCCTATCGCGTTAGAGGAAGCGACGAGAAACTGTAAAATCATTTTTCATCTAGCAGCCCAAACGAGCGTCTCCTTCTCCATGAAAAAACCCAAGGAAGACTGTGAAGTTAACGTAGTTGGAACATTAAATACACTTGAAGCTGCTCGCAAAGCTGATGCTAGAGTTGTATTCGCGTCATCAGCGGCGGTTTATGGTAATCCAGATGAAAGACCGACGCCTGAAGACTACCCGACACATCCAATCTCATTCTACGGATTGACAAAGTGTCTAGGTGAAAACTATTGTCGTTTCTATAATGAAAACTACGGTTTGGAGGTTGTTATTCTCCGCATATTCAATGCTTATGGTCCGAATTGTCACGGGGTCATGGCTGACTTCCTCAACAAACTTCGAATGACACCGAATAAATTGGAAGTATTGGGTACGGGCAAGCAGTCCAGAGACTTCATTCATATCTCAGACCTAGTCAGGTTCTCACTTTTGGCTGCAACTTCTCCGACAACTACAGGCCAAGCCTACAACTTAGGCTCAGGAACCACCATGCCCATATCGAAGCTGGCAAAAAAGATTATTGACCTTCTAGAACTAAAGGGAGTTAAAATCTCTTTCACGGGTGGCCAAGCTTGGGAGGGAGACATGGATATAACCCAAGCAGATATCAGCAAAGCCATGAGGGACTTGCATTGGCGGCCCCTAATAGAATTGGAAGAGGGACTGAAAAGTTTAATAAGTCAAGAATGCCAAAGCGCGATTTAAGTGGAACCTTCGTTGAAAGAGCAGTTGAAAGCCTTCGTCATGCTTCTTAGACCACCCTATTGGCTCATGACTGGCGGCCTCTCAGTTTTGGCGATGATAACTCTGCAAAAAGGCTTGCCAGACCCCTACCTCCTAGCAATCACCTTCTTGTCGGCGATTTCTGTTACATCTGGCGGTTTCGCATTCAATGACTACAGTGACCAAGAGGCAGATGCCATCGTCAAACCGAACAGGCCAATACCGTCAAAACGCGTAGCGCCATGGCATGCGCTTCTAGCATCAGCAATCTTGTTCACGACTGGATTGCTGGCAGCTCTAAGAATTAACGTTCTCTGCTTTGGAATTGCGTTCATGGACATACTGCTCCTGGTGGCATACTCTGCGTTCATAAAGAGGCATGCAGGATTTCTTGGAAATTTTCTTATCGGTCTTCTGATAGGAACATCGTTTGTTTATGGTGAAGCTGCCTTGTTTGGAAGAGCCACCGTCACTTCCTTCTCCTTGACGTTTATGAGCATGGGCAGCATAGGTGGAAACATGTTGAGAGACGTGTTGAGCCTAAATGGAGATTTGAAGGCGGGATATACCACCTTAGCAACGAAACGTGGCGCGGGCCTCGCCACTAAAATGGGGGCAATTCTTTTCTTACTTAACGCAATAGCCTCCCCCCTTCCTTTTCTGGCGGGAGCAGTTGGCTACGCATATCTAATTCCAATAATCATCTGGGATATCATCCTCGTTTATTCTGCAGTGTCCCTTCTAAGAAAAACAAAAATTCAAGAAGTAAGAAAACAAGAAAGACTAGTAACCATGACAATGATCCTGATACCAATCGCCTTAATCGCTGGGGCTTTAACTTGAAGGATTTGAAGGTTCTCCGGGAAACTTTCAGCGTTTGCCCAGTTTGCCTCAAAAAAATAAAGGCAGAGATCGTGGAAAAAGATGGAAAGGTTTTAATCAAAAAGCAATGTAGTGAGCACGGAAGCTTCAACGATGTCTACTGGAACAGGGCAGAGCTTTATCACTGGGCTGAAGATTATAGTCAAAAGACGTCGGAAATCAAGCATTCTCGTAAACAGCCTTTTGACAATTGCCCCTATGATTGTGGAGTGAATGAATGTTCTCTTCACGCTTCTGGAACAGTTATGGCAGTTATTGACGTAACCAATAAATGCGATTTGAAATGCCCAATATGTTTTGCTAACTCACCTAACATGCGTGGCATCTACGAACCAACTAAAGAAACCATTCGACGCATGCTAGAATTTCTAAAGAAACAAGACCCGCCACCACTGGCCGTAATGTTCTCTGGAGGAGAACCTACGGTCCGTGACGACATAGTCGAGATCGTGAAGATGGCTCATGACCTGAGATTTATGATCCTTTTGGCAACAAACGGTCTTAGAATGGCACATAATCCGGAAATGGTGAGGAAGTTAAAGAAAGCCGGATTAAACATAGTGTACCTACAGTTTGACGGACTCACTAATTCACCCTATGAAAAACTAAGAGGAGCAAAATTACTTCAAAAAAAACTAAAACTTATCAAGCTTTGCCGCGACTTTGATATGGAAATTATTCTGGTTCCAACTCTCCATGGCGGTATAAACGACAACGAAATAGGAGACATGATTAAATTCGCCGCCGAGAACACAGACATCATTAGAGGAATCATTTTTCAACCCATGTCTTTCACTGGAAGAACTGGAAATCTTGCTTCAAAGAAAAACCGAGTGTGCAATTCGTTGCTCGCCAAAAGAATTGAAGAACAGACGGCTGGAAAAATCAGCGAAAAGGACTTGTTTCCTGTTTCACTCATGATTCCTCCCTTAAAGGTCATGAATACTTTCTTAACCAAATCATGGCCTCTATTCACACCTACTCCCTACTGCGGACTTTGGAATTGGGTGTTAGTGTCTAAACAAAGGAACAACCTATTCACACCCATCAACCATTTCTTAAATTTCGATGTTTTTATGTCCGATTTGAGTGCCATAAGCATAACGAGCAATAAGTGGAGAATCGCCAAAATTGGTATCTATCTGAGGCTTCTTATTGCAGCACTTCGGTCACTGGATTGGAGAAAAGTCCAGCAAGAGGCTGGACTAATCAACACCGTGACGATGTTGATTAAGATACACGCAAAGCCTTCTTATGATTCTCTCGGAGAGATTCGAAGAAGGCTCTTGCTAATCGGATGCATGGCCTTCATGGACCCATACAATTTTGATACAGAAAGAGCAAAACGATGCGTCATCCACTATGTAACTCCAGCCCATCAACTCATTCCGTTCTGTGTGTACAACATATTTTACAGACAAAAAATCGAGCAACAATACGGCGAAGCGCTCGTGCATGCCACGTGAACCTATTTTCAATAGTCCTTCATGCTATAACTCTGCGCGTATGCTCTGCAGGCTATTCATTTTTCGCCACTAGATGTTTTGGCACTCTTCCTTTCCTCGAAAATGTGGTGTGTTACATGGATGGCTAAGCCGGTGGCCGCGCCTGCAGAGAGACCGAGAAGTATTTCATTGAGTACCGCATGTTGATATGCCAAAGCCACAACCACAAGTCCGTCGTAAACTACTGCGATAGCTAAGTAAAGGAAACACCAAATTACGATGCTTGTTCCTTTAGGCTGAGTTATACCTATTCCAATTAACACGCAAAGCATCAATAGAGCACCTATCAAAGCGTAAATCAAGCCATTTCACCTCGCCATGCACAAACTAACGCCTTTTCTTAGTCTACTTTAACAGCTAACCTGATTCCACATAAGCTTTTTTAGAGACTCTGCAGACTATGGACCCTGATCCATTATTGATTGACTATATCATGAACTGTTACGCAGGAGGTAGTAAACTTCACAAAATTTGATGAGAAACATTGCCATAAGTGGGCCATTCTGCTAAACGAAAGAAAGAAAAAAATTGACGGAGTCTCCGCAGCCGTAGCTTCTGGGGACTTTGACACAGCAAAGAAGTTAACGTCAGAAGTTTTTCATGGTGGTTCTTCCGTCGGCAAATACGCCGACCCCGGTATGGAGGGATCGCTTTTGTATCATATGGCTATGGTAACCAAAATGGCGGCAGAACCTAGACTGGTCCTTGAGGAATTGAATGTTGAAGCACCCGATATAGACAAACAATTATGGAGATTTTACAGCGATTTCGCTTCTGATGTAAAAGATCTTGGGGAAAAAATGTTGCCCCTAGAAGTAAACTTGATAGAGGTGGCAAAGAAAGAAGTTCTCAGAGTCGACGAGAAAATCAGGCTTTTTGGGAAGCTAACTAAAAGGACCGCTGAAGTCGAGGGCATGCTTGAAAAAAAGGATCCTAGAGCTAAGGAAGAGCTCCAAAACCTGTTTCAGAAATGGGTTAAGCACATTGTTGATATGCGTTTGCGCCAAGAATATGAAACAATGAGGGGTTTCTTGATTATTGTGGGATTGGCTGAAGACATAGGTGTGGAATCGTTAGAAAAAGCAATGAGGCATGTCCAAAGAAGATTCGGAGAAGAAACTGTCAAAGCCGCTCTTAGTGTCAGTCTCAAACTCGGGAAGAAGAGGAAAGACTTGGATACGGTTATGCTTAGTGACCATTTTATCGAACGTGAAATGGATATGGCGAAGTTGGAAGGTGTCCTACGACTTCTGAATTGTCCCATTTTTGGAAGCCATGGTTATATGGCTGACAAATTGGATGTGAAAGATGAAATAACCTCTCTATTCTGCAAGTATTTCTGTTACGCCCATGCCAAAGCTATGTTGGAAGCTGTTCTTCCCTTTCCATTCGAATTGTTGCAACCTAAGAGAATGGCTGGAGACGGAAGATGCGAATTCCTTCTCGAGCTAGCTCGTGCACCTACTGGAACGGCCGCTAAGGAGGAGTACGTTCCCCTGGTTATATCTTGGAACGTAACCTTGAAGTGCAATCTGAAGTGTCCCCATTGTTACATCAACGCGACTGATAGGGAACTCCCGGACGAGTTAAGCACTGATGCGGCAAAGATGCTCATACATCAGATTGCAGAAGTTAGCAGACCTTTGCTTATACTAAGCGGTGGTGAACCTCTCCTGAGAAAAGACATCTTTGAACTCGTCCAATACGGTAAGGAACGAGGTTTAAGAATGGCTATGGGGAGCAACGGGATGCTCATTGATGACAAGGTTGCGAGGAAACTCAAAAAAGCAGGAATAGAAACAGTTTCAATTAGCTTGGATTCGGCCACACCTGAGCTTCACGACGAGTTTCGCGGTATAAAGGGCTCTTGGAATCGTGCGATAACGGCAATCAAAGCACTAAAGAAAAATGATGTTGTTGTCCAAGTCAACACCACCGTGACCAAACAAAATTATGACGAGATAGACGACATAATGACTTTAGCTGAAGAGCTTGAAGTAGAGAATTTTCACCTATTCTTCTTAGTACCCACTGGAAGAGGAGTGAAAATGGATGACATATCGCCGGTTATGTATGAAAATATGATTAGAGGAACGTTTGCAAAAATCGCAAGACATAAACTCAACGTAAAGCCCGCGTGTGCCCCTCAATTTAGGCGAATTGCAAAGCAAATGGGCGTAAATATAAAACATATACAAACAATGATGCGCGGCTGCATAGCCGGACTTTACTACTGTCGCATTTATCCGACGGGTGAAATTACCCCCTGCCCATATCTGCCAATCAAACTTGGAAACATTCGGAAAAGATCATTCAAGGACATATGGCTTAACTCGGAAATCCTCAAAAACCTGCGTGACTTCAAAAAGTTGCAAGGTAAGTGTGGTGTGTGCGATTACCGCGATGTATGCGGAGGATGTCGGGCCCGTGCATACGGCCTAACAAGCGACTTTATAGACTTTTGCGGTGATCTACACGAACCAACAGAATTACGGGGCGATTATTTGGCCGAGGATCCTTGGTGCGTTTATCAGCCAAAAGCTTTGCCATCCAAAGATTTTTAGCGTTGCAAATCAGTAACATCGCCAAGGTGATTTGTATAAGCACGCGCTCGCCTCGAAGATTGACATTGGCTACGCTTTTCGGTGCAGTAATCTTCATCTCCAAAATGGTTTTACCTTCACCAATAGACAAGGCCTTTGTAGTTGTCCAAGCCCTGCTTCTATCTTTGGGCTACTTGTTGTTGGGAGCACCAGGAGCGACGTATATCTCGCTGATTGGGGGGTTGCTCACCGCATTTTGGAGAGCACATTTAGCTCCCTTCACCATTGCCTTTGCTTTACTTTATGGCTTGTCGATCGATGCTCTCTCTTCAGTTCTCAAGGCCAGAGGTGTAGAGGGCAATGTGAGGCAAAAGAACCTGATTGCGGCCGTAACCATCAGCACAATAATCGTAGGTTTAGCCAGCTACTTCAGCGCCGTTGTCTTCGAACTTCTACCAAGAAATCCCTTAATAGAGATGAGTATTCTTATCTCGGGTGTCATAAGTGGCGTGATAGGTGGATATTTTTCTATTGTCATATGGAAAAAGATTCTTGAAAGAAGTGACACACGTATGTGTTGATTGCGCGCGCAAAAAATCTTAAACGTCACGAGTCAGTAACAATTGAAAAACGGTTCTGTCGTTCGTCTGCATAATGTTAGAAGCTACTGGCTGACGGAGAAGTTCGGAATATGAAAGGCAAAGACACGAAAATCTTACGTGCCTACGAGGGAGCGGAACATTGGCCGCCTTATACCTACCGAGACTATCCCGACGTAGCGCCTGAAAACCTTCATTCCTTCATCAACTTTTTAGGAACCGAAAACACCAGCCGCGAGAAAAAGGAGTTGCAACCTTGGATACCTTTCTGTAACTCAAAGTGCACCTTCTGTTATTTCCCCACGGAACTGTTTTCTAACGACGGAATAGAAAGATACCTCTTGGCGTTGAAAAAGGCGCTGAAGATGTATGCCGAAACAAGATACGTTAGATCCAGTGAGTTCAACGAAATATATTTCGGTGGTGGCACCCCTAGTGTCATGTCTTCCGAACAAATAGCTGACTTTTTGTCGTACTGCGAAAGGAATTTCAACATAAGTGGTGACCGGATGGTCAAGATTACGGGTTGTACCTATGGTCTCGACAAGAAAAAACTCGAATCGATGTCAGACTGCGGGGTGGATCAATTGGACCTTGGGATACAGACTTTTGATGATGATATAAGAAAGATGGTCAATCTTCAGGATAATGCAGGCGAGGCGGAGCGAACCGTCAGGACTGCGCGTAAGCTGGGGCTTCGCGTCAGTATCGACATGATGTATAACCTCCCCGGACAGACCGTGGAAGTGTGGAGGAAGGACATCCAGAAGGCACTAGAGTTGGACGTGGAAAGCGTCGACTGTTACCCTTTGGAGATATATCCGAGTACAAAGCTTGCCAAGCAGCTTCAGTCCGGTGAAGTTCCGTCTATAGGGGACTCCGATACTGAGACAAAGATGTACCTAGAGGCATACAACATGTTTGCGGAGTCGGGGTATAAGCCAACGTGTCACAACTGCTTCTCTAGAATAGCAGATGATTTCAAGGAACCTTGTTTCGAAATCTTGGGTACAGGAGCCGGTTTCTTCATGGGTCATCTGGGAAAGTATTCCTACGTGGACGTTGAGCCAGCTAACGCGTACATAGATGTGATTAAAAGCGGAAGATTTCCTATAGCCAAACTTTCAGTATCATCAAAAGAGGATGAAATGAGAAAAATGATGATGCGATTATATATACGTCTAACCGTGGACAAAGAAGAATTTAGAAGGCGCTTCGGGAATCTACCAGAAGAAGTGTTTACCGACGCTATCAACAGATTAAAGAAGAAGGGCCTGATCGAGGTTGATAACCGAAAGATAAAATTGACGAAGCTGGGCGATCTGTGGAGAGTCAATATCGCCTGGGAATTTGCACATGCGTAAACGTTATATGATTTCAATATGCAGGGTATGCTGGTATATTAACTGTGAAATCTCTAAGGGTTTTCAGAGGCTTGATGGCTTTTCTTACCGCCATTCCATTGAAAATGGGCGAAGATTTTTTGGAACTCTCCGCCCGCTTCATGTTTCTCTTCCCATTAATCGGAGCATTGATAGGATTTTTTGCCGGGTTTTACTCATTCTTCACGAACTATTTCCTATCACTTTTGTTCGGTTTTTTGAATGCCACGTTTTTCTCGGGTTCCCAAAACACACTCTTTGTTTACCTAACGAAAGGGCTTGCAAGCGTTATGACGCTCTCTTTTCTGCTTGTTCTCACAGGGCTTCAACACACAGATGGCTTAGTTGATGTAGGTAACGCTTTAGGCATTAGAAAAGCGTCTGTTGAGGAAAAGATAGACATTGCTCACGCGTGGATTGTTACTCGCGCAGGAGCTTTACTCGCTCTACTTGTTTTACTCTGCACGCTGTTACTCATCTTCTTGGTAAAACCAGAAGCAATTATTCGATTTCTCATAGTAGCTGAGGTCTCAGCGAAACTGGCCATGGTCACATGCGCATGGCAAGGCACTTCGCTGCAAAGAGGTAAGGGTTCAATTTTTGTTGATTCAATGAAGGAAAGACACAGTTTATATCTAATTTCATTGGTTGCTTCACTGCTCGTAGGCGCAATGCTGCTAGGTCTGAACGGCATATTGGCTGTAGCATCAGGTATGGTGGTAGGCGGTTTGTTTATAGTTTTATCAAAAAGAATTTTCGGAGGAGTAACCGGAGATATATTCGGCGCGACCAACGAGATAGCCAGAATGATTGCACTGTTTGCATTGGTGTGGTGACAATGCACATTGTAGCGTTGATAATGGCTGGAGGAAGGGGCAAACGTTTTGGCGGAGACACAGAAAAACCAATGATTAAGCTGTTGGGCAAGCCTCTAATCAGGAGAGTTGTTGAAGCTACCAAGGCGTCAAAAAGAATCTCAGAAACATACGTGGCGGTAACAGCTTATAATTCTAAAACTGCAGAAGAAGCTGCGAAGGCATCGGCGAAGGTTGTTGAAACAAAGGGGCATGGGTATCACGCGGACTTGCGAGAAGCCGTTTTGAAGTTTAACCTCACCTGTCCTGTTTTAACGATTTCGTCCGACCTTCCCTTAGTGAACGGAGAGTTTTTGGACGAAATAATCGATAAATACGAAAAATCGCGGAAGCCCGCCTTGACAGTGCTTGTCCCAATTGAAAATTGCCGCAAGTACGGCTTATATCCCACTTCATTTTACGATCACGAAGGCAACACATACGCAGTTTCGGGGATAAACATGATTGATGGTCAGCGAATCTTAGAAGAACAAGAACAAGAGGTTGTTATTTGCAGGAAGCCAGAAGCCGTATTTAACATAAACACTCCTAGGGACTTGGAATCAGCTAAGAACTATTTGTTGCGAAGTGAGAAAAGCTAAGTGAAACAAAGGATTTTGAAGATGAGTTTCAAAAAGTATTTATGCCCATTAGCATAGTCGATCTATTGAGACTTCATGAAGCTAATAGGGTTACTTTCACTTATCGCTTTGTTGGTTTCTGTCGTTTGTTTACCCATAGTTTATTTTCACTACAAGATTAAAAATGAGGCTTCTGAGGAAGATTTCTTTTTCGGAGTATCTTTCGGCTTAAACACGACCAGTGAAGCAAAGCTTCTGATAGAAAAAGTGAAGGGATACACCAACCTCTTC
>Ga0114921_10001763_pt1 | contig 10105 bp, 9 predicted proteins | sample BentaG_FD_87016 | JGI IMG/M metagenome (GOLD analysis project Ga0114921, IMG submission 87016) | Deep subsurface microbial communities from South Atlantic Ocean to uncover new lineages of life (NeLLi) - Benguela_00093 metaG | ecosystem: Environmental > Aquatic > Marine > Oceanic > Sediment ...
TCACCCTCATGTGGTAGTAATCTCGGTGTAATGATTGATAGCAAAAATTCTCGAGGTACTATTTTGTGATCATTAAAATCGACCGGCTCAATATCGAGCATTCCACACTCTTTCAATGTCTGTACTCCCTGCCAGTGCCCAGGCCACCGAACCGTCTTCTCGGCAAACTCCTTGAGCTGTTGTCTTGTAAAAAGAAAGCTGGGCATACCCGGTGTTACGGCACACTCTAATTCCTCATCCTTGCCAAATTTATTGAATTGAAACCTTTCAAGGTCGGTCGTGGCATTCACCTCTACAATCTTGCCGTTCTTTATCACATTCAACTTTATCATATATTCTCGCAGCACGTGCTCGAATGCCCAGGTGATCATATATCTCAGTGGGTGTTTCTGTGCCGCCTCTTTGGAGGGAATACCCCCAACCCGCGCTACCGCCTTTTCGGCCTCATCTATTTTCCTGATTCCTTCACCGAGCGTGACGTTACTCAAACCAGGGGCGAATCCCATTCCATCAACAAATGTTACACCGTTTTCTACTGCCTTGTTATGGAGATATTCGCCATACTGAGCCAGTATCATCCCGCCCGGAATCTCTAAACCCTCAATTTCATAGGGGTCAGGAGTTCTGTGAAATTCTTCAATCGTGTCCACAATGTGCAACCCCGCCTCAATTGCACAGTGCACAATTTTATAACTTGTCTTTCTGTTAGGGAGCGTAATTGCGCCAACCTTGTATTGCTTCATCAAATTTATTGTGTCTTGTTTATTGTTAATATCGAGAACATGCACCACTATCTTATCACTACCTATCCACTTCTTCACCCGCTCAAGTGTATCTTTGTGCCTTCCAACAATTCCTATTGTTTCAATTTCGTTATCCTTGGCTAAATCCCAAGCAACTGCGGAACCAATCTTTCCCGAACCTCCAAAGACTAAAACTTTCATTATGGTTCTCCTTTCACCTTTTAAGTTAAATTTCGAGATTAAAACTTGTTTACACTTATCTTTAAGATATTATTATAACAGCAAATTTAAGCTAAGTCAAGATAATCAAGGAGGCATTATTATGTAAGCCAAAAATAACTATTTGCTAAACACCTCCAAGGCAACCTTTAACTGTTCTATATAGAAATTGGCATCCTCGGTATTTTGCTTTTTTAAACCTTTTATGGCTTCATCAAATTGTTTCTGTCCTTCGTCTTTTTCTGACCCTTCTAAAATCTTCGCCATACCAATGTAGCCTAAGTTCATCAACTCGCTCAAGTTGTCCTTTGCCTCTCCAGCCTTTTCTTTCGCAGCAGTAAAGGCCGTAATCGCCTCATCATATTTACCAAGCGCCATATACTGTGCCCCGATTGCCCAATGCGACACCGATATGGCTGTAGGTCCTTTTTTGAGTTCTGTGGCGAGACGGAGATTGAGTCTTGCTGCATCGAGTCCCACGATCAAATCTGATTCAGAGATCACAATACCTTTCTCATTCCATCCAGGCCAGGTGAAGGAAGCCAGGTTGTATGAAAGTGCCATAGCAGTGCCCTTTAATTTCACTGCAGTTTCTGCTTCATCCTTGGAATATTCCTGAGCCTTGATGAGGCAATAGTGAATACCCGCCTCTGCAAAATTTATTACTTCAGATAAGGCTTTTTCTTTCCAATAGAAATCCATAGCGAGTTCGAGATACCTTTTGGCCACTACCTGTGGTTCGCCCTGGCTGTTAATGTATTCTATTGCCTTGTATGTGTCGTTAACTTTGAGAATTTTTTTAACCTCCTCAAAAACCATTAACCTTTCGGTATCGTCTCCTTGTCCAGCTACCATCTGAACAGAAAATATAATGCCAAGCATGGCAACCATACACATACCTATGTCTACTGATATAATCATAGACTTACCTCCTTTAATAGATCAAATACCTAAAAAGATATTTACCGCAAGACTACAGAAACCATCTAACAGTATGGTATCAAATCTTGCACCATTTTTATAACGACGAAAGAAAATCATAGAGGAAACTGAATACAAAAATCCTGATGAAAATTTTCGGCGCCATCAATCTATTATATACAATCAATTCGTTGGGTCAATATCATTACTAAAATTAATTTTTTAACTTAATCCGTCACTTCGACAATTCTCGAAGTGTCGTAGTGAATGAATACATAAGTTCAATTACGTTTGCCAATCTTTTAGGTCTATAGGGATGCGACTTAGTTTTGTAAATTTTTCTTGTATTCAATTGACATCATGTTATTTCGGTATTTAGCTAATCGGTGTAATACCGAAATGTGGGGTATTTTGATTTTATTAAGTATCTCTCGAATTTTCTAAAGAAAGCGTATCATTCCTAATCAATGGTCTCCAATTCTGTAAGCCTCAGCCAAATTTCAGTATTCGGTAATTCGGCAATTACCGAATGATCGCAACGACAATGAGCAATGTTTGACGCCCAGCGCTCAACGAGCTACACTTCGCTTGACGCTATTTTAAGATCCGGGTTCGTAAATCTTCAGTTTAGCAGTCCAGCTATCCCGCCATTCGATTTTCTTAATCACTATTTTCAAGAGGCAAAACTCATCGGATTCTGGGCCGTTAGGGAAATGTTGTGATAAATCGAAAGTTGCCAGGTTCCATACACGCCTTTTCTCTTCCACATTTTCGATAATTTTGGCTTCACCGATGACCGTAGCTGCCTTATCGCCCCTTGGCTGTTCCACAAAGGCAAGACATATCTTAGAATTTTTCCTTATCTGTTTGACCTTCCTCGATGTACAAAAAGTTGTCACCCAAAGAGTCGTATCGGCTTCAACAATCGGCGATACTGGACGAACCCTTGGCTGGTCTTCATCGCATGTCGCTAAGTAAGCATGGAGGCAATTTGCCTTCATGATGGCGACTATTTTATCCTGCTCACCTTGAGTTATATTAATTCCTCCTCGGTTTTTAAAATTTTAGGTATCGTTTAAATGATAATTATAATTTATGATGTATCAAGCAATCCTCAATCCCTAAGCCAGTTGACATTATTGTATTTTTAAATATAATTGCCTATGGAATGTGATTCAAAAGAAAACTTAAAGATTTGTAATTGCACTTACGAACCCTGTTCGAGAAAGGGCAAGTGCTGTGAGTGCCTGAGGTATCATTTAGGTATGAATGAATTACCAGCCTGTTGTTTTTCCAATAATGTTGAACGAACCTATGATCGGTCTTTTGCTCGTTTTGTAAAAATTCATGGAGGATGAAAGTAAACATTTGAGGTGAAAATGGAACTCATTTTTGAAATCTCAAAATCTGGAAGAAAAGGCTACTCACTCCCTGAATGTGATGTTCCCCCCATAGAGTTACCAGAAATGTACCGCCGAAAATCACAAGCGTTGCTGCCTGAGGTAAGCGAACCGCAGACTATAAGACACTTTGCCAATCTATCAGTCTTGAACCACCATGTAGACAAAAATTTCTATCCCCTTGGTTCCTGTACAATGAAGTACAATCCCAAAATTAACGAGGAAGCAGCGCGATTGGCCAGCTTTACAGGCCTCCACCCTCTGCAGCCAGAAAAAACTGTGCAAGGGGCATTAAAACTCGTCTATGAACTGGGCGAATATTTAAAGAAGATTGTCAATCTCGATGCAATTACCCTTCAACCAGCTGCTGGTGCTCAGGGTGAATTTACTGCAATCAGCATGTTCAAAGCACATTTCAACAAAAAGGGGGAACTACGCAAATACATCCTTGTCCCCGACTCAGCCCATGGAACAAATCCGGCAAGCGTCAATTTCTCAGGTTTTAAACCCATCACCTTACCATCAGACAGAGAAGGGCTCGTTGATATAACGAAACTGAATGAATTGATGACGGCTGAGGTTGCGGGTTTAATGCTCACCAATCCCAATACTTTGGGTCTTTTTGAAAAAAACATTATAACAATTACTGAAATCGTTCACGGGAAGGGTGGCTTGGTTTACCTGGACGGTGCAAACTTGAATGCTTTACTGGGTATCACACGACCTGGAGATTTAGGTTTTGACGCTGTCCACTTCAATCTCCACAAAACATTCTCTACACCCCATGGTGGTGGGGGGCCGGGGTCAGGACCCGTGGCCGTAAAGAAACTACTTGAACCATTTTTACCTGTTCCTGTAGTATCAAAAAGGGATAAAGTATACTACTTGAATTACGACCTACCAGATTCAATTGGCAAGTTACACCCCTTTTACGGCAATTTTCTTGTTCTCGTGCGGGCATATGTCTTTTTAAGAATGATTGGCGAAGAAGGTCTGAAAGAAATCGCAAAATCTGCAATACTCAATGCCAACTACATCATTCAGTCTTTGAAGGATGATTACTCTCTACCCTATCCAGGATTCTGTATGCATGAGGGTGTTCTATCTGGGAAAAAATTGAAGGAGCATGGAGTAAGAACACTGGATGTAGCAAAGCGATTGTTAGATTTTGGTCTTCATGCACCAACGATATATTTCCCCTTGATTGTCAGTGAAGCACTGATGATTGAACCAACGGACAGTGAATCAAAAGAGACCCTTGATATATTCATCGAAACCATGAAGAAAATTCGTAAAGAGGCCGAGGAAAATCCTCAAGTTTTAAAGTCTTCACCACACAACACGCCGGTACACCGCCTTGATGAGGTGAAGGCAATTAAGGAGTTGAAGGTGAGATGGAAGAAATAAAGTTTGAAGTAACCGAGGAGAGGAAGAAGTTTCTCATTAATAGAATTGCCCAGAAGGTCATAGACTATCGTCTATCTCCTGTGGCAATCGTTTTTTTAGAATCTTCTAAACCCTTATCTTTTCTGGGTAATCAATTTTTAATATTTATGCAACCATTTTATCGTGCCCTGTTTTCTTATCGTGAATACGAAGAGATCACCGCGATGTTAGAAGACAGAAATAATATTGAGGTGTTAATCTGCGAAATTGAACGCCTTGAGGAGAAAAGGAATGAAAAGCAAAGAACCAAAAAGAATTCTCGCCACTGACTGTGGCAGCACTACAACCAAGGCAATACTCATAGAGAAACGAGGCGAAGAATACCGCCTTGTCGTCCGGGGCGAGGCACCCACAACGGTAGAGGCACCGTTTGAAGATGTCACCAAGGGTGTTTTAAATGCAGTCAGGGAAGTTGAAGAGCTTTCTAATATTAAGGTGCTGGATGGAGAACAGGTTATTAAAGAAGTAAAGGATGGTGAAGGTGTAGATTTCTATGTATCAACCTCCTCGGCTGGTGGTGGTCTGCAGATGATGGTTGCTGGGGTAGTATTGACGATGACTGCCGAAAGTGCAGCAAGGGCAGCACTTGGTGCAGGGGCAATTGTCATGGATGTCATCGCCTCAAATGACGGGAGACTTCCTCATCAAAAGATAGAAAGGATAAGAAATTTGAGGCCTGATATGATTTTGCTCTCGGGTGGTGTCGATGGTGGAACCATTTCCCATGTCGTTGAATTGGCAGAATTGATTAAGGCAGCAGATCCAAGGCCGCGATTTGGGGTCGGCTACGAATTGCCGGTCATATATGCCGGAAATAAAGATGCGCGAGAAATAATCCTGAAGACGCTTAAAGAAAATACCGCGCTGGTTGTTGTGGAAAATCTGAGACCAGTTCTTGAAAGAGAAAACTTGAATCCTGCAAGGCATAAAATCCATGATCAATTCATGGAACATGTAATGGCACATGCACCAGGCTACAAAAAATTGATGGAAATGACCGACGTCCCAATCATGCCTACCCCCGGTGCGGTAGGACTCTTGGTCGAAACTGTTGCAAAGAAGGAAAAAATAGCGGCTATTGGCGTAGATATCGGTGGCGCAACAACCGATGTTTTTTCGGTATTTCAAGAAATCTTTAACCGAACGGTAAGCGCCAATCTTGGCATGTCTTATTCAGTTAGTAATGTTTTGGCAGAAACCGGAATAGAAAATATTATGCGTTGGCTCCCAATGGAAATCGATGAACGGGATATAAGAAATAGAATCAGAAATAAAATGATTCGCCCGACAACAATTCCACATACCTTAGAAGATTTAAAGATTGAACAGGCGATTGCCCGTGAGGCACTACGATTAGCGTTTGAACAACATAAATCGATGGCCGTTGGTCTCAAGGGGGTTCAGCAGGCAAGGACGATATCTGATGCCTTTGCCCAAACGATGACCGGTGAAACTCTCATTGATTTAATGGCCTTGAGCCTAATAATCGGTTCTGGAGGTTCAATGTCTCATGCTCCAAGAAGGAATCAGTCAGCACTGATGATGATCGATGCCTTCTTACCCGAAGGAATAACTCGCCTTGCTGTTGATTCAATATTCATGATGCCTCACCTTGGTGTGCTTTCTACTGTCCATGAGCAATCGGCAACCGAGGTATTCAACAAAGATTGTCTTATTCCCTTGGGCACTTGTATTGCACCCGTGGGTCAAGGTAAAGAGGGAACAAATGCCTTAAAGTTTCACCTTGAATATAAGGACGGCAAGAAAGAAGAAGGGACCGTTAAATATGGAGAAATTTTACTGCTCCCTCTTGGTGAAAATGAAACAGCAAAGATAGTGTTGCAACCAGAAAACGGATTTGATATTGGTGAGGGTCGAGGCAAGCCACTGGAAACCACAATAGCCGGGGGTGTTGTTGGCGCTATTATTGACTGCCGAGGAAGGCCATTCAGCTTACCTGAGGATAAGCGCAAGAGAATGGAGATACTTAATACCTGGTTCGCCGCGATGAATATGTACCCGCATAGAAGCGACAAGGAGAAAAGCGATAGGGCGAAAAGCGAATGTTAAATGAATATATACACCAATAGATGTGACAAGGAGAAGAGTGACAAAGCGAAGAGAGAAAGTTAAATGAGTAAAATTCGAAGTTATAAGGACTTGAATGTATATCAAATAGCTATGAATGCGGCGATGAGGATTTTTGATTTAACGAAAAAATTCCCTCACGAAGAGAAATATTCACTGGTAGATCAAATAAGAAGATCTTCACGTTCTGTTTGCACAAATATTGCTGAGGCATGGAGAAAAAGGAGATATAAAGCAGCATTTATCAGTAGACTTAACGATTCGGAGAGCGAGGCTGAGGAGACACGTGTATGGTTAGAATTTTGCCTTAAATGTAAGTATCTTAACGAATCTATTGTGAACGAATTAGATGATATGTACGATAACATAATCGCTAAAGTTGTTTGTATGATTAAAAAACCAGAAAATTGGATTATAGGTTAGTCACCGTGTCTCTCATCACCTTGTCGCCATGTCTTTTATTTTAAAGGAAGGAGGTTAGATGGCAGTCCCTAAGAGAAGACACTCGCGTTCTCGTAAAAATAAGAGACGCGCGCACTACAAAATTGTACCTCATAATTATGTAGAATGTCCTAAGTGCCACAGCCCGAAATTACCGCACCGGGTGTGTCCAAGCTGTGGTAATTATAAAGATACGTTAGTGCAGCCACCCAAAGAAAAGAAGGAGAAGGGTTGAAAATTGGCTTCGATTTAATGGGTTCAGATACAGCTCCTGAGAATGAGCTCAAGACACTTGAATTATTGAAAGAGGAATCACTCTGTGATCTACTGGTAATCGGCAAGGGGGATTATGAACATAAGGTAATGGATCTGGGCTTTGATTTTCGCCTTGCCGATGAGGTGGTGGGAATGCACGAAATTCCCGCTGTAGCGGTACGCCAGAAAAAAAATTCTTCTCTCGGTCTTTTGATAAAATCATTGAAGGAAAAAGAAATTAATGCAATGGTAAGTGCGGGTAATACTGGGGCAATTTTGGGCTTCAGCATGATTGAGTTGGGAAAGATTGAGGATCTGTCAAAGGCAGGCTTGGCGATTACCGTTCCCACCGCATCCGGCTATTCAGTAATGATTGATGTGGGAGCCAATATTCATCCCAAATCCATAGACTATTTTAATTACGGCTTAATGGGTTCAATTTTCGCTGAGATTGTTTTCAGAAAAAGCAATCCGAGGGTAGCAATTTTGAATATTGGCAGCGAAAGTGTTAAGGGTGATGAGGTGAGACAAAAAGCATACCAGAGCCTCAAAGACAGTAGTCTAAATTTCATTGGCAACATTGAGGGCAATGATATAATGAAGGGTTTCGCCGATGTCATAGTCTGCGATGGCTTTACTGGTAATGTCATCTTAAAATTCTCAGAAGGGATGATTGATACCATATGGCAAATGTTGACAGAGACGGTTGATGCAGTAGTGCGACGCAAGTTCGGACAATTTCTCGTAAGACCGGCGGTTGAAGATTTAAAAGGAAAATTTAATTACGAAGAATATGGAGGAGGGATACTTTTAGGAGTCGATGGTGTAGTAATTATATGCCACGGTAATTCCTCTCCCCAGGCATTAAAGAATGCCATTAAACTTGCCAAAAGTTGTGCCGAGTTCAATATTGTGGATGAAATCAAAAAGAGAGTGAGAAGATGAAAGCATATATTGCTGGTATTGGTTCTTATGTTCCAGAAAAGATCTTAACAAATTTTGATCTGGAAAAGATGGTAGAAACCTCTGACGAATGGATTAGGACGAGGTCAGGAATAAGAGAACGGAGAATTGCCGATGAGCATGTGACCACGAGTGACCTTGCAGCCCACGCCGCAAAAAAGGCAATTGAATCAGCCAAGATAAAACCTGCTGATGTAGAAGCAATAATTATTGCAACAGCAACTCCAGACATGCTTTTTCCCTCAACTGCTTGTTTGGTGCAATCCAAGATCGGCGCCCGAAAGATCATCTCCTTTGATATATCTGCAGGATGCACAGGTTGGTTGTACGCACTCTCCATTGTAGATTCGTTCATTAAAACCGGTTACAACAATGCCTTGGTAATCGGAGCTGAGGAACTGACCAAAATTACCGACTACACAGACCGTTCGACCTGCGTGCTCTTTGGTGATGCTGCTGGAGCCGTCATAGTAAAGAAAACTGATGATACAAGTGGTATTATCTCTTCCTTTTTTGCGTCCGATGGTAACAGCTGGAAGCTTTTGCATCAACCAGCAGGTGGCTCAAAAATCCCTGCATCGCGTGAATCAGTTGATAAGAAACTCCATTATATAAAGATGGACGGTAACGAAGTTTTTAAAGTAGCAGTCCGTGCGATGGCTGAGGCAGCGATAGAAACATTAAGGCGTGCAGATATATCGGCCGAACAGGTGGACCTTTTAATCCCTCATCAGGCTAACATAAGAATCATTGAGGCTACAGCAAAACGATTGAAAATGCCTATGGAACGGGTATATGTCAATCTTGATAAATATGGAAACACATCTGCTGCCTCAATACCGATTGCACTTGATGAGGCATTACAGGTAGGTAGAATAAAAAAGGGAGATCTTATCTTAATGGTTGCCTTCGGTGCTGGTTTTACCTGGGGCGGAGTCTTAATACGATGGTAATTCACCCCCACACAAAAAAATGTTGGTGTGGGGATAGATCCCAATCCTGCTTATCTACCCCCATTTTTTCATAAAAAGTTAGTAACTGCATCTCGCGCACGTGCAAAGAGGTTTCTGAAAAAGACCAGAAATCTTCGTCCGAAGACTCTCGTGGAGTCTTACGAGACTCTGCGGAGATTACAGTGATTTGCATAAGATTACGCCAATGATAATCGCTGAAATATCACTGTCCCGTTTGGCGGGATCCACGATTTCTTCTATAGTTTATATTCAATAATGATAAATCGGGACAATCTTTCTGTTATCATCGTAATCTTGAGAGCGATGATGACTTTTTCAGAGCTCTCGCAAAAAATCCTTGACATTTAATGTATTTTCATTATTATAATTATAGAAGAACATAGCTTGAACATAAGATTTTGCGCTTCAAAAACTTAAAGGAGGGAGGTCCAATAAGACACCTCCTATACTGATAACCCCCCTTTTGGATCCCCCTCCCCATAATGGATGATGACATAGAAACAAATCCGTTATTGACATTTAGAAAAATATGGATAAACTATAAAATGGAGCTTTTTTCTTTTGAATATCGAAAGAGATGAAGATGCATTGAAATTTGAGGTTATTATGGTCAAGACTTAAGACTAAAAGGTAAAAAAAATAAAAAAATAAAAAA
>Ga0114921_10001764_pt1 | contig 10104 bp, 6 predicted proteins | sample BentaG_FD_87016 | JGI IMG/M metagenome (GOLD analysis project Ga0114921, IMG submission 87016) | Deep subsurface microbial communities from South Atlantic Ocean to uncover new lineages of life (NeLLi) - Benguela_00093 metaG | ecosystem: Environmental > Aquatic > Marine > Oceanic > Sediment ...
ATGATTCCTCAGTCATCGTGTTAGGATACTTCGCCAGATTGGACCATGTTAAGGGTCATCGGTATTTGATCAAAGCCATTTCTGAAGTCTCCAAAAGCTTTCCCAACATCAAACTTATTTTAGCTGGTAACGGATCTTTGAGAGATGCATTGGAAAGTTTATCAAGAGAGCTGAATATCGAGGAAAAAGTTCTGTTCACTGGAAAAATTAGCCACAAGTCTATCTATAAAATTCTAAAGAGAGTAAACATTTATGCGTTCCCTTCCCTCGCAGAGTTGTTTCCCTTTGCGATTCTAGAGGCCATGGCTGCTCGAAAACCAATTGTGGCAACCAGCGTGGGTGGGGTCGTTGAAGTTATAAAGAATGAAGAGACGGGGCTTCTGGTGCCCCTTGGCAATCCAACTGAATTGGCTAAGGGAATTAAGAGATTAATCAACAATCCATCTGAGGCTGAAGAGATGGGCAGAAAATGCAGAAAATTAATAGAAGAAAATTTCACTTTACGTAAAATAGCTTATGATTTGACTAGATGTTACGAATTATCCCTTAAGAGAAGGCTTCATAATTGATGAATGGAATGCCTTATTGTTGTAGAAGAGGATGAAATGAGAATTCTTTTAGTTGCATGTTTTACTGGCAATTACATGATTCCTGCTTTTTGGGACATGGGGAAAATCCTTGAACGCTTAGCTGAGAGAGTGTATATTTTGGCTCCAGTTTGGGCAGAAACGGAAGTCAAAAGTGGTAGAGTAATTAATCAAAAGTTGCGAATGATTTTTAGCCCAAGAATTACGTCTTCGTTCGTATGCGGAAGGATATTGAGATATTTGGAGCATGAGTTGCAAACATTTTATCATCTTTATCGTTTGAGGAAAGATATAGACGCCATCTTAAGTTTCCAGTCTATAAGCGTTTTAGCCATACTATTGTGTCGGCTTATCAGAAGAAGATCGGTGATTTATATCGGCGGGAATCCTCGAGAAACATTGTTTAAGGGGCATTCTGTCTTTTTGAAACCTTTAGCCTTCTTCACCCTTCTGCTTTGGCGCATCAGTATTGGCTTAGCAACAGAAGTCGTAGCCATTTCACCAAGCCCATTGCACAATTTTGGGATAAAGAACAAAATCCATTACGCATATGCGCGCTTGTTGGATGAAAAATTCAGAATAACCAAACCGTTTGAAAAAAGAAGGAATATTGTGGGATATGTCGGTAGATTGGAAGACGAAAAGGGTATCCTAGAACTGGTCAGTGCTTTTCCACTTATGCGCCAAAAAACTAGCGTAGACTTTCTAATTGTTGGAAACGGTTCTCTGCTCGAACCGATAAAAGGGTTGTTGGGCAAAAAAGAAGAGCTCCTCTCGAATGTCACCATTACTGGCTGGGTTTCCAATGTTCCAGATTATCTCAACAAGATGAAACTTTTGGTGCTTCCATCTAAGACTGAAGGGCTTCCATCAGTTATTTTAGAAAGCATGGCTTGCGGCACCCCGGTTTTAGCAACTCATGTTGGCGACATCCCGTGTGTCATAAAGGATGGTTTCAATGGTTTCGTGCTCGAATCTACAAAGCCCACTTACATATCAGAAAAAATAATTGAACTGCTTGGCAGACCTGAACTGCTTTCTGAAATCGCTGAAAACGCTTCCACTTGGGTTCGAGAGAATTTCTCGTTTGAACAAATCGTAAGCCAATGGCGACTGATTTTCTGTGAGCTGAATAAATTAAATGATTCCCAAGAGTTCGACGATTGAATTGCGGAAAGGCAAAAGAAAGCAGACTCTTTTAATCATAACTGAACATCCGCCTAAGTCTTATAGGCCTTCAGGTGAGAGAATTCTTCACGTTGCTTTAGCTGGCGGTTCAGTTTTTGAGAGTGTAATCGTGCTTTCGCTGCGCGGTGAGAGGAAACGAGACCAGCAAGGACAAAGTGAGCGGCGTGAGACAAGAGTTTCACTCAAAGCGGTCAATTTTGTAAGAGGCATGCTGTATCCTTTAGTTGACATCTTTGATCCCATAAAATTTCTGGTGTTCCTTGTTCACGGTTTCTTAATGACTAAACGTTTTAAACCGTTGTGCATTTTCGCTTCGATACCCCCTTTTGAAACAGGTGTGAGCGCTTGGCTCTTATCGAAACTCAACTCCTCCATCTTGGTTATTGACCTCAGAGATGACTGGGAATCAGCCGTAAGCACACTACTTAGACGCTTCTTTCCGGCAGCGATGTTCAATGTTCTTGCGACAATTACCAACAAAGTATATTCAAGTGCTTTCGTCATTTTCGCAGTGACACAAACTATAGCGGATACTGTTCGAGGGCGAGGAGTCGCTACACAAACTGTTCTGGTGCCAAACGGTGCAGACACTTTAGTTTTCGTTCCTAAAAGTGAAAGTTTTCGAGAGGAAATTAGAACGAAGTATAATCTTCCTGTCGACAAAGTTGTGGCAGTTTATTGTGGCAGTGGAACAATTCCCTACTATCGCTTGGATCATATTCTCGCAAGTGTTAGGCTTCTTCCTAAAGAAGTGAAAGAACGAATTTACATTGTCCTTTATGTTTACGACGGTTCCGAGAAGCTCAAACAGATGCAAAGGGAGTTAGGAATCGCGGACAACGTTTTGGAAATTCGTGATCCATTGCCTCGCAAGTGTTTAGCCGAAGTTTTATCGTCTTGCGATGTAGGGTTGCTTCCGTTTGATGATGCCGCATATCTCTTATGTGCCAGATCAACGAAGCTTTACGAATATTTAAGCTCAGGACTCTACGTTACCATTAGCGGTCCAAAAGGTGGAGAGCTTGATGAACTTTTCTCGGCTAATCCGACTCTTGGATTATTCGTTCAATCAAACGCCAGGGATTTCGCTCTTTCTATGAGTCACATGTTAGAAAAGAGAGAATATTTGTTTAGCGACGCTTTGAGGAAATTGCGGCATTCGTTTATAAAAGAGAACTATGACAGAAGAAACATAATGGGAACAGCGATGAAAGACCTATTGAAGCGTGTTCGCTTGGTGAGGAGCTGAATTGCTAGGCTTGAAGACAAGTATCCTGCGCCAAGGAAAAAATCAGTGGATACGTTTCTTTGTCTTACTTGCTTTTTCTATCGTGTTAGTGGCAAACTCGATGATCGTTAACTCACCACTGATAGGAACAGTAGCGTCCATAGGGTTTTTAGCTTTCATTTGTGTGGCTATAGGAGAAGTGCTTTATTCAAGTGAAAATCTGTTCTTTAAAGGCTTGTTTGGTCTGGCAACTTTTCTTCTGTTATTAGCGATGTCTGGCTTTGGACTAATGTTAGTTGGAATGTTCACAGAAATTTTGTCGCTTGTGGTTTTGGTTGTAATGGGTGTTTTCTTTGGTATAATTGCTTTACGCAAAGAGGGGAGTCATTTTGGGAACATTGGTGAAAGTTTTTCTGTAAGCAAGAGTGGTAAAGGAAAAGATTTGAATTCATACCTGATGATTTTAATGTTCCTCTTTTATGTGGCGGTAGCCTTTCGCTTTCTTCTTTTGGCTAGAACTAATGAGGGTGGTGCTTCGGTTTGGTTGGAAATATCCCCCTTGTTTATTCCGACCTTCGCAGCGGTCTCGTTAGTTCTAGCTTTGATACTTTTCTTCGTGCCTGTAAGCGATAGTCTAAAGCTGGTTCTGTTATTGGTTTATGCTTTCTTGGCACATAGCCTTTTCCTGCTGGTTTGGTATCCCGGCCGGTATGGTGACCCTTGGATACATTTAGGCGCAGCTAGGTACACGGCGAGGACGGGAGCGATCTACGCATACGAATGGTTGACTAGTCAGTTTCTTATTGTACCATTTATCTCGTATAGAGCACAATATGCGTTAATTGTATTCTTTGAGAGGATGTTTAGCATTGACATATATTGGGTGCATGTGATTTCTGTTCCGTTGCTCTGGTCGGTTTTTGTGCCCAGTCTTGCCTATAAAGTTGCACAGTTGTTAACTACTAAGGAGAACAGAGCCTTTCCTCTTTTAACTGCTCTGTCGACTGGTCTCTTTCCGTCTTTAATTCTTTGGGGGGCAGTTTCAGTGCCCAACTCGCTCGGTTTCATTTTCTTCTTTCTATCCGCGGTGTTTCTTCTTAAATGGATAAATAGTGGTGGCAAATGGATATGGTTTATGTCTCTTTTAGCTGTAGGCGTGACATTTTTGGCTCATCCTCAGCCTGGTCTTTTGGCTCTTGGGTTATTTTTCTTGGGGAATATTGTTCATAGGTCTTCCCGTAGAGTTCTAAAGATTGCAAGTTTGTTTTTGACGTTTGCTTTGTATCCGGTGGCGTTGTTTTTCTACGGGGCTTCCTTTTCCATCGCTGGGCTTTTTGTTTTCGTCAACTTTCTCTCCTTTCAATCAGAGGTAATGACCATTTTTCTGGTGTTTGGGTTTGCGGGGTTAGTGCTTGGCTTGAGAGGCAAGTATCTCAATGCCAAGACCGCCTCAATACTCTTCGTTTTCTACATAATCACACTGTTTCAGTATTATCTGACAAAGTTTGGAATGACGGAAGCGCCTTATGGACCTAAAAGAATACTTACTGTAGCGGATTTTCTTTTAGTGCCCTTTGTAACGTTGGGTCTGTTAACACTAGTAGAGATGTTAGGAAAAGCTGTAACAAGAGGTAAGAAGAAAGTTTCTTTTGGATTGTCTTCGAAGAAAGTGAGGTTTAATTTGAACTCTCGCTTGATTGCCCTAACTTTGATCTGTCTGTTTGTGTCTTTACAGGCTACATCAGCCTTGTATCAGGCATACCCTCAAGAAGAAGCCGTAAACGACCAGCCGTCGGCATATATGCTGGAGACAATAAAATTTATAGATAGCGACGCGTCCGGCAGATATGTTGTGTTATGCGACCCCATTGTATCAGCTTTAGCGACTGGCTTTCTTGGTATTGACTACAGTTATGGAGCTGCTCGAGGAGTTTTCGGACAACCAGAATGGACGTATCCTACCATAGCAATGTATTGGGAGATGACAAAGCAACCTTCCATTGGTATCATGCAAGAGGCCATGAATTTCCGCAACGCAAGTGTAAGCTACTTTGTTGTTTGGAAGGGGCATCCTCAGTATGAAAGCATTGTCGAACGAACATCAGAAATATTGCCACCATATCGATCTTCTAATTCAACTCGTGAAAAAGGGCCCGTGCTTTGGATATTCAAATATCCTCTTCCCATTATAAAAGAGCATGGGCCCTCAGTAAAGGTTATATTTGACGATGGAGTTTCGACGGAATTCGTTAAAACAAACTTTGAATATATGTTTGAAACAAAGATTAACTCAACATTAACGCGTTCTGGACACACTAGCTACAATATAACTGAGTATCCAGTGCACTGGACTTTCTTGGATTTAATGGTTAACAATGCTTCTAGAGAGTTTGATGAAGCCAGTGACGTAAACAAGTTTGTTTATGTAAAAGGACTTAAACCGAATGACGTGTTGACGGTGAAGTGGCGGTGGAACCGTAATTATCCAAGTGCTGTATGGAAGGAAGATTCTTTCAAAGATGGTTGGCGTACTCATGATGTTTACCCAGGCACGATAACTCCCTCGATAGTCAGGGATGGAAACGTTTTGAACCTGTCATACACCTTTACGCCTGGACCATATTCGTATTATTATTATGTTAAGGCGGTTAACATCACAACAGCAGCCAACCAATCAATTATAGTTAGATGGAGGTCCGATGGTCCAATCGCTGTAATTGCTTATTATTTTGAGCTAGGGTTAACAAGTGGAGCGAACATTGTTCCTATAGGTAGTGAAAGTAGTGATTGGAGAGTGACTAGTCTTAAACTGCCATCGAATTTAAAGCTCACTCATGTAATGGTTGGAATAAGTAATTTGAAGGAAAGAGATCTATCTGAAGTAAGAACATTAAGTGTGGATTACATTCTTATGGCAACGTCAACATAAAGTGTAGCTAGGGAGCTTACTGTGGCGCAAGATACCCGATGGTTGATTCCGCTTTCGGATTAGTTCATTCTAAAGATTTCCTTATTCCCTTTAGTAGTATAAACAAATGACAAAAATACTTCTGATAGGAGCATCACTTTCCGGAAATTTTGGAGGCCCCTCCTTGCTAAGCAGTACAGTCAAAGTTCTGAAGAAATTTATTCCAAAAGCAAAATTCACGCTCTTATCCCCAGTACCCGCCGATTCTAAATTAAGCAAAACCTACGGAATAAAAGTAGTCTCTCATACACAAAAAAACGGCATGCCTTGGTTTTTGTCGGGAGCAATTTCAGATTTAAATAAGTACGAGGATGCAGACATCATCATCGACATCTGGGGAATAGGCCTAGGTGAAGGCCCGAAGCTACTTTTAGCGAGTAAACTTCTCAACAAACCTGTCATAAAATATACAGCAGATATGGGACCATTTAAAGCGAAACGAGACAGATTAACCGCGAAGATTTATCTAAATAACATAGATTTGATACTTGCAAGAAATGAAACTACAAAAAAACATCTACTTGAATTGGGCGTAACCACACCTATACATGTATGTCCAGATACCGCCTTCATCTTAGAACCAACCCCCAGCAAAACAAGCAAAACTCTCTCTAAAGAAAGATTAAAGAAGAGAACTATTGCTGGCATATCCATGAGCCATATTGCCGAACGAAAGGGACACAGTAATGGTAAATATGTAACTACAATGGCAAAAACAGCAGATTACCTAATCCAAAAGTTAAACGCCCTTGTCGTGCTAATACCAAATGAGATATTTCCAAAAAAATACGACGATTTGGACGTAGCCAAAAGAATTTTCACAAAAATAAATGATAAAACCAAAGTAATGCTCCTAAAAAAGGAATGCCTAGCTAGCGAACTAAAGGGAATCATCGGAGAATGCGACCTACTAATAGGAGCAAGATACCACTCTATTGTAGCCGCAATTTCAATGCCCGTTCCAACACTGGCAATAAGTTGGCATCATAAATACCATGAAGTCATGAAATTGATGAGTCAAGAAGAATATATTTGCGACATTAAAAGTTTGAACTTTACTGAACTTCAAGAAAAGATAGATAAATTATGGGAAAATCGAGAAAAAATCAAAGCTGAGTTGGCATCTCGAATGCCGTTTATTAAGGAATCTGTTTTATCTGGAGGAAAAATAGTCAAAGAGTTGCTTAATGCTAAGAAAAGGCAGCGAAAATTTTCATTGACTACCCCATAGATTTGGTTTGAAGATTAAAACAATGCTAAGAGACACTTGTCTTCAAAAACGCTTGTGTTTGTCCTTCTTCAAGTTTGCATGCTCTTATATGTTCTAGGAGGGTCTAGAAGTAAGTCAAAGTATTAAAAAAGTATACGCAAGTGGCCTTTGTACAGGGTGCGGGACTTGCATGAGTGTGTGCCCTAAATCAGCGATAGACATTGTTAAAGATGAGTATGAAGGTATCTACGTTCCCAAAGTAAAAAGTGAAGCTTGTGATGACTGTGGACTTTGTCTTAGAGTTTGTCCTGGTCACCGTGTAGATTTTGAAGAGTTGAATCTGGGAATATTCGACACACAGCCGGAAAATGTGTTAATGGGGAATTATATCACATGCTATATTGGGCATGCTACCAATCATAGTGTTAGGTATAACTCAGCATCTGGCGGTCTCGTTACTGCGTTATTAATTTTTGCACTTGAAGAGGGAATCATAGATGGTGCCTTAGTCACAAGAATGAACCAGCATAAACCATTAGAGCCACAAGTATTTGTAGCGAGAAATAAAGGTGAAATTATTTCTGCTTCGGGATCTAAATATTGCCCGGTTCCTTTAAACATTGGATTAAAGAAAATCCTCAATGAGAAAGGTAAATTCGCCATTGTAGGCCTTCCTTGTCATATTCATGGAGTTAGAAAACTTGAAATGGTCAACAAAAAACTGCAAGATAAGATTGCACTCCGTTTAGGGTTGTTTTGTTCAAACTGTGTTACATTCTTAGGCACAGAATATTTTCTTCGAAGATGGGGCATTAAAAAAGTCGAGGTTAAGAAACTAAATTATCGTAGCAAGGGATGGCCGGGTAAGATTGTTGTTCTGTTAAAAGATGGAAAAGAAAAAATTATTCCCAGGGGAACTACTGAAGAATCACTTCTTCGCCGTATTCTCTTCTCCTCCTCATTTCATTTTGATTTTACGCCTCAACGTTGCCTCTTGTGCTGTGATCAGACTTGTGAATTATCGGATATCTCTTATGGGGATCCTTGGTTGCCTGAACTACTAGAAAAAGAAAAAATAGGTAAGTCACTTGTTATTGCAAGGAGCAAAACTGGTGAAGAGATATTAAAAAAAGCACGAGCAAGAGGAAAAATAGAATTGGTTGAAATAAGCAGCAACAAGCTTTTGCAAGCTCAAAATTGGTCTTTCAAAAGGAATTTTAATTCTCGTCTTCTTGCACTAAAGTCACTTGGCAAGCCTATACCGAATTATACTTCGAAATCACGAGAATCAAGACGCATTGATCGCATGGACATACTATTTTACCTACCGTCTTACTTCTCATCGAAGAGGTATCTGTGGCATTTTTTATATGCAAACGCCATCATTCGACAAGTTTTGTTAATCGTCTTCAATATGCTTCGTTCAAGATTAGATTGACGACATAAACAATGTTCGCAATTATACACCGGACATTAAGAATCATGTGGTGACTGAAGATTGGGAAAAGACATTTTCAGCATAAAACTGCGCCATTGGTTTAGCGTATGGTAATAAAAAGCTTGAAACGTAAGAGAATTAAGCCGATAATACTCGACGTTTTTATTTATAAAAGAATAAGCGGGCATTAAGAAATGGGAAGCAATTCGCTTTGAAGGATAAACGTATCCGATTTTCCAATAGGGTACATCACGGGGTGATACTCGATGTGTCTTCCAACGGATTTGACAGACATTCTGTCGACTTCGGTTCAATCTTTGTTGACGAAGACGATCCTAGTAACATATTTCTCTTTTATTCTGGCACTCAAGATGCTCGGTGGTCGAATTCAGCTATAGGATTGGCGGTATCGGACTATGCATTTAAGTTTCGAAAGATAAGTAGCATTCCCATACTGGAGGGAGATTCAAAATCATTCTGTAGTAGAGAAGCCTTAACCCCAGCAATAACCCGAGTCGGTAATAGGTTTTACATGGTTTTCTCTGGAAGGTCTTCTTTAAAGGCATCAAGGAGAATTGGTCTAGCGTATGCTGAGGACCCTAAAGGTCCTTGGCACATAATAGGCGAAATATTAAAGCCGACCCGTTTGTGGGAGGGAGTACACCTTGACAACGGACCCACACTCGTGAAGTTAGACGAGACAACTTTCCTCGTGTTTTACAGCAATCTAACAACCAACTCCAAACTTGACATCTTCGCCTTTCTTAGACGCTACCCAATAAGAAGAATAGGCGTAGCAAAGGTAAGGATCAGAGGGCCATCACTCTCCCAAATAGAGGTATACAAGCTTTCAACAAACCCCTTAAAACATCTAAACGGAGCACGGGGCGACTGGAACGAGTCAGTGTTTTGTCCCGGATATTTGCGGCTAAATGGAATGCACTATATGTTCCCAGCGGGGTCAACCTACTCAGTTGGGTTCCCATATAAGCAGTACATTGGAATGGCATCTAGTAACACCCCGTTTTTTAACAAGTCTCACACTTACATTGAAAAGCTGATAGATGGGCCCTCTGAAAAATCCCAAATAATGCCAAACATCAAAAGCCAAATAGCCTTGGATTCACCCTCTCCCCTTCTCATTGAAGAGAAGAACAAACTTTTTCTGTACTATTCCATAGCAGATCGTGCTGACTACGTCTGGAAAATAGCTCTCACAACCTTCGATTTACCAAACCTATAGATAGCGTCCTCTGCCATGTTTTTGACTTCCAAGCAAGCATCAGCCAGATACTTCAAGCTTATCGAAGTTTTCGCCAAAACATCTGAAACTTGCCGAGGATGGCTTGTCTCTTCGAGAATATTAAGAAGAAGAACGCGAGCCATACAAGGAATAAGACGTAGCCTATCGGGGTATGGATCTCGCCCCATCCTCTGTATCCATAAAAATAGATTACAACGAAGATTAGGCTGACTCGAATGAGA
>Ga0114921_10001765_pt1 | contig 10103 bp, 7 predicted proteins | sample BentaG_FD_87016 | JGI IMG/M metagenome (GOLD analysis project Ga0114921, IMG submission 87016) | Deep subsurface microbial communities from South Atlantic Ocean to uncover new lineages of life (NeLLi) - Benguela_00093 metaG | ecosystem: Environmental > Aquatic > Marine > Oceanic > Sediment ...
CCCTTGATAAAATAGAAGGAATTGTGGGATTGTTATTTCAATAATTTAAGTGCTCAACTTTTGAAGAAGCTGAACCTCTTTGACATCTTTTTGAGTCGTGATTTATAATTCTCACGATGGTTTGAGGGGTAGATGTAAACAAAGATGTTCACTCAACCAGCGCCGCCGAAAATGAAATTCTTATTCCTTGTTGTTTGCCTTAACGGTTCCGGAAACTTCGGAGACATGACCAGGATATGGCAACATCACACCTAGGGGCCCCTGCCGACGCTCCAGATGTGATAACTTTGGGGTCAGTAGATCATCAAGGCAAAATCTTTATCGCGCTATCGTGTGGCTTCAGGTCACTAACAAGCTGCTACTAACTTTTTCCTTGCTATTTTTTCCTTAATGCAAAAATAATAAGTGATACCAATTGTAATGAGTACAGAGAGCACCCATACTAATATGCTCATAAATACTGACATTTTTTTTATTTGATCAACTTTCTCCGTTTAGGAGTTTATGATTATGAAACGAAATTACACTTCTGATTTTCGAGAAAAACAAGGGCGTAAACACCCAGATTCTTATCCTGTAGAGGTATTAAAACGGGTGGACAGACCTACCACAATTATTCATGATGACAAGGTACCACGGCTGGATGAACGTGAGGGCGGATTCAGCAGGGCAGGACGAGGAGATTTTGGTGAACAGATTGCCAAAGAATATCGACGATTTGTACCTAAACATCCTTTATCTGGGGCCTTGGTATCCATGGCCGGTATCTTGGCGGATGTTGTGGATGCACCGGAGATCCCTGAAGAATCTGAGACTGCCCGGAACATCGTTCCTCAGTCCATGTCCTGGAGCCCTATGAAACCGATCTCTCCCAAAAAAGCACCAAACACAGATAATCCCGAAACTATGGCGCTTCATATCAAAGAAACAGCCTACTTTCTGAGGTCAGATATGGTGGGAATCTGTAAGCTCCCCTCTTATGCGGTGTACAGTCAACGCAGACCAGATGGTGAATCCGTAGAACTGAATCACAAATATGCTATTGCAATTCTCATCGACCAGGACTGGAAGACTTCTAGTGCCACTAATGGCTATGATTGGATCAGCAACTCTATGAGTTTTCTAGCTTATTCCACATCCGGATTTATAGCCTGCGCATTGGCTGATTATATTCGGCGGCTGGGTTATCCGGCCCGGGCTCATCATGCAATGAATTATCAGGTAGCTGTTCCCCCTATTCTTTTATGGGCAGGTCTAGGCGAGATGTGCCGTATTGGTGATATTGTGTTAAATCCATTTTTAGGACCACGCTTTAAAGCGGCTGTTGTCACCACCGATCTCCCGATGACGATTGACAAGCCCATTGATTTTGGGCTTCAGGATTTTTGTTCTCATTGTAAGAAATGTGCCAGGGAATGTCCTTCCGGCGCTGTGAGTAAAGAAAATAAGGTTATGTTTAATTTTTATGAGAAATGGCCGGTTGATCTTGAAAAATGCACAAAGATGCGAGTGGGAAATAAACATGGTGCCGGCTGCGGAACATGCATCAAGGTATGCCCCTGGAATAAACCATACACCCCATTTCACAGGTTTGTGAATTGGAATATGCGGAACATCCCATTTTTCAGACGGTTTGGCGCATGGGGCGATGATCTTCTGGGCTATGGGAAATCCAAACGAGAAAACAAATGGTGGTTAGATCTCGAACTTGTGGATGCTGAATTCAGGATCCCGAAAAATATTGATTAAAAAGAGAAGGGACTAAAGTATTCAGATCTGTCTTAACGCCAAGTTGGGCAGACTGGGAGAGATAAGTCCAGAAAAATCCGCTTCGATTTGATAGTCAATATCGTCAGCGTGCGTGTTAAATTGAGGATGGCCTGAATCCGGCGGGGCTATTCCCTGACGCAAATTAGTGCGCCCTGCCCGGTTAGCATGCCAGAGACGGTATTGGCTGTTAGCAAAATCGATACCTGCCTGTCGAATGGATGCATCCAATCCATAGAGTTCAAGAGTGCGCAGAAATGTCATCTCGACATAGATGTCATCCTGGTTAAATTGATTGACCAAGGAAGGAGTCCAAGCGGGCATCCGATCTTCGGGTACAATTACCCCCTGAAATCTAAACTCAGTTGGGGCTCCCCAACCCACACCAACCATCTGTCCAATCCAGCCGGCCCTCATTTTATCGATATACTCGTTTACAGGAAGACGTCTAAATTCATTTGGGTCTGTTGTTTTAGTGCACCCAGTTAAAATGAGTATTACAAAAATCCCAAGAACATAAAATTTTTTTGTCATTGTATTTCCCCTCATCTTGATATTATGAATTCCGTTTTAAAAAATTTTCGATATCATTACGCGGTGGCGCAGACGGCTGTGCTCCTAATTTTGTCACAGACAAAGCGGCTGCAGAATAAAGAAGAAAGTAGGGAAGCTGGATTCGGATCAAGTTCTGTCGAACAGCCTTTGAAAAGACCTGCATAATTTCCGGGAGGGAATAGACCCTGTTCTCTCCAATAAGATAGATTTCTCCCTCAGTCTCAGGATGTTCACAAGCCTGGATAACTCCTCTAACAATATCGTCGATAAAACCCAGCGACGTTCTTCCCTGGCTAAAGTTGAGCAAAAATCCTTTCTTGGCCACTCGGCAGATGTGGTAGAGAATGTTGAAACCACGAGGTCCGAAAACCATCACTGGCCGGATGATGGTTGTCGGAAAAATATTCTGAGGAGACATCAGGAACTGCTCAGCCAGAAGTTTGCTTTTACCATAATCACTGATAGGCTGGCACGGGCTATCCTCATTCATTTTTTTTCTCCGGTAGGACCGGAGACAGATGCGCTGGAAACATAGAGGAACCGTTTCAGATGGATTTTTTTTGCCTTGCAGGCGTTCACAATATTTTTTGTGCCATCGTAATTTGTCCTGTAGAAGGAATCGGGATCCTGGCTGAACGAAATACCGGCGAGATGATAGATCACTTCGACACCGTCAACAGCCTGCTCCAGAACATGGCAATCTGCTAAGTCTCCTCTAAAGGTCTTGAGGTTGAGACTCTCCAGGTGACGGATGTCGTCTTCAGGATGGGCAAGGCAGACAATCAAATAGTCTTTCTCTTTCAGAGCCTCGACCAAATGACTCCCGATGAAACCAGCGGCACCAGTGACCAGGATTTTTGTATTTTTGTTCATCATCGACCTTCTAACGACTCCACATAAGTTGTTTTTATCTCAATTGAGTTCATACCGTCAAGTGCGGATTCTCGACTATCTTGACGTTCATGTGGAAATAAAATACTCTAGAGCTGCAAAATGAGCCATAAAAGAGAAGGAAGCATAGAACGGATAGCCGGAGAAGTAAAAGGCTCGAGGAGGTTTTATATGAAATTAAAGACTTTTCCATTGTTAATCGTTGTCTTTCTTTACATTTTCCTGGGAGCTTCCCCGGTTTTTTCTGAGAATATTCCCAATCCGGAAACCTTTTTTGGGCATAAGCCCGGTGCGGATTTTAAGCTGATCAGGTGGGAAAAGATCCATGAATATTTTGATATCCTGGGAAAAAATTCAGACAGGATTCTCGTGCATGAGCTGGGTAAAACAACCATGGGGAATCCCTTTCTTCTGGCTGTTTTCTCCTCCCCAGAGAATTTATCCCAGCTTGACAAGTATAAAGACATTGCAAAGAAACTCGCCAAGGGCAGAATCACTGAAGAAGAAGCCACACGGTTGGCCGAAGAGGGAAAGACTATCGCCCTAGTCACATGCAGTATGCACGCCTCGGAATGCGGACCAACACAGATGTCTCCGGAGCTGGCCTATGTGCTTGCTACGGACAGTTCTTCCCAAATACAAAACATACTGGAGGATGTGATATTTCTGCTGGTTCCCAGTTGGAATCCGGATGGCAACATCCTGACTACTGACTGGTACCGGGAGACTGTGGGCACTCCCTATGAATCGGCCCCAATGCCCTGGCTGTATCACTACTATGTCGGCCATGATAACAACCGGGATGCCTTCATGCACAACCTGGTGGAAACCCAATATGTCAACAACATCCTCTACCATGAATGGTTTCCTCAGATCTTTATGGACATGCACCACATGGGGAACTCCGCGGCCCGGCTTTTTCTCTCTCCTCTGTATGATCCCCGGCATCATTCTCTGGACCCTCTGCTCACCCGCGAGATCGAGCTGACCGGCGCCTATATGCGGACTGTATTGGAAGAGCAGGGAAAGATAGCGGTCATGCACTATGCCCTCTGGAACCACTGGCGAATGTCGGCTATTCACACCTGTGCCCTTTGGCATAATGTGCCAACCATTCTCTTCGAAGCGGCGGCCACTCCAATGGCTACGCCCATCTTCCAAAAGGCCGGGGACCTCGCTCCCCCGAACAGAGGAGGGCTCGGCACTTTGGGCAACACTCAGACCATTAATTATCCCAGTCCTTGGCCGGGAGGATGGTGGAGACTTCGGGATATTGTTGAATATGCCTACTGGTCGACTATAGGATTCCTGGAAACAGGAGCCAAGCACAAAGATAAGTATCTTTTGAACATGTACCGCATGGCCCGAAACTCTATCGAAAAAGGGGAAAATGAAGCGCCCTATGCCTATGTTATTCCTCAAGATCAAAAAGATCCCAATACCGCAGCTAAAATGATCAACATCCTCATTTCCGGCGGGATAGAAGTCCATCAAGCGACACAATCCTTTCACGCACAAAACAGTGAATATCCAAAGGGGACGTATGTCGCCCTGATGTCCCAGGCGTACCGTCCCTATCTCATCGATATCCTGGGCCCGCAGATCTACCCCGACCGAAGACAGTATGAGGGCGGTCCTCCGGAAACCACCTTTGACCTGACCGGTTGGACCCTTCCTTACCAGATGGGAGTGGAAGCCATAAAAATAGAGCTCCCCTTTGAAGCTCAGCTTAAGCCAATTGACAAGACAAATCCTCCCCCGGGAAAAGTCAGCGGGAGCGCAAAGACCTATATCCTGGATCACAAAATCCTGGACAGTTACAGAGCCGTCAACCGGCTTCTAAAGGAAGGCGCCAACGTGTCCTGGGCAACACAATCCTTTACGTCCGGTGGAAAAACATATCCGGCCGGGACTATCATTGTTTCCGGCACACGGATAGAGGGAAAGGTCCAATCTTTAGCCAAAGAATTTAACCTCCAAATTCAAGCGGGCAGTTCTCCCCAAGAACGCATGCCGCTGAGACCTCTTCGGTTGGGACTCTACAAACCCTGGGTCGCCAATATGGATGAAGGCTGGACACGATTTATATTTGACACATGGGAATTTCCTTATACCTCCCTTCACGATGCGGAGATCCGCAGCGGCCGTCTTAAACAAAAATTCGATGTCATTGTGCTGACAAACGTCTCCTCTTCGCGCATTATCAGGGGGCATGCAGAAGGAAGGGTTCCTCCCCAATATGCAGGAGGTATCGGGGAGGATGGATTGGACTCCCTGCTTCAGTTTGTAAAAAACGGCGGAACATTGATTTGCCTCAATGCTGCATGTCAGCTGCCCATAGCCCATTATAAAGTCCCCTTGCGAGATGTTTCCAGAAACTATCCGTCCTCGGAATTTTTCCTACCCAGTGCAATTCTTGAAGTCGATGTGGACACTACCCATCCCATCGCATACGGGATGGTGGACACCGCCGATATTCTCTCTTTCAGAAGTCCGGTCTTTGAATTTCTCAATGGAGAAAAAGCAGATACAGACGAGACACAAGCACTTCTGACAGATGTCAAAGTTGTAGCGCGCTATCCCAAGAGCAATCCGTTCAGAAGCGGCCGGTTGATCGGAGATAAAGTTCTGCACAACAAGCCCGCCCTGATCGAGGTGGGTTGTGGAGACGGGAGGATCATTTTATTTGGATTCCGGCCCCAGAACAGGGCTCAAACCCATGGAACGTTTATGCTTTTTTTCAATTCGCTCTACTACGGCGCGGCCTCGACTGCCATGAAATAATGAACTCAAGGAGATATTAGGATGAAGAATAACAGAGTGATTTTGATTTTATTCTCTATGATGTGTGTTGGCCTGTGCCTCGGTTATACGGTTTCAGATCTCAACGACAGTCAGAACAGCGCCACGTCTCCCGAAAAACGGATAAAAGCCTGGGCACATCACCAAAAGCTCAAAGAGGAATCTCCTTTTAAAGATTTGAAGTGGCGGGCGGTGGGTCCGGAGCTTCAGGGCGGCCGGATCGAAGCCATCGCCTGTCATCCTGATGAGCCCCATACTCTCTATGTCGGTGCGGGATCCGGGAATCTCTGGAAAACCGTTAACAACGGCACCACCTGGGAACCGATCTTTGACCGTGAGTCCACATTTACCATCGGCAGCATCGCCATCGCTCCTACCGATCCCAACATTGTTTGGGTGGGGACAGGAGAGATCCTGATGGCGCGGAGCTCATTTGCCGGCATAGGAGTTTTCAAATCCACAGATGCGGGTTTGACATGGACAAACATGGGGCTGCATGACTCCCACCATATCCCAAGGGTCCTTATCGATCCCATAAATCCCGATGTCGTCTATGTCGCTGCGCTTGGCCACAACTATGGATTTAACGAGGAAAGAGGAGTGTTTAAAACCACAGATGGAGGATATTCCTGGGACAAGAAACTCTTCATCTCGGACAAAGTAGGCATCGTTGAACTCGTTATGGATCCCTCGAACAACCAGACACTCTATGCCGCCGCATGGGAAAGGGACAGAAAAGCCTGGAACAATGTGGTGACCGGAAAAGGCAGCGCATTGTACAAAACCTTGGATGGAGGTTCGACCTGGAAGCGCCTGACCAATGGCCTGCCGTCCGGAGAGCAAGTCGGCCGTTTTGGACTGGCTGTGTCTTCTCTCAATCCCAACGTCGTGTATGCCCTCGTGGATAATCACACTCCCCGCCAGGAAGGAAGACGCCGGTATAGAGGAGAAGTCTATCGTTCAGACGACAAAGGCGAAACCTGGCGCAGGACTCATGAGGGTGATGTGCCAACCGGGATCGGCTACGATTTTTGCTTGATCAGAATCTCCCCCGATAACACAGACGAGATCTATGTTTTGGGGAATAAGCTCATTCGCTCGCGGGACGGCGGCAAAACCTTCGAGCCGACCGGAGAGACCATCGTTCATCTGCTGCCGCATGATATCCGGGTCATGCATCTGGACATGCACGAGATGTGGATCGATCCCAAAAAACCGGACCGTCTGCTGTTGGGCAATGATGGCGGTTTTTACTGTTCCTATGACAGAGGAATAACCTGGCTTCATTTTAACAATCTCCCTATCGGGGAGTTTTACGCCATCTCCGTGGATATGGCCGAACCCTACAACATCTACGGCGGGACACAGGATGATGCCGCTCTCTTTGGGCCCAGCACGCATAATCTTGAAGACAGATTGTCGAAATACGGAGTGGAGGATCCATGGAAACACGTCTATCTGGACCGGTGGGGCGGAGGTGACAGTTATTTTACGGAATTGGATCCCACAGATCCCAACACCATTTACTACGAACACCAGTTCGGAGAGTTCCGGAGAAAGAACATGAAGACCGGGGAGACAAAATCCATAAAACCCGTAGCCGAGGAGGGAGAGCCCCGGCTGCGGCGCAACTGGATGACGCCCTATTTCATTTCTTATTACAATCCCCGGACCCTGTACTATGGGGCCCACAAGGTGTATAAATCCCTCGATCGAGGCGATAGCTGGGACTGTATCAGCCCGGATCTGACCACCAATCCCGGCCCTGAAAAACAGGGCAATGTTCCTTTTGGAACCATCACTTCTCTATCCGAATCGCGGCTCAAAGAGGGATTGATCTATGCGGGAACGGATGACGGGAATGTCCAGGTCACCCAGGACAATGGAAAGAACTGGACGCAAATCAATTCAGACCTTCCTTCAAAATGGGTCAGCCGGGTGATTTCCTCCAAGCATGAACTGGAAACGGTCTATGTTTCCTTTACTGGATACCGCGAGGATGACTTTGAGAAATACCTCTACATGTCCACAGATTTCGGCAAGACCTGGACGTCAATTGCGGGAAACCTGCCCTCGGAATCTATAAATGTTATCAGAGAAGATCCTCAAGATAAAAACACACTGTATGTAGGGACTGAGTTGAGTGTTTACGTGTCCCTTGACAGAGGGCAAATGTGGTTTTCCCTTAGCAATCACCTCCCCACCACCCCGGTACACGATTTAGTGATCCATCCCCGCGAGAATGAGATGGTCATCGGAACCCACGGGCGGAGCTGTTTTGTTCTGGATGTCAAACCCATTCAAAATCAGAAATTAGAGGAAAAATGAAGAAGAATGCGTATTGTGTCATTTTGTTTTTAGCCATATGCACAATAGTATTTTACAGCTGTGGGAAATCAGAAGCCGTCCATCCTGCAGATCTTGGAATAATAGGGGGACATCATACTTAATTACCTGAATTAAGTATGATGTCCCTTTAATTACTTTAATTACTAGTTCGCGAGATAACCCGCGCGGTGAATAATCCTGTATTTTTGGCCTTTGACTTTGATTTTTTAGATGGGATAATTACTGATCTGTCTGCTCCCAAGCCTTTTACAGTCGAACGGATGTGTAAAAAAATATGGAGCATTGGGGGACTACTGGGATGGAGAGATACCGCTTAAGACGATTTTTTTATCAAAAGGATCAAACGATAGAGCGAAATTATCTATAAACGCCATTGGCCCGATAATAATATCTGCACTCAATCCAGAAATACGATTATAGAAACGATCGAAGGGCCAAACCTACTTTTTTAATTCATTACAGAGAGATGAGCAAGCTGTGAGCTGGAATGTTCCTTGATGACTATTCTTGAAAAGGTGAGGTGACAGCAAAATGACTACTGCCTACCGGCCAGTTGGACATCAATCCAGAAGGAATGTTGCTTGAACGAACGGAAATTAGGTGTGGAACGAGAATTTGAAAAAGAAGATTTTGTTACAGAGTCTTTTTTACCTTCCTGATCGGGTTCACACCCTGCAGCAGAACAAGTAGCTGGAAGCGGCGTCTGCGCTGAGAGTTTCCCTCTCGCCATCTTCATCTCTTTGGTTAATCCTCCCCACTCAAATCCTACCTTTATGTTTTTTCCGGGCTCTATCCCAATTCCTGGAATTGCTTCTGAGTTCCTTTCAAGCGGAATACTCAACTCATAAACAATCGTACCCTGTTGTTTCTTTGCCCTGAACCAAGGTGTTTTCATCTTCCCGGCCGCAAAAGCCAGATATTCAGTTGTCTTTTCCTTGTTTAAGACCTCACTCACAGGAATATAATAATTGGGTATAGAACGTATCTCACCCTTCTCCTTTTCTGATAATGACCCCCACTGACTCTCTATAAGAGAAATGTAATCATCTGCAGTGACTTGCTTTTCTCTGAACCTAATGCCGTAATGTTTTTTCTTTATCATTTCTGCATTGAGCCAGATCGTTAAACCTGTATCTACAATATTGCTGATATATTTGGAGTCTTTGAAAATAAAAAGTACATAAAGATTATCTGCATCATTCTTGAATCCATAATCAACTTTGACCTTTTTCTCAAAGTTTAAAGCTTCTTCATGCCAGATATCACTAAAACCATTGATTTTTACTGCAGATATTTCCCATTTGCTATCAAGCTTCCTCCCTGCAGCAAAACCATAGAGAAATACCATCGTTAGCAGAAGGAAGAAAAGCGATGTTTTAACCATTCCCGATTTTTTCATCAGTGCCTCCTATATTTATAAAAGATATAGGAATTATAGGCAATTGTCAACCATAATTTCCAAATTGTTGCTCCCTTTTAGAAACGACCCTCTGGCAACAAAGAAAAAAGGAGTGCTTATGGGGAGTGTGCCTTATACTGAAGACTGGATTCAGAATCTTCTTCCATTCTTCATCCGTTTTTTCTGAATGGGGGGGAGTCTATCTTACTGTAGGCTGTTTTGTGATTTTTGCCGCATTGTCTCTATTTTTTGGCCGTTGACCTCGCTGTTTTGTGTGTGATATATTCATTCCAGCACATAAGCAGGTGGAAATTGAGGGAAATTGTAAGGGATTCAGCGC
>Ga0114921_10001767_pt1 | contig 10096 bp, 11 predicted proteins | sample BentaG_FD_87016 | JGI IMG/M metagenome (GOLD analysis project Ga0114921, IMG submission 87016) | Deep subsurface microbial communities from South Atlantic Ocean to uncover new lineages of life (NeLLi) - Benguela_00093 metaG | ecosystem: Environmental > Aquatic > Marine > Oceanic > Sediment ...
CACGTCGTAAGGGCGAAGCATCCGTAAATTTACTTGTAACACTAGATGTCCTTGAACTACGGATGCTTCGCCCCTACCATAAACTCCTTCCGATTCTGTTTCAAGGAAAAGCGGTTTAATTAAGACAAAACACATATTGTCACCGTGGGAAAATTACTATATTCTATACATAGCTTTGCGATGAATGAGAAAACCCTAACTACCCCCGCCGCCCAACGATTTTACGACCGCATTGGCAGTCGCTACGATTGGTTTGAATTTTACGAAGGGCGTGCTAAAGAGCGCGCTCATAATGCACTCGCTCTCTCTCCCGGTCTTAGCTTGCTCAGCGTGGGTGTTGGAACTGGTAAAGAGCTGGCCCAGATGCAGGATGAGCTCACTCCTCATGGAAAAGCATATGGATTGGATATCTCTCCAGTTATGCTGCATCTGACCCGGGAACGAACATCAGCGCCCGTCACCCTGGGTGATGCAAGGTATCTCCCGTATGCAGGAAGGAGCTTCGACCGGCTATACGCAGGATATGTATTAGACTTGCTTCCTTATCCAGATCTGCCGGGAGTGCTTGCTGGCTTCCACAGGGTGCTCAAACATAAGGGAAGAATGGTGATCTTGGCTTTGACCGAGGGAGTTGATCGACCTTCAAAAGCTCTCGTTTCGGTCTGGAAAGGGATCTTCGCCCTCAACCCAGCGATGTGCGGAGGCTGCCGTCCTTTGCAGCTGTTCGATCTCGTTCGAGAGGCAGGTTTTAGAAACATTGAACGTGAAGTGATCGTGCAGTTCGGAGTGCCCAGTGAACTTATCGTCGCCACAAATGCATAGAGGAACTATATGGTTGAACGCATAACTGAACTCAAATACCCGCTCGGGATTACTCGCTTGTTCTTCAGAGCCCCCATCTGGCTTTACAACCTCCATTTGGGTTGGATACTGGGCAACAGAGCCTTGAAGATGACTCATATTGGACGCAACAGTGGTCAGCCGCGTCATGTTGTGCTTGAAGTAGTGAAATACGAACCGTCCAGTGAAACCTACTATATTGCAGCCGCCTGGGGTGAACGCAGCGATTGGGTGAAAAATATTCGAGCAAACCCAAAGGTTCGAATTCAGGTTGCCAGGAAAAATTTTGATGTGGTCGCCGAACAGCTCACCCACGAAGAAGGTGAGGAAGTCATCCTGGATTACGCCCACCGGCACCCCACGGCGATGAAGAACTTAGCTGGTTTCATGGGATTTCAGGTAGATGGCAGCGAGAGGGATTTCCGGGAGCTCGGCCGTATGCTGTTATTGTTCGCCCTCAAACCTCAGCATGATGGAAATCATCAATGAACTCAATCCTGTACTTCACCTATCCCCTCGGAATAATCACGGTTCTCGTTCTGGTCATCGGGCTGGGCGTATACCTTACCCGAAAATACAACCTTGGCTGGCGGCTGTTTTGGATCGGCGCAGTCTTGTATATCATCTCTCAGGTCATTCATATACCCTTCAATATCCTGATTGATAATTTGTTTCGAAATGAAATACTGCCACTCCCACCGGAAAACTGGCAATTATTGTTCAGTGCTGTCTTCTTGGGTTTAAGCGCGGGGTTATTTGAGGAGCTCATCCGTTATGCGGGGCTCCGTTGGTGGGCAAGAGACGCTCGCTCCTGGTCGAAAGGGCTGCTCTTTGGTTCAGGATGGGGAGGTATTGAAGCAATTCTCTTATACGTCGTTGTGCTCTCTTTGAACTACATTATCTTTACGGCTCTCCGCACCCAGGATCTTTCTAGCCAGCTAACTCCCGAACAGCTGGCGCCTTTTCAAGCAGGGATGAACTTATTTTGGTCAGTGTCATGGTACGATTCCTTGCTTGGTGCTGTCGAACGCATCTTCACTCTTCCAATCCAGATATCCTTGACGATCCTCGTGCTCCAGGTTTTCACCCGCCGGCAAAGTCGCTGGTTGTGGTTCGCCATTGCCTGGCATGCCTTGCTTGACGGAGTCATCGTGATCAGCATCAGTCGCTGGGGAATATATGTAACCGAGGCTCTTGTAGCGATTTTTGGTCTGGTTAGTATCGGTATAATATTTGCCTTACGGGAGGATGAACCAGTGGAAGAATCCCCGGAACCGATCCCGGTAGACCAAGGCGTTGTTGCACATGCTGATCTACCCCCCATTGAAGAAAATACCGAGAATATCGACCTAACCCGTTACGCAGATTAACCCATGATCACAACCCAAAACCTGACCAAGAAATTTGACCAAATCACCGCCGTCGAAAACCTGACCCTGGAAATCCCAGAGGGTGAGGTATTTGGATTTCTTGGTCCCAACGGCGCTGGAAAGACCACCACAGTACGAATATTAACCAGCCTGATCACCCCAACAGCTGGAAGTGCCACTGTGAACGGTCATGTGATCGGAGAAGAGGATATCGATATCCGCCGCAGCGTTGGTTTGTTGACTGAAACTCCTGGCTTGTACGATAATTTGAGCGCCGAGCGTAACCTGGAGATATATGCCAGTTTATATGAGGTCGAAGATATCAAGGGGCAGGTGGAGAAGTATCTCCGTTTTCTGGGTTTGTGGGAGCGACGAAACGATGTTGCCGCTACATTCTCCAAGGGAATGAAGCAGAAACTGGCCATCGCCCGCGCTTTGTTGCACGAACCACGCACCCTTTTCCTGGATGAACCTACAGCCGGGCTCGATCCAGAAGCCTCCCGCCTGGTGCGCGAATTTATCCTCGAGATCAAGAAGCAGGGTCGTACAATCTTCATTTGCACCCATAATCTTGACGAGGCTGATCGCCTGTGCGACCGGATCGGCGTATTTAAGACCCGCCTGCTGGTCTTAGATTCCCCTGCAAAATTACGCCGGCAGGTATTCGGGCGAAAAGTAGTATTTCACATCCAACAAGCTGATCAATCGTTGGTCGACAAGTTGAGTCTGCACCCACATGTCACCGAGGCAAGCTTGATCGATCAAAAGATCGTGGTCACCATAGACGATCCGGAGACTCATAATCCTGAATTAATCCGTATTTTGGTCAGTGAGGGGGCTGATATTCAGTTTGTGGGTGAATTACGCCGCTCGTTGGAAGACGTTTATCTGCAGCTGGTTAAGAACGCCTGAGATATCGATAACCACAAAATCTCATTTTCGCCCTGTAATAGGTATGCAATGAACAAAATCAAAACCATCATCCGCAAAGAATGGTCCGAGGTTTTCAAAAACCGGTTGGTGTTATTTACCGTCGCTTTTCTACCGTTGATATTAACTGCCATTCCCTTAGGCATTATTTATATGACTTCAACGAGCGGTGATTTCTCTGGCAGTGTAGGGGATATGCCGGGTGAATTTAATGCACTCTGTTCTGCGGATTTAAGTGGTGGAGATTGTTTCCAGGTCTTTATCGTTAGCCAGTTTATGATCATGTTCATGATCATCCCCTTGGCAATTCCAGCCTCGATCTCCTCTTACTCAATCGTTGGAGAGAAAGTAAATCGCAGCCTGGAACCTCTGCTGGCAACCCCAATCACCACCGCTGAATTGTTGATCGGAAAAAGTTTGGCAGCCATAATCCCTGCTTTGGCAGCCACCTGGATCGGATTTAGCATATTCATCTTGGGCAGCTGGATCATAATCTCAAACCCGGAGATTATCGCCAACTTTCTGGATGTCCGCTGGTTGATAGCCATATTCGTCATTGGGCCGTTAATGGCCCTTTCAGCAGTTGCCTTCAGTATCATAATCTCCTCGCGAGTTAACGATCCACGTGTAGCTGAACAGGTATCGATGATCATCATCATTCCGGTTTTAGCAGTATTCTTCGGCCAAATGGCGGGTATCATCACCCTCAGTATTGTCTTCATGTTAGCCAGCGTTATTGTGCTTGGATTGGTTGATGCAATCCTGGTTTTCTTGTCCGTACGTCTGTTCCAACGTGAGACGATCATCACCCGCTGGAAATAAACCCATGAAACGGGTCACAGTCGCTGCGGTATTCAATATCTCGCTTGCTTTCCTGTTCCTCCTCTCAACTCCTCGCCTGAAATTCCAGGATGAGCAGCTCCAGATCAGGCTCTCCAAGGATTGGGGCTTTTCGTCCGGAACAGGGAAAATCCAGGGTACTTTCACAATCAAAGCCACTGGACCAGATGACCTTGCACGAGTTGTCTTCTATATTGATGACCAAGTCCTGGGTGAGGCTACTGAATCACCCTTTAACTTACGGTTCAACACTGATAACTATGCGCTAGGGGCACATACTTTACTCGCCACTGGCTTCACAGCTGCCGGGAGTGAACTTATCTCAACCACGATCAATGTGGAGATAGTCACATCAGATGAAGGGTGGAAAACAGCCATGAATATAATTACCCCCATGGTTGTTTTAATTCTGATCGCGGTGGGTTTGGCTGTCCTGGTACCATTGATATTTACCCGCGGAAAGAAAGAGAGTCTACCGCCCGGCGCACCTCGTAATTATGGCTATTATGGTGGGGCAATCTGCCCAAAATGCAGCCGACCTTTCAGCAGACATATTTACGGGCTAAATTTGGGCACACATAAATTCGATCGCTGCCCCTATTGTGGTAAATGGAGCCTGGTACGTCGTGCCAGCAAAGAAGAACTTGATGCTGCTGAAACCGCTGAGATCGAAGCAGCTCAGGCAGGCACTTATAAACCTGAGATATCTGAAGAAGATGAATTACGCCGGGAACTCGAGGACTCGCGCTACGAAGATTAGTGACCCGCTCTTCTCGTACCCATTATCTTAGAGACTTATTTTTCGGCGAAGCTACGTGGAACTAATTTCGGGGTTCATCCGGTGGAAACCTGAGCGAATGGTCTTCAATTGTAGCGATTTTAATTCAGCCAATTACAGTCGCGGTCACACATTCCGACCGAATTATGAGTTGTGTACTCTGGCGGGGGGGCATTTAGACACACCAATGATGAATTATTTGGTCAACCGAATGAACTTAATTCCCCGGATTTGAATACAGGACTTTTGTATTATAGATATATGACAGTTAGCACTAGGCGGTGAGGCATTTATATAGATAATGAAGGTAGAAAATATCGAACAGATACTATCCTTCTAGACAAAAACTGGAGGAAAATGGATGCCCGTCAAGGGATGGATAGAAGTCGACGAACTCTACTGTAAAGGCTGTGATTTATGTGTTGACGCATGCCCGCAGGATGTGATCAGCCTGGATATGGACCGGCTGACGCCTAAAGGTTACCATCCAGCTTACCTGAGCTCGGAAGGCTGCACAGGCTGCGCAATTTGCGCTATCGTATGCCCAGATGCTGCCCTGACAATATACCGTGAAGTGCCAGTCAGGCGCTCCAGAGCGACTGCATAGGGATTCGATCATGACAAAAGAGTTGCTCAAAGGAAACGAGGCCATCGCAGAAGCTGCTGTTCGTGTTGGGCTGGAAGCTTATTTTGGCTACCCGATCACCCCCCAGACCGAAATATTAGAATGGCTATCGAAGCGCATGCCGGAGTTAGGACGCACTTTCTTGCAAGCTGAGAGCGAACTGGCAGCTATCAATATGGTTTACGGTGCTGCTTGCACCGGGGCGCGGGTGATGACCTCCTCCTCCAGTCCGGGGATAAGCTTGATGATGGAGGGAATCTCATATATTGCCGGTACAGAGGTACCGGTCGTGCTGGTGGATGTGATGCGTAGCGGTCCTGGATTGGGAAATATCGCCCCTGCCCAGGGTGATTACAACCAGATCGTATATGGTGGCGGGCATGGTGATTACCGCCCTATCGTCTTGGCACCGGCCAGCATCCAGGAATCGATCGATCTTACCGTAAAGGCATTCGATTTGGCCGAAAAATATCGCGCTGTTGTTGTCGTGCTGATCGATGGTAGCATCGGTCAGATGATGGAGCCAGCTGAATTGCCCCCCATGCAGCTAGTCGTCCGCCGCCAACCTGAATGGGCAGTCACAGGTGCTCAAGAACGCGATCGCCGCATCCTCAGTTCGCTCTATATTGACCCTCTGGAGGAAGAGAAGATCAATTTGCGTTTGTTGAAACGCTGGAACGAAATAGAAGCTAACGAGCTACGCTACAAAGAATATTTCATGGAAGGCGCCGAATTAGTTGTCATTGGATTTGGTACTTCCGGTCGTGTAGCCCTCTCAGCTGTGCGAGCTGCCCGGGCTGAGGGCATTCCAGTCGGTTTACTGCGTCCAATTACAGTCAGCCCATTCCCATTTGCCAGGATCAAGGAACTGACTGATCTGGCTTGCGGAATGCTGGTCGTGGAGATGAACTCCGGACAGATGCTGCGTGACGTGCTCGCTGCTGTCGGTGGGAAAATACCAGTCGAGTTTTACGGACGGATGGGAGGTGTTATCCCCCTCCCGGATGAGATTCTCGCTGAGATCCGCCGCTTGTGCTACGAACCGGTCGCTCCCAGCGCAAACCCAAGAAAATCATGGATTGATCGCCTGGACGCCTCAAAGAATTAAGGAGTTTAAAATATGGGGTCGCATCCTCCTGTCGAAACGGTATATAAACGACCTGAAACCTTTACTGACGCATCCACCCATTATTGCCCGGGGTGTACACATGGTGTAGCCCACCGGCTGGTAGCCGAAGTCCTCGAAGAAATGAACCTGCAGGCGAGAACCATCGGAGTCGCTTCTGTGGGCTGCTCGGTCTTCGCCTACAATTATTTTGATTGTGATTTCGTTGAAGCTCCACACGGGCGCGCACCTGCCATGGCTACTGGCATCAAACGCGTGCTCCCCGACAGTGTTGTCTTCACTTACCAGGGTGATGGCGATCTGGCCTCGATCGGTATGGGTGAGAACGTCCACGCTGCGGCGCGTGGTGAAAATATCACCGCCATCTTCATCAATAACGCTAATTTCGGTATGACCGGTGGCCAGATGGCCCCCACTACATTGCCAGGTCAGAAAACTACTTCAACCCCCTTAGGTCGCGACGTCGAGCAAACTGGTTTTCCAATCCGTACATCTGAGATGCTGGCCACACTAGATGGCGCCGGGTACATCGTCCGTCGCAGCCTGCATGATCCGAAAAATATCCGCAAGGCGAAGAAATCAATCCGCCTGGCGTTCGAGACCCAGGTACGCGGGCTAGGATTCTCAATGGTTGAACTGCTTTCCACTTGCCCGACGAATTGGGGCTTCAATCCGGTTGAATCATTACGCTGGATCGAGGAGCGCATGCTCCCTGTGTACCCGCTTGAAGATTTCAAAGTATCCCCCAGCCTTAGCCAGGTACGAGTTTAACCAGGAAAGGGAAAATTGATGCAAACAGAAATCGTGATCGCAGGCTTTGGCAGCCAGGGAGTGATGTTCACCGGGCAGGTCTTAGCCTATGCAGCCATGGATAACGGTAAAGAGGTGACCTGGATCCCTTCTTATGGACCGGAAATGCGCGGCGGGACGGCCAATTGTACTGTGATCATCGCCGATGAGGAGATCGGTTCCCCAATAGTTCGCAACCCACGCGGTTTAATCGCCATGAACTTGCCCTCATTAGATAAATATGAACCTTTAGTCGTTCAAGATGGAATCTTGATAGTCAACAAATCGCTGGTAAATCGTTCCGTCGGACGGGATGATCTACAGGTTGTACTTATTCCCGCAAATGCGATCGCGGAATCACTCGGTGACAAGCGCATGACGAACATCGTGATGGTGGGCGCATTATTAGCCCAACTACCCGTATTACCGATCGAGGCGATCGAGAATGCCTTGAAAGACCACCTGCCGGAAAGACACAAGAAATTACTACCCCTCAACTATGAGGCCTTACGAGCAGGTGATCAATTTGTAAGGAAGGAGCTGACGGGACAAAACATCTAACGCATTCATTACCTTGGACCTGGATCGATTGGTGCTTTCCTCAGACATCACACTTCACCGCAGCATCATCACCATCCATCACAGCAGGCATTGATAACCACCACCAAAAAAGGGTTCACCACACATCGCTGAACATCGAACCACTGTCCCTGAAGTCTCTTTTCTGTGGGGCTGTCCAAATCGGGCAGCCCCATTTCATTTTCCATAAACTCTAACGATGCTTTGCTTTGTAGATTATCTGGAGGACTGATTCTCACAAAAAGGTGCCCATATAATCAACTAAGGGAATTAAATTGGCGAACCATACCAAAATCGATTACAATATAAATCATCCCTAATTTATCAACTTTTTTGATTTCCAAGACAAACCCACTAGGAGGCAAGAAATGGATCAGGAGCAGGTTTTCTACATATGTCCTATATGCTTCCGTGTGTGCGAGATTGAAGCCGAGTGCCATGAACACCTGATGGTCCTGTGTGAGACTGGTCATCCAGGCGACGAACGTCGCAAACCGGTCTCAGATCAATTTGGGAATTTGGCCTCCCGCGCCCCACGCTGGTACCTAGAAGCTGTGCGTAAGGAAATAAAGAAGTAGGGGAAGATATCTCCTCAATTGTCAACTTCGCTTTGCGTTTCTATTTCATCACGGGTTGGAATATTATCCAACCCGTGATGTTTTTTTCTGTTCGTGAAATTTGGTAGGGGCGAACCATCCGTTATTTCCAGATTGCGTAGTGACCGGGTAAATCTGCGGATGCTTCGCCCTTACTTGGGATATAAGGAATGATAAAGGGCTGTCTATATTTTCCTATTAGACAGCCCCAGAATACATTATTATTGGTAGGGAATTTTCTCTACTGCATGATCGCGACACCCTTATACTTGAGGGCCGCATGCGCTGCGGATAAGCGGGCGATCGGCACTCGGAAGGGTGAACAGCTGACATAGTTTTGGCCAATCGTGTAGCAAAACTCAATCGATTCTGGGTCGCCACCGTGCTCACCGCAGATACCAACTTCAAGATCGGTGCGAGTATCTCGTCCTGCACGGACACAAATTTCCATCAACCGACCTACACCGTCTATATCGATAGTCTGGAAGGGATTCTTGGGTAGAATCCCATCTTCCACGTATTTGAGCAGGAAATTGCGTTCGGCATCATCCCGGCTGTAACCATATGTCATCTGGGTCAAATCGTTAGTCCCAAACGAGAAGAACTCAGCCACTTCAGCGATCTCTCCCGCAGTGACCGCCGCTCGGGGGATTTCGATCATCGTGCCGAATTTATATGGGAATTCGACACCCTTCTCCTGCATCACCTCTCTGGCAATCACGATTAAGCGAGGCTGGATCACATTGAGCTCATTGACCGTTCCTGTCAAGGGGATCATAACCTCTGGCTTGGCATTAATTCCCTTCAAAGTGACATTGGCAGCTGCTTCAAAGATCGCCCGTACTTGCATCTCCACGATCTCGGGCATCATGATGCTCAAGCGGATACCGCGCAATCCCATCATCGGGTTGCTTTCGTGGAGGTTTTGAACCTGACTTAATAGCTCCTCCTTTTCGGCCAAATCCTTCGTCTCACCCTTGACGCGCATGGTGATGACTTCTTCAAGTAATTCTTCTTCGGAAGGAAGGAATTCGTGCAGCGGTGGGTCGATCAAACGAATGATGACTGGTAAACCGTCCATAGCTTCGAACAGGCCCTCAAAGTCCGAGCGCTGGAAGGGAAGCAGCTCATCGAGAGCGGCTTTACGTTCAGCAGATGAATCTGCAAGGATCATGCGCTGCACGGTTGGCAGACGTTCCTGTTCAAAAAACATGTGCTCCGTTCGGCAAAGACCGATCCCCACTGCACCGTAAGAACGGGCTCGACGAGCGTCGGCTGGATAATCGGCGTTTGCCCAAACCTGCAACCCCGTCGTCGGCCATCCATCCGGTGCTGTGCGAATTCCAGGTGTGGCGCTTATTTCGTCCGCCCATGAGAGCAAAGTAAGCAGGTCCGTTTGCTCTTCCAATGTAGGTGCAATAGTGGCAATTTTCCCCAGGAATACTTCTCCGCTGGTGCCATCCACCGAAATCCATTCGCCTTCTTTGATCACATCTTCTTCGACAACCATTTGGCGTTTCTCAAGATCGAGGCGGATCATCGCTGCTCCGACAACACATGGCACGCCAAATTGTCTCGCAACTACCGCTGCGTAGGATGTGGCGCCACCCTCGCTGGTAAGGA
>Ga0114921_10001768_pt1 | contig 10095 bp, 8 predicted proteins | sample BentaG_FD_87016 | JGI IMG/M metagenome (GOLD analysis project Ga0114921, IMG submission 87016) | Deep subsurface microbial communities from South Atlantic Ocean to uncover new lineages of life (NeLLi) - Benguela_00093 metaG | ecosystem: Environmental > Aquatic > Marine > Oceanic > Sediment ...
ATACCATCCTGAGCATGCACCGCATCATCAGGCCCTGTGTCATTTTCTAATAAATATTTCTTGTTATGGCCTAAAGTTCCAGCCGAACGCCAGTATAAATCATCGAAATAGACCATTAAATCCGGATAGTCCCCTCTTGTTTCTTTAAAAAACTCCTGAGGCTTCATGATACGGTTTTTCCACTCCTCGCCTTGAGGGCCTCTCAATGCCAGCAATCTTTCAGCTAAAGCATCTCTTTCCTTTTCATAATCTTCTGGATTAATAATCCCCTGAGTCTCTCTTCCCTCGATGTTAAGGAAAAGGCGAGCATAGTATCCTCCCCATCCCCAAGCTTTTGATTTCGACCAATCTATTTCAACATTATTAAGGCTTACAGGCGCCTGGGGCATCTCCTTAACCACCAGGTCCCCTTGCTCTATCAGCCATTCATTGATGCAAAAGGCACCTTTCATCCTCTTTGCACCGTGGTCAGAGACAACCAGAATGACTGTATCTTTATCAACATTGGAAAGGAGCTCCCCCAATTTCTTATCCAGATCTTTGTAGTAATCCACGATAGCATTTTCGTATTTATTCCCCTCGACATAAAGATGGTGTTCTCTATCCATGAATTTCCAAAATCCATGCTGGATTCTGTCCACGCCGATTTCAACAAACATGAAAAAATCCCATGGTTTCTGGCGAATCAGATAGTTTAAGACCTCAAACCTTTTCGCTGTCATCTCGTAGATTTGCTCCAGGAGCCTGTCTTTCTCATCCGTTCTGAAAACGACATCAAAGATATATGTCCCGAACTTCTCTTCAATTTCCTCCTTGAGTTCCGGTGGATACGTGTACACTTTTTCGATGTCCGGGGTGATAAAACAGGATATTAAATTTCCTTCAACAGCCGGAGGAGGATAGCTGGGAGGAACACCCACCAGACAGCTCTTGCCGCCTTGCTCTCCAATAATGTCCCAGACTGCTTTTTCCTTTATGGATTGGGAAGTCGCAATCCAGATGTCTTTATAGGAGTAATCTCGGCGATGCCTGAAACCATAAAGCCCGAGCTTGCCCGGATCTTTTCCCGTACACATCACCATCCAGGCAGGAATGGTAATGGGAGGATCAGAGCTTCTAAGGTTTCCATAAAGGCCATTCTCGATTAATTCCCTTAAGACAGGGAGCTCCTCCCGGCGGTCAAAGACAATTTCGGCCGTAGCGCAGTCCAATCCTATAACCAAAACTTTTCTATCCATTGAAATACCTCTCTTCCCTATTCCACAAAAGGGTTATCGTAGCTGATGATAATTTTTGCCACTTCTGGCCGCATCAACTCAGGGGGAGGAATCTTTCCCTGGGTGAGCATTTCCCTGATTTTGGTCCCGCTAAAATTAATGTGGTCCTCAGGGGGATGAGGACATGTTTTTTCATTGACCACCGAATTGCATTTCTTGCAGAAAGAAAAAGACTTAAAAAATAAAGGCACAATTCCCAAATCAGGGAACTCTTCAAAAATATCCTGGGCTGCATAAGGTGGATAAAAATTGCCAACACCGGCGTGGTCCCGGCCAATGATGATATGGGTGCAGCCGAAATTCTTTCTGATTATGGCATGAAAAATGGCCTCTCTGGGTCCAGCATACCTCATCTCCATCTGGAGGATAGCCACTACAGCCCGCTCTTTGAGATAATAGTTTTTTATGAGTTCATCATAGGAAGCAAGGATGACTTCATCTTTAAAATCCCCCTTTTTTTTGCGACCGATGACAGGGTTGACAAAAATTCCATCAGTAAAGGTTAATGCTGTTTTCTGAACATATTCATGACCGATATGGGGAGTATTTCTTGTCTGAAAGCCCACCACTGTCCTCCAGCCCTTCTCTTTGAAGAGAATCCTTGTCTCAATAGGCTTGAGCTTGTACTTATAGAAAGGAGTTGGACTCTCCTGAATCAAACCGATTTTCCCGGCGACAAGAATATCCTTCATGCTATTGACCTTGGCCACCCCGGGATGAGCCGTATCTGTTGTCTGGAAGACCTTTTCTGCCAGCTCCTTGTTGCTGTATTCATATTTTTCCTCAAGATAAAGAACGGCCACAGGCTGACTGCTTTCGTTGAGGAGGATAACTTCCTGCCCCTCTTTTAACTTTTCTGCCTCTTCTTTTCCCACATCCAAGACAATGGGGATAGGCCAGGGCAAGTCGTCAGAAAGCCTCATATGGTTTAAGACATTCTGATAATCTTTCTTTCCTAAAAATCCTTCCAGAGGACTAAAATTCCCGAAAGCAATGTTTTCGACATCGCTCACTGATTCTACATTAAGTTTTAGAGAAGGAAGTTCTTTGGTCTTCTCAAGAACTTTTTCTCTTTCATCTTGACCAAGAACTCGTTTAATGAGTTTGCCGCCATGAGGAGCAATCATACTCGCCTCCTATTTTGATTATCGTTTGTTTCGTTTGTTTCGTTTGATTGGTTTTTTTAATCATTTAGTCTTATCACAAAGATAGGCGATAAATCGGAATTAATTCCTATTCGCCTCCATTACTATATCGGTCTAAAAGACTGGATGAGATTGCTTCGCCCCCATGGGGCTCGCAATGACACTTAAATTCACCTTTTACTATTTAATGCTTTAAACCTTCAACACTAAACCTTAAACTATTTTTCTGCCTTGCTTGTCTTGCCTTCCTCGCTCTTTAGTCTATATAGCCTAGAGCCTTCAGTCTTTCCTTCACCTTTTCTTCATCTTCTTTACTTAAGGCTTCCGCACTTGCTTGTTCTTTCGAAAGACTCTCCCTTAAAACTTTGGTGACATAACTTGAGACAGATTTAATCTCTGAATCCTTTATTTTCTCCTCTATTCTTTTGTATAAGGAAGTAGGAATGGAAACAGTCGTAAATTCTTTTTCCATGTTTTTCCCTCCGTTATTTGAGGTTAAATTGTGTCTTAAGGCTTGTTTTAAACTCTACCTTTCTTCAAATTAAATTGATATATACAACAGCTGCTCTTTTTTTTCAAGCACATTGGGGTCAGACATTCAAAAATTTCAATATTTTCTGGGAAGCTGAGGTCAAATCTCGGGCATTATGACCTTTAATGTATAAAAGGATTGATTAGGGGAAAATAGTACGGTAACAAAAGGTGATAAGGCAAGACCTAATCCTCTTAGTAAATTAAAATTTTTGAATGTCTGACCCCACTGTGCTTGACAAAGGCTCTCTTTTGATGTTTATAATTATCTAAAATGTCCAAGAGATCCTTCCCTATCATCTAATAAATATGGAAAAAATCGAACACCCCTATATAAGGAATAATGCTTTTCTCGGCGTTCTGGATAAGAACCTGAAAAAGCTTGAAAAAAGACTGGGAATCAGTTTATCTGTTCGCGGTGATAGTTTGTTGATAGACGGCGATCCTAAAAAGGTCGAATTTGCTAAATGCTTTTTCGACAAAATGAAAGAGTTAGAGGAAAAAGGTTATACTTTAAAAGAGGAAGATTTTCAGATCGTACTTGACCTTTTGGAAGGGGACCGTACTCAGAGCTTAGAAGATTTCTTTCCCTCAGAACCTCTAAACTTATCCCGGAAATCAGTCACTCCAAAGAGTCTGAACCAGCAGGAATACATTCAAGCCATCAAGACCTATGATTTGGTTTTCGGGATTGGGCCCGCAGGCACAGGAAAAACTTATCTGGCTATGGCCATGGCTCTTTCTTTTCTGCAGAATAAAACTGTCAACCGCATCATCCTTACCCGTCCTGCTGTGGAAGCAGGCGAGAAATTAGGCTTTTTGCCTGGCGATATTACCCAAAAAATAAACCCTTACCTGCGCCCTCTTTACGATGCTCTCTTCGATCTGACTCAATCAGAACAGGCGAATAGACTCATGGAAAAGGGAATCATAGAAATCGCTCCCCTGGCTTACATGAGGGGAAGAACCTTAAACAGTGCCTTTATCATTCTCGATGAAGCTCAGAACACAACCAAAGAGCAAATGAAGATGATCCTGACTCGTTCTGGTTTTGATTCCAAAGTCGTTGTTACTGCAGACATCACTCAGATTGACCTTCCCCAACCCAAAAAATCCGGAGCTTTGCAGGCTATTCAAATTCTCTCTTCCATAAAGGAGATAGCCTTTATTTATTTCAACGAAAAAGATGTCGTCAGGCACCCTCTGGTCCAAAAAATTATAAAAGCTTACGACAAGGCCGAATCTAAATCGCGTAAAAGATAATGAATTTTTTTTCCATAAAAAAGATAAAACTCTTTAAAAGCTCAGCCCCTCTGCCAAAAAAGAAAAAAACTCCATCCTCGCTCCCCCCAAAAGAAATAAAACGGAACTTCTGGCAAAAACTTGTCCAGAATCCCTTTGTCTATCTCTTTTTCTTCATCTTGGTTGTTGCCTATTTCATTTCCTATTTGCCCACAAAATCTCTTCCTTTTCTTGAAGAAGGAGAAATTGCAACCTCGGATATCATCGCTCCAGCAGATTTAACCATTGAAGATAAAGAGGCAACAAACAAGAGAAAAAAAGAAGCAGTGCAAGCTGTCTTTCCTATTTATAACCTCGACCAGAATGTTTTCTTGAATACAGAAGAGAAAATTCGAGAATTTTTCAATCTCGAGCGAGAATGGCTCAAAAAAAAGCCTGTGACCGCAAAAAGGATAGAGGAATTCAAAAAAGACATTCTCGATAAATTTGGGTTTGAAATTTCCTCAAAGGACATAAGCTCCCTCGTAAAAGCTAAATTTGCTCCAGGAATTGAAGAGAGTTTGATTAATCTTCTTGGCAAAATTTCCTTTCGAGGCATAATCCTCTCCAAGAACCTCTTTATTCATAGAGAACAAGAAAGAGGTTTTACCCTGATAAAAAGTCCGGACAGCGAAAAAATAACAAAAGTTGATGAGATTCTGGATATGAAAGAAAGCAAAGAAATATTAAGTACTGAAATCAATAAGCTAGAGCTTCCTCAAAGAGAAAAATCCGTGCTCATCTTTCTTTCGCATCACTTCATTGCTGCCAATGTCTCGTACGACAAAGTCGAAACAGAAGCGAGGAAAGAGCAGGCCTGGGAAAGTATAGAAACTGTCTTTTATACCATAAAAAAAGGAAAGGTCATCATCCGCAGAGGAGACGAGGTCAACAAGGATACTCTCAAGCAAATCAGAATAATTAATCAAAACCTCCAGGCCAAGCCAAGCTGGCTGATAAACTTTTTGGGCACATTTCTTTTGTTTGGCCTTCTTTTTATCTCTCTCTGGTATTATCTGAAGTCCCTGTTTAAATTTAGATCAGCCTTGAAAACCTTCCTCATGATGGGTACGACTCTTGTTCTCAGTCTCCTTTTCTATAAACTTTCGATTTTTCTGGCAGGTATTTTCAGTGAGAACACAAAATTTTTCCTTTTTTCGAATCTTGAAAGCTACAGGTATGCCTTTCCCTATCAATTCGGGGTTCTCCTTTTTGCCTTCCTGACAACAAATCATATGGCCCTGGTCTTTTTGATTATGAATAGTCTCCTGGTGGGCTATTTTTTCAAAGCCAATTTCTACCTTATGATTTTTACTTTTTTAGGCGGGCTGGCTTCCATTTATGGAATAAAATATTACCGAAAACAAAAACGCAGCTCTACCCTTCGAGCCGGTATATTTACCATCGCCTCTGTCAACATCTTTGTTATCGTAACTTTTCATCTTATCAGAGAAAAAATGGGTCCTTTAGATCTCTTTTCGAGTGAAGTCATAATGGGTCTTCTGGGAGGACTATTAAGCGCTACGCTAGCTTTTCTTTTCCTTCCTGTCTTTGAATACATTTTCAGTTTTGTCACTCCAACTAAACTTCTTGAGTTAACTAACTCAGAATTGCCCATACTCAGGAAGATGGCCCTAGAAGCCCCTGGCACCTACCATCATTCGCTGATCGTGGCAGCCCTGGCTGAAAAGGCTGCAGAGGAAATCAAGCTGGATCCCATGCTGGTAAAAGCTGGAGCCCTTTACCATGATATAGGAAAAACAAAAAGACCTGAATACTTTATCGAAAACCAAACCAAAAACCCCGACATGCACAAAGACCTTACACCTCGCATGAGCGCTCTGGTCATCACTAATCATGTCAAGGAGGGAGTCGAGCTGGCAAAAAAATTGAGGCTTCCTCAAAAGATAAGAGAAATTATCGCCCAACATCACGGGAATTCCCTGGTTAAATATTTCTACCAAAAGGCAAAAGAAAAGTACGACCCAGAGATGCAGACGGTAGGTGAAGAAAGCTACAGATACCCTGGTTTTCCACCTATAATTAAAGAGGCTGCCCTGATTCTGCTTGCTGATTCTGTGGAGGCTGCTTCTCGAAGCTTAAGATCTCCAACGAGAGAGGGATTAAAAATAGTCATCAAAGAGATATTCGAAAACTATCTTCAAGATGGACAACTCGATGATTGCGATTTTTCCCTGAAGGAATTGAGAACCATCGCCTCCTCCTTTCTCGCCACCATATATTCAATATACCATCCCAGGGTGGATTATCCAGGCTTTGATTTTGAAATAAATAAAAAGAAGAAAAAGGGGAAAAGACAGAAATCTAATGATAGAAACCATAAATCTTCAGCGCAAATACTGGATAAACCAAAAAAAGTTTAAAGACTTGCTAAAAAGATTAGTTAAATATTACAAACTCAGGGAGCCAGAAGTTTCATTGGTTTTTGTGGATACAAGGACTATAAAAGCCTTAAACCGCCGGTATCTTAAGAAAAACGTTCCTACAGATGTCCTAAGTTTCCCTATCGGAGAAAAAAGTGTTAACGGAAAATTCTATCTTGGAGATATTATTATATCTGTTCCTCAGGCCTTTAAGCAGTGCTTCCCTCTAAACCATGGTCTGGAAAGAGAGATTGAACTTTTAGCGATTCATGGATTTTTGCACCTCCTAGGCTTTGAGCACAGTGAGGAAATTGAAGAAGAGGAAAGAAAAATAAGAAATCTTTTCCTGGAAGAAGATTAAAATGGATATTGAGTTTTTGAAATTGGCAGGATTGATTTTAACCTTTTTATGTACATTTATCCTTTCCCTTTTCCATATCTCTTTAAGTTCCTCCTCCAAAATTTCCATTAATCGATTTCTTAAGGATAAAGAAAAGACGTACCGCCTTAGAGTCTTAAAAATCTATGATGAGATTAAAACGGCTGTAGAGTTTACAAAAACTCTTTTTCTCATCGCTTTCCTGGTTTATCTCTATACAGCTTTCCCTCGCTTGAAATTCTGGCCTTTCTGGCTTTTTTTAGCCACTCTGGCTCTCTATATTGTTTTTTTTGATATACTTCCTCGCCTCCTTAATTCTCTGAATAAAAAGAAAATCCTTGCCTTATTTCTGCCCTCTTTTAATCTTCCTTACTTTCTTTTTACTCCTATACTTCTTTTGGTGAGGACTCTAACTCCAAAGACGGAAAAGGAAGAATTTCATGAAGCATCTGAAGAAGAGATTCAGACTTTTATCGATGAGGCAAAAGAAGAGGGAATTATAGAAAAAGAGGAAGGCGTACTCCTTAGAAGTGTAGTCGAATTTGGAGATACTGTAGTCAGGGAGATTATGACCCCCAGAGTAGATATGATTTGTATCAGAAAAGATACCACCATCCAGAAACTCAAGGATCTAGTAATAAAAGAAAAACATTCTCGTCTTCCTGTTTACAGAGAGAGAATAGATAATATCGATGGAATGGTCATCGCCAAAGACCTCCTCAAGTATTCGAAAGATAAGCACAGGAATGATTCCATCAAACCGCTTATCAGACCAGTATATTTTGTTCCTGAATCTATGAAGGTAGCAGAACTCCTTAAGGAATTCCAAAAAAGGAAACAAAAACTGGCGATAGTTGTGGACGAACACGGCGGGGTCTCAGGGCTGGTTACCATGGAAGATCTCGTGGAGGAAATCGTTGGAGAAATCCAGGATGAATATGATAAGGAAAAAGTTCAGATTACAAAAATGGGACCTTTTGATTACATTGTCTCAGGAAACGCAGAGGTCGAAGAAATCGAGAAGCTCTTTGATTTAGACTTGGCCGAGGAAATTTATATTACAATCGGCGGCCTGATTACCCACCATTTAGAAAGACTGCCTAAGCTTGGAGAGCGCTTCCAAACCAAAGGATTATTCTTAGAGATTCTTGATGTCGACCAGAAAAGAGTTAAGAAATTGAGAATAAGAAAAGAACAGAGCGAGACTGACCAGACTAGCTAGAAAGGCAAAAATTGCGATTTTATGACTTGTGACTTCAATAATATCAATATAACTAATTTTATATGGACTTAACCGGACAAAGGTGAACATGTCCCCTTTTTTAACTAATATAAGAGCATTAAATAAAGTGTCATTGCGGACCTGCCTGTGCGTTGCACGCAGACAGGGAACGAAGAAGATTCCTTCGCTTCGCTCGGAACAGGCTTGGCGATCCTCCGTTTCGAGCGAAGCGCGGCAATCCTCCGTTGCGAGTGAAACGAAGCAATCTCATCAACTAAGGATATTGCCACGCCCTTTCAGGGCTCGCAATGACAATGTAAAGTCATTTATGGCGTTCAATGACAATGTAAAGTCATTTATTACATTCATATTAGATAAAAGAGAATAATGAAAGCAGGGTATGTGGCCTTAATCGGTCGTCCTAATGTGGGGAAATCCACTCTGCTAAACAAAATGTTAGGCCAGAAAGTAGCTATTATCTCTGATAAACCACAAACAACAAGAAGGAGTATCTTAGGAATCAAGACAACTCCAAAAGGGCAGATTATCTTCGTCGATAATCCCGGGATTCACAAGCCCTTGCATAAATTGAATAAAAGAATGATGAATTTCGTTTATTCTTCGCTCGAGACTTGCGATCTTATCAATTTAATCATCGACTCCACCCTGAAATTCGGCCATGGAGACCAGTTTGTTATCGAAACCTTGAAGGAAATTTCAACACCCAAGTTTTTGCTCATTAACAAAGTGGATATTATCAAAAAAGAAAAAATACTTCTTTTCATAGATAGATATAAAGAACTCCTGGATTTTAAAGAAATCATCCCTATCTCAGCTCTTACAGGAATCAATCTTGATGTCTTGGAAGAGAAAATATACGATAATCTGCCAGAAGCTCAAAAAATTTACTCTGATGATGAAACCTCTGACCAATCCCAGAGGTTTCTTTTATCAGAAATTATTCGTGAAAAAATGCTCCTTCATGTTGAACAAGAACTTCCATTTGTCACAGCTGTCTATATCGAAACAATGGAAGACCGCCAAAAAGGTACTGACTCCCAATCCTCCCCTCTCTCTGTTGAATCAGCTGAGAAAAGGCCGGTAAAATACATCAAAGCCAGTATTTTTGTCGAGAAAGACTCTCATCGAATAATAGTCATCGGCCGACAGGGACACAAGATAAAAGCCATCGGAACTCAGGCCCGCCGAGAACTGGAACAGATTCTGGGTTCAAAAATTTTTCTTGATTTGCGGGTTAAAGTCAAAAAAAATTGGCGTGACTCGCCTCAAGTCTTGAATTTAATCGAAGACCAGAACTAGTTTATCTCGTTTGTCTAGCTTATTTAGTTTTTCTAGTTAGGGTTGGATAAATCAAATCCCTACAAATTAATAAGATGTTTAAGGTTAAAAGTTTAAGGAAAAAAATTTCTTGCCTGTCTAGCGTTCTTAGCTTAAATTGTCATTGCAGGCGACTGAAGGGAGCGTTGCAATCTCATATAATAAAAACTCAGAAATTTTTGTTAAATTGCTGAACTGTTAAATATCGAATTATTCTTTAGCCTTGCTATCCAGTCTTGCCCGTCTTGCCAGCCTTCTTGCTCATCTTGCCCGTCTTACTCTCCTATTATATTGACATTGATTCCGATTGATGCGAAAATTTTAACTCCCTTATTACTTATGGTGAGTGTAGCTCAACTGGTTAGAGCACTGGACTGTGGATCCAGAGGTTGGGGGTTCGAGACCCCTCACTCACCCCACTATTTTTCCTATAGGTTAATAAAATGTATTAGAAAATAGGAACTCAATGATTCTCTGAAAAGTGAAATAACTAAAGTTAGAAAATAATTATCGATTTCTCAGCCCAGCCAGCCTCTTC
>Ga0114921_10001769_pt1 | contig 10093 bp, 11 predicted proteins | sample BentaG_FD_87016 | JGI IMG/M metagenome (GOLD analysis project Ga0114921, IMG submission 87016) | Deep subsurface microbial communities from South Atlantic Ocean to uncover new lineages of life (NeLLi) - Benguela_00093 metaG | ecosystem: Environmental > Aquatic > Marine > Oceanic > Sediment ...
CAACCTCTTTCAAATTTTTTCTTCAGTAATTGATGAAAAGTTGATGTTCTGTTGTTGAAAAATAATAATAAAATATATGATTTCCCGTTTAATAGTGCTGTAGACTAACCTCCGGGCTACCAACCTGTCCTGTTCAATATACCGCTTTTATATTATCTTGAAGCTCATTTACTATAGCTTGTTTCAGGGCTTGATTGAGGACTTCTATCTGTCTCTTCTCCACGTCCACAACCGTTCTGTTAGGTCTAGACAATGTTTCTCTACTCAGAATCTCATTTGGATTCATACCCCAAGCCTCAATGATTAGTTTAAGTTGTTCTATCTTCGACAGTTTGGTCTTTGGTCTAATGCTTAGGCCACTCTGAGCGTATAGGTTTCTTAGAAACTCTATTCCCTTCATTTTGATGTCGTTGTATGTGCTTATGGTGTGACCCATCATGTATTCGATGTAGTCTCTTTGAATGGTGCCTAGAGATCCTAGTTGTGTCCTGAAGAATTTCCTTATTGAGTGAGCTCTCAGATCATAGCGTATGCTTTTTCCTCCAAGTTTCCTCCTAAGATTTATCTTTGCATAGAACCGACTAATCAATCGATGTATTGCTCCGGCGGAGATAGGTCTTACCTCTGCAACTCTTTCGTTTCGGATAATTGGCAAAGATTTATCAATCCTATCCAGTGGAATGTAGTCTGTTCCTTTTCTCCTAAATTCAAGATACGCCTTTAGATACTTGACTGCTTCCACTCCTAGAAAAGTGCCATAGTCGTGATACTTACCCTTGGTAATCTCTGACTCAACATGGACATGAATTGGAATTATTCCCGATTCAATATCTTTTTTGACATGGCGATATTGAAGTTTAACCAGTGTCCCAATTCTGAAGCCTCCTAATGCCAGAAAGCTAATGATAACTTTGTCCCTGATGTCTGCACTCTCTATGAGTTTTGTGAGCTCTTCTGGGGTAGGAGCCCTATCATGATATACGACTCTCCTTGGAAGCCTATGTGGAAAACTGATTTTCACTCCATTTGTTCTGAATAGGGCTTTGACTCCCTTGACGTGATTGGCTATAGTGCCTAGAGCTAAACCCTCTGCTTGAAGATCTCCAATGAAATCGTCTATCATCTCTCTGATGTATTCGTCAACAACGCTTCTATCTAGAAAGACTTCTCTGATTATCTCGTCTGGCTCCTTCCTTATCCACTCACAAAATCTATGTACACCGAAGACATACTGGTACAGCGTGTACCTGCTTCCGGTCGTGTACTTCAATAGATAGGAAGCCAGCTTTACTATGGATTCATTTTGAAGGGAAAGGGTATCAGCGAAGGCATCTTACCAGTGAAAGATCCCGTAATATATTCTCTAGCCCTTTGTTCCCTGATAGGAAGCCCTTGACTGATCAAGTCTTGGAGCTTAGCAATGCTTACTTCGTCTGCTTCGGTCACCATTTGCATTTCTTTTCCATTTTTTATTATAGATCCATGAGCTACTTTGCTTCTTATCTGATATGCGTTTAATAGTTTCTTGCGTACTTCTAATGAGTCATCACCAAATAGAGATAAAATTTTAGCAGCTCTATGTGTTAGTCTAAATTCAATTTCCCCTCGATCACCTGATAAAGAATGCAATGCTTCTAACCCCATAATAGCATTCATTAACTTACGTTCAGTATCAATAGGTTCAATAATAGCACTTGTATATCGAGTTAGGGCAATATGTAAACCTTGAGCCTTCTTAGCTTTTACAGCAATTAATGGCTCAATTATTTTACAGAATGTTTTAAAAGAGGAAATATTTTCTTCATCAAGACTATATTTAAAATGAGAAACGTATCTTGTTCCAGACCATGATGTACCTAAACCACCAGGCCACATAACAGATTTTTTCCAAATAGTTCTCCAAAGGGACACTACAGAACCTAAACGAAATAGTCAAAGCACATTCAGTACTCTTCCTATTTTTTCATGCAATTCCACTTCATTTTTTGCTCTTTTCTCAATTTCTAAGACCGACTTAGGAACTACTATTCCTCTTCTAAATGGAGTGGGATAAATAGGCAAGTATTCATACTCCAGATCTTCAGCTCTCACTTCTCTAAGTCGAAGTCCATGTTCTAGTTCAAGTACATCTCTTTTTAGGAACACACTATCTAAATATTCTGTAAAATGAAAGTGTGAAGGTGTGGCTTCAAGCTCTTTTATAAAAGTCGATATGTGATCGACAAGAATACTTTCATTTAACTTATTTTAAAGTTTATTAAGAAAAATTTTTTGAATAAAAAGTTATATAGTTTAACTTGATTATGCTATGTAAAATCGGAAGTTTACGGTAGGAGATTAAGCGATGAGTGGGAAGGCATATGTCTTTGTGGCCATAGAGGGGTTATGTGTTGCCATTTCAGTGCTTGTCGACCGTTTTATGTATGATGATCCCGAAAAGTGGAGATGGGGAATCGTTCAATCCCTCAAATTCCTGAGGGACGTAGAGAAGACGCTGGAGGAGTTCTCTGCGAAACTGGAAGGTGAAGGCGTAGAAAGGGAGGAGGAAACATAGATGGTGGAGATACTGAATTACATGATCTGTAATGTCCTTAAGGATCAGGTGAAAGGGCGACGAAGTATTGGACGAGTGAGAAAAAACCTGTTCAGGGATGTTTGTAGTTTGTCTCTTGAGGCTCCACTGAAAAGGGCGAGGTGAAGGAAATGGAAATTGTAAGAAGTTTAATTCTGACGAGGGAACAGCTTGCTGAATTTCTTAAGGACATAGCAGATCAACTGGTGAAGGGGAAACCTGTCAAATCGGAAACGCTGAACGCGGAGGTTAGCTCAGGAGAACCAATTTTTGTAAAACTTGAGTATGAAGACGAATATGAAAAGCAGGGGATATAATGTGACATCCATCTGGGTAGTAACGGTAAATATGGTCTGCTGGTCCAACATAATCTTCAACAAATGGCAAATCCCGCAGGTTGGACCAGAAGGCTTGGTTTATGACCTGGGCTATGGTGACTAGTGCATACTCATCATTGTCCTAAGGCACTTTAAAGTAGCGAGGAGGAGGATTTTATGAGCGATATGTTTCATGCGATGAAGGTCGAAGAAGTTATTGAAACCTTGAAATCAAGTCGGCGTGGGTTGCGCAGGGAGGAAGCTAAGCGTCGACTTGACGAGTTCGGTTTCAATGAGTTGAGGGAAAGAAAAGGGGTTACAGTCCTGCAGATTTTTCTCAGGCAGTTTAAGGATGCCTTCGTAATTATGCTTTTAATCGCTGTGTCCGTTTCCGTCTTAGCCGGGGAAAACATGGACGCATTAACCATATCGGTTATCGTTGTCCTCAACGCGGTTGTAGGTTTTGTTCAGGAGTTTCGGTCAGAAAAGGCGTTGAAAGCCATGAAGAAAATGATGGCTCCTCAGGCCCGGGTGATGCGGAGTGGCAGGGAAACAATGATACCTGCAAGGGAGGTTGTGCCTGGTGACGTGATCCTTCTGGAGGTTGGAGATCGCATCCCAATAGATGGGCGAGTAATTGAAGGGGTGGATTTGAGGACGAAAGAGGCTGTTTTAACCGGTGAATCAACTCCGGTGAAAAAAGAGATGATTGTTCTCGAGGTCGAGACGTTTGTGGCTGATAGAAGAAACATGGTCTTCATGGCTACCCATGTGGTTTATGGTAGAGGAAGAGTCGTGGTAACGGCTACAGGAATGAAGACGGAGTTTGGAAAGATCGCTGAGATGGTCCAGACTGTTGAGGAGGAGAAGTCACCTCTTAAACTCAAAGTGGGGCGCTTCGCCAAAAAATTGGGGATACTTGTTACAATTATTTGTGTTTTGATCTTTGTACTTGAAGGAATTAAGGGGGAATCGTTGATTGACTCGTTTATGCTGGCTGTGGCGTTGGCCGTGTCTGCGGTTCCAGAGGGGTTGCCCGGCATAATGACTGTAACCCTTGCCCTTGGCGCTCGAAAGCTGGCTAGGAATGGAGCAATTACCAGAAAACTTTCTTCAGTGGAAACTTTGGGCTCCACTACAGTCATCTGCTCTGATAAGACTGGAACTCTGACGAAGGGTGAGATGATGGTTCGTGAAGTCTACACCAACGACCAAACAATTAGGGTAGGCGGGGATGGTTACGAACCGAAGGGAGATTTCATTCAAAACGGTGATGTAATCAACCCAAGAGAGAATTTACATCTTATGTTACTGTTAAGGATTAGTAATCTATGTAACAATGCGAAATTGGTAAAGGAAGACACTTGGCAAATATTTGGGGATCCCACGGAAGGGGCATTGGTGGTTACAGCAACCAAAGCTGGAATAGATCAAGACGAAATAAGCGAAGTGTTTCCACGTGTAGGCGAGTTACCCTTCAGTTCAGAGAGAAAATGTATGACTACGATTCACGTAACCCCTAATGGAGAACAGTTTGCATACGTAAAAGGTGCACCCGAGGTAATCTTAGAACAGAGCACTCACTTTTTGAGGAATAGTGAAGTGAATGACTTAACTGAGACTGAAAAAGGGAAGATTCTGAGAAGCGGGGAGGAAATGGCTGAGAGGGCATTGCGTGTATTAGGTGTAGCGCATAGAAGGCTACCTAAGAGCTTGGAGGTTTTCACTGAAGAGACTGTGGAGAACAGTTTGATCTTCGTGGGTCTAATTGGAATGATCGATCCGCCTAGAATAGAGGCTAAAGAAGCCAACCGCCTATGTGCACAAGCTGGCATAAAGACGGTTATGATCACCGGAGACCACAAGCTCACAGCCGTTGCAATAGCCAAAGAGTTGAATATGCTGAAGGATGGGCTAGTCTTGACAGGTGCTGAACTTGACGGGTTGAGTGATGAAGAGTTCGAGAAGATGGTGGAGAACGTTACTGTTTATGCCCGGGTTTCTCCTGAACATAAAATTCGGGTAGTAAAGTCGTTGAAGAAGAAAGGCCACATCGTGGCCATGACCGGCGACGGGGTGAACGACGCCCCTGCACTTAAAAATGCTGACATTGGGATAGCAATGGGCATAACTGGAACAGACGTGACTAGGGAGGCGTCTGACATGGTGTTGGCGGATGATAACTTTGCCACAATAGTTGAAGCTGTGAGGGGTGGGCGGATCATTTACAACAAGGTTAGGAAGTTCATTCGGTTCCTACTCTCTAGCAACTTTGATGAGTTACTCGTCGTGGCTTCATTTGCTCTGTTAGGGTTACCTATTCCGCTTCTTCCGATCATGATTCTGTGGATAAACTTGGTAACGGACGGAGGGCCAGCGATGGCTTTGAGCATGGACCCACCCACTGAGGATGTAATGCAGCAGCCTCCCCGTTCCCCAGGGGAGGGAATACTGCATGGAATGATCCTATTCATAGTTGCTTATGTTGCTCTGCAATCTGGAACGACGATTGCAACTTTCTGTTGGAAATATTTCCTAGCCGGAGGCTCATTGGAAGCCGCTAGAACCGTTGCCTTTATGCAGGCCTGCATCTTCGAGTTAGTTGTTGTGTGGAACTGTCGATCGGAAAAACATAACGCGTTTAAGGTTGGGTTCACATCCAACAAGTTTCTACTCGTAGCTGTGGCTGTGTCTCTCCTGTTAACGATCTCACTGTGTTACATACCGATTTTTCAGATAATGTTCCACACTGTTCCATTGGGCCTCTACGATTGGATCTGGATCGCCGCCGTCTCCAGCCTAGGATTCGCCGTGTTGCCGGAGATCTTCATGAAAAAAAAGAAAAAAGCCTGAAGGATGTCTAAACCTATGAAGACAAATTGTGCAGTGAAAATCATCGCCACGGTCGTTCTTTGCTTTAACGTCTTAGGCATCAACTACTTCTCGATACGCTCATTTGAAGAGACCTTGATGAGTGTAATTTTCGGATTAGTTTAGGAGAATCCAGTCGTTTACAATATATTGGGTTGATGAGGTCTATGAAGCATAGAAGTCTGGGTAACCTAGTCAATTTATCGTACTTTTAATACTGGTCCCTAATATGGTAACTTTTATAAACCCTATCGTTTTCGACACTATCGAATCAAGAATCCTACACTGCTATCCAGGTAGTGAGGATAAAGATTCACCTACAGTTATCGAGCCCAGTGAGAAGTATGAGGTCTACGCTTACGTCCAAGAAATCGAGGGGATCAACGTTAGCCGAATTAAAGTGGATATTTTAGCGTTAGAAAGCGTACCCCACACTTTGAAGCTGACCTCCAACTGGAATGTCACCTGGTACCAAATCGCAATATACATTGATTCAGCGGGAATAGAGCGTCCACAGTTCACTAAGTCTGTTGCTAACGCCACTTGGTCAGAGTTGAACTGGAGGTATGATTGGGGGGATGGTGAAATCGTTGGAAATTATACGGATATGGTAGCCTTTAAGGCGGTTGGAACGGTTGAAGTGGCTTGTGAGGGCGGTGTGGTAATCGAGATGACGAGCAATGATGGTATGCTTGTTTCACTTGACGGAACCATCTTGAAGCCGAATATGTGGTTTCCGCATCGGAGAATGCGTGTTGAAAATCAGGTCTTCTTAGGGGCAGGTGTACATGATGTTGAGGTGTTGTGGTTTGAAAAAGAAGGGAAAGCACTTTCAGAATTTAAAATGTACCCCGTTGGGTGGAGTGTACAAGAAACGATTTATCTGTCCAAAGGGGAGGTGGGACTAGACCCTGAAGGTAAACCTTATAGTAAGTATAATGTGACTTGGACACCGAATTTATTGTCAGGATCAAATTATCAGTTTGATTGGATTTTGGAAGATGAGAAAGGGGTTCTTGATAAGAAGACGACCTACCTAACCATCTATCGTCCTGTAGATGGTTATTTCACTGTTAACGGTGAGGTCGTTGCGAACTCAACAGTGGAGGTCTCAGAACCTTTTGTTGAGTTTTGGTTCTACTCTAAATCGTGGAGCTACGAGATAGGGTCAGTTATCATCGAGGTTTCAGATAGTAATGGACAATTACTTGATCAGAAGGGGAGAATCCTTCTAAATGAGATAGAGCGGGACCGGGTTTGGTATGGCAGTTGCACCCTTCCAAAGAATTGTGATTTCAGTGTGAAGGGTTCCTTTCAATCAATTCTAGGAGAAGAGTGGGTAAAAATGTCTGCTACTCTCCGATACAGACTCGAATTATCCCAGGTTCAGATTAGATTTCTCATCAATTTGGCAACCATTGTGATAATTCTGGTCGTTGGCTAATCCGTTTTCCATTTGATAAGGACAACAGTGGATTAAAAGTTTATTCTGGTTCTCCTTTTCTTGAAAAGGCTAAATGACTTGTGGACAGTCGAAAAGGAATAGTACAATTAAAGATTGATTGAAGAAGCGGGCTTAGAAAAAGAAGCGGAAAAAAATTGATTTTCTTACTAAACAATTATTTGACGAGAGATCTTCTGAAGATTTAATGACTTCAAAAAATTGTTCTAAATGCATTGAATATTTGATTTCCAATTTTCAAGGCAAATATTTATCAGATAATGGAAAAACTGATTGGGTTAGAAAATTATCTATTAGTCTTAGTCTTTTAAATAAACAATATCATAAAGAAATACAAAAACTATTTTTACACCATTTATAGCATCATGAATGTAATCTATAATAAACCTTGGAATGATTCACCTTGTTGATTTACATTGAGCTTTTGCAAATAATCTTCTATCCTGGCATATTTTTCATTGTTTGTTTAGGTTTCTTCTTTGAATGGGTGGATAGGAAGGTTTATGCTAGACTTCAAAGTCGATATGGCCCTTTATATACGGGTCGGTGGGGATTTCTTCAACCCTTTGCAGATTTTATTAAGCTTCTCTCTAAGGAAGACATCGAACATAGTTTCGTAGATAAGTATGCTTTTAGATTTGTTCCATTGCTTATGCTTACGTTACCATTAACAGCAATAATGTGCATTCCCTTTAGCAGTGTGAACGATCCGATCTTCAGCTTTGAAGGGGACCTCATCTTCATCCTTTTCATCTTGACGATGAATGCTATTTTCACCTTTATTGCTGGTTGGGCTTCAACAAATCGATTTAGCATCATTGGAGGTGTACGTGCAATTTTACAGCTATTGGGATATGAGGTTCCTTTAACTATTGCTCTTATCTGTCCGGCTATTTTGGCTAACTCGATTTCGATAAAGGAACTGGTTGCTTGGCAAGCAGTACATTTCCCTTTTATACTTTTACAACCTGTTGGCTTCGGTGTAGCTATTATTGCTCTTATGGCTGAGCTTGAGCTGGTTCCCTTTGATATACCTGAAGCAGAGACAGAAATAGTTGCGGGATGGATGACTGAGTTCAGTGGAAGAAAGTTAGCCTTGATAAGGTTATCTAAGAACATAAAAATGGTTCTCACTGCTTCTCTTTTAGCATCTGTCTACTTAGCTGGACCAAATGGTTTATTGCCTACGTTGTCGGTTTTATGGTTTTTATTAAAAGTCCTCTTTATTGTTTTGATCTTTTCATCCCTTCGGGCGTCTTTTGCCAGATTCAAAATTGATCAAATGCTTAGCGGTTCTTGGAAATATCTCCTTCCCATCTCTCTAATTCAGGTAGCGTTAACGTTACTTGTTCAAGTTTCATAGAATTAGAATGATTAATCAGCATACTAGAAATATAAGCGGTTTTGAATTAAGAGTTATCTCATCAGTAAATGTTTTTTTTGGAATCTAAAAGTTAAAGTATTATAAAGTTAAATCATTACAATTACCTCATAAAAATTATTAGGTTGATGGCAATTGGGTTCAATGTATCTTGATGCATTATATAATGCTCCTATTAAGGGAAGCGTTAGACGCAATCTAACGATTGTCTCCCCTTCGGATTCTGTTTTTAGTTTAGTGGTTAATATGGTCAGAGATGATGTTGGTGCAGCTGTGGTTGTTGAGGGAGGTCAGACAGTTGGGATAATCACTGAGAAAGATGTTTTAGAGCGAGTTCTCCTTCCTGAGAAGAACATATATCAGACCTTTGTTAAAGATGTGATGACGAAATCTCCAGTCTCCATTGAGGTTGATTGCCCTATAAAAGAGGTTTTAGATCTTATGCAAAAACATAAAATCAGAAGGCTAATAGTTACGGAGAATGATGCTCTTTTTGGTTTGGTTACCGAGAGAAGGATACTGAAGCTAATCAATTTTCGAATATCTGATATTTTTGAACACTTTTTAGATCAAAAAGACTTGAAATGAAAAACTGGCCAATCATCTTGCTAATCTTTTTAAAGAGACTAAATAATTGAAAAAAGAGTTTTTTAAGAGCTATACTGGTACATACACATTGTGATCTTGATGTACTTGTCTATGTTGCTTCAACTGTTAAGAAATCAAAGTTTCATAGAATTAGGATGATTAGGCATAGTAGAAAGAAGACCAGTATCATCAGCATGTTTAGATTTAGTTTTCCAGTCTGAATTCTTCTTACTATTTTCGCAGTTTTAATCGTAATTCTAGCAAATAAGTAATTTAGTTGATCGAAAACATTTACCTCTATAAGGTTATAAAGGGATTTAGCGCCTGCCAAGCCGATTTTGGGTAAAAAATAATTTAGTTGATCGAAAACATTTACCTCTATAAGGTTATAAAGGGGGCTCAGGACCGTTAGAATGTTTCCTTGAACTAGAATCAGCATACTAAAAATATAGGCTGTTTTGAATAGAGTATGGTTCATTATATGTAGTGGTTCAAGAGCATAATGTGAATAGAGGCTTGCTGCGGTAGAACAGATGATTGATGTAGACAAAAGGCTAATGACTACTTTTCCCCTTTTTTTAAACCTTCTCTCCTTCATTAGCATTACATTGACGATATTACATGTGATAAGCACTGCCACAATAAGCCAAGTATCTGCTGAAACCAAGGCTATCAAACCATTTACAATTCTAATTATTACCTTTATATAATTCTAACTTTGTGATTTTGGGTAATTCTTAAATTGTCTATCGTTAAATAAGTATATTGAAAGCTATGTTAACTCCTAAAAAAACATTGCTCATAGAAAAGATCTCCTATGCGGAGGAAGGCCTTAAACACATCAGAAGAGAGTTGAGGGTCTTACTTGATGAAATAGACATTGAATATCTAAGAATTGTCCA
>Ga0114921_10001770_pt1 | contig 10088 bp, 10 predicted proteins | sample BentaG_FD_87016 | JGI IMG/M metagenome (GOLD analysis project Ga0114921, IMG submission 87016) | Deep subsurface microbial communities from South Atlantic Ocean to uncover new lineages of life (NeLLi) - Benguela_00093 metaG | ecosystem: Environmental > Aquatic > Marine > Oceanic > Sediment ...
ACCCCCCAAAAGAGAAATGACGCTATTGACCGAAAACCTGGCTCCGCCGAATTGGGATGGTTGGAGATAAAAGACATAGCCAATCTGTTCCCCCGAATCCGGATAGAGCCGGGCACGTCTTGATGTCAGTGAGAACGGTAGAGCGTCGGTTACTTCTGACAGACCTTGGGCAGTCAGCGGCACTGACGCCGCCGAAGACCATCTGAGCCTGTGGTCGCCTCAAGGCGACCACAGGCCCGCCTCTGTCTACCCTGTTATTAGTCGATCTTCAGTCCGTCAGCAGGAGTACCCAATCACCGACGATTTCCAGGTCTTCTGTCGCGGCGTTAACCTCGTGGATCCTCCCGTGGTTCTGGCAATACCGCTTGGTATCGCTGAAGTCCCATTCCTCAAGGCCTCCCATAGTCGTCTCGAAGTTTACCGCCGTGTCGTAGAAAGCCTGGCCATCAAAGTTTTCGGCGCCTACCTCTTCTATCGCCTGCTGCAAAAGCTGAAGGAAGAAATACATTTGCACGCCTCCACCGATGTACCCTATAGACTCGCGCATTATTTTGTCCGCTTCACCCTGGTGGTAATCATGTAGAAGCCCTTTAATGAAATCGACCACGGGATAGGGGTCACTCCACCACGCCGCTCCAACCCAGAAAACCGACCCGTCAAGGGCTTCGAAGCCTACCTTGTCCGTTACATATCCCCAGAAAGAGGCCACGGCTTCCTGGCCGAAAAACTTTGCCTCATATCCCTTGTCCCGGTACTGCTCCACAAAGCTAGCTATGTTCATGCCGGTAGCCCCGGCGAAAGCTATCCAGTCACAGTCCTCTAGCTTCTCTGTCTCGCCGGGCCAGCTCATGGTGGCAAAGGGGACCAGGAAACCCTCAACGTAGTCAAACCTCTCCGGGTGATCCTGGCAGTACTCCCTCAACTTCTCCTCTGCTTCAATGCCAGCGCCCGCGAACGGGGCTATGCAACCGATCTTGAGGACTTCTTCGCTAGAATCCCCCTGCTCACCGATCCACTTTAGGACAGTCACCAACTGCAAAGGCATAGCGGAGTTGATACAAAACACCCATCCGGGAGGCTCCAGAAGGGGCTCGGAGACAATCAACGACGCTAGTGGGATCTTGTCCGTCTCGGCAAAGGGCTTTAGCGTTGCTGCATCGTAGTCGAAAATATTGATAATTACTTCCGACCCACGCTCTTTCAGCCACTCATACCCGGGTATGCTTCTAGCAGCGTCCATCTTACTATCATAGCTGACGACTTTCAACTCTACCCCGGGGATAGGGTCTTCCTCGTTGATATACTTGATTTGGTCCTGCAAGGCCCAGAGCAAAGGAACCAGGGCAGGCCCCGCTGGACCGGTAAGGTCTGTGAGCATGCCTATGGTGATAACCGTCTTTCCTTCTTCTTCGTCCCCACCACAGCCGAGCAAAGGCGTGGTAAGCAGCAAGACTAGTACCAGGAGCGCGGCTACACCCATCCTAAAGTAGTGTTTCATGTTAACCCCCTTTCAGCTTTTCGCTAAGTCAAGCGAATTCATTTTCTATACTTCAACGCTACACGTCAACCTCCTTTGGCCATCGAGGCTGTCCTGACCTTCAAGAGCCCTATTCTTAGGCCATGATTGGGAGGTTCGGCCACCTGTTACGCACATTCATCACTACTCTTCGAAGGAAGCCTTTACAATGTCGTCACCCGGATATTCGCAGAGCTCGATCTGTACCCCAAAGGTATTGGTGTAATCGAATGTTGCCTCTTTATTCTGGCCCACCTGAAACAGGTTGAGGAGTTTGATGCCTCGCGACTCCATTTCAGCAATCGCCTCATCCATGTTGGGCACCTTTAACGAGATGCAGAGTATGCCCTCTCCCCGGCCTTCCAATGCTTGGGCTACCACTCCGTTCGGGTCAGTTGGTTGAAGGAATTCGAACCCCAGTGTGTGAAAGCGAGCTCGAACGCCCCACTCATCCGACTCCCAAGGGGGGGCGAACTCTGATCCGAATAGCTCGCCGAATAGTTGGGCCGCGGCGTTTGCATCCTTGGCATAGGCATGGATATGGTCAATTCTCTCCACTTTCATCGCTGTAGTTACCTCCCTAACTGTTAGTAGCTAATTCGACGGTCTCTCCTCTTTTCGCTTATGCGCCAGGGACACCACCTTCCCCCCAAAAGAACGGCCTGGCGTAGGTAACTAGCATATCAACAACCTGGTCATCATAGGTATAGCTGTATCGCTGGCCGCCGTCTATGTTGAGGGTCTGGCCGGTGACCCAGTCTGAGGCATCGGAGGCGAGGTAAACAGCAGCGGCGGCTATATCCTCGGGGGCCCCGAATCGCTTGATCACCAGGGGATCCATGTTCACCTCCTCTGGCATCATGCTGAAGAAGTCCTTGGTCCTTTCATGACGTACCGGGCCTGGGGCAATGGCGTTGACCCGAATGTTGTAGGGAGCCCATTCCCAGGCCAGCGATTGGGTCAGGGTCATAACCGCCGCCTTGCCACAAGAGTAGGCGGCGTACTTGGCGATTCCGTGACGGCCAGCCTGAGAAGACATATTGATGATGTTGCCGCTTTTTTGCTCCATCATCACCTTAGCCACCGCTCTGCTGCACAGCATAACGCTGGTCAGATTCAGACGGATGAACCCGTCCCACTCCCCTTCGCTCATGTCCAGCGTCTTGATAAGATAGGCGCCGCCGGCATTGTTGACAAATATGTCTATTCGGCCGAATTCCTGCATCGTCTTACTCACCAGGTTGTCTATCTGTTCGATCTTCGTCACATCGGTGGGAACGACCAGAGACTTTCGCCCCAGAGCACGTACATCTTTGGCGGTAGCCTCGAGCGCCTCTGCCCCGCGCGCCGCGCAGACCACATGCGCACCTACCTCAGCGAAGGCCAAGGATATTCCACGGCCGAGCCCGGTCCCTGCCCCGGTGATAATGGCCACCTTGTCCGTCAGTTTGAACTTGTCTAAGATCATGTAATCTTCCTTTGTCTTCAGTCAGATACCGCGATTAGTGTCAGCCCGTAGAGGCTAACGTCGTGCAGCCCTTCGTCCTCTGGCACGGAGATATTTGACTGGAAACAATTCTGCAAGCCAATCTCCCGTCAAGTCGGCAGGTCGTGACACAGCACCGTCTATGAGACGACCAAGATAGCAATATATCATCCTGCCTGTGGCCTGTCAACCTCGTGTCTTTTGTGCTGGTGTCGGCTAAGAGCGTTCGGGAAGCCCAGGATGAGGTCCTTTGACAATCCTGTCTGCCATTCCGATGGCGGTGTGGCCTTACGCCACCCATACGCGGCCTCAGGGTGACAATTGACCGCGCTTCGTTACCCTTCTTTGTCCTTTCACTCTACTTGGCTTATAATCTCATCAGAAGACTGGTCTCTCGAAGTCCACTTGGAACAACGTGCTCATGACGAGGAACCTGCCAACTATGATTTCTACTCAGGAAAAGCTCCGCCGCTTGAAAGCAATGTTGGTACAAATGGATAGTATCGTCGTTGCTTATTCGGGCGGAGTAGATAGTACACTCCTTCTCAAGCTGTGTTCTGATGTCTTGGAGGGAAGGGTGCTGGCGGTAACAGCGGTCTCCCCCACCTACCCTTCACAGGAGATAGCTGCGGCAACAGAGGTAGCCAGGTCTTTGTCGGCAAGGCATCTCGTAATTGAGACCAAAGAGCTGGAGGACGCAAATTTTGTAGCTAATTCGCCTGAACGCTGTTATTATTGCAAGCTTGAGCTTTTCGGTGAGCTGGGGCAGATTGCCAGGGAGCAGGGGACGCGGAATGTAGTCGACGGTTCAAACTACGATGATTTGGGTGACTATCGGCCGGGTATGCGTGCCGCCGACGAGTTAGGGGTGCGCCGTCCCCTGCAGGAGGCGCGGCTAACCAAGGATGAGATAAGGCTCCTCTCCAGGGAGCTGGGATTGCCTACCTGGAACAAGCCTTCCCTTGCCTGCTTAGCCTCACGGTTTCCCTACGGTACCCCTATCACCAAGCAGTCCCTTGCCACAGTAGAGGAAGCAGAGACTTTTCTTCACAGCCTGGGAATCGGTCAATTGCGCCTTCGTCACTATGACAGGATGGCAAGAATCGAGGTGGAACCACAACAGATGCACCTCCTGCTTGAGGAACGCAACCGGCAACGCATTGTGACACGTCTTAAAGAACTGGGTTATGTTTATATTACTCTGGACCTGGCCGGGTATCGTACCGGCAGCATGAACGAAGGATTGTACCTATGAATCGTGAGCGGCTTCGGGAGTTATTGGAGAAGGTCAGGGCAGGGGACGCGGGCGTAGAGGAGGCCCTGGAACAACTGAAGCTACTGCCCTATGAGGAGATGGGTTTTGCCAAGCTTGACCATCACCGCTCTCTGCGCAAGGGTTTTCCAGAAGTGGTTCTATGCCAGGGGAAGACGGTGGGGCAGGTGGTAGAGATTGTAGAGCACCTATTGCCATCAGCAGGTACTATCCTGGCTACCAAGGCGGGTCCTGAGGTATTTGCCGCGCTTCAGAAGGCTACCGATAAAGCTCACTATCATCCATTGCCAAGGTTGATTGTTATAGGAGATGGAGTTCCAGTTTCAAGTCAAGAGCTGGTCTTGGTGGCTACTGCCGGTACAGCAGACATAGCGGTAGCAGAAGAGGCAGCGGTAACCGCCGAAGCTATGGGCAATCGAGTGGAGCGGCTCTATGATGTAGGGGTAGCTGGCCTGCATCGCCTTTTGGATCACAATAAGAAACTAGTCGAGGCAAACGTGATTGTTGCCGTGGCGGGGATGGAAGGTGCTTTGGCCAGTATCATATCAGGCATGGTGGATAAGCCGGTTATCGCTGTTCCTACCAGCGTGGGATACGGAGCCAGCTTTCAAGGACTGGCGGCGCTACTGGGTATGCTCAACACCTGCGCTCCCGGCGTAGCGGTGGTCAATATTGACAATGGATTTGGGGCTGGCTATCTCGCCAGTCTGATAAATCAACGGAGTAGGAAGAGGCGATGAAGACGGCCTACTTTGATTGCTTCTCGGGCATTAGTGGGAATATGATTCTCGGTGCTCTGATAGACCTCGGAGTGGATATCGATGGGCTAAGAACGGGACTAGGCGCACTTCGTCTGGAGGGCTATCATGTCGAGGCTAGAAGGGTGGCCAAACAAGGTATATCGGGTATATATGTAGAGGTGGTTGCCCAGGGCGATGAGGGAGGAAGAGGGCTCGCAGATATCCTTGGTCTAATCGATCAGAGCGACCTGAGTGACGATATTAAACAGCAAGGCAAGCGTATCTTCATGCGATTAGGGGAAGCAGAAGCCAAAGTACACCACAAGGACCTCGATGCGGTACATCTCCACGAAGTAGGTGCAGTTGATACCATTATCGATGTTGTTGGTTCCCTGATCGGACTGAAGATGTTAGGAGTTGAGGAGGTGAACTGCTCACCCTTGAATTTGGGCCAGGGTCTGGTGAAATGTAGCCACGGGTTGCTACCGGTTCCTGCTCCTATTACTGCTGAGCTAGTGAAAGAGGTCCCGGTACGCGCTACCGATGTGGAGGGTGAATTGACTACTCCTACAGGGGCAGCGATAGTCACCAGCATTGCTGCCCGCTTTGGTGATATGCCTCTTATGAAGATACATGGTGTGGGCTATGGGGCGGGGAAGATGGATCTGCACCTGCCTAATCTCCTGCGTGTTTTCCTTGGCGAGCCAGTGGAGCAGGCTGATGGTTATGCCGCCGAACGGGTCACGGTTCTGGAAACGAATATCGACGATATGAACCCGCAACTCTACGACCACATTATGGGGCGCCTTCTACGGGCCGGGGCTTTAGATGTGTTTCTTACTCCGGTGCAAATGAAAAAGAATCGTCCCGGGACTTTGCTCTCTGTGGTGGCTCAGAATGAAGACGCAGGAAAGCTGGTTGACATCATTCTTGAGGAGAGCACCACCCTGGGGGTTAGGTTTAGCGAAAGACAACGTTTTTCTCTAGCTCGTTCCTCTCACTCTGTCGAAACCAGCTTCGGTAAGATACGAGTGAAGGTAGCTTATAGAGGCGACACTATAGCTAAGGTAGTCCCAGAGTATGAAGACTGCAAGAAGGCAGCCGAGGACTGCGGTGTCCCCATAAGTCAGGTTTACGCCGAAGTTCAAAGGAATTTCAAAGAGTTAGATGTTCCTACTCGGGGTTGAGAAATGTCAAACGTATTCTTTTTCGACTACGCGAAGGGAGAAGATGTCCTATCGGGGATAGAAAGCCTCTGTATGGAATCGACGATCCTGGCTCTCATACCTAAAGGCGGCTCGGTGGCTGTCAAGCTGCACATGGGTGAGTTGGGGAACATAACCTATATCAGGCCTGCTTTGGTACGCAGGGTGGTCGATCTAGTCAAGCAGGCAGGCGGCAGGCCTTTCGTTACCGATACCACAGCGCTGTACCCAGGGGAAAGGAATACCGAAAGCAAATATCTGTCAACAGCGGCCTTTAACGGCTTTGTCGAAGAGACTGTTGGAGCGCCTGTAATCATAGCCGACGGAGACGGGTATGAGGGCGTCTCCGTGCCGGTGCAAGGCGCTGTTGAGGGCTGCGAGCTGGATGAGGTTAAGGTTGCCACCAAGATCCACCAGGCGGACTTTTTGCTCGTTTTGTCTCACGTGAAGGGGCATATGATAACTGGCTTTGGTGGGGCCATAAAGAATCTGGGCATGGGCTGTGTAACCAAGGAAGCCAAAAGGGAGCAGCATAGGATGAATACGCCTATACTGGATGAGTCAAAGTGCAATGGATGCGAGGCTTGCGTCGAGGTGTGTCCTACCACTGCTATAGTTATGCAGGACGGAAAGCCGAACAGAGATTGGGAGAAGTGCCTCCACTGCAGTACCTGTCTTTTTGCGTGTCCCACTGGTGCTTTGTTTTGGGAGAGGGGTAACAAATCGCGATTTCAGGTATACCTGGCCCATGCCGCTTCGGCTGCAATGGTTGGATTCAGAGGGAGGGCAGGGTTCATAAACTTCATCCAAGACGTGACACCTTGCTGTGACTGTGCTCATCCTGCCGGCAGAGCGATAGTCCCGGACATCGGTATCCTGGCCGCCCTGGATCCGGTAGCCATTGATAAAGCCTCCTTGGACTTGATAGACCAGGCTCCTGTTGTCCTTAACCCAGTACCCCTCGTTTCTCCTGATAGAATGGGGAAGTTGAATGAAACAGACAGTCTGGTCCAGCTTAAGGTAGCCCAGAGGTTGGAGCTAGGGAATCTAGGCTACCACTTGATTAGCCTGTCACTGGCTGCTGTTGACAACGGTCCCACCGAGCATTGACATCGATACTAACACAGTAATACGGTGTATAAGACAGGTAAGAACCCCGTATGAGCAAGGTAGCGATTATCACTGATAGCATAGCCTGTCTTCCCAGGGACATACTGGAGCAATATGAGATTCACTTGGTAACACCTAACATCTATTTTGATGGCAAGGTGTATCGTGACTGGTTGGATATAAGCCCATCTGAAGTGTACCAACTGCTGGAAACGGCACCACACTTATTCTCTACCTCTGCCCCCCCTCCGGCAGATTTCGTACAGGCCTACCGCAGTCTGAGCAGTAATGCCGGGAGCATCCTCTGTATTACCCTTTCCTCCAAAGTAAGCACGGTTTACAACGCGGCTTTGTTGGCCAGAGAGCAGGTGCAGAAGGAGTCTGGCTATGCCCATATCGAGGTGTTAGACTCCCAGACTGTTACGGGAGCAGAGGGATTTGTTGTGCTTGCTGCAGCCCGGGCGGTGGCTGAAGGGAGGGGTCTGGTTGAGGCTGTGGAAGCGGCGAAAGAAGTAAGGGCGAAGGTTGATCTTGTCTTTGTTCTGGAGACTATTGGTCATGTCTATCGAACGGGGAGGGTACCCAAGGTGGCTAGCCGGCTAGGAGCGTGGCTTAATGTCAAGCCAGTGCTCACTTGGAAAAACGGCGTAGCTCGTTTTATTGGTATGACTAGAAGCAAAGAGAAGGGGGTCAATCAACTGCTGGAAGCAATGCACAAAAGGGTGGGTGCCAAACCAGTGCATGTGGCAGTTCACCATGCTAATGCTCCTGAGGAAGGCGAAAGGCTTGTGGAGCGTGTGCGTGATGAATTTGAATGCGTTCAATTATGGCTTACTGAGTTGAGCCCAATAATGGGCTATTCTACGGGGAGCGGGGCTTTGGGTGTTGCCTTCTATGCTGAAGATTGACTCGAAGCAGATTGGCCTTGAGAATATCCAACAATCATGGTTGCCATTCCGACCCCAAGTTATAGTTAAGTACTCTTGGCTACACTTGGTTTTCTGGGCTACTGGTGACATTTGAACTACTTCAAGTCTTCAAGCTTGCGGGAGCAGAATGCTTTCTGCTATCCTAGATCATTGTGAAAAGCTTGAAAGAAGGTGAAGGCATGAATTACAGGCGGGAACTTCTGAAAGGGAATACCGACACTTTGCTTCTCTCTTTGCTGAGTATCCAGCCAATGTACGGCTATCAGATTATCAAGGAGTTGAAGAAAAGGAGCAACGGTTACTTCAAATTCAGGGAGGGCACCCTTTATCCAGCTCTGCATCGCTTGGAAGCAGCCAGGCTAGTTAGAGGAAGCTGGGACCGGCTTACCCCGGGGAAGGAAAGAAGATATTATCATTTGACAGAGAAGGGTTTAAGGTTGCTGGAGGAGAAGATAGCTGAATGGCAAGGCTTTTCCTCGGCCGTAAACCTCGTTATGCAGCCATTGATTACTTAGCAGGACGGCGAAGCGTGTCGACTGGACCAAGACGCTACCTTGGTGATGTGAGAACAAAACTGAGGCTGGACTCCTCTTCAAAGAGAGAGACCCTCTGTGAGCTATATGCCCACTTTGAGGACCAGGTGGAAGAATTGAAAGAAGCCGGGTTCTCAGAGGAGGAGGCAGCCAGCGTAGCGGTACGATCTTTTGGGCCCGTTAAGGAAGTCGCTGATGAGTTGAACGAGGTGCACAATAGCAGCAATTGGGCTGAGACCTTAGTGGCTGCGTTGCCTCATTTCCTTTTTGCCATGCTCTTTGCTCTTCACCAGTGGTCGAACATTGGCTGGCTGGTAGTTATCCTCATCTGTACGGTTGGTGTAGCTATCTATGGATGGCAACACAATAGACCAACTTGGTTTTTCACCTGGTTGGGCTATGCCTTGATTCCATTACTGGTGGTCGGGTTTTTCCTCTTGGAGCATGCCTTGACTATGAAGAGTCTTGGCTCTGCCTGGTGGGTGTGGTTGCTGCTGGCTGTCTATTTCCCCGTTATCCTGTGGCTGTTTATTCACATTGTCGTCCGGGTCTTGAGGCGTGATTGGTTGCTGGGTTCACTGATGGCATTGCCTATTCCTCCTATAGTTGGCTGGTTTATGACAGCGCAGTGGAAGGAGGAATTATTGGGGGGAGGCAAGCACACTGTTCAAAGCCTGGAACCCTGGATAGCTCTGAGCTTCCTAACCTTGGCTGGTATTGTTGTGCTGTTTAACAGGTTGAAGCAGCGTACCTTGAAGGTAGGAGCCCTGCTGGTTTGCGGCCTGGCCGTTGTCATCTTGATAGCTTGCTCAAGTGGTGGAAGCTTTGGCCTGCTCAACCTGGTAGTCTTGGCTTTAATAATCCTCTTTTTGCTCCTGGGTCCGGCATTACTGGAACACAAGGTTGTGGACCAGGATGCCAAATCACCGGATTATTTATTGGATCACAACCGTCATATATGGGCTGGGGGCGGCTAGCTGAGAGCGTTGAAGGCGCAGTATGTGGGCTGACGCGTTGCTGATCCTTGGGGCCTACCTCCTGGGAGCATTCCCCGCTGTTTATCTGCTGGGCCGACTTCGAGGGGTTGATCTGTCCCAAGAAGAGGATATGCATATCAGCCTGTGGCGCCAGGTGGGACGTCGCGAGGGGTTCAGTGCGATTACCTGGGATATTGTCAAGGGCGGCATTGCCGTGGGGCTGGTCAGGGCCTTTGACTATGATTGGGGCACAGTAGTGGGGGTTGGTCTGGCAGTGATAGTGGGACGAATGTGGTCCATTTTCCTCGGGCTCAGAGGG
>Ga0114921_10001771_pt1 | contig 10088 bp, 9 predicted proteins | sample BentaG_FD_87016 | JGI IMG/M metagenome (GOLD analysis project Ga0114921, IMG submission 87016) | Deep subsurface microbial communities from South Atlantic Ocean to uncover new lineages of life (NeLLi) - Benguela_00093 metaG | ecosystem: Environmental > Aquatic > Marine > Oceanic > Sediment ...
ATGAGATTGGATACGGGGGCTGGTATAACTTTGATATCTTTCCTTATAGAGAAGATGGTCTTGAGGTTGTAAGACAATGTATAAAAAATTCAGAAATGCTTAAGCAATTAGCCAAAGATACCTCGAGACAAGCTAGACTCTTTGAGAGAGAAAAACAACACCACAGGTATCGTTGAACTTTTACGAAAGTTACTTGTTTAAGAATTGTTTTGTCTTTTGAAAGATTCAAAGGGAAAAAATAGGAAATCAAGATAGGAACAAATGATTTTCCATGGGTAGAGTGGCTGGCATTGTTCTTGAACCAATCCAGGGTTGGAATGGGTCGGTGGTTTATCCTGATGAGTTTTTGCCTCGACTGAGAAAACTCTGTGATGAACTGGGAATAATGCTAATGGTGGATGAGATATTGACAGGTTTTGGGCGAACTGGCAAGATGTTTTGTGTGGATCACTATGGAGTGGTTCCTGATGTTATGATTTTGGGAAAAGGATTGGGTGGTGGGTTTCCCATCAGTGCTATTGCCATCCGTGAGCAATATACCAGTATACTGGAGAAGATAAGTGCTTCCACCAGTTATGGAGGGAATCCTGTAGCCTGCGCTGCTGCTCTTGCCTCCTTAGAGGTTATCGAGGAGAAGAGAATAGTGGAAAGATCAGCTAGATTGGGTGAGTTTATTCTAAGTAGATTGCGCAGGATTAAGGAAAACCATCCCCTTGTGGGAGAACTCAGAGGCAAGGGTTGTCTTTTAGGTATGGAACTGGTTAAAGATCCAACTACCAGAGAACCATTTGTGAAGGCGGGCCAGCTTGTCTATCAAAAAGCTTTTCAAAAAGGAGTTGCCTGGATCCCAGCAAGGCAAAACCTACGGATGTCTCTTCCCCTTATTATGCCTGAGGAAATTGCCAACAAGGCTCTTGATATAATTGAGGAGGCTATCGCCGAGACTGAAAAAGAACTGGGGGTCTTATAAAAGGATAAAGTGAGCGGTAAAGAGATAAGACTGGCTAAGTTGTTCAGCACCTAATCAAAACTGTTTACATCCCCGGGTTCTCCAGCTTAGTAAAGTCTGTTCCCATTCCGGATCCCGAGGTGGAGTTAAAGAGGGAAAGGATAATACTTAGCGGAGATATCCCCAGTCCTATAAACCTACCTGAGGGTTGCCGCTTTCATACTCGATGTTGGAAAGAGAAGGAAATATGCAGGCACCAGGAACCGGAGTATATGGAGGTAAAGAAGGGGCACTTTGTAGCTTGCCACTTTTATAGTTGAGGTATTTTTTAGACATTCTTTTAAAACAGAAATGGAAAGGGATCTGTAAAAAAGAATAACCATTGTAACTGCCCATAGGGTTGAAAAGGAGCGAAAGTGTTCACTTTTAGTTTCAAGAAGAAAGCTGACTTGTACTATGAATACAGGGATGTAGACAGAGAATTCTACAGGAAATACATAGAAGATTTTCTGCCCAAGGAAATCTTTGACATCCATGTCCACTTTGGTCTCCCTGAGCATTTTTATCCTGTATCCCGGAAAAGAAAACTCGAGGATTGGGCACTGGGAGTGGGATATACACTCTCTGTTGAGGCAGCCTTTTCTGCCTATGGTGAACTTTTCCCGGGTAAAAAAGTTGAGATATTGGGATTTCCTTTCCCCATCAAGGAGGTCAAGCTTGATGAGATTAATAGATACATTTGCTGTTATATTAATAAAGGTAAAATAAAAGGGCTTATGGCTACTCATCCTGACTGGTCTTATGAGAAAGTCAAAGAAGAGCTTCAAAATAATAACTTCCTGGGCATAAAACCCTATCCGGATCTGGTTACCAAAATGAAAGGAGCTGATGTACCCATATTTACATTCCTTCCTCACTCTCACCTTAGAGCGGTTGATGAGCTGGGAAAAATAGTCCTTCTTCATCTTCCTCGAAAAGAGAGATTAAAAGATAAGGATAATATCAGAGAGATAAAGGAGATACGGCAAAAGTATTTCCAGGTAAAGCTCATCCTGCCTCATATAGGCCGCTCTTTCTGCCCCTTTTTTGCCAGAGAAGGTCTGAGGTACTTCCGGAATGACCCCGGAGTATTTTTTGATATGTCAGCTGTTCTTAATCCCGAGGTTTACAAAATAGCTTTGAATGAAATAGGTCCAGATCGTCTTTTGTATGGTACTGATCTTCCGATAACCTTTATGAGAGGAATGAGAGAATGGCACGGAGAAAAATATGTGAATTTCACCAGTGGTAATTATGTCTGGAATACCAATCGAAAATCTCCCGAAGAAGAAGCAAAATACACTTTGTTTGTTTATGAAGAAATTAAAGCCTGTCGTCAAGGAGTAGAAAGTGTAGGATTAGGTGAAGAAGCTGCACAAAGTATCTTCTTCAATAATGCTCAGAAATTGTTAGAGCAATAAAAGAGACTGTAAATCAAGAGAGAGTAAGTATGAGGGTGGACTTATGGATGATTTGTTTTTAGGAATAGACGTAGGTACAACAGCCACCAAGACTTTACTAATTAATCAAAGTGGGGAAGTTATTACTTTAGCTCAGCAAAGGTATGAGATAATACCTTCCCATAATACCTGGGTTGAGCAGGATCCTGAGGATTGGTGGGATGCTGTAGTTAAAACAGTGAGAAAGGTAGTCAGGGGTGATGAAACCAAAAAGAGAATAAAGGGAATCAGTCTTTCTACTCAAGGGGGGACATTAATTCCGGTTGATTTAGAAGGAAAACCTTTGAGAAAGGCTATTACCTGGCTTGACCAAAGGGCAGGAAAGCAGGGCAAAAGTCTAGAAGAAAAGTTTGGAGGTGATTTTTTTTACAGCCGAACCGGTTATAAACCTCATAGTGGTCTTCCCTTATTGTACATATGTTGGCTAAAGGATAACGAGCCAAAGGTTTTTGAAAAAACCAATAAATTTCTCTTTGTTAATGACTATATAATCTACAAGCTTACAGGTAAATACTATACCGATCCTTCCAATGCTTCTATAACTATGCTATATAATCTAAAGCTGAGGGATTGGGATGAGCGATTACTTCAAATAGCTAGCATCTCAAGACAGAAGCTTTCAGGAATTAAAGATTCTGGAGTTCCAATTGGAAAACTTACTAACTTAGCTGCTAAGACGATAAATTTATCTCAGGATGTAATTGTTTCCTCAGGAGGACATGACCAGTACTGTTCTTCTTTAGGATCTGGAGCCTTTGGCGATGGGAATTGTTTAGTTTCCTGTGGAACAGCCTGGGTTCTTCTGTTCTCCCGAGATAGAGCTATTTTTGATGCTAAAAGCAATATTATACCGGGAAGACATGTTATTAAGGATAAATGGGGAGCTATGGCAACTATTTCCTGTGGTGGAGTGGTGATGGAGTGGTTTAAGAATAATTTCATTGGTAGTTACATTAACAACAATAAGAAAAAGGGAGACAATATATATGATTTATATAACAAAAAAGCAAAAGATATACCAGCGGGGTCTAATAACCTGTTGTTTTTTCCTCACTTTATTGGTTCAACTGCACCTACCTGGCAGTCAAGTGCTAAAGGGGGAGTTATAGGGTTAACCTTATCTCATACTAAATATGATATTTTTAAATCAATCATGGAAGGTTTGGGTTTTGAGGTTTTGTGGAATATTGAAGTTATCAAGGACTTAGGAATTAGCATTAAAAGAATTAAAATGATAGGAGGAGCAACTAAGAGTAACCTGTGGTCTCAAATAATAGCTGATATCACAGGGGAAAGGATATTTGTTCCCTTTGCAACTGAGGCTGCCTGCTTGGGAGCAGCAATACTTGCTGGAGTTGGAGGAGGGGTTTTCAAGACTCCTGAGGAAGGCTTTGAAAAATTGCAGATAAAAGAGAAGGAGATTATACCTTCACAAGATAATGTATCAAAGTATAGAAAATTATTTAAAGTTTATAAGGAAACATTCTGGAAGCTTCAGGATTCCTATAGGGGTTTAAGGTGAAAGAGAAATCTTATGACAGGAAGAGAGAGAATACTAAACTGTTTAGATCATAAAGGGGTGGATAGAGTACCTGTTTCACCTTTTATATGGGAAAATTTTGTGAGGGAGTTTTATCAAAGTTATGATGTAGATCTGATTGAGGGAACAGTGAAAGTTTATGATCATTTTGGTTTTGATATAATACACCGCACCTGCACCCCCTGTCTTTATCTGGAATATGAAAGACAATTGGAAAGTAAAAACTGGAAGCCTTTAGTTACAGTTGAACAAAAAGGGAAATCCCGATTTGAGAGAACTGTAATCAAGACACCTCAAGGTGAGCTAACTCAAGTAATACAGTTTGAGAGGGCTTCTGAATATGAAGTTTTAGTATTTTATAAGGAGTATTTTATCAAAACGGAGGATGATTTAGATAAATTCATTAAGTACCAACCTCCAATTCCTGATTTTAACACAGAATTGATAAAGAAAACTCAGGAGATGGTAGGAAATAAAGGTATAACAGCTCCTTGGGTACAGGGAGTTTTCAATTATCTGGGTGTTTATTTAAGAAGAGTAGATGATCTCATAATGGATGCTATGGTCAACAGACCTTTTTATGAGAAGTTAATGAATTATTCTTTAAAAAGGAATCTTGCTCATATAATGAGGATTATTAAGGCTAAACCAGACGCCTTAAGTTACGGTGGAAACTTAGCTGGGGGAGATCTTGGTCCTAAATTCTTTATAGAAAATGTTTTTGAGTATGAAAAAGAGTTAATTAGCCAAATACAGAGTAAAGGGGTCCGGGTGATTTATCATAACTGTGGTAATGCTACCAGTCTCTTTGATGTTTATCCTAAGTTGGGAATGAGTGCTTATGAATCTTTAACTTCTTTTCCCTATGGAGATACAGATTTAAAACAAGCTAAAAGAAAACTTAGTCAATATATGACTTTAATGGGTAACATTGATCAAATAGATTTTTTAAGAAAGGCTTCTCCTGAACAAGTACAACAAAGAGTGAGAGAGGTAATGGAAATAGCTAAGCCTGGAGGTAATTTTATATTGTCTACCAGTGATTATTTTAATGAAAATACCCCTCATGAGAATATTTTTACCTTATTAGAAGCCGGCAGAGAATTTGGAGAATACTAATAAGGATAATTATGACACCAAGAGAAAGAGTTATTAAAACTATAAATCATGAGGAACCAGATAGAGTGCCCATTGATCTGGGCGGGAAAAACAATACTATGATAGATGAGAGTTATGACAGGTTAAAGAAGTATTTAGGCATCCATGACCAAAGTCCCGAAGAGGAAGTTTCTTCAGCTTACTCAGTGGTGGTTCATTTTGATGAAAGAGTATTAAAAAGGTTAAATGTGGATTTTAGAAGAGTTTTCTTAAAAGGGAAAAACATTGAGCTTTCCAGAAAGCCTGGACAGGAATATGTCACTGGAGTAGATGAATGGGGGATAGGTTTAAGAAAGATAAACTGGTATGCGGAAATGGTGAACCATCCTTTAGAAAATGCCTCTATTGATGATTTGAAAGATTATCCCTGGCCTGATCCTTTTGATCCTATAAGAACAAAGGGGTTAAGGGAAGAGGCAAAAAGACTATACTATGTTACGGATTATGCTATAGTAGCGGGTGAGATAGGAGGAGGTCTTTTTGAATATGCCTGTTGGCTTAGAGGAATCGACAATTACCTTGTGGATATGATGTTAAATAAAGAATTTGCCATTAAGTTGATAGAAAAGATCTTTGAGGTAGAGAAGAATCTCTGGGAAGTTTTTTTAAATGCTGTTGGTGATTATGTGCAGATAGTGGAGATAGCCGACGATTATGGAACTCAAGAGGGACCCATGGTTTCTCCAGAGCTTTTCCGGGAGATTATTAAACCCTGTCATAAAAGATTAATCAGCTTTATTAAAGAGGCAACAGGTGGAAAAGCAAAGGTGAAACATCACACCTGTGGCTCGGTATATGATTTAGTTGGAGATTTAATAGATTGTGGGATAGATATCCTTAGTCCCGTTCAGCCTCTAGCCAAAAATATGGAACCGGAAAAGCTAAAGTCAAAATTTGGCGAGAGAATTTGTTTCCATGGAGGTATTGACGAACAATATGTGCTTCCCAGGGGGACAGCTGAAGAAGTGAGAGAAGAGGTGGGGACAAAAATAAATGGTTTTGCTAAAAGAGGAGGATATATCCTTTCTCCAGCTCACTGCATTCAACCTGATGTTCCTCCAGAGAATGTAGTAGCTATGTATGATGCAGCCAGTGAGCTTGGGAAATATCCCTTGAGAATTTAAGTAAATCCACTAACAATACTAATAAAAATAGATCTTTTTTGAAAGGAAAAAGATAGAAACAAAGGGCCGGAAAGGAGGTGATGAAGGGTAAGCAGGCCGATCTATCTTGGGGAAAAGCTTTCCAAAAAGAGAAAGTAGTTTCTCTTTTTGAAGGTTTTAGGAAAGAGTGAACTATATTTTAGTTTTAGGAGGAGAAGAAGATGAAAAGATTTAAAAAGGCGCTTTTGGTAGTTTTGGTTTTTGCCTTTGCTTCAACATGCTTTTTGTTTGGGGCAGGGCAAGGAACATTTGCAGCTAAAAAGGTTACATTAGACTGGTGGTTTCAGGACTGGTCTGGAGGGAATGCTTGGATGAGGGATTATATTGTTAAGTTTGAGAAAAAATATCCAGGCATTCATTTAAATTATATCCCTATACCATTTGAAGAGTTGAATGTAAAGATGATCCCATCAATTGCTCAAGGTAATGAGCCACCTATAATGTTTGGATATGATGAATGGGTTGCTGCTAGGGATGTATCAAAACTATTCTTACCTCAGTCACCAGATCCGTATACAGTAGATGAGTGGAAAAAGGCAGTATACGCTCCGACATTAAAGAATGTAACAGGACCTGACGGTAATATATATGGGTATCCGTTCGTTACCGGCGCAAATGCTTTTGGTTTTATATACCACAAAGATCTTTTCCGAGAAGCTGGAGTTGACGCTGAAGCTATAAAAAGTTGGGATGATTTAAAGAAAGCTGCTAAGAAGCTTACCGTATATAATCCGGATGGTTCTATTAAAAGAAGTGGTGTTTTGTTCTCGTATACTGAAGCAGCAAATACATTCCTTGACATGATTTGCATGCAGGAGGCAAGAGATAAGCTACTTAATCCCGGAAAAGCAGAGTGGAATTTCAATATTCCTGAGGCTAAAAGGGCAATGGAGACTCTTAAGTCATTTGTTGATGAAAAAATATACGATCCAAGATCTGGCGATTCCGCAATAACGTTTCCAAATAAAATTGGAGCTATGCTTCTTCAGGGTCCGTGGGGAGTTGGTGCTACAATGACAAGTTTTCCAGAACTTAATGTGGGTTTCCTTGGTATGCCACCATATCCTGACAAGAGTACTAAGTTGCAACTGGGTTCAGTGGTAAGTTATGGGACCTTCTTTTTATCAAGAAGATTAACCGACTCAAAAAAAGATGCAGCAATGACATTCATTAAGGAGCTTGTAAACAATCCAGCAGAGTTTTTTGATATACCATTTTATCATAAGCCTCCCTATTGGGTTGGGGTCATTAATAGCAAAGCTTACATAGCAGAGTTAAAGAAAAGACCAGAGAATAAAATGACTGAGTATGCGAAAACGGCACTGATTGCAACAGAAAAAGGTCTTCCAGCAGTTCATCCTTTGGATACCAAAATATCAGAACCAGACTTAATAAGGAATATCTTATTCCCACAGATGCAGAAGGTGTTTCTTGGAAAAGAATCGATTGATAAGATGCTCAGCTATTTAACAAAGTACTTGACCAGTAGAGAAAAAGAACTTGCTAGATAGCTGAAATCTATGTACGGGTGCATTAAAAAATGCACCCGTACATTTAAGAAAAGTTTATCTAATATTAAGATATAAGATGTGAGAAAAGAGTTATTGATTAGGAAAAGAAGACAACTGAATCTTTTTCTATTAATAGTAGCCTCATCTGTTATTACATACTATGCATTAATTGGTGTATGGCCTTTTATTTACAATATTTATCTAACCTTTAGAAAGACAGATATAATAACTGAAGATAAGTTTATAGGTCTTAGTAATTACAGGTTTTTAATTAATGACCCGATATTCTGGAAATCTCTCTGGCATAATATATATTATCTTATGATAATGGTGCCAATCGGTGCATTTACCTCATTAATCATTGCCGCACTTATATCTAAAACAAAGGGTATTGCAAAGAAGTTATACACAGCGATGTTTTTTACACCAGTTGTTACATCAATGGTAGCAGTATCTCTTGTATGGACTCTTCTATATTTTCCAAAAGTAGGTCTATTTGCGGTTGTCTTATCAAAACTATTCAACATAAACCAAAACAACCTTACATTTCTTCATAATCCGTCTATAGCACTATTATGTATTATAATAATGGATATATGGAGGGATACTGGATTGAGAACTGTGATATTTTTAGCCGGTATCGATGAAATTCCAGATCAATTATACGAGGCAGCAAGAATAGATGGAACATCAGCAATATCGCAGTTTTTTAGGTTAACAGTTCCCTTACTTAGACCCCAAATAATATTTATTGTAGCGATATATTCAATAAATGCGATAAGAGTCTTTGTGCAGATTTATATGATGACTGGTAATCCGCCAGGTGGACCCGCAAATTCAACAAAGGTGTTAGCACTACAGATGTATCAAGAAGCATTTTATTCGTTAAGATTTGGATATGCGGCAACTATCTCTTTGGTAATGTTTATCATGCTATTTGGTCTTGTTATCCTGGAGATAAAATCGTTTCAGGAAAAATGGGAGTATTAAAAAGGAGAGATAACTATATGAATAGTGTAGAACATTTTAACTCGACTAGGATAACGGCCAAAATTTTTTTACATTTGTTGTTAATAGCTGGTGGACTGGTAATGGTATTCCCGTTTATCTGGATGATACTATCATCATTTAAACCATCTTTAGAAGTAATTAGTGTTGACTTTCATCTCTTCCCAAAAACATGGACCTTAAGAAACTATGTTAAGGTATTTGAGGATTTGCCTATGGGAAGAGGCTATATGAATAGCTTAATTGTTGCTTCATTTGTAACATTTTTTGTCTTGCTTTCGGCAACTGCTTCAGGATATATGTTCTCAAAGTTAAGATTTTTTGGAAGGGAGGCTTTGTTTTTTATAATTGTTGGAAGCATAATGATACCACCACAGATAGTATTAATACCTTTATACATATTAGTTAATAAATTCCATTGGGTAAATACCTATCAGGGCTTGGTGCTACCGTTTGCGATGTCTGCATTTGGAACATTTTTAATGAGGCAATTTATAAAAGGAATACCAAATGATTTAATAGATGCAGCAAAAATAGATGGTGCTTCGGAGTTTAAGATTTATTTTTCGGTGATCTTACCTCTTGTTCGCTCATCAATATCTGTATTAGGAATATTAATATTTTTATGGAGCTGGGATGAATTTTTGTGGCCTCTTGTAATAGTTAATCAAAACGAGATGAAAACTCTTCCATTACTTCTTGGACACTTCACAATGAGTGAGGCAAAGTATCCAGGTGAGTCTTTAGCGGCATGTACACTTGTCATTGGACCTGTTCTTGTTGTGTATGCATTCTTTCAAAGGCAATTTATCAAGGGTATGAGCATGACAGGGTTGAAGGGTTAAATTTGCTCGTTTCTCTCATCGAAAGCGAGCGAAAGAATTGACTATGAAGGAAAGCGATGGAAAACAGTAAACCTAAAATTGGTTTTATCGGCTTGAGTTTAGAGCTTTACGAGAAGAACTTACCTCAGCTAATGGATAGTCTCCAAAAGTTTTCTCAAAAGATTAAGTTAATTCTTGAAAAGATGGCAGAGGTAGTTCATTTTCCCCTTGCCTGTAGAAAGGAAAAAATGGAGGAGGCTTTTTCTGTCTTTAAAAAAGAAAATGTAGATGGGGTAATCTTAGTATTTCTCTCTTATTCCGCTAGTTTTTCCATACTTCCAGCATTAAAAAAATATCATTTGCCCATTCTTATCTGGAACACTCAAAAAATTAAGGAAATAACTTCAGGCTTTTCCCAAGAGAGTCTCCTTAATAA
>Ga0114921_10001772_pt1 | contig 10086 bp, 5 predicted proteins | sample BentaG_FD_87016 | JGI IMG/M metagenome (GOLD analysis project Ga0114921, IMG submission 87016) | Deep subsurface microbial communities from South Atlantic Ocean to uncover new lineages of life (NeLLi) - Benguela_00093 metaG | ecosystem: Environmental > Aquatic > Marine > Oceanic > Sediment ...
CTCAACAGCCTCCTTCCCGAGGATATCAGGGTTAAAGAGGTTGAGGAGGTTGACGAGGCCTTCCATGCCCGATTTAGCGCGAAGGGAAAGATTTACGAGTATAGGATTTTGAATGGGGAGTTGTCTTCCCCCTTTTACCGCCATTTCTCATGGTTCGTTCCGGGAAGATTGGATTTGGCAAGGATGAGGGAAGCCGCCATGAACCTGGTAGGTCGCCACGATTTCTCCTCATTCTGCTCATCTGGTTCGATGCACAAAACCCCTATACGGGAGATCTATGAGATCAATGTGGGGAGGAGGGGAGGCCTCGTCGTCATACGGATCGAGGCCAACGCCTTTTTGAAGCAAATGGTGCGAAATATTGTGGGAACCCTTGTTGAGGTGGGAAGGCGGAAGCTGACCCCTTCCCAATTTGGCACCATTCTGGAGGCACGGGATAGACGAAGGGCCGGAATAGCCGCACCAGCCCAGGGGCTGTTCTTAGTCAGGGTGAATTACTGATCAACACTCCTCACGGTATTCCTAGACATCCTTTCTTACCTTGTCTAGGACATCCGGGACATTCTTCAAGTTTTTGTAACACACAGGCAAAATCACGAAATCCACCTAAATAATCCTTTACTAGGTTCCCGCCGTCGCGTTATGGAGGAATTCAAAAGTTTTCTCGTATTTATCAAAGAGTTTTATGAGTTCCGTTAAGGAACCAACGCTTAATATTCCCCTTTTCTGGAATTCTGCTTTATCGAAAATTCTGGAAATACCAACGAAGTTTATTTTTTTATCTTTTACGAAGTCATAATCTCTCAATGAATCTCCGACAAAGAGAACTTCATTAGGGTGGTTCTTGAGATGTCGAAGGACGAAATCGATCTGTCGATCTTTCCCGAAATTTGGCTTATAGCCAAAGATTTCATCGGTTAAGTTATCAATTTTGTCTAGTTGTGAGTATCTCGTAATGATCTCTTGTTTTGTACTGCTGCAGATAATTGTTCTAATCTTCTTATTTCTGAAATAGCTGAGAGTTGGAATGACGTCGGAAAAAATGGGTTGAGCAAAAATTCCTTCTCGTTTCCTTGATTCGAAGATAGTTGTCACTTTCTTGTTGCTAGGATGATCTGGAAAGATTAACTCTATCTGAGTTGAAAAATCCAATCCAGTGGTCTCTAAGTACCTTCTTCTTGCCTCCTCTTTTGATATATTGTAGTGTTTTGTAATGAGTTCTACAGCCAATTCCGTCAAGAAGGACATTGAATTTGCTATAACTCCATCAAAATCGAAAATCACGGCTTTGATCTTGCTACTTACGAGATGGTGCTTCTTTACAGAATAATTCCATGATAATAATGTCCTCCACAGTACGATTGTATTAGTCTGTAGGGCTATAATAAACATGGCAAGAAATACAGAAATCGGGTGAAAGTACGTCATTATTCCACCGATGAAGAGCAAAAACAGTCTAAGGTCTCTTCCTCTTCCCGCAGCAATCCCTTTTCCTCTATATAGGTAGTTAAAATTAACTACTGACTTTGCAGAAGTATAGCTAACCATCAAATTGCCCAGGATAGCTAATACGGATACGGTAATAATAATTAGAGGGCTCCAATAGATGTCAAATATTTCCCTCCTTCCTATCATAGATAGCGAGTAATAAAGCATCCCTAAAAGCATAAAACCATCGGCATAGCGGTCTAGTATTGCATCAATGAAATTTCCCAAAGGGGATTGCATATCCTTGAGACGTGCTATTTCTCCATCACAGCCATCCAATATGCTTGATATTTTTATTAAGAGTCCTCCCAAAATCGCATGACCGAGAAAGAAAAACAAACCACTGATAAGGCTTACAAAGAAACTCAGTATTGAAACTTGATTAGGAGTAATCCTCTTATGTATCCTAAGAAGGAGAGGTGTGAAGATATTGATAGAGAATTTCCGGTTTATGTATAGGGAAATTAGGCCGTCGGTAGGTTTCGTTAATTTACTGCGTAATAGTTTCTCCGCTTTTTTAAACCTTTCCTCATCATCCACATCAATCCAGTAACCATCTTCAATATCAAGGGCTTTAACCTTCCCTTTTTTAGCCATTACCCTTATTCCCCCCGAAAGGGAACTATCGCCCTTATGTAAGCTTTCTTCAATGGCACCAAATATTGCTGGAGAACAGAGAAAAATCCCTGTATCATAAGCGTTGTATTTTTTGATATTTTTTCCTATCTCTGAAATCGTATTCCCTTCGACGAGTACCTTAGTAGCATCATCAACATCAACGAGCTTATTGGTCTTAATATCATAGTCTACAGCCAGCATAACTTGGTCATCGACAACTTTTTCATTCTTCAATTTCAACAGTATCGATTCATCAAAGATGTGATCCGCCATCAATAAAATAAAATTCTCATTTAATAGGTTCTTTGCCTCAAGTACAGAGACCCCATTTTCCTTTTCCCATTCTTCATTTATGATATGGTTTATCTTTATATTTCTCTCCTTGCTGAATTTGTCCAGAAAACGTCTTACCTCGTGCCCGTTGTACCCCGTAACAACATAAAACTCGGTTAGCCCACTCTTCTCTGCAGTTAATATCACCCGTTCCACAAGGGATAAACCGAGAACTGAAAGAAGGGGCTTTGTTTCGCCCTTCTTGCATATTCTTCTTCCCTGGCCAGCAGCTAGGATTAGGCATTTCATGGTCTGAATTGTGGGTAATCCTTCACCGATACCGGCATTTCAAAATTTGTTGCGATTTTGAATTTATTGTATCAATTATCTCTGTAGTAACCAAATTCTGCATACCTTGCCAGGATAAAACCGGGGACGGCAAACCTATTCCAGGGAGTGATGCCTGGATGTCCAGGAGCGAAACCGTGCGTTACCCCCACGGCCAATGTTACTTCAGCATAGCGATCCAGCACTTGGTCCAACCAGACCCTGAAGGGTAAGCTCTTAAAGCCCGAGCGGGACACCACCCAATCACGTCCATCTAAGACAGAGGGGACCTAAACGATTACCCCGCCGGCGAATTGAAGGGATATTCCCCGTGGCGAACAAAATCTCATCCAGCGGGCACAAAGAAAAATGAAACAGGCTGATGAAGTTGGGATGAACCTCTCTTCAGCTCGATAGATCGAGAACCAGCGGGAAAGGGCCCTGTTCAAAGGACTGGAGACCCCTCCATCGCCTTAGGGTTTAGGAAGGGTGACACGAGCATTTTTTGGCTTGTGTCAGATTCCTTGCGGTATTCAGATCTTGCCATAAAAGGGTATGGGTAGGGTCCTAAGCCATCTTCGGCCCTGCGATCAATTCTTCTAGACCTCCTGACAAAGACCAATAGGCCTCCTCTTGCACGGCCTTAAGGGCGTCGAAGAACTTGGAACGACGACGTTTATTTGTTAGTATTGTGTACCTGATGATCGCTCAGCGCTTCCTCGGAGTCCCCGCGACTTGAGGAAGCGCTTTTCAACATTCCGGAGAACCGAGCTCGCTTCTTTGGTGGATACCCCTAACACGAGGCCATTTATGTCCGGAGTGTAACCTTACACGGAGCTGGATTCCCCCGGGTTTATACGGAGCTCGGCAACGGCCTCCGCGATACCTATGGGGGGCTCTGCGAAGCGCTTCAGCATCTTCCGGGCTTCTGTATCATCGAACTGCTGGACCGGTGACTTGAAGAGATAGGCACTCGCCTCGATGATAGGCCCGGAAAGGCCCCGGTCCAAGGCTACCTTGGCTGCCCGCACGGCATCCATGATTACGCCCGCGGAGTTGGGAGAATCTTCTACGGAGAGCCGGACCTCGATGTTCATCGGCACGCCGCCGAATTGCTCCGCCTCGATCCTCAAAAAGCAGAGCTTATTGTCCTTCAGCCAGGGGACGTAATCGCTGGGACCGATATGGAGGTTTTGCGGATCGAATTCCTCTCCATCCATCTGGCTGAGAACCGACTGGGTCTTGCTAATTTTTTTGCTCTTCAGGCGCATGCGGTCCAGCATATTGAGGAAATCGGTATTCCCCCCGACGTTGAGTTGATACGATCGCTTTATGGGTTGCCCCCTGTCCTCAAAAAGCTTGGTCAATACCCTGTGGATGATGGTAGCACCCACTTGAGACTTGATGTCATCGCCGAGGATGGGGAGCCCGGCTTTTTTGAAACGATTCCCGTAAATCTTGGACACAAATACGGGCATGGCGTTCACAAAGGCACATCCCGCCTCAAGGCAACAATTGGCATAGAAGATGGTATTCTCCTCGCTGCCCACCGGCAGGTAGTTAACTACTACATCAACCCGCTTCTGTCGAAGGCTTCGAACAATGGCATCCTTGGCCTTTGTCTTGTTGGAATAGATATTTGGTTTGGGCTTGAAACGAGCCGATTCCGGGAATTGGTCGTTCTGTGGGGGAATGCTGTCAATCAGGTATCCCATCTCAACGGGACAATCCAAAAAGGGAATGTCCTTCTGAAAGACAGTGGTGCAGTTTGGTTCGGCAAAGATTGCCTCCGATAGATCCCGGCCGACCTTTCTTTCGTCCACATCAAAGGCGGCCACGAATTGAATATCGCAGGCTCGATAGCCGCCGAGGTCCTTGGTGATCAGGCCCGGAATATGTGCATCCGGGTCCTTGTAATAGAAGCGTCCCTGCACAAAGGAACTGGCGCAGTTTCCCACGCCTATGATACCAGTTCTAATTTCTTGCATGTTAGTCAATCACCTCCTTTCTACCTTCAATGGACCGAAAAGGTCGTAAAAGCCATGCACGAGTTGGCTTCGATTCGTTCTGAAGTTCAGAAGGGAAGACCTTCAGATATCAGGCGCGATACCAGCCGGTTTATTTTCAACCTAAAGGATAGATACATTTATCAAATCCCGCCTTTGGGAGGGAATTAATGTGGACAGCCAACAAGCGAAAAAAAACCACCGGTTCTCCCGATGGTTTCCCATTCACACAGATTTTGGAATGCTCAACCTGGATCGTCTCGCAAAACCACCAGAAGAAACCTATTAAATCGGGAGAATCCCCACCACGGGGTTAAAAAAACGCATTTTCACTATAATGTTTTCTCTTCCCATTGTCAATATAAAAATTTTTTTGTGTGGGATGGGTGCCTTTTGTGGCCGATCGTGGCTCCTAAATCGGCCGGAGATCGTATTTTCTCGATCCCAGGCCGATCTCCTCAGCATATTGCAGTTGGACCCCCCAGTCGATCTGGGGGTAGAGACCCCGAAATTTATCCTCCCCGGGCCCCAGATGGGCCTTCAACCTGGACCTCTTGTTCCCCGATTGCTGGTTGACCAAATCGATGGAAGCCTGGTCAATGGCCACGGGATCACAGGAGGAGAGAATTCCGATGTCCCCCACGATGGGGGCATCAGAGTGACCGTAACAATCACAGGCGGGACTCACCTGGGTCAGGAAGTTGAGGAAGATCGATTTTTCCCGCTTTCCCACGAGGGCGCCATAGGCATATTCCGCCATCTTCTTTTGGAAGAGGGCGGCGTCATTATCCCATTGAACCTGAATGGCCCCTTCCGGGCAGACCGATAGGCACTCCCCGCACCCAACGCACTGTTGGGGATCAATACGGGCCCTCTCGTTGAGGATGGAGATGGCCCCTTGTGGACACCACTCGGTGCAGGTTTCGCATCCAGTGCAGCTGGCGGCTTTTACCCTCGGCGCCACGCTTGAGTGTTGCTTCAATTTACCCTCCCGGCTGGAACACCCCATGGCCAGATTTTTCAAGGCACCTCCAAACCCCGAGAGCTCATGGCCCGTGAAGTGGGCGACCCCAACGATGGAGTCAGCGGCGAAGATGTCGTGGGCGATGCTCACCTCAGGGTATATCGGCTTATCGACCCTTACCTTAACGGAGGCACTTCCGCGGATCCCATCGGCGATGATAACGGGGGCGTCAACTACGGAGTAGTCAAAGCCATTTTGAATAGCCGTGGTGATATGGGAAATCGATTCTGCCCGGGTACCGGGATAGAGCGTGTTAGTATCGGTAAGAAAGGGTTTTCCCCCGCATGCCCTGACCGTATCCACGATCCTTCGGATAAAGATAGGCCTGACGAATGCCGTGTTTCCCCTTTCCCCGAAATGGAGTTTTATGGCCACCAAATCATTGGCTCTGATTTTGCTCCCAATTTCTACCCTCTGCAAGAGCTCACCCACCTTGTCCAATATCGTCCTTTTGGTATCGCTTCGGAGATCGGAGAAAAAGACTGGGCTGTTCTTCATGGCATCTCCTCGTTGGACGCGAGATTAGGCCAGAAGTGTAGTTTAATTTGGCCTTGATGTCAATCTTGTCTGCCGGGATGTCCATGCGTTTTTGAAGAGCACCGTTGTCCGTGAGGGTAATCTGCTTGACGAGGGTAAATACGGCATCAAACGAAGGAACGAAAGTTCCAAAATTCCCGTATTTTCAGGAAGATACATAATGCTTGGTTGATATTCATGGGGATTGTATCCCCTTGATTCGGGGTTGACTTTTGCGGGCGAAAAAAGTAATTATAAACGTAACTAATTAGGGAATCGTTTCGGAAAAGGTTTTCCTCCATTTCCGCACAAAGGAGCACATATGAAGAAATTTGGGGTGAAAGAAATTAGGAATGTTGGGATATTCGGTCATGGAGGAGATGGAAAGACCTCGCTGGTTGAGGCCATCTTATTCGATACGGGAGTGAATAATCGGCTGGGAAGCGTTGATGAAGGAACCTCCGTGATGGATTATGACCAAGAGGAGATCAACCGCAAAATTACCATCAGCTCCTCCCTTGCCCATGCGGAGTGGAATAACCACAAGCTCAACCTCATCGATACTCCGGGGTACGCCAATTTTATCGCCGATGCGCGGGCATGCATGAGGGTAGTGGATGGTGCAGTTATCGTCGTTGGGGCCAATTCCGGGGTGAAAGTTCAAACTGAAGCGGTCTGGGAATATGCCCAAGAGTTTGAGGTTCCCGTCCTCATTTACATCAGCAAGATGGACATGGAGAGGGCGGATTTCCAAAAGGCGCTTGATGATGTTAGGAAAGGTCTATCATCCATTCCCCCTGTCCCCGTTCAGCTTCCCGTTGGAGCTGAGGCAGAGTTCAGGGGAGTGGTAGATTTGATACAAATGAAGGCGTATCTCTACAAGGATGACCTCAGCGGAAAATTCGAACTGAAAGAGGTACCCGATGAGCTGATGGACGAGGCGGCGAAGCGACGCGAGGAGATGATCGAAACCTTGGTGGAGACCGATGACAAGATGATGGAGAAATACCTGGAAGAGGGCGACCTGGACCAAGGGGATTGTTGCTTCTGTCTGAAAAAGGGTGTCATTGAGCGGAAATTCGCACCAATACTCTGTGGAGCATCCACGAGAAATATGGGGATTCAACCCCTTCTGGATATGGTGGTCATGGGTTTTCCATCGCCCCAAGAGGGGAAAAGGGTAAGTGGCAAAAATGCTAAGACGGGAGAGATTGAAGAGCAGGAGGCTATGGAAGAGGGACCGTTTTCCGCCTTCGTTTTTAAGACCATAGCGGATCCCTACGCCGGGAAGCTCACCGTTTTCCGGGTTTATTCGGGGATGATTAACCCGGATTCAACCATCTACAACTCGACCAAAAGGGTCAAGGAGAGAATCGGGCAGATCTACGCCATGGAGGGGAAGAAACAAAAACCGCTGGGGTTGGCAATGGCAGGCGACATCGTTGCCGTTGCCAAGCTCAAGGAGACCACTACGGGGGATACCTTCTGCGACGAGAAAAATCCCATTACCTTCGAGCCGACGAAACTCCCGCTGCCCCTCATCTCCTTTGCCTTGACGCCAAAAAGCAAGGGAGACGAGGATAAGATCACCTCGGCATTGATACGCCTGAGCGAGGAGGACCCCACTATCAGCCTGAGCCGGGATGAACAGACGGGACAGATTCTCCTTTCCGGTATGGGGCAGGTTCACGTGGAGGTGATTCTCGAGAAGTTGAAGCGGAAATTCGGCGTGGCGGTAGACCTCAGTGTGCCCAAGGTTCCGTATAAAGAGACCATCCGCATGGCGAAAAAAGGGGTTATCTACCGCCATAAGAAGCAGACGGGAGGGCGAGGACAATTTGCCGAGGTTCACTTCGACGTCTCCCCCCTCGACCGTGGGGCGGGGTATGAATTCGAAAACGCCCTATCGGGTATGAATGTGCCTCGAAACTTCGTTCCCGCCGTGGGAAAGGGCATTGCCGAGGCGATGCAGAGTGGCGTGTTGGCGGGATACCCGGTTGTGGACTTTAAGGTCAGATTTTACGACGGGAAATCCCACGAGGTGGATTCCTCGGAAATGGCCTTTAAAATCGCCGCCATTATGGCCTTGAAAAAAGGGCTACGGGAGGCCAACCCGGTACTCTTGGAGCCCATTATGGAGATTGAGGTCACCGTGCCAGAGGAAAACATGGGCGATATTATCGGCGATCTGAACAGTCGAAGGGGAAAAGTCCTGGGGGTGGATACAAAGGGAAATTATCAGGTGATCAAGGCCTATGTCCCCATGGCTGAGGTGTTGAAGTACGCCCCTGACCTGAAATCGATGACCGGTGGAAGGGGACAATTTACCATGGCATTATCCCATTATGAGGGAGTTCCATCCCATCTGACCGAAAAAATTATTTCTCAATCCAAGAAGGAGGAGTAACCCATTCTCCTCATCTCCCCTTTCCGATCGAGGAGAAATCGATCGAGACATGAGGGCTGTCGTCCAAAGAGTTAAATCCGCCACGGTTTCTGTAGGTGAGGATCGTATTGCGAGCATCGGAAGGGGGTTGGTGGTCTTCCTGGGCGTTGGAAAGGAAGATGACCCGGGGGATGTGGAATATCTGGTTGGGAAAATCCAACATTTGAGAATTTTTCAGGACGAGGGGGAGAAATTCAACCTTTCCCTCATGGATGTGGGTGGGGAGATATTGGTGGTTTCCCAATTTACCCTTTTTGGGGATTGTCGTAGGGGCCGTCGCCCCTCTTTCACGGATGCGGCGGATCCCGAATGTGCCCTCAACCTCTATGATCATTTCGTGTCCAGGCTAAAGGAGAAGGGGTTGCGAGTTCAGGCGGGCCGTTTTCAGGCGATGATGATGGTGAACGTGGATAACGATGGCCCTGTCACTCTCCTCTTGGATAGCGAGAAAAAGTTTTAGGGACCCATGAGAAAGCGGCTCTTTCTTTTCATCCTCATTGGTTTGGTTTTGATTACGGGGCAGGGGAGAGGTACTGCAGGAGGGAAGGTCAGGAAACCCGTCGTGGCGGGCATGTTCTATCCCTCGGATCCCAATGAGCTCCGGAGGGTCGTTAACGGATACATTGGGAATGTCGAGAAGACGCGGATCGATGGGAGGATCGTTGCCCTCATCTCCCCCCACGCGGGATATATGTACTCGGGACGGGTTGCCGCCTACGCTTACAAATTGGTGGAGGGAATGGATTTCGATTATGTCATCGTGATTGGCCCCAGCCATCGGGTCGATTTCGTGGGGGCATCCATATATGATGGGGAGGGATACGAGACTCCCTTGGGGATTGTGCCTATTGATAGGGAACTTTCACGGAGGATTGGTCAGCAGGGCAAAATCATCGAATACCTTCCCCAAGCCCACACCCAAGAGCACTCCCTCGAGGTACAAATACCCTTTCTCCAAAGTGTCCTCAAGGGGTTTACCTTAATACCGATGGTGATGGGTCCCACATGGAATTTCGATGTTTGTCAGCAATTAAGCCAGGCAATCATTCGATCCATTAAGGGGAAAAGGGCCTTAATCATTGCCAGCACCGACTTAACCCATAGCTATAGCTACCGACAAGTAGTGGCGCAGGATGAAATACTGGCCCGCCACGTAGGGCAGTTCGATATCACTGGTTTGGAGGAGGATTTGAGGAAGGGCAGGTGTCAGGCCTGCGGGGGGGGGCCAATGTTGGTGGCCATGATGGTAGCTCAAGGCCTTGGTGCCAATGAGGGGAAAGTCCTGAGGCTGACCAATTCCGGGGATGTTACCGGGAAGAAAAGCCCCGGAAATTACGTGGTGGGATACATGGCGGCCGTGTTATACCAGGCCGCCGAGAAATCGGGAG